>Ga0209385_1000562_pt1 | contig 15207 bp, 16 predicted proteins | sample NGEPerB_FD_184506 | JGI IMG/M metagenome (GOLD analysis project Ga0209385, IMG submission 184506) | Arctic peat soil microbial communities from the Barrow Environmental Observatory site, Barrow, Alaska, USA - NGEE PermafrostAB12-B... | ecosystem: Environmental > Terrestrial > Soil > Wetlands >... | reverse complement strand
ATGCCAGCGGCTTGGTGCCTACAGGCCATTGGCTGGGCTGTCTGGCTGTAGGGAGTTCCGTTCGATGAGGGGATCTCTGGACAGAGGACATCGATCGTCCACCAAGAGGAGAAGACAGAATGAGCATTGTGCCCGTCATCGAACTGAACAGCGGGGCCAGCATTCCCCAGCTGGGGTTCGGCGTCTTCCAGGTTGACCCAGCCGAGACAAAGCGCGTCGTACTCGACGCACTCGAAGTCGGCTACCGTCACATCGACACGGCCGCCGGGTACGCCAACGAAAGCGCCGTTGGCGAAGCGATCGCCGAGTCCGGAATCAGCCGCTCGGACCTCTTCATCACCACCAAACAACGGCCGGCCGATCAGGCCAACGCGCTCTCCGGGGACGCCATCAAGTCCAGCCTGGACAAACTGGGTTTGTCGTTCGTCGACCTCTACCTCATCCATTGGCCGACGCCGGCCCGAGGGCTGTACGTCGAAAGCTGGCAGGCACTGGAGCGCTTCGCCGAACAGGGCCTCACCAAGTCAATCGGAGTCTCGAACTTCCTTCCGGAGCATCTCGACCGCATCGCTGCAGAGAGCGCCACCATCCCCGCCGTCAACCAGATCGAGCTTCATCCCGAACTCCAGCAGAGGGACGTTGAGGAGCGCTGCCTCCGCGCGGGGATCCGCGTCGAAGCCTGGAGCCCGATCGCCCGGGGAGCTCTCGTAGACACGCCCGCCGTGGACGCGATCGCAGCGAAGTACGGGAAGACCGTTGCGCAGGTCACGTTGCGCTGGCACCTCGAGCACGGCCGCATCATCATCCCTCGAACCGTCCACAAGGCTCGTATGGTCGAGAACTTCGCCCTGTTCGACTTCGCCCTCGATCCTGCCGAGGTCGCAGTTCTCGATGCCCTAGAGACTGGCAAGCGCGTGGGCCCGAACCCGGCCACCATGAACAACATGTAGGCCACAAAGCCCGTCTGACGTCTTGGACATCGAAGGTTCCGAGACGGGGATCTCGAGCGTGAGCTTCATCGTGGCTTCGGCGTCGTCATTGCGTGAGCAGTTCGAGAAGGTGCACCGACGCCGCCGTCTCGGCGCTCGTCGGTGCGGTGACCACGGAGACCACCCACTCTGCGTGGCTGTCGGAGGGAAGCTGCAGCACGGCGAGGCCAGCGGCCTGCGGCTTGGCTGCGATCGTCTGCGGCACCAACGCTACGCCCAGGCCCCGGTGCACCAGGTCGAGAAGGGTATGGATGTCGTCCACCGTGCAGCGCACCCGGCGGTGGACGCCGTGCGACCTGCACACCTCGTCGTTGATCGAGCGCACCGCCCACGAGTCGTGGAAGTCGACGTACTCCAGACCCTCGAGGTCGGTCCAGTCGGCCTTCGCCTGAGCGGCCAGCGGATGGTCGGGTGGACACACGAGGAGGATTGGTCGCCGACCGATCTCCACCCGATCCAGCGCCCCGAGGTGATCGGTGCTCGCGACAAAGGCTGCGTCCAGCTCGCCGGCGCGGACCATGTCGAGCAGGACGTAGGAGCCGGCCTGCGTGAAGTGGATAGTCACCTGGGGATAGCGGCGATGGAAGCGTTCGAGCAGCGCCGGCACATCCACCACACCCAGGCATTGTTCAGCGCCGACCCACTAGTCCTCAGTCCGACCTTCCGACAACTCTCGCAAGTGATCAAGCCTTACAAATGCAGGTCCCTACCTCGCGCTCCTGGTCACTTGATCGCCCCAGCCGCCATGCCGCGCTCGAAGAATCTTTGCAACGTTATATACGCCACGATCTCAGGGAGGGCGGCCACTACCGCTCCAGCAAGTATTTTGGTTTCGTCAACTCTGTACTGAGAGGAGAAGGCATTGGTCAGCTGCGTGACCACCTGGTTGCCACTTCCCTGTCCCAACATTACCAATGGTAGAAGATACGCGTTCCAGGAATTGATTAGAACCAGCACTACGATGGCCACGGCCATAGGCTTAGCCAGCGGTACCAACAGACTCCAGAACTGCCTCCACGTCCCAGCCCCGTCGATGCGCGCCGCCTCGAATAGTGCATCAGGGATGCCATCCACATAGCTCCTCGTGAGCAGCGTCGTGAACGGGATCTGGAGGGCCGTCAAGGGGATGATGACGGCCCAGAAGGTCCCAGCCATCCCCACCTTGGAGGCCGTGATGACCAGCGGGGTGAGCAGTACCACCTCGGGCATCGTCAGCGCTCCCATCATGAGCCAGAAGAACAGCTCCTTGTTACGGATCCGCAGTTTGGAGAAACCGAAAGATGCTGCCATCGTCAAGAAGTAGACCATTGCAATCGTAGACGCGGAGATAATGATCGAATTACGGAAATACAGCCAGAGCCCGTCGAGCTGAAAGACTGCCGTATAGTTGCCCCATCCAATGCCTTGCAAGGAACCTTGGACCATAGTAAAGAGCGGAATCACAAAAGGTATCACTAAGACGGCCATCAAGACAGTGAGGCCCACTCGTGCTCGTCGCGTTCGGATCTCGAACATCTAGACACGCACCCCCTTCACTTTGCGGCGCGGCCTGCCCTCGCGGGTGCTCACGCTCATGATGATAGAAACCGCCAGCGCGAGGATGAGCAGCAATACAGACAACGTTGCAGCGTAGCCGTAATGACTGGATACGCCGAACAGTTCCGAGTAAATGTACGTGCCCAGGAACTCCGACGAGTGCGCTGGGCCCCCGCCGGTGATCAAATAGGGGAAATCGAACAGCTTCAGAGAAGTGATCGCGTTGAGAATGGCCAGCGACACGATTGTGGGCCTCAGGTTCGGGACCACGACCCACAGCAATACCCGAATGTTTCCTGCGCCATCGATGCGCGCCGCCTCCAACATCTCCGGGTCGATTTGGCCCATGGCCGCATAGAACAAGATGAAGGCCATACCGATCGAACTCCAGATCTGCACAGCGATGATAACCCACACCGAGGTGCTCGGCTGGATCCAGTTCGGCGTGACGTTCCCCTGGCCAATGTGGGACAGCGCAGTCGACAGCCATCCGACCCAGTCCCGATTGCCCAGCCCGTTGATCTGGATCAGCCCCAGGTGCTGCAGAATCCAGTTGATCGGTCCATCCACGGCAAATACCCGCCGATGGACCGGCGCCATGATTGCTGGGGCGATCACCACCGGCAGGAATATGATCACCTTGAACAGGGTTGCTGCGTACACCTTAGAGTGGAGAATTGCGGCAAAGATGATGCCCATCGTGGTCTGGACCACATACGCGACGATGAAGAACACCAGCGTGTGCTGGAGGCTTGTCCAGAACAATGGGCTGTTGAAGGCCCTGAGGTACGAGGCAAAGCCTTGAATTGTTTCCGGGTTCCCGGGTCTCCAGTTCCAAGGAAGCAGTGAGATGTATCCCGAGTACCCGATGCAGAAGTAGATCAAGCCTACCGAAACCACGAACCCTGGAAGAATCCACTGCAGTCCCGACGGTGTCCGGTAGCGGCGCCTTTGCGAGGCACCGCTACCGGACGTGGCCGGGGCGTGTGAAACCAGAGAGCTCTTCGGCGCATTACTCACCGAATCTGCCATGGTAAACCGTCCCTTTCGTTCGTGCCTGAGTCGGAGCTACTTCAGGGGAACGGAGCCGGCCTGCGCTTCCTTGGCGATCGTCGACGCGCTCTTGGACTTGTCGGCAAGGGCCTCCTGGACCGCGATCACCTGTGCGTTGCCGGTCTCCGCCGAGATGTACAGGTTGCGGGTCTCCTTCGCGTTCGCGGCGTCGGTGAACATCTTCTGGAAGATCGGGATCTGAATGTCGGGCGACACCAGGCCGAGGTTGGTCCAGTCGGCCTGGACACCCTTCAATGCCGGCACCAGGTCGATGGCATTGCCCACATCCTGTTGGCCTTCCTTGGTCGTCGTCAGCCAAGTGACGAACGTCTTGGCGGCCTCTACGTTCGTGGTCTTGGCGTTGATGGCCAGGCCATAGTCGGCCTCACCCACGTATCCGGGAATGTTGCCCTTGCCGGCGAAGTCCGGGCTCACCATCGGTAGCATGGTGAAGGGAACTGGGTTGGACACGCCCGCGCCTTGCATCGATGCCAGCATCGAAGCCTTGGCAGCGTATTGGGCGTACCAGGTGCCCATCTGGACGATCGCGGCCTTTTCGCCCATGAAGTTGTTGTTCGCGTCAGGGTACTGCTTGATCGAGGTGGCGTCCTGGCTAATGATCCCATCGGTCTGCATCTGGCGCAGCATGTCGATGGCCTGGGTGAACACCGGATCTTCCCAGCTCACCTGGCCGTGCAAGGCCTTCATGTAGTAGGTGGGATCAATCGAGCTCATGATGCTGCGCAGCAGCTCGGTTGAGAAGGTGTCTGTCGAGTTGGTACCCATCGTGAAGCACTGCAGATTGGCCGCCCGGAACTTGTCGCAGGCCGCCTTGAGGTCGCTATATGTCTTGATCGAGGTGGACACGCCCACCTTGTCAAAGAGGTCCTTGTTGATCCAGAAGAAGTCGGCAGCGACACCGCCCAGCGGCAGAGCCACGACCTTGCCACTGTCGGTCAAATCGTCAACGTAGCCGGTGGCGAACTGGTCCTTCCAAGTGGTGCCCATGATCTGTTGTGCCACTGGGGCCATATCCATGGCGTATTGGCCCCACAGCTGCTTGCCGCCTACGTTTCCACCGGCAGACACGTCGAAGACGTCTGGCCCCGAGCCGGTCTGGAACGCGGTCGACATACTGGGGGCGTAGTCAGCATTCTGGTAATTGGTGAACTTGACCGTGATGTTGGGGTACACCTTGTTGAACGCGGCGATGTACTTCTGAGCCACCGGCGCATCCGGGGTCCAGCCCCACCAATTGACAGTACCCGACGCGTTACCGCTGCCCGAGGCTCCTGTGGCTGCCGGGCCGGACCCACCGCTGCAGGCCGCTAACGACAGCGCGACGCCGGTTGCCACCACCATCGCGACGACTCGTCGTGTGATTCTTCTCATTGCCGTATTCCTCTCGGTGACTACTTTGTCAGGACAAAAGTCCGGGCCCGAGGCCCGCAGAAACGACGATATTAAGCGCGAAACGTTGGTCTTCACCCTTCCGGGCCCCGTCCCGTTCCTCGCCACACCAACAGTCTCCGGTGACTTGTGCAGAATCTAGCAGAAGTACACCTCGGTGCCCATGGCTTCCGATGTTCGATACACAAAAGTTACATGCCTGGCGGCCGATCGTCGGGCCTGTACTGGTCCCTGTCGTCGCAACGACCAGTCCAAGCCTGCTGAAGGTCCTGCACCGACACGGCCTTTGGGCGGAGGATCCCGCTCCCGACGTGCGAGCGACGGTCCCTTGGTCGGGGCGGCAGACCGTACAGGGACGCTTCGGGAGAAGCTGCCGATCTGTACCGCGGCTGCGGCTGCACTACGCCGTCGCCAACCGATCGTCGTGCACATGAACGCCGCCGCGGGATCGCTCGACCCGCTCCCGGAAACCGCATGGCTCCGGTCACCCGCCACCGCCGCAACTGGCCGCACGGCAGGAAGCCCGCGCGCAACCGGGCTGACGTCATGGCCGACGCCGAGCGAGCCCTGGTCAAGGGTCCCCACGCCGACACCGCCAGGGGGTGGGACCGCTAGCCGCCGCGGTCGCCGTCCGTCGCCCTCGTCGTGCGCATCATGCTCGCGATGCGCCACAGTGTCTGAGCGGCTAGACGTCTCGCTCCTGCGGCTTTCGTGATCTCGAGTAGATGTCGGGCTGTCCTTCGCCACCAATATCGCCAGCCGTCCGGCGCGGAACTCGGCCCCCGCGTTCGGACTCGTCCGGACAAGCGAGGAAACGGCCGCGGTGTTCAGATGCGCCGCTAGGCGTGATCTACATGTTTTACTTGACCTGTGTCAATCAACATGCAGAACTCGGGAGACTTGAGCAGCACTTTGGCCTTACTGAGAGACGGAAGCCCGCACACGCGGGCGGAACTCGCCCAGAAGACCGGCCAAGCCCGGTCGACAGTAGCCGCGCGCGTGGAGCAGCTGCTCGAGTCTGGCCTCGTCAGCCCGAGCGGCGACGCGCTCTCCACGGGCGGCCGACCGCCCGCAACGTTTGCCCTTAATCCGGGTTCTCGGATCGTTGCCGCCGTAGACCTCGGCGCTACACACTTGCGGATCGCCATCACGGACCTAGCCTCGACAGTCATCACCGAGCATGTCGAGTCCATCGCGATCGGCGACGGACCAGAGCTGCTGCTGGCTCGGGCTGGGGCGATCGCAGGCGAGCTGATCGAGCGGAGTGGACGCACGATGACCGAGCTTGTCGGGGTCGGCGTCGGGCTTCCGGGTCCGGTCGACTTCAGCACCGGCAGGCCGATGAATCCGCCGATCATGCCCGGGTGGGATGGTGCTGACGTCGTCGGCCAGCTCAGCCCCTTGCTCGGCGGCGCGCCTGTACTTGTCGACAACGACGTTAATCTGATGGCGCGGGGTGAGCACACGTTGGGTTTCCCCGCGGTCGACCACCTGCTTTTCGTCAAGGTCGCGACGGGAATCGGAGCCGGCCTGATCATCGATGGTGCCATCCGTCGTGGCGCTCAAGGAGCCGCCGGCGACCTGGGTCACGTCGCGGTACCCGGGGGGCAGGACGTGGTCTGCCGCTGCGGCAATGTCGGATGCCTTGAGGCACTCGCCAGCGGTCGCGCAATTGCCGCCAAGCTCACGGAGGCCGGCCTGCTGGCGAGGTCGGGCGCTGACGTTATTGCCCTTGTCCGCACTGGCGACGTCCGCGCGTCCAGCGCGGTGCGCGAGGCGGGCCGCGATGTCGGGAGGGTCTTGGCCACTTGCGTGAGCCTGCTCAACCCGTCCGTGATCGTGATTGGCGGACGAATGGCGGAGGCCGGAGAGCACCTGCTCGCGGGAATCCGCGAAGTGGTCTACGGGCGCTCGCTTCCGCTCGCCACGCAGCACCTGCGCATCGTCACTAGTCGCACGAAGGGAAATGCCGGCGTCTTCGGCGCAAGCAGCATGGTGGTCGACCACGTCTTTTCGAGGGACGGCCTCGAGGCGCTGCTGTAGACGTGTTCGCCCAGCGGGCCGAGCGAACGGTTCAGATGGATCACCTACTGCGCAAGGCGTGGAACGGCCACTCGCAATGCTCCGATCCCGACGCTGTTGAAGACGTCGACAGCCATGAGCCTCACAGGTGACATCGCAAAGAAGCGGTCGACTCTCGCCAAGTCGCATCTGCGGCGGGCGGGTGAGGGTCCGATAGTGCAGAGCCCCCGATCACGCATGACGGGGGTCCGAGGCGCGCTCGGTCAACCTGAGAACGGAATTGAAGATCGGGAGGTCCACGGGACCGCCTGCGCCGGGCTGAGCGCCCCCGGCCGCGGGAGGTCGTCCTCGGACTTCATTTCTGGCGACTGACCCATCGGCGACCCTGAACTTGCACTTAACTAGTCGACCTGTCACTCTTCTGACGAGGATCGGCAGATGTGAAGCGCTTGGGACGGGCATGGCGAGTCCTACCCGCGAGAGGTCTGGCCCGAGCCTCGCCGGTGCCGAGCGCTCCGACGTCGTGGTCGACGACCGACGGAGGGCACGAATGATCGCGCACAACCGCGCCACACCAAGGAGAAGACACGATGCAGAATCCGATCCCACTCACAGGCTTCATTCAGATCGCCGTAGTCGTCGACGATATCGAACGGGCCCTCGACTCATGGTGTCAGCTGTTCGACGCTCCCCGACCGGATGTCCGGGTCACCGATGCGACGCCGAACCCCGCTGAGACCTACAGAGGGAGCACGGCCGCCTACGGGCTGAAGCTCGCGGTCATCGATTGCAAGGAGCGAGGCTTCATCGTCGAGCTGCATGAGCCCGACGAGAACCCCTCCACTTTCAGGGAGTTCCTCGACAAGCACGGCAATGGAGTGCACCACATCGGCTTCCAGGTGGGCGAGGCCCGTGATGCGGTGATCGGTGAGCTTGAGGCACTTGGCTACGTAATGCGAACGATCGGGATGTACGCGGACGGTAGCTGGACGATCGTGGACGGCGAGGACAGCCTCGGCGTGAACCTCAACATAAAGCCGCACATGTAAGGGCTCCGCCGAGAGGCGAAGGACCGCCTGAGAGAGTCGCCCCGGCGACGACAGAGGTGACGTCATGAGCGATGCTCGGGCATTCCGGGGGATGGGCCTGGACCAGCCGGACAGACAAGCCTGTGATCGGGCGGATCGAGGACACCGTGGGGACCCTGGACGAGGTCAAGTCTTCGTCCGTGGGTCGTCGACTCCTACGTCCGTATCGCTGGGTGACCTCGACGGGCTGCGCGCGGTGGCATTTCCGTCCACGAATGCCGTGCCTAAACGCAATTCTAGGCTCACGAAGGTCGTGCACATGAGCGCCGCCACCGGATTGCCCGCTCCTGTGGCGGAGACCTCATCGTCTAGTCGCTCGTCGACCGCAGGGGGCTGGCACGCACGCCATCATCGCCACTTGCGACCTCGCGAACCAGTGGGTCCAGGAGACGGTCGACCGGCACATGGTCCACGACAACCTGCCGGGATTCCGTCAGATGCGACCAGTGCAGATCTTTGACGACCCCGCCTTCCGGGGCGGGTGCGGGCTGCTCGCCGGCCTCGCACCGGTCTTCTGCTACCGGGTCGGTGGGCCCGACCGGAACCGCGCGCGCGACCGGGTACGTCTGCACCTCGACGTCGTCTTCTGCCTCGACTAGAGCGGCAGGGCCCCAGGCAGGCGATCCCGAATGCATTGCGCAGTGGCGCACAGCGCTGGCGGCGCTAGCCGTTGAACCCAATGTGGTCCGCAAGACCTCGAGCCTCGGCATGAAAGAGCCACATGGGAGCACGGCTTCGCGTGGCCCCTGGGTCCTCGGTTGCATCGAAGCATTCGGGTCCGAGCGGTGCTTCTTCGGGTCGAACTGGCAGATCGAAACGCCTGTACAGCCGCTACGGGGGCGCACTCGATGCGTACCGCAACATCATCGACGACGTCGCAGAGGTGGAGCAGGCGCACCCTGCTCCACGCCAACGCGGAGCGCATCTTCCGCATCTGACGGGCCGCAGGCTGCACCCTCTGCCGCGCGAAGCGCCTATGCTTGCCCCCGGTGGAGACCAGCCACCCTGTAGATTGCGTCGATCGTCTTCATGTTCGCGACGAAGTCTTCCGACTCTGTCGGAAGCGGCTTTCCGCTCAGGATGCAATTCACCACGGCGTCGAGCTGGTAGTCGTAAGTTTCGGCCCCCCCGATGGTGAGCGTGCGTAGCACGCCGTCCGTGGTGATCCGCACGCTATGCCCGTTGTGCGGCAGGACGGGGTTGTCCACCTCAAGCCGTCCGTGGGTCCCGTTCATGACCAGCGATGCGCAGAACGTCTCCTTCTCTGCCATGCTCGCCAGAACCCTCGCCTCGACACCCGAGGGGAATCGCAGCTCAGCTTCGACCGTCTCGTCGGCGCCCATCGCGTTCGGGATGTAGGAGGCCTTTACAACCTCGGGCTCCTCGCCAGCAAGGAACCGCACCCAGTGCACCGGGTAGCAGCCGAGGTCCATGAGAGCACCGCCGCCGAGTGCGGGATTGTGCCGGATCGACGCCGGGTCGAAAGGGATCGTCACGGTGAAGGCGGCGTCGAGCGACACAAGCTGACCGAGCTTGCCCGATTCTCGGATCCCCAGGAGGTACTCGCTAAGCTAAGTGGGTGGTACCGATCGTGGAACGCCTCGATGAGCCGCCTTCCCGTGCGCGCGGCCACAATCGCCATCTCTTCGGCCTCGGCGCTATTCATTGCGATCGGCTTCTCGCACAAGACGTGCTTGCCGCTCTCGAGCGCGGCGATCGACCACCTTGCGTGCTCAGAGGGCGGCAACGCGTTGTAGACAAGTTCGATCGAGTCGTCATCCAGGAGCGCCTGGTAGCTGCCGTAAACCACCGGAATCGCGTTCGCCTGGCCATAGGCGATCGCCGACGGCTCCCTTCGTGAAGCGACGGCTGCGATCACGACGTCGTCACGGCGGCTCGCGGGCCGGATGATCGCTTGCGGCGCGATTCCGGCAGCGCCTAATACTCCGATCCTTAGCACTGCCATTCCTCTCTCAGATTCCGATGTGATATGTCAATCACCCCGCCGTCGGTCGGAATCCGCGGTCTGGCCACGCGACGTCCGAGGGGATGCTCAGAAGACGCTGTAGCCACCGTCGATCGTAAGCACAGATCCCGTCATGAAGCTCGACGCTTCGCTCGCGAGGAAGACCACGGCTGGGCCGAGCTCGTGCGGCTCGCCCGCGCGGCGCTGGGGCGTGTCCTCGATCCAGTACCGCTGGAACTGCGGTTCGTCGATCGGCGACATGTCTGTCCTCATGTACCCGGGCGCGATGGCATTCACCCGGACGTTCGCCGGTGCCCACTCGGCCGCGAGACTACGGGTCAGGTGATGCACAGCAGCCTTGGACGCGTTGTACGCGGGCTGCCACTGCGGGCGGTTGACGATCGACGCGGACATCGAGCCCACGTTCACGATCGAGCCGCCACCCTGCTCAATCATGTGCCGACCGAAGACCTGGCTCATCACCCAGACCGCGTCGAGGTTGACATCCATGACGGCCCGCCAGTCGGCGTCCGTCACTTCGACGGCCGGCTTGTGGATGCATACCCCGGCGTTGTTGATCAGCACGTCCGCGCGCCCGAAGGCCGCCACGGTCTGGGCGAGCATCCGCTCGACGTCGGCCCGCCGAGTCACATCGGCGAGCACCGTCGTGGCGCCCACACCGAGCGCGGCGATCTCCGCCTCGACCTCGGCTGCCGCCGCCGCGTCGCGCCCGACGACGACGATGTTCGCGCCCACCTCGGCCAGGGCCCGGGCAAATGCGCGTCCCAGTCCGCGGGTTGCGCCGCTTACCACGGCGGTCTTGCCTTTGAGGCTGAAGCTATCGAGAACGGACACGCCTGCTCCTTCGGTGTAGTGGGATTGCCTGATGGCCGGTCCGGTGCGGCGGCCACGGGCAACCCCGCCTCCCACACCCGGCGGGACCCCTAGTTGAAGTCGTCAGGGTGGGGTCCCATGCGCAGCCCCGCGTCCAGGGCGTCGATGGCCTGCACCTCCGCGGCGCTGAGCTCGAGCTGGGTGGACGCCAGGTTGTCTACTTGCCGCGATGCCGTGATCGATTTCGGGATCACGACGTTGCCGATCGCCAGGTGCCACGCGAGCGTGACCTGCGCCGGCGTGGCCGCGTGCCGAGCTGCGATGCCCACAATGGTGGGGTGCGAGAACAGGTCCGCCCGACCCTGCCCGAGCGGCGACCATGCCTCAGTGAGGATGCCGAGATCCTTATGGACCTCCCTGAGCGTTCGCTGCTGCAGGAAGGGGTGCAGCTCGATCTGGTTGAGCACCGGCACGACGCCGGTTTCGTCGATGATTCGTCGCAAGTGGTGCGGCTCGAAGTTCGACACACCGATCGAGGTGACCCTGCCCTCGTCGCGAAGATGAATCAGCGCGCGCCAGCTGTCGACGTACAGGTCCCGTCCCGGACTCGGCCAATGGATGAGGTAGAGGTCCAATGTCTCGATACCAAGCTTGGCCATCGAGCTGTCGAAGGCCTCTAGCGTCTCGTCGTAACCGTGGTCGTCATTCTTGAGCTTGGTCGCGATGTAGAAGTCGTCACGGTCGAACCGGGCGACCGCCCGACCGACGGCGCCCTCGTTCTGGTACCCAGCTGCTGTGTCGACGAGTCGGTACCCAGCCTGGCGAGCGGTGACCACCGCTGTCTCCGCCTCGGCCTCGCTCATCTGAAACACGCCGAGGCCAAGCTGAGGAATACTCGTGCCGTCGTTGCAGAGCATGGTCCTGACCTCCCCCGTCGTGGGCGTCGCCTCCAGGTCCCTGCGGGGGACTCCGTCCGTGCCCTGTGTCCCGCTCATGACTGGCCGATCGGATACGCGACGTAGGCGATCTTGCTGCTGTCTGGAGCCCAGCTCGGGACGTTGATCGTCCCTTGCCCACCGAACAGGTGCACCAGGTCCCGGGAAGGTGCGCCGTTGTCGATCAGCCGTACGATGACGTCCTTGTCGGCCGGATGTCCGAGCGTTCCGCTGGGGAAGCTGATGTACGCGATGTGGTTCCGATCCGGTGAGATGTGCGGGAACCAGTTGACCCGCTCGTCTTCGGTGAGCTGCTCGATGTTCGTCCCGTCCGCCGCCATGCGAAACAGCTGGGAGTGACCTGGGGTGGTCGAGCCTCGCTCGGAGTTGAAGTAGATCCACTTGCCGTCAGAGCTGAACTCCGAACCGTCATCCGCGTAGGCGTCGTCGGTCAGCTGAACGTCCTGGCCGCCAGTTGCAGGGATCGTGTACACGTTGGTGGTCGCTGTCCCGTCGGGGTTCTCCACGAGCCCGATGTACGCCAACGTCGCGCCATCGGGCGAGATCCCGTGCAAGTAGTAGTGGAACTCGGGCCCGCGGTCGTTCGAGACGCGTGTTGGCCGCCCAGTCGCGATCTCCACCGCGTACAAGTGCCCATCGTCGGCGGACACGTAGACCGTGCGCCCATCAGGACTGAGAACGTGGTCGTTGTTGATCGCCGGGATGCCGCCGAGCGGGATCTCCTTCGGCTCGTCGCCGCCCGTGGCCGGGACCTGGAACAGGAGGCCATCGCCGTTGATCACGAGCGATGCGCCGTCGGGCGTCCAGTTCGGCGCTTCGAAGAGCAGCATCGACGACGAGTACACGAGCTGGCGCTCATCAGTGGTGACGTCGATCACGTACAGCTCCGCCCGTTGGCCGGGCCTTAGGTTGCGTGGGGGCATTTCTCTACTCCTGATTGCTGAAAGCGGCATCGAACGGCTGGGTCGGTTGTTCCCAGAGCTTGGATCGGACGAAGGCGATCGCCTCCTGCGCGCCGCGCAGCCGGTCCATACCGGCGTCCTCCCACTCGACCGAGATCGGGCCCGTGTACCCGATGGAGTTCAGTGCGCGGAATGCGTCCTCCCAGGGGACGCTGCCGTGCCCTGTCGAAACAAAGTCCCAGCCGCGGCGGTGATCACCCCATGGCAGGTGGGAGCCGAGCACACCGGCCCGACCGTCGGCCGGGCGAAGACGCGTGTCTTTACAGTCGACGTGATAGATGCGGTCGGCAAAGTCGTACAGGAAGCCGACCGGGTCGATCCCCTGCCACATCATGTGGCTCGGGTCCCAGTTCAGACCGAACGCTGGACGGTGGTCGATCGCCTCGAGGGCGCGGACGCTACTCCAGTAGTCGTACGCGATCTCGCTCGGGTGCACCTCGTGCGCGAATCGCACTCCCTCGCCGTCGAACACGTCGAGGATCGGGTTCCATCGGTCGGCGAAATCCTGGTATCCCGAGTCGATCACCGCAGCGGAGACGGGCGGGAACATCGCGACGTAGGGCCAGATCTTCGAACCGGTAAAGCCCACCACCGTGTCGACGCCCATCATTCGCGCCACTTTGGCCGTGAGCTTCAGCTCCTCCGCCGCGCGTTGCCGCACGCCCTCGGCGTCGCCGTCCCCCCACACGCGGGAGCCGACGATCGCTTCGTGCCGGAAGTCGATCGGGTCGTCGCAGACCGACTGACCCTTGAGGTGGTTGGAGATCGCCCACACCTTCAGGCCGTGACGGTCGAGGATGTCGAGCCGGTCCTGCAGGTAGGCGGGATCCTGCGCCGCGCGCCAGACGTCGAGGTGTTCGCCCGAGCAGGCGATCTCCAGACCGTCGTATCCCCATGCGCTTGCATAGCCCGAGACTTGCTCAAGGGTCAGGTCGGCCCATTGGCCCGTGAAAAGCGTCACCCGCCGTGCAACGCGGTTACCGGTACCGGTGTCTTCCATCGCTCCTCTTGTCTTGCGGTTAGGGCGCTGACGCCCTGGACTAGCGGAACCGCACCACGCGGTTCGTACTTCGTTGACCTACGTTGACGTCTTCACCCACGACCGCGAGGCCGCCGACGCCAGCACGGCCTCGGTGAGCTCCGTCGCCCGCAGGCCGTCTTCGAACCGCGGCAGTCCTTCGGGCGCGTCGCCCGCGACCGCGGCGTAGACGTCGGCGACGAACCCGTTGAAGCACTCCTGGTATCCCTGGGGGTGGCCCGCAGGTAGTACCGAGAGACGCTGCGCGTCCTCGGAAAGTCCCCTCGCGCCGCGCTGGACGAGCGTCGTGCTCTCGCGGCTACCCACCCACAGGGTCTCGGGGAGCTCCTGGTCGAAAGCCATCGACGTGTCGGCACCGTCGAGTGAGAACCAGAGCCGGTTCTTTCGTCCCGGCGTGACCTGACTGACCACGAGCGAGCCAATGGCTCCACGGTCGGTCTCGAACACGATCGCCGCCGCGTCCTCGGTGGCCACCAGCTGCGTGGACGCCGGCCCGTCCCCGACGTTCGTCCGCTCGGGCACGGCAGTGATGAGGCGGGCCGCCAGGGCGCTGATTCTGTGCCCAGTCGCGAACTCCACGAGGTCGCACCAGTGGACCCCAATGTCGGCGAACGTGCGCGACAGACCACCGAGGGTCGGGTCGACGCGCCAGTTCTGGTCCTTGGCGGTCGAGAGCCAGTCCTGCAGGTACGAGCCGTGGATCAAGTGGATCGAACCACTCGCGCCGCTCGCGACGCGCGCCCGCGATTCCCGAACCGTCGGGTAGTAGCGGTAAATGAACGGCACGGCCGCGACGACTCCGGCCGCCCGCGCCAGCTCGACGAGTTCGACGGCGTCAGCCCTGCTCGTCGCGAGCGGCTTCTCGCATATGACGTGCTTTCCCGCCTTCAGCGCCATCCGAGCTAAGGGCGCGTGCAGGTGGTTCGGCGTGCAGATATGCACGACATCGACGTCGGGCGAGGTCACTAGCTCCTCGGCGGACGCGGCACCCCAGGCGGCCCCTAAGCGTGCTGCGCCCTCAACGCCGACCGGCGAGGCGTCAGCGACTGCGGCCAGTGTCCCGCCTGCCGCACGAACCGCGCGAGCGTGGACCTCGCCGATGAAGCCGAGCCCGATGATTCCGGAACGCAACTCAGAGGTCGCCCTTCGCCGAGCGCTGTCGACCGTCGTTGTGGCTAGCGTTGAATCAGGCACATCTCCATCTTTATGCAGTACGAATGCAAAAGTCAAGCGTCGCGTGGCATAACCCGGCGACGCGTGACATTAACTCGCCGGGTTGCCTGCGCATGCTCGAGGTCCGGGGCTTGCAGCCCGGTCCTCGTCAGTCGTCGGATCACCCCGGATGACCCAAG
>Ga0209385_1000561_pt1 | contig 15216 bp, 13 predicted proteins | sample NGEPerB_FD_184506 | JGI IMG/M metagenome (GOLD analysis project Ga0209385, IMG submission 184506) | Arctic peat soil microbial communities from the Barrow Environmental Observatory site, Barrow, Alaska, USA - NGEE PermafrostAB12-B... | ecosystem: Environmental > Terrestrial > Soil > Wetlands >... | reverse complement strand
CGCTTTGTCGGTCGCATCGCTCTCCAAAGAGCATGCCGGACAGCAGCCCGAGCATCCGTCGGAGGCGGTTGACGCTCTGATCGAAGCCGGTCAGGAAGAGGGCATTCTGGAGGAGAGCGACCGCGACCTTATCCAGTCCGTCGTCGAATTCGGCGACAAGACGGTGCGGGAAGTGATGACGCCCCGGCCCGACATCGTCGCGGTCGCGATCGACACGACCATCGAGAAATTCACCGAGCTGATAAAAAAGTACCCCTATTCGCGCATACCGGTCTATGAAGGTGACATCGACCACATCAAAGGCATTGTGTACGCGAAGGACCTCTTGCAGGTGCTGGATACGGACGCGCGCACGAAAACGGTGCGCGACCTGATGAAGCCCGATGTGTACTTTGTCCCTGAAACCAAGCTGGGCAGCGAACTGCTGCGCGAGATGCAGCGCGACAACATTCGCATGGCCATCGTGATAGACGAGTACGGCGGAGTCGGGGGCCTGGTGACGATCGAGGACCTGGTGGAGGAGATCGTTGGCGAGATCCGCGACGAGCACGAGAAGGCTGACGTCGTGAAAGAGAGCGAGTCCTCGTATGTTTTGAACGGAAACACCGACGTGGACCTGTTGGAAAAATTGCTCGGTGTGCGGCCCGATGAAAAAGAGGCGACCACGATTGCCGGACTGGTGAGCGAACTCGCGGGACACATACCCAAGGCGGGTGAGGTTTTCGAGGAGAACGGATTGCGCTTCGAGGTGCTGGAATCCACCGACCGCCGTGTGGATCGAGTGCGTGTTAGTCTGCAGACGAGCCCTGCCTCCAAGCAGGTCCAAAGCTAACATGGCATTTCGATCCGGATTCGTCTCCATCATCGGGCGTCCCAACGCAGGGAAATCCACCCTGCTAAATGCGCTGGTTGGCGAGAAACTCGCTATTGTTACCCGCAAGCCGCAAACCACCCGCAATCGCATTCAGGGAATCATCAACGTCGAGCGCAAGGGCAAGAAACCTACCCAAGCGAAAGAAGCTGGGGTGGGGCACCCGCGCCCGGCTGGACAAATCGTTCTGGTTGACACTCCCGGAGTTCACAAGCCGATCAACTCGCTGAACCGGCGCATGATGAAGGAAGTGTATGACGCGCTGGAAGGCTGCGATCTGCTGCTGCTGATCGCGGACGCGACGGCCAAGTTCGGCACAGGCGACAAGTTCGTGCTCGACATTGTGAAGAAGAGCGGCCAGCCCTGCTTCCTGCTGCTGAACAAGATCGATGTACTCGACAAACAACGGCTGCTGCCGCTCATCGCGGAATATAAGGAACGCCATGACTTCGCCGAGGTCATACCGATTTCGGCGATGAAGCGCGAAGGCCTTGACGCATTGCTGGCGTCGGTGATGAAGGCGCTTCCGGAGGGGCCGCGATATTTTCCCAAAGACCAGATCACCGATCAGCCAGAACGCTTTCTGGTGGCGGAGCTGATTCGCGAGCAGGTACTGCTAGCAACCGAGCAGGAAGTGCCCTATGCGACGACGGTGCTGATTGACCAGTACGAAGAGGGCGCTAGACTGACGCGCATCGCGGCCACCATTTACTGCGAGCGGGAAGGGCAGAAGGCGATCCTGATCGGCAAGCAGGGCTCAACCCTGAAGAAAATCGGGACTGCCGCGCGGCTGCAAATCCAGGGACTGCTCAACACCAAAGTTTTTCTCGAACTCTTCGTGAAGGTGCGCGCCGGCTGGCGCGATTCGCGCGACTTTGTGCAGGAGACCGACTGGCGCACCCAGCTACATAACATGTCCATGGCCAAGCAGAAGGACGAGTCCGAGCCGGAGAGCTAAAGCATTTTCAGCTGGGTGCCCCGTTCTAGAACGGGGCACCCATGTTTTGTTTGGGGAGCGCTCGGATGGGCCACCCGCCGGTATCTTGATCTTGGCTTATTTGGCTGTTAAATCGCCCCACCTAACCGTTGGCTTTTTCTTAGTAAATCCGGAATCAGCGTCCTTCTGACTGACGTATCCTTTTGCAACTTCTCCAATTTCTACAAAAGCGCGGCAAAACACGCATTCAGCTTTTCGTCCGACTTGAGTACTCTCATCAAATACTATCCAATGCCGCTTGTCGGACTCATCGGGACACTTCGCATACTGTACGCAAACGCCCTGGTGAACCTCGCTCATAAACACCTCTCGCTATTTTCGATTGCGCGGGTGCCCCACCCAACCTTCCTTTGGTTGGGTGGGGTATTTTGTTCGTGTGGGAAAAATCCCCGCCCAAGCAAAACCAGCTTGTGTGGGCACCCGGCTGGAAAGCGTATGTCAGATTGAGCGTTCTTTCGATTGCCTTTCTTTGTAGCATTCAGGACAGTAACAGATCTTCTTGGTGTGGGTTTCGAACTCTCGATGCGAGCCAGCGCCACCTACGTGTTCTCCATTGGAACACCTCCAGCACTGTTCCTCCGGATCCGCGTCCCATTTCATGACCCTGCCGCAATGTTTACACGGGCGGTCCATCATCGCCGTTGTCATACCCAAACGCCTCCATTCCACAATCTACACCATTGGGTCTGCCTAGGTGGCGAATGACCGAGAGAGCATCCGTTTCCATGTTGTTCTAATGGCTAATAGCAAGTAGTTGTGTTGAACACCGTGGTGCAAGTTATCCCGCGTGATGGGGGTGGCGTGTAAACCCGATAATCGAATGGCGTGTTGACAACTGATGCCTTGCCAGTGCGCAGCAGGCTATTGTACTGGCCAACTAAAGCGTTGTAGTCGGCTACCTGTTGCGCAGCCTGGGCATTGCATTCGCTCTCTTCAGCCGCCCAACTCTTGAGGTTGGCGTTGCATTTGTTTGCCAGATCGTTATAGTCGGAATTTAGGTCGTTGTATTTCTCAGCGAGGCTTCTCAGATCGCTATACACCTTGCCCTCTATTGTGAAGGAGTCCTGCTTTGCAAACCTGTCCCGGTACAACTTGGCGATCTCCATTGCCATCGTGCGCTCATGTTCGTAGCAGCCAGCCAACTGCTTATACGAAACGCCTGGCCTCAGCTCGTCGCCACAGTGGAAAATTGGCAGCATGTTTATCACTTCAGGTTTAGATGGTTTGTCCTGCGCTGGTACGGTTGGGACAATCAGCGCACCACACAAGAAACAGAGGAGAAGGACATAGCCTGTTATTCTCATAAGTCACCTTGAAAATCCAGAATATCGCCCGCTTTGAAATAAGCAAGCGAAATCCCGGTCAGATTGCGACGGGAACCCCAGTTTGGGAATGAGCCTGGTGCCCCAGGTTCGCGTCCGTCTTTTGGACGCTAACCTGGGCAGAGGAAGGTTCGGGCCGGTCCACCGAGAATTTTCAACTCACGATCTCTGGCCGTCCACTCCGATTCGATCTCTAACCTACATCTTTTAGGTTGCCGAGCGCAGTGATCCCAGGTTAGCCCAACACAGGGGCGAACCTGGGGCACCACAGGCCCTCTCGCCCGGCCAAGCCTCCGATGCGGTCGAGGGCCGCGACCGGCTGGGCGGGCCGCGGCGGACCGAGACTGCGGTGTGCGTTGAGTCCGGCGCGTAGCGCGCGAGCGGGGCCAAGTACCATCCTGCAATTCAGCGCTCCTTGACACTGCGTCCTGCATTCTCTACGGTACTTACGCCGATGCAATGTCGCCGATCACTCATGCCAACACGCGTCAAATTCGCTCTCCTGACTGTGCTGCTGTTAGCGTGGTGTTCCTTTGCATGGACAGAGAAGATTGCGGATATTCGTCCGCAGGGCTACGTCACCGATCTCGCACAGGTCATCGATCCCGCGACCAAGACCAAGCTGGAGACGCTGTGTGCCGAGGTCGAGCAGAAGACAGGCGCCCAAATCGCGGTTGTGACCGTAAATTCCCTCGACGGCCGCAGCAAGGAAGACTACGCAGCCGATCTCTACAAGCAGCTCGGTGTCGGATCGAAGAAGGAGAACCGTGGCGTTCTGCTTTTGCTGGCGCCCAAGGAGCGTCAGTACAGGATCGAAGTTGGCTACGGGTTAGAGCCGGTCATCAACGACGCTCGCGCCGGAGACATTGGACGGGAGATGGTGCCCGATCTGCGCCGGGAAGACTACAGCGCTGCGGTGCTCCTCGCTACAACGCGTGTGGCCCAACTGATAGCAGCGGACAAGGGTGTGCAGTTGAACGGCGTGCCGGCCTCTCAGCCAAGCGCGCCCGCAGGGGAAACGTCGTGGTGGATCCCGCTGCTGATCATCGTGGTAATTTTCGTCGTCGTCCGAGCTATTTCGCGCTCGGCGCGAGGCAGCGGTCCGCGATCAGGCGGAGGGTCCGCTCTTCCCTGGTTTCTGTTGGGCAGCGCCCTGGGGGGCCGTGGAGGTAGTTGGGGCGGAGGATTTGGCGGTAGTTCCGGAGGCTACTCGGGCGGAGGCGGCGGATTTGGAGGCTTCGGCGGCTTTGGCGGGGGGATGAGCGGCGGTGGTGGCGCTGGCGGGAGTTGGTGAACCACGCTGGGAGTGACGATCAATGAAGAAACCAGAAAGTAAACTGCAAGAACTCGTTACCCGATTGCAGCAGGCGTGCGGCGAGAATCTGGTGTCTATCGTGCTGTATGGTTCCGCGGCCCGCGAAGACTTCCACGAGCAGTTCTCCGACGTGAACGTGCTGGTTGTGTTGCAGCACTTGCAGGCGGCTTCGTTTGCGGCGATCTCGGCGGTCCTACACTGGTGGAGTCGGGAAGAGAAGCTGCGGCCACCGATGATCATGACGCTCGAAGAGCTGCGCGAGTCCGCCGATGTCTTCGCCATCGAACTGCTCGATATTCAGCGCTCCCACAAAACGCTGTTCGGCCAGGATGTAGTGACGGCAATCGATGTACCGATGAACCTGCACCGGGTCGAGGTAGAACACGAATTGCGCACGACACTGCTGCGGTTGCGCCACCACTTGCTGCTCAGTCCTGACAACCAAGACGAACTCCGCGCGGTGCTGGCGAAATCGATCACTAGCGTTCTGACGCTGTTCCGCCATGCGTTAATCGCAGTGGGAGAAAATCCGCCACAGGCGAAGCCGCAGTTGCTGGAAAGTGCCGGGGAGGTCTTCGGATTTGAAGTGCAGCCGCTGCGGTCAATCCTGGAGTTGCGGAACGAAGGCGCGCATTCGGCGAACGTGCACGAACTGTACCATGCGTACATGAGCGCAATTCAGCGGGTCGCTCACGAACTGGATGCGCGCGTACCCAAGCGTCAGTTGCAGAAATTGCCCTAGGGAGACGTCATCTGTCCATCTAGAATCGGCGGGGAGAGATTGGCATGAAAAAAGGAATCATCGTATTGGTCGTGATTGTGTTGCTGGTGCTCTGGATCGGCGGCACGTTTGTTGGCCACCGTAACGAGATGGTCCGCAAACGCGAAACCGTGAATGCAGCCTGGGCGCAGGTGGATGTCGTTCTGCAGCGCCGGGCCGACCTCATCCCGAACCTGGTCGAGACGGTGAAGGGGTTTGCCATCCACGAGGAAAAGGTTTTCGGCGACATTGCGGCAGCGCGCGCCGCGATGGCGGGAGCGAGGACGCCGCAGGAGAAGATCGCCGCCAATGGTCAGCTCGATTCCGCTCTTAGCCGCTTGTTGGTGGTCGTGGAGAATTACCCGCAACTCCGGTCCAATGAAAACTTTCTGCGCTTGCAGGACGAGCTAGCGGGCACGGAAAACCGGATCGCGGTCGAACGCCGCCGTTACAACGAGACCGTGCAGGACTACAACACCTACATCAGCTTGTTCCCGAACAATATTGTCGCAAGTCTTTCAGGATTTACCCGCAACGATGCCTATTTCAAGACGGAAGAGGGAGCACGTCAGGCGCCCAAGGTGAATTTCGGCGCGCAGCAACCGGCTCCAGCACCGGCGAAATAGAGTTAGTGGAATTCAGGAAGGGCGGGCGTTCAGCTCGTCAATGTTGTCATCACGAGCGGGCTTTCGCCCGCGAGGGACCTGCTTGTGCATGGCTATGGAAAAAGCAGATTCCTCGCGCCAAAATCGGGCGCTCGTAATGACAATTCATAAATCACGCCTTTCGCCCACCAATGTGTCACCTTAATTCGCGATCCTCAATCACGGGCGTTAAATGAATTGCTGCTCGCGAACCGCCGCGCCATCTTTTACGACGGCAACTGCGCACGCGGCACGTTCGAACGCCCGCTCCAAGTCGGCGAGAAGGTCGTCCACGTCTTCAATTCCCACGGACAGGCGAACCAGGTCTGTCGCTAACGAGCGCGCCTGACGGACCTCCGCCGGAATACTCGCATGTGACATGCATCCGGGCAGGCTGATCGAGGAGTTCACGCTGCCGAAGCTTACGCTGATGCGGAACAACTGCGTCGCCTCCACGACTTGCTTCGACACTTCGAACGAGCCGGTCTCAAAGCTGATGACCGCCCCCGCTCCACGCGCCTGCTTGGTATGCACATCGTGACCGGGATGGCTGGCCAGCCCGGGGTAATGCACGCGCCGCACTGCAGGATGCACGCTCAGGAAGTTCGCCACTTTGAGCGCATTCGCCTGCTGGCAATCGAGGCGCAGTTTCAGAGTTTTCACTCCTCGCAGCAGCAGATAACAGTCGAAGGGACCAAGCGCGGAACCTTCCCCGTTCTGAATAAAATAGATTTGCTCCGCCAGTTCGGGCCGCTTTACTGCCACCACTCCCGCCGTGACGTCGCTATGGCCGCAAAGATACTTGGTCGCCGAGTGCACCACGATGTCGGCCCCCAGATCGAGCGGATTCTGCAAGTACGGCGACATCGCGCTGCTATCCACGCACAACAGCGCGCCATGCTGATGCGCCAGGTCAGCCAGCTTCCGGATATCAACGATTCGCAACAGCGGGTTGGTCGGGGTCTCGATGTAAAGCAGTCGAGTTTTCGGAGTGATCTGCGCCGCGAAAGTCTCGATGTTGCACGCATCCGCATAGCGGACGGTCACGCCAGTACGATGCAGGATCTTGGAGAAGAGCCGGTAGGTTCCACCGTACAGATCATCTCCGGCGAGAATCTCGTCTCCCACCGAGAGTAGTCGCGCGACCGCACTGATCGCCGCCAAACCGCTGGAAAAACAGAAAGCGCGGTCGGCATTCTCCAGTCGCGCCAAGAGGTCCTCAAGCACGGTGCGGGTTGGATTCCCGCTGCGCGAGTAATCGTAGCGGCCGAAGCTGTCCGCCTCTTCCTGTTCGAAAGTTGCGGTCTGGTAGATCGGAGTGGCGATTGGCCGGAACGGATCTTCCGGACAGGCGTTGAAAGTAAGAAGTCGGCTGGCGAATCTCATGAGGCCCTCCCGGCGGCAAAACACTCATCGGCAACACCCAGTTGCTGGGCGCGGTAGATATCGCACGCATCGGCCATGACCGACACTGCAGTGGGCCATCGTCCGGCGCCTTTGCCACGCACCTGCACCACGTCGCCGTCCTGCGATTCAATTTCGAGACAGTTCTCTTCATTGATGGTTTGCGCAAAGGCGTGTGTGTGTTCGAAAAGATGGGGAGCGATGCTAGCTCGCAACCCGAACTTGTCCTGGCTCAACGACGCTACCAAGCGAACGGAGCGCCCCGAGCGCGCAGCATCCCGGACAGTGTCGCCATCGAACTGCTCAATGCCGGTGCGCTCGATGTCCGCCGGATTCAGCCACGCACCGAAAGCGGCCTGCGCCAGCAATGCGAGTTTGTGGGCCGCATCGCTGCCGTCAAGGTCGGAAGTTGGATCCTGCTCGGCAAAACCCAGTCGCTGCGCTTCACCGAGCGCCTCGTCGCGACTCAGGCCTTCAGCAAGACGGTCGAGGATGAAATTGGTGGTCCCGTTGACCACGCCATGTAGCGTGCGGATGCCGCTCGCTTCAGCGATGCGGCCCACTCGCTCGAGCATCGGCACGCCACCCCCGACGGCCGCTGAGTACAACAATTGCACGCCAGCGAACTCAGCAATTCGGCGAAGCTGCTTGCCGTGGCGGCTCAGGACAAGCTTGTTTGCGGTAATGACGTGCTTGCCCGACTTCAGCGCCGCCTCAATCAATTCCCTCGCCGGCGAGAGACCGCCGATCAACTCGATGATCACCTCACAGTCCGAACTGACGACCTCCCACGGGTCGTGAGTGAGCAACTCGGTCGGAATCTCATCCTCGCGCTCCATGCGGCGAACTGCGACCCGCCTGACGTCGAACGTCTCCGGACGAGCTGCCAGTGTGCGAAAGACGCCCAGCCCTACTGTGCCCGCCCCAAGCAGTCCGACGCGCAACGGCGTCGCAGACGGGTACTCGTCGGCGAACGATATGGGAAGGCCGCAGATGAGAGTAGGTGAGTCGGAATTCAGCGTTGCCACTTCGATGGTGAGCCCATGCTGCTCGGCGAACTCGATCGCTCTCGGCTGTACCACGCCATTGCCAACGCGCACCGCCTGCGCCCAACTGACCGTGCTGTAGCGACGCGGAACGTTGACCCTGTCGGCCGGATCGTGTTCGAAGATGCCGTTCACATCCTTGATCAGCCGGCAACGATCAGCCTGTAAATGGTGGGCAACGAAGACGGCAGTCAAATCGGAGCCGCCCCGGCCCAACAGGGAAAGGGTTCCATCCTCCTGGCGCCCGACGAACCCGGGCACCACGGCTACCGATGCATTTTCCAAAACGCTCAGCGCCCGGGGAACGTCGATGCCACAAGGCTCGGCATTCAACGCCGGGCCGCGGGTCCGCAGGCCGAGCCGGACTTCATCCACGACCACGGAATGTATTCCTGCGCGTTCGAGCGCCAATGCCAGCAGCGCTGCTGAAGTAGCTTCGCCGGTCGCGACCAGCGTTGCCACGGCTTCGTCACTCAGATCGGGGCCGTAGATCCGCGCGCGCGCCAGCAGGGAATCGGTCGTCGAACCAATCGCCGAAACGACTGCGACAACGCGGTGTCCATCCCGAGTCCAGCGATAAATTTCCTGTACGGCCTTGGAAAGATCGGCTTCGCAACACAGCACTGAGCTGCCAAACTTCAGAACAGTTATCGGGTAACGACGCATGACGTCCTCCCAGCTTTTTCGGTTGCGACTGCCAAGGCTTGTTCCAGATCGGCAATAATGTCTTCCGGGGATTCGAGGCCAACCGAGAGCCTGATCAGCCCGTCGGTAATGCCAATCGCTTTACGCGTGGCCACGGGCACATCGGCGTGCGTCATGGAGGCTGGATGGGTGATCAGCGTTTCGACCGCGCCCAAGTTCTCAGCCAGCGAACAGAGACGCACGGAGTTCATCAGCTCGACGGCGGCCTCGGCGCCGGCTGTGATCTCGAAGGCGAGCATGCCCCCGTGCGCCAGATGCTGGCGTTCCGCCAGCGCTTTCTGCGGAAACGACGCGAGTCCGGGATAATGCACGCGCTCAACTGCTGGATGCGATTCCAGCCATTGAGCTACGATGGCCGCGTTCTCAGAATGCAGCTTGAGACGCACGGGTAAGGTCTTGATCCCGCGCAAGGTCAGCCAGGCATCCTGAGGCGACTGAATGCAGCCCGTGGTTTTGCGTATCAAACGGAAGCGTTCCAGGAGCTTTTCATCGTGGGTCGCCAGCGAACCGCCTACGGTCGCGTTGTGGCCCTCGATGTACTTGGTGGTGGAGAGCACGCTGATGTCGGCGCCTAGTTGGAACACGGGTTGCAGCACCGGCGTCAGGAAAGTGTTGTCCACCGCGAGAAGCACACCGTGCCGGCGTGCAACGGCTGCAATGGCCGGGATGTCGCACAGCTTGAGCGTCGGATTTCCCGGCGTCTCGACGCAAATCAACTTCGTCCGCGGTGTGATAGCCTGCTCGACCAGTTCCGCTCGGGATGCATCCACCAGCGTGTGCTCAATGCCGAGTCCGCTTAGGAGTTGTTGGCACAGGCGCACCGTGCCGCCATAAACCACTTCGGAAATGACCACGTGGTCACCGGACTTGAGCAGTGACAGGAACAGGGTGGTGATTGCTGCCATGCCGGTGGCAAAGCACACCGTCGCAGGTGTTCCTTCGAGTGCAGCCAAGGCGCGCTCCAGCGCGTCCACGGTTGGGTTCGCTGCGCGCGAATAAGTAAATCCTTTGTGAACACCAACCGCTTGCTGCACGAAAGTTGTGGATTGATAGATAGGCTGGAGAATGGCGCCGGTAGTCGGATCGGGACCCAGTCCGCCATGTATAGCAATGGTGGGTATGTCGTAATTGCCGTGAGACACGGTGAATCTCCCTTCGATGTCTGAGCGAAAAACAGGCCAAAAAAAATCGCCGCCGGTGTGTAAGCCCCAGGCGGCCGCTCAGTGTAGGGAGATTGTTAGGTGCGCGATCGCACTCCCGACGCAGGCACGGCGCCACCTGGGGCGCACATGGCCATAAACATTCGGGAATCGATCGGCAAATGCATAGTCAAAATCTGATCACAAGGATCAGTGACGAAAGCATAGCACACACGAAGTTCCTGTCAAGAAAAACATGATGGCGTGACGTACACCTTTAGTAGAGTAATGTTCCTCTTCCGTTCGATTCGAGTTCACTCGTCGCGCAGTGCTTCCATGGATACCGCTCGAGCGGATGTCCGCCCGGAGTAATTAATGTTCACTGGCGGACAGGGGGCGGGCGATCCATATCGGGCAAAGGGAAGCAGTTCGCCTCCCGGCTTCTCATTACGCGCGAGAAGCAACCCGCACCCACCCGCAATTAACCGTTAGCTCCTAGCCGTTAGCTGTGCTATATTTCTGCAACTTCCCCCTACATCACCCGTGGGTTTTCGAAGACATAAGAGGACATAAGAGGATCAGGGAAATCCTTCCCCGGAGTTGCGCCATGGAAGAACAGCAAGGTACCGGAGCCAGGTTTGAGGCAGCCAAACTCAGCGAAGTCAAGGCCAAGCAAGCCAAAGTAGCCGACGCCAAGCTGATGTCGATGTCGATCGCGATGTTCATGGCCGTCGTGGCCATGCTGGGCGCGGTCACGGCTTATCGCGCGGCGCTGGCCGAGCAGGAAACCTTGCGCTTCGAAAGAAGGTTGCAGCAGGGGGAAATGCTGGAACTGGTGCACCGGCAGGAGCTGCTCAGCAAACTCAGCAGCCGTACCCGCTACGAAAACAGTGCGAGCCTGCACACGCCCGCGACCGACAGCGACCAGGAACAAGGGGGAAAGTCCGCGGCGCCGGACCGGCATCAGGCAGCGCTGAAGACGTTGCAAGCCGAGGAAGAAGCTGCGCATGTCCGGTCTCTCCAGCCATTCCTCAACTACTTCGATGTCTATCTTCCGTACGCCTTGGAGCCGTCGATCGCGATGCACAGCGCCACTTGGCTGCGGGCGCTTGGCTTTGACACCGCATGGGAAGCTCCGAAGGAGGATGGGGGTTTCCCGTCCATATGGGAAAAGCTGGAGAAGGATGTCGGCCGGGGCCAGGATAAAGTCATGCGCCTGGCCAGAGCGGTTGTGCTGTTTGTGGTGGCGCTCGCGTTTCTGACCTTCGCGCAACTGGGTCACAACACGCCCAAGCGCGAGAAAGCACTGGCTTGGATGGGAGGCGTGCTGGCCCTGGCGGGATTAGCTGTGGCCATATGGGCTGATCGTAGTTCCTGGAGAGACTTCCTGATATTCACGGCTGGATTTGGAGTCTTGGCGCTGATTAGCGCACCCTTTGCGCGGAGGTTTGCGGCGAACGCCAGAGCGGAAGAGAAGTCCAGCCGCGCGGAGCGGATCCGCCCGGCCGGTTCTGTCGAACACGAGTGCGGGGAAGACGAGGACGATGAGCCCGTGCACCCTGCCGAAGTCGATCCGGCGCTCTTTGCCGGGATGCGTCTGCACTTCGCGCCGGTGGCGCATAAGTTTGGGCGCTTCGTCATCTCGATGATCGCCGTCAGCGCCGTTCTCAGTGCGTTGAGCGGATTTTTCTACAGCCGGGCCGCAGTAAAGTCCTCCCAGGCAATCAGTGCGGCGCTGGAGAACCAGGCGGAACTTTTCCGGACGAACTCACGCCAGGTAACGGTGTGGAACTACATGGTGGGGCGGGTGGCGACGGCCGAGGACTATCACCTTCGCTACGAAGCTGCCCGGCAGCGTTTGGAGCTGGCAAAGGAAGAGCCCGATCTGCTAAGCCAGAAGGATGCAATGGAGCAGGTGCAGGTGCGGCGGAAGATTCTGGAGAAGTTCGAGAAGAAGGAACCGCAGACGCATCAACTCATGACCGGCGCTCTGGGTCCGGAACAGGACGTGCACTTCCCCTGGAAGATGGTGATCTCCCAGAGCTACCATGACCCGGCGAAGGCCTTGGCTCAGTGGAGCGCTAATAATGAGAAGGGCCTGGGCTATCAAAGAGAGGCGACCACCTTTCTGGCGCTGTTGACCTTGTTTGCCATCGCGTTGTACCTGCTGGGACAGGCTCTGGGCATGGGCCGGACCAGCGCCGCCTTTGTCCTGGTTGTATTCGCTTGTGGCCTGGTGGTTGCCGGCGTCGGGCGCGGCTTGTTCATTAGTCTTGCAGAAAGAGCGATTGTGCTAAGACCGGCCAGTGCCGAGTGCCGCCTCCCCGGCTCCATTTCCGACGATAACCTGGTCGAGTTGGCTGCCGAACATTTTGCGCGCGGCTGGGTGCTCTATGAAAGCTCGTCGGATGACCCAGTCGAATCGGCCAAGGCGGCGAAAGAATTTGGCTGCGCCGTCCAAATTCGCCCTACCTTTGCTGGGGCAAACTTGTACTTCGCGCGCGCCACCAATCGCGCCAATACGCCGCAACTGAACGAAGGCGGATTTGTCAGCCTCATCTCGAAAGATGCCTTGGACAAGGTTTCCCAGGCGGAACAGGAGGCCAGAGACCTGCTTACGCAGCAGGGCTTCGCGCCCCCAATAGATCTGGTGGGAGATTCAGGATTCGACACGTATGCGGATGGACTGGTCAAGGGCGATCGCAAGATCGTAGACGCCGGCAGACAAGCGACCCTGGCAGCCCTTAACCTTGACAAGAACAGTCTGGTGTCCCGCTTCAACCTTGGGCTGGCGCAGCTTGCAGAAGGACGCGAGAAGGAGGCCATGGAAACCTACCGGCAAACGGTTGCGCTGGGCGATCCGGGCAAAGATCCATTTGTGACCAACGATGCGCGAGTGATCGGCGGAGCCATTACCGATCTTGACGTGTTTCGGCAATACTGCGGGGGGTTGAACGACGCGGTGTACTGCAGACAATTCGAGAGCACGGACCTGCCGCGATTGAAGTCGGAGTTTGTGGCGGCGGCTTGGCCGTCTGCGAAAGGACGGACGCTTGCCGGCTCAGGCATCAAGCTGACGGACCTTCATCTGCAGGGATCGGCCGCCGGCCTTGGCTGGAGTGGCCACGTGGAAAACCTCCCGGAGAGCCCTGCCGAAAAACCGCAGGATACTCTCGCCGTCCTCTGGTATGCCTATAGCCCGGACTGGAAGGCATGGCGAGTGCTGCCCGCGATCTCAGAGCGGGTGAAACCGGCCTTTTACGCGCACGGCGATACTCACCTCTTCTATTCCGTGCTGCAAGCCAGCGACGCGAGAATCTGCCTCCAGAGCGGCACCTATCGCGCCGAATTTTATGTCGATGGCGAGCTTGCCGGCTTGCAAGAAATCATCTTGAAGGACGAGAATCTCCATCCTGAGATGTTCCCCGACCTGGATGTGGCGATTTGCCGTCCGCCGTCGTGGCGGCGCTGGCAGCCGCACGATCCGGATGCGGTGTGGACCCGTGGCTTCACCGAAGACGGCAACAATCGTGGCGTCTTTGTATTTTCCTTCTTCGATCCCCAGCAGGACGGAGAGGCGGGGACCGAGGCAAAGGCTTTGCGGCGGGCGCAGAACATCCTGCACAACGAAGGCCTGGCGCCGAAGCCAGGCGCGGCGCGTCCCCTCAACGATTGCACCGGCCTTCGCGGTCATCCCGGCGAGGCGATGGCTGCATTCGGCGATGGCGGAGGCGCCTCCATTGCCAGGGCGTGGACCACAAAGGAAGGGCTGGTGAACGTGGTAGCAGTGGTCGACAAACATCTGGACGTGACCGGGTTGGTAACGGAAGCCTCGTCGCAATCCCAGGCGCATCAGGATTGCGAGATATTGCTCTCGGCCACTACTGTGCATAGATGACGCGGGGAACATTGCCTTTGGATTGGCGAGGCGGGACACTTCCTTCTGTTCATTTCCACATAAGTTTGTGAACGAACTTGTGCGGGCGAACCCGACGAAACGTCGGACTGCTCGACTGCCAAAAATCAGGGCGGCTCTATGTCAATAGAACCGCCCTGAGCCTTCATTTCACCGGTCTAAATCCACTGCAGCCTAAGCGGACTTTTTCTTCTCTTGATCATGTTTCTCTTGTTCCGGCTGCGGAGTCTTGGGCTGTCCGCTTGGGACCTCCTGTTTCGGCTGCATTGGCTGGTTCGGCTCGTTTCCAGGTTTCTGCTCCCAACCGGGCTTCTGCGGATCGCTCTGTTGTGGTTTGCGATTTTCTTGATCTGACATTTCAGCTCTCCTTTGCTGGGTGTTTCTGTTGTTCGTGTTAACCGTGATCTTGGCGTTTAATGGGGACAGGAGCGCGGGTTCGTGCGAGGAAGTGGTGAGTTCGTGCGGCTGACATATGTGGCCCGCTTTAATACAGAACCCCGAGCGCCAATCTGACGTCCGCCGGATCTCTGCAGTACTGAGCGGGGAACGGCGGTGCATCAGTTGCCCGAACGCAGGAACATGCTCCCGACAGAACCCGCCTAATTTACTTTTCGAACACTTTTTCGATCTGCCCGACTTTCTTTTCAACTTTGCCGGCGCGGTGTTCGGCTTTGCCTTCAGCCTCTAAGTCAGGATTATTTGTGACTTGGCCTGCCGTCTCTTTGATTTTGCCTTTCACTTCATGAAAAGTGCCTTTAATCTCATCCTTCGTACTCGTAACCATCGCTTTTCTCCTTATCGTTGAATCTAGCCGAATTAAGAATTGAGGAGCGGGGCTTTCGTTACCCGCCCCAACATAATTGCCATGAACGAGAATCGGACTCGATTCCGCGTCAGTCGTTGACTGAGTGGCGGAACTGTTAGCTACAGGGCCAGGTCGCGTTTCAGAGCGGCTATTTCCGTTCCAGAACAGGTCGCGTTAAGCGCGCCCGCGTCCCCAGTACCAACCGCCTCCACCAAGCAAAAACACAACCAGGACGATAATCAAAATCATTTCTAGACTCATTGAAGTCCTCCGAGGGCCGACTTATAGGGTT
>Ga0209385_1000555_pt1 | contig 15265 bp, 13 predicted proteins | sample NGEPerB_FD_184506 | JGI IMG/M metagenome (GOLD analysis project Ga0209385, IMG submission 184506) | Arctic peat soil microbial communities from the Barrow Environmental Observatory site, Barrow, Alaska, USA - NGEE PermafrostAB12-B... | ecosystem: Environmental > Terrestrial > Soil > Wetlands >... | reverse complement strand
GACGTCGTAGATGTCGACCTGATGGCTGTTGACCAGCTGGAGCAGGACGTCGGCAGGACCCTCGAAGACGGGGGTGGAGACGGTGGCGGTCACGGCATCCGACCATACCGGCTGGGAGGGGCCATTCCGTGCACCCGTAGGGCCGACCTACGATGACCGTCCATGTCTCGAGTTCTCTCCGGCCTGCAGCCGAGTGGCGACCTGCATCTGGGCAACTATCTGGGGGCGATCCGCAACTGGGTCGCCGACCAGGATGCCCACGACGCCTTCTACTGCATCGTGGATCTCCACGCCCTCACCCTCGACATCGACCCGGCCGAGCTGCGCACCCGCACGTACGAGACCGCGCTCGACCTGCTGGCCGCCGGTCTCGACCCCGAGCGGTGCACGCTCTTCGTCCAGAGCCACGTGACCGAGCACGCCCAGATGGCCTGGCTGCTCGAGTGCACCGCCACGATGGGCGAACTGCGGCGGATGACCCAGTTCAAGGACAAGAGCGCCGGCAAGGACTCGGTCCGGGTGGGCCTGTTCACCTACCCGGTGCTCCAGGCGGCAGACATCCTGCTCTACGACGCCGAACGGGTGCCGGTCGGCGACGACCAGCGCCAGCACCTCGAGCTGGCCCGTGAGCTGGCCATCCGGTTCAACCACCGGTTCGGCCCGACCCTGGTGGTCCCCGAGGCCTCGATCCCCAAGATCGGCGCCCGGGTCATGGACCTCCAGCGTCCCGAGCGCAAGATGTCCAAGTCGGTGACCTCGCCCCTGGGGACGATCCTGATCCTCGATCAGCCCGCGGTCATCCTCCGGAAGGTCAAGAAGGCCGTGACCGACACCGATGGGGATGTCCGCTACGACCCCGAGGCCAAGCCGGGACTGTCCAATCTGGTGGAGCTGCTGGCGGTGGCCACGGGGCGAACGCCCGAGGAGGTGGCCGGGTCCTACGAGCGCTACGGGGACCTCAAGAACGACGTGGGCGAAGCCCTGGTGGAGCTGCTCCGCCCGCTGCGCGAGCGGCGGGTGGCCCTGGCCGCCGACCCGGGGGCAGTGCCCACCCTGCTGGCCGTGGGCGCGGAGAAGGCACGGTCGACGGCCTCGGCCACCTACCGGCGGGCCGCCGAGGCCATGGGCCTCCTCGCACCGGGCTGATCCCCCCGGGCCCGGGGCAGGGCCCGCGTCCCCGGGGGGATCAGCTCGAGATCTACCTCGATGACCCGCGTACGTCGGCGCCGGAGCGGCTCCGGACCATGCTTCGCCAGCTGATCGAACCTGCGTCGTCAGGAGACGGCGGGACCCGCCGCCGGCGACGCCTGCTCCCGAGCAGTTCCCACGCTCCCCATAGGGCCAGGGCGCCCGCGGCCAGGGCCGACACGGCGATCCCGACGCGTGCTGAGTTCGGCGAGTAGGTGAACGTCACCAGGTAGTCGCCCGGGGACGGCAGGGCCATCTGCTGGACGACCCCGTTCTGGTACACCGTGGTGGAGCGAGCGGGGCCGAGGGCCCGCCCTGCCGGGTTGGTCCCCGACGGCGGCTCGACGGGCTGCACCGTGGCGTGCCACCCCGTGGTCCACGACACGCTCCTCTCGAGGACCAGTGCCGAGGGGGCGTGCACGACGACCTGCTGCCTGCCGTTGGTCTCCGGCGCGCCGGCCGTCACCTCGGCCCCCGGTGGCGGCGCTCCCCCGCCACGGGCGCCGGCCCAGGCCCACCCGCGGGTGGCGGTGTTCTCGAACACGCCGAAGGGGCCGAAGGTGCCGGTGAACTTCCAGTGGGGCCAGTCGACCCCGTACTGCAGGACGCCGTTCAACATCACCGCACCGGTCTCGGCGGTGCGGGCGGTGGGGATGTCGACGACGGTGGGCGCGGTGCCGTCGTTGCGGACGATGAGGCCCCCGGCCGGGGCCGGTGTGGCGAGGGACACCTCGACGGCACGGCCCTGCCCCCGGCGGACGACACCAGGCCCGCGTGCCCCCAGCCACTCGACGGCGCCGGTGGTGGTCACCAGGCCCACCGTCACGTCGGCGACGTCCCCGTGCAGCACATCGAACGCGGCGCTGTCCAAGGTGAGCGCCCCGCCGAAGTACCAGCGGTGGGACTGACCCGGGCCGATGGCCACCGGTCCCGTCGCGGCCGCCGGTGCACCGTTGTAGACGTTCGGCGTGGCCGGGAACGGGATCGACGGTGCGGTGCCACTGGTACCCGGGCCCGACGTGGGCTGGACAGGGGTCATGAAGTAGCCGGGCAGGGAGAGCAGGGTCCGGGCGTTGAGCTCGTCCCACACCGTGCCCGCCAACGAGGCCGGCGCCAGGTCCTCCTGGTAGTGGGCGCCGGTGGCGTTGGTGTAGTTGCCATCGGTCAGGGCCGCGTATCCCTGGCCGCTGTGGACCTGGTTGAGCACGTTGAGGTCGGTCTGGCCCAGCGCGTAGAGCTGCGGGTCGTCGAGCTCGTCGGGGTCGTAGATGAGGAACCGGGCATCGCCGACCAGCGTGGTGAACCGGGCTGCCGTCGCCCCCTGGGCCAGGGCCAGCGTCTGGGTGGTCGGGGCGGCAATGGTGAACAGATTGAACACGATCAGGTCGGCGGCAAGGACGGCGCCCAGCAGGCGCCGGAGCGTTGGCGTGGAGAGGCGTCGCTCGGACAGGACGACCAGGGTGGCCGCGGTGGCGACGAGGGCGCCGACCGTGGCCAGGGCGGCCGTCTTGTGGCGGGTGGCGCCGTCGACCATGAACTGGATGCCGAGGAAGCGCTGGAACCCGGGCCCATCGGCCCAGAAAATGACACAGACCGCGGTGATCACCGCCAGCGGCGCACAGGTGGCGACCACCTCGGCCCGTCGACCCCGTTCCCACCAGCGTCGCGCCGGCGTCGGATCGGCCGGGCGGGAAGCGGACCGAGGCCCCCTCGTCCCGTGGGGGCGGTCGGCCAGCAGGAGGTGGACCCACCAGGCCAGCAGTACGGCCAGCGAGAAATCGACCAGCAGCAGGTTGCGGTTGAGCAGCCGCTCCGTGTTGATCACCGGCAGGAGGAACAGCACGTGCCCGAAGGGTGTCTCCCCTCCCAGGGCCGAGAGCAGCCCCACGACGAGCACGACGTACCAGACCCACCACGATCGGGCCTCGGGCCGCCGCCGCCACCGCCGGACGAGCAGGGAGCAGCCGGCGATCAGGGCCAGGGCACCGACGTAGCTGGTGACCTCCTGCAGGTTGTACGGCCCGACGTAGAAGCCCGGCTGGTTTCGGTTGGTGCCCAGCAGGAACGGGGACGCCACCAGGGTCACCAACCGGCCGGGCAGGGAGCCCGAGGAGAAGAACTGGTAGGAGGAGCCTGCCCGCTGGGACCGGGCCTGGAAGGCCAGACCGGGGATCGACTGCGCCGAGCCGAGGAGGAAGCCGAGGGCCACACCGCACAGGATGGACAGGGTCGAGCGGACGAGCGGGCGCCGTTCCTTCCGCCTGAACCGGCCCAGCGTCACCAGCCGGCCGATCCAGTAGATGGCCACCAGCACGCCGCTGTCGACGACCGACTCGGCGCCTCCGGTCAGGAGGGACATCCCCACGGCCAACGCCAGCAGGCCGACCCAGCCCCGGGCCCGGCGGCGCCCACCGGCGCGGTCCCCCTCCAGGTTCGGTTCGCCCGGCGGCATCTCCACCGTCGTGCCGGCCAGATCCACGGCCCCGCCGGTGAGCCCGTGGACGGCCACCAGCATCCACGGCAGCCAGGCCGCGCCCTGCACGATGTCGACGTGGACGATCTGTGCGGACATGTATCCGGCAAAGGCGAAGGTGGCCGCCCCGAAGGTGGCGGCGGTGGAACTGACCGGCTGGCGTCGCAGGAAGATGTACATGCCGGCCACGGCCACGTCGTAGGCCAGGGCCAGGTTGATGGTCCACGCGGTGAAGGGGGGCAACACCGCCATCAGCCAGTTGGTCGGGTAGGCGGCCCCGGAACTGAACCCGCCCAGCAGCGGGGTGCCGCTGAACAGGTACGGATTCCACAGCGGCAGGGCACCGTGGTGCAGGTATCGCCCCACCAGGACCCGGAGGGGGAAGTTCTGGAGGAAGTTGTCGCCGTCCAGGAACACCCGTCCGGAGAACAGGGGGACGGCGAAGACGACCAGGGGCGCCACCAGCAAGACCACCAGGCCCGGGTGGGTGCGCACCCAGCCCCCGAGGCGGTACAGGGGGCCCGGACGTTCACCGGGGGCCCCGGGAGTACCAGCCGGCATCGGCGTCGCGCCGGCCGAGGTCATGACGGCGCGGGAGCCGCGGCGCCTGGTGCCGGGGTGGTCACCGGGACAGGGGCCGTCCGTCGCAGCTGCCGGACGCACCACGCAGCCATCAGGACCAAGATGACGGTGCGGGCGATCGTCGAGGCGAATCCGACCCACGAGTAGGAGTTGGGCTGGTCGGGCAGGCGGAGGACGAACTCGAACCAGTAGTCGTACACCGAGAGGATGCCCAGTGACACGCCGTAGCGGGCGGGCATGGCGGCGACGGCCCCGGCGGCGAAGACCCACAGCACGTACTGCGGATTCCAGATCTTGTTGACCGCCATCCAGGCGATGATGGCCATGGCCGTGGCCAGGGCCACCGCCCGGGCCTGTTCGGCGTCGGACGCCCGCCAGACCATCCATGCCCCGTAGGCCACAGCCGCCATCACCACCAGGAGGGAGCCGTCATTGATGGTGTGATTGCCCACCACGGTGGTGCCGACGATCTTGCCCAGCATCCCCCAGAGGGAGTCCTTTTCCGGCCGCTCGCTGTTGTAGCGGAAGAACCACAGGGTGTTGGACCGGGCCACCACCAGGAACGGCACCATGATCACCGCGCTCACCGCGGCAAAGGGGATCAGCCACCGTGCCAACAGCCTCGCGGGCGACGGCCCGAGGACCGCGACGGACCCGTCCGGCGCACTCTTGTCGGCCGGGTGCGGGGCCTCCGCCGACGACCGCCACCACCGGGCCCCGAGGGCGGCCACGGCCATCGGCGCCACCATCACCGGGAAGAGCTTGAACCACGTGCCCAGCGCTGCCGAGGCGCCACTGAGCGCGAGTCGGCGTTCGCCGAACCAGACCACAGCCGCGACCAGGAAGACGATTCCCACCAGGTCCCAATTGATGCCGGCGTCGAGGAGCAGCGCCGGCGTGGCGGCGATCCACCATGCGGACGGTGGGTGTTTCCGGCGGAGGAGGGCGATCGACCCGAAGGTGGCCGCCGCGGTCAGCAACCCGGCCGCGGCGAACCAGGACGCCGGCCCGCCGGGCAGCCACGACGGGAGCCAGAGCACATAGCCCAACAGCACCGGGTACTCGATGCGGTCGTGGACGTAGGGCAGCGGATGGATGACATGGCCCGCCCGGATGTAGTGCTTGAGGCTCAGGTTGAGGACGTCGGAGTACACCCCGTGGTTGAGCGACCAGACCTGGTAATTGAAGCCGGCCCGCACATGGGAAAGCCCCCGTGCCAGCAGGAGGTAGTCGACCAGCAGGAGTGCGCCGGCCACGACGTAGGGTCCCCACCGGCTGGTGGAGATGCCGAGGGGGTCCCGGTTCACACCAGCAGGCCCGACCACCAGTGGATGACGTGGTCGAGCAGCAGCGTCCACTCATTGTGGAACACCAGGATGAGGATGAACGGGAGGAACATCAAGAACGGCTGGAGCCGGTAGTACTCGGGCAACGAGCGCGCCGGGATGAAGCGCTCGAGCACCGAGGCCCCGTCGAGCGGTGGGCACGGGATGAGGTTGAACACGCCGAGCACGATATTGGCGATGCCGGCAATGAACAGGATCTGTCCGAGGAGCGTGGGCGGGTAGTACCCGCCCGAATAGACGATCTGACGAATGACCTGGGGCGTGGTCAGCACGAAGAGCAAGCCCATCAGCGCGGCCAGTGCGAAGTTGGTGAGCGGGCCGACCAGGGACACGACAACCGTGTGGTTGCGGGGGCTCCGGAGGCGGTTGGTGTTGACCGGGACCGGCTTGGCCCAACCGTAGGCCCCCAGTCCCGACAGCGAGAGGACGGCCGGCACCAGCAGTGTCCCCACCGGGTCGACGTGGGCCAGCGGGTTGAGGGTGAGGCGCCCGGCCTTCTTCGCGGTGTCGTCCCCGTAGGCCAGGGCGACCACCCCGTGGGAGATCTCGTGGAGGATGATCGACGGGACGAGCACCAGGAAGTAGATGATCTCGAAGCGGTTGATCCGGTTGGTGCTGAGCAGGAACGCAGTGATGGCCGCGGCCACCACCACGATGATCACGTTGCGCGGGCTCGGCTGAAGTCGTCGCTTCGGCCGCCCGGAGCCCCCGCCGGTCCTGCCATTGCCCCCGTACGCCATCAGCGCCGCGGGCCGATCAGGACCGGTTGGCGTGATCGATGCAGAATCGGGTGGACGGCATCGCCTCGAGGCGGGCAGGCTGGATGTCCACAGCGCACACCTCGCAGTGGCCGTAACTTCCGTCCTCCAGGCGCCCGAGGGCCAGGGCTACCTCGTCGAGGGACTCCTTGAGCTGCACGGCCAGCACCCCGGCCTCGCCCCGCTCGGCGGTGACCTGACTCGAGTCGGCGAAGTTGGGGTCGTAGTGGAGGCCCCCACTTTCTCCGTGGCCGAGTTCGGACAGCTCGGAAAGCAGATGCCTCTGCTCGTCCTCGAGGAGTTGGCGGTAGTCAATTGCAGGGGCATCGCTCGGCACGGGGAGGATCCTACCTGGCCCGGACCCCTCCAGCCCGCGGGTGGGCCTGCTCATAGGCGTTGCGGAGGTGTTCCTGGCTGAGCTTGGTGTAGATCTGGGTCGTGGCGATCGAGACATGGCCCAGGAGCTCCTGGACCACCCGGATGTCGGCCCCGTGCGCCAGCATGTGGCTGGCGCAGGAGTGGCGCAGCACGTGGGGGCTGACCAACGTGCCCAGCCCGGCCCGCTCGGCCCGGTGGTTCACGATGGCCCACGCCCCCTGGCGGCTCAGGCGACCCCCGCGGGTGTTGAGGAACACCGCCTCGGAGTCGCTCCGCCTCGCCCACCGGGCCGGGGCGAGGCGGGGCCGCCCGGAGGCCGAGAGCCACCGGTCGAGGGCGAAACGGGCGGGGCCGCCCAGCGGGACCAACCGCTCCTTGGCCCCCTTGCCGAACACCCGGAGGAGGCCGTCGTCGCCCTGGACGTCGATCAGCGAGAGCCCGACCACCTCGGAGATCCGTGCTCCGGTGCCGTAGAGCAGTTCGAGGAGGGCCCGGTCCCGAAGCTCGATGGTCTCCGAACCGCTCACCTGATCGAGGAGCAGCAACACCTGGCTCTCCTCGAGGGCCTTCGGGAGACGCCGGGGCAGCCGGGGGGATCGCACGTCCACCGTCGGGTCGCCGGCGATGACCCCCTCCCCCACCAGGAAGCGATAGAGGCCCCGCAGAGCGGTGGTCGCCCGGGCCACCGAGGCCGGGTTCCTTCCTCCCCCCCGGAGCTCGGCCAGGTAGCGCTCGACGGCATCGGGGCCGGCGTCGAGCGGGTCGACCCCAGCGTTTCGGGCCCATCGCTCCCAGGCCGTGATGTCCCGCCGGTAGGCGGACAGGGTGTTGCGCGACCGACCCTTCTCCACAGCCAACCAGGACAGGTACTCCTCCGCACCCGTCGACAGGGGCTGGTTCACGGTGCGCCTGTCGCCGGTGCGCCCGGCAGCCGGCGTCGGGCCAGGCCCACCCCCAGAATGGTCGATGCGTCGATGATCTCCCCGTCGTCCACCATGCCGTCGAATTCGGCAAGGGGCACCTCCACGACCGACATGAACCGCTCTTCGACGCCCTGGCGTTCCGACGGCACCCTGGTCAGGCCGGTGGCCAGGTAGATGGTGGCGTACTCATCGCAGAACCCCGGAGTGATCACGCATCGGGTGAGCAGGTGGAGGCGCCCCGCTGCGTAGCCGACCTCCTCGGCCAGCTCGCGTCGGGCGGTGGCCTCGGGGGGCTCGTCCTCCACATCGCAGGTGCCCGCCGGGATCTCGAGGATCCACTGGTTGAGAGCGGGTCGGAACTGCCGCACCAGGACCACCGAGCCCTCCTCGGTCACGGCCACCACGGCGACCGCCCCGGGGTGGCGCACGATGTCCCGTGAGAAGGTCACGCCGTCAGGGTCGACGAACGTGGCTCGGCTCACCGAGATGAACCAGCCCTGGTGGACCGTCTCCTCTCCGACGGCCCGAAACCTCGGAAGGTCGTCGGCCCGCCCTCCTCCCGGATCAGCCGACCGCACCGATGTCGATCAGCCGGGGGTCTCGTCCCTCAGCCCGGTCCAGGGCAGCCCCGACGAGCTCGCGGAACAGGGGATGGGGCTGGTCGGGACGGCTCTTGAACTCGGGGTGCGCCTGCGTGCCGACCCAGAACGGATGGCCCGGCAGCTCGATGAACTCGACCAGTCGACCGTCCGGGGACAGTCCGGAGCACACCAGGCCCACCTCCTCGAGTCGGCTCCGGTAGCGCGGATTGACCTCGTAGCGGTGACGATGGCGTTCGGACACCACCTCGGCGCCGTAGGCCCTGGCCACCTGTGAGCCGGGGGTCAGCTGCGCGCTGTAGGAGCCCAGCCGCATCGTGCCGCCCTTGTCGACCACGTCGTTCTGATCGTCCATGAGATCGATGACCGGGTGGCGGGTGGTGGCATCGAACTCGCGCGAATTCGCACCCTCGAGGCCGGCCAGCGAACGGGCCGCCTCGATGATCATGACCTGGAGGCCCAGGCACAGGCCGAGCAGTGGGATGTCGTGCTCGCGTGCATAGCGTGCCGCGGCGATCTTCCCCTCAACGCCGCGCTCCCCGAACCCGCCCGGGATGACCAGGCCGTCGTACCCCCGCAGCCCGTCGTGTTCCAGCAGACTGGGGACGGTGGCCGCCTGGACCCACTCGATCTGCACCTTGGCCCCATGGTGGAAGCCGGCGTGGCGGAGGGACTCCACCACCGAGAGGTACGCGTCGGGAAGGTCGACGTACTTGCCGATGATGCCGATCCGGACCGGCCGCACCGCCGCGTCGACCTGGTGGACCAGGCGCTCCCAGCCGGAGAGGTCGATGGGATGGGAGTCCTCGTCGAACTCGAGCAGCCGGAGGATGTAGCTGTCGAGACCCTCCTCGTGAAGCACCAGCGGGATCTGGTAGATGTTGTCGGCATCGACCGCTGACACCACCGCCTCGATGGGCACATCGCACAGCAAGGAGATCTTCCGCTTCAGGTCGTCGGAGATCATCCGGTCCGACCGGCACACGATCACGTTGGGCTGGATCCCCCGACTGCGCAGTTCGGTCACCGAGTGCTGGGTCGGCTTGGTCTTCTGCTCCCCCGAGGGGCCGAGGTAGGGAACCAGGGTCAGATGAACGTACGCCACGCTCTCCCGGCCCACGTCCCGGCGGAATTGCCGGATGGCCTCGATGAACGGGACGATCTCGATGTCGCCCACCGTGCCGCCGATCTCGACGATCACGACGTCGACGTCGTCGGTGCCGAGGCGCTTGATGCGCTCCTTGATCTCGTCGGTGACATGGGGGATGACCTGGACCGTCTTCCCGAGGTAGTCCCCACGCCGCTCCTTGGCGATGACCGATGAGTAGATCCGCCCGGTGGTTGCGTTGGAGTCCTTGTGAAGGTTCTCGTCGATGAACCGCTCGTAGTGGCCGAGGTCGAGGTCGGTCTCGCCCCCGTCCTCGGTCACGAAGACCTCGCCGTGCTCGAAGGGGTTCATGGTGCCCGGGTCGACGTTGATGTACGGGTCGAGCTTGCACATGGTCACCCGGAGGCCCCGGCACTTGAGCAGGCGTCCCAGCGACGACGCAGTCAGTCCCTTGCCGAGGGAGGACGAGACGCCGCCGGTGAAGAAGATGTATTTCGTCCCGCTCTCCCTCACGGGCGGGCCATCCACGTGGAGCACCTGACGAGGCTACCGGAACCGCCCGGACCATGGTGCGGACCCTGCGCCGTCACCGGGTCGGTCACTCCTGGACCCCGGCACCCCGGACATCGTCGAGCAGCTCCCGGGCGTGACGCCGGGCCGAGGCGCTGTCCGGTCTGCCCGACAGCATCCGGCTCAACTCCAGCACCCGTCCCTCGTTGTCGAGAGGCAGGACCAAGGAGTGCGTACGGCCGGCGTGCTCGCTCTTCCGCACCTCGAACTGGTGGTCGGCCTGTGCCGCCACCTGGGCCAGGTGGGTGACGACGAGCACCTGGGAGTGGCGCCCCAGATCGGCAAGGGCGGCGCCCACCGCGATGGCTGCAGTGCCCCCCACCCCGGCATCTACCTCGTCGAACACCATCACCCCGGGAGCATCGGTCAGCGCCAGCCGCAGGGCCAGCATGGCGCGGGAGAGCTCGCCACCGGAGGCCACCTTGGCCAACGGCTGCAGGGGCTCACCCGCGTTGGCGGCCAGCTCGAACGTGACATCGTCGGCCGGTCCGGCCCCCTCCACAGAGATCGAGAAGCGGGCCGACCCCATGGCCAGTCCGTGCAGCGTCGACTCGACGTCGCGGGCCAGCCGGGGGGCGGCCTCCCTCCGGGCCGCGGCCACCTCCGATTCGGCCCGTGCGAGCGCCGAACGGGCCAGCCCGATCTCTGCGTCCAGGGCCACGGCCCGTCGATCCTCGTGCTCGATGGCTGCCAGACGCCGGTGGGCCTCCCCGGCAAAGGACAGCACGTCGGACAGTGCGGAGCCGTACTTGCGCTCGAGCTGGCGGAACACCTGTCGGCGGCTGCGTATCTCCTCGAGGCGCTCCGGGTCGTCCTCCCACGTCTCCACCACTGCCCGCAGTTCGGTGGCCAGGTCGGAGAGCTCGCCCATCGACGATCGCACCCTGGCGTCGACGGCGGCCAGCGGCGCCCTCCCGGCGAGGGCGGCCGACGCGTCGGCCAGGCGGTCGAGGGCGCCGTCGTCGTCCGAACCGATGAGAGCGGACAGGGCACGGGCTGCGGCCTGGCGGTGGGCATCGGCTGCTGCCAGTCTGTCCTCTTCGACCTCGAGCCGGGCGTCCTCGTCGCCGTCCTCGATGCGTGCCCCTTCGATCTCGTCGATCTGATACCGGAGCATCTCCACTTCGCGGGCCCGTTGCCGGGCATCCCCTCCCAGGGCCTCCGACTCGTCGCTCAGTCGGCGGAGGTGTTGCCGTGCCGCCCCGAGCAGCGACAGGTCAATGCCACCGAAGAGGTCGAGCGCCCGCCGTTGGGCCTCGGTGTGGACCAACGACCGGTGCTGGTGCTGCCCGTGCAGTTCGATGAGGCCGGCGGCGAGTTCGGCCAGCGCACCGATCGGAGCCATCCGCCCGTCGACCCACGCCTTGGACCGTCCCTCGCGGGCCACCGACCGGGCGAGCAACGTCTCGGTGGCCGGCCCTGGTCCTGCAGGGTCGACGAACCGACCCTCCACCAGCGCTTCTGCCGCGCCGGCTCGTACCATCGACGGGTCGGCCCTGCCCCCGAGCAGCAGGCCCAGCGCTTCGACCAGGAGGGTCTTACCGGCCCCGGTCTCGCCGGTCAACGCGGTCATCCCGGGTGCCAGGGTGACACTGACATCATCGATCACGCCGAGGTCACGCACTCGGAGCTCGACCAGGATGCGTCCCACTCCGTCAGGTCCCTACCGGTCGGCCAGGTGGAATTTCGCCCTCAGGATGGCGTGGAAATCACGGGTCCCGAAGGTGACGAGCCGTGCCGGCTGCCCGCCCTCCCGGCAGTCCACGGTGGCTCCTGGTTCGAGGAGGGAGACGCTGATCCCATCGACCACCAGGACCGCCGGCCGCGGCTCGAGAACCTCCAGGTGCAGCCGTTCGGTCGGGTCGAGGACCAGCGGGCGGTCGAAGAGCATGTGCGGGGAGACCGGCGTCACCACGATGGCCCTCAGGCGTGGCGACAGCACCGGTCCGCGGGCCGAGAGGTTGTAGGCGGTGGAGCCGGTCGGTGTGGCCACCAGTAGACCGTCGGCCGCGTAGGTCACGAAGGGCCGTTCGTCGATCGATGTCGCGATCCGGACGGTGTGCCCGGGCACGGTCTTCTCCACCGTCGCCTCGTTGAGCGCCATCCGCTCGTCGACCAACGCACCGTCGGGGCCGTGCACGATCACCGAGAGCGTCATGCGCTCCTCCACCTGGTAGGCGCCGGACAGAAACCCGGTGAGCGCATCCTCGAGGCCGCCCGGTTCCGCCTGGGTCAGATAGCCCAGGCGGCCGATGTTGACGCCGAGCACCGGGATGCCACCTCCCAGCGCGCTGTCCACGGCACGCAGGAGGGTGCCGTCGCCCCCCAGGCTGACCAGGAGATCGGCGCCATCGATCGCCACCGAGCCGTCGGCCTGGAGGGCCATGATGGCCCGGTGGCCGCGTTCGGCCAGCCACGCGGTTGCCCGCTCTGCAAGCGCAGCCGCTTCGGGCCGCGTGGGATGGGCGTAGAAGGCGATGGTTGCCATGGGTCGCCTATCCCTTCGGGTTCCGGCCGTGCGCCTCGGCCACCGCCGCGTCCAGCATGGCGTCGAGGTCAGGTGCGGCCGCCGCCGACGGCGGGCCCGGTGTACGGGCGTAGAGGACGAACTCGATATTGCCGGCCTGCCCGGTGATCGGTGACGGCATGGCCCCCATGATGACTGCTCCGGAGGCGCAGAGCGCGCCGGCCGCCTCTCCGAGTGTCCGACGGTGGACCACCGGGTCGCGGATGACACCCTTGGCGCGGGAGGCCTCCACCCGGCCGGCCTCGAACTGGGGCTTGACCAGGAGGACGGCCGGAGCGCCGGGGACGGCGATTTCCCCCATCAGGACCGGTACCGCCTGGGAGAGCGAGATGAACGAGAGATCGGCCGTCACCAGGTCGACCGGAACGCCCCCGACCGTGGCCAGCGTCACGTCCCGGATGTCCAGGCGTTCGTGGTCGACCACCCGGCTGTCGAGGCGCAGCCGATGGTGCAGTTGGCCCCTCCCCACATCGACCGCCACCACCGAGGCCGCGCCCGCTTGGAGCAGGCAGTCGGTGAAGCCCCCGGTGGATGCGCCTGCGTCGAGGGCCCGGGCGCCCGTGGGGTCGATGCCGAACCGGCTCAGCGCGGCGGCAAGCTTCTCTCCTCCCCGACCCACGTAACGGGCAGGAGCGCCGAGGAGTTCGATGGGCTCTGCGGCCGCCACCAGCCGCGCCGACTTGTCGGCAATCGTCCCGGAGACCAACACGAGCCCCTGGTCGATCAGTGTCGCAGCCAGAGGGCGGCTCTCGACCAGACCCCTGGCGACCAGGACCCGATCGAGGCGCTGTCGGGCCGGCGAGTTCAGCCTGCCGACCCGGCGGCCGCGGTGGTCTTGGCCGGAGCCTTCTTCGCCGCTGTCTTCTTCGCCGCTGTCTTCTTAGCCGCTGTCTTCTTCGCCGCTGTCTTCTTCGCCGCTGACTTCTTCGCCGGAGCCTTCTTGGCCGGAGCCTTCTTGGCCGCTGTCTTCTTGGCCGGTGCCTTCTTCGCCGCGGTGGTGGACCGTCCGGCCCCGGCCGTCCGCTGAAGCACGGCAGCCACCTGCTTGGCCAAGTCCTCGATGTTGGAGACGCCGAGGGCGTCCAGCTGTCGACTCACCTCGCGACGGATCTGGGACAAGAGCGCCTCGCGGCTCTTACGGCTCCACTCGAGCAGCTCGTCGACCTTGGCCCGCGCTTCACTGCGCTGCAACTCACCGTTCTGGACCAGTTCCTGCACGAACTCCTCGGCTCGGGCACGGGTCACGTTGGTGAAGTTGATGCCGGCATCGACGTACCGCTGCAATCCATCTCTGTTCTTGTTGGCCATATTGCCTACACTACCTGGACTTCTTTCTCGCAGCCAGAACCAATCTCACGATCCGGCGGCGAGCACCACGCGTACGAGCGCTGAGAAGTCGGGCGCGCGCACGGCGAGCGCCGTGTCGAAGCCGTGGCCCGCTGCCGGGGTGACCCCCGAGTCGACCAATCCGAAGGGGATCCCGAGCCGCTCGGCCAGCCGGCCGTCGGTCCGTGGCTGGTCGCCGACCATGACGACGGACGGGTCTCCGTCATCGAAGGCGAAACGGCTCTTCATCAGCGAAGCCATCGGTTCGTGGGGCTTTCCGGCGATCTCGGGTGTCAGCCCGGAGGCCGTGGCCACCGCGGCGAGCAGGGCGCCGGAGCCGGGCATCAACCCGGCGGGAGTCGGGTGGGTCGGGTCCTCGTTGGTGCCGATGAGTCGACCCGAGGCTCGGGCTGCCGTGGCCGTGGCCGCCAGGGAGTCGAAGTCGAAGCCATGGCACCACCCGACGATGGCCGCATCGACCGACCCGCTGTCCACGACCTCCACCCCTCGGTCGCCGAGTGCTTCGAGAACGCCTCCCTCGGCCAGGACCTTGACCGACTGGCCTGGCTCCACCAGGGAGGCGACGGCCATCGCCGACGTCACCAGATCCGCGGGCGCGGCCTCGATTCCGATGCGGGCCAAACGGGCCACGAGCTCGCCTGTGGTCGGTGCCGAGTTGTTGGTGGCGAACACCACGCGGACACCGTGGGCACGCAGTGCGCCGACTGCCCCGGCGGCGTCGCCGATCGGCTCGCCGGTCAGCCAGATCACCCCGTCGAGGTCGACGATCCACAGCGACGCCGAAGCGAACGCCGCTTGTGCCGAACGATCCCACTGCAGCGCGGTCATTCCGCTGCGTGCTCGGTGGCCTCCGACTCGGTCGAGGCCACCACGGTGCCCTTTCGGGTCCGGCGCGTCGACGCAGCCAGCTGATCAGCTGATTCGAGCACCCGCGAGATGAGTCCGGCGAGGGTGGAGAGTGGCTCGTTCACCACGTCGGTCCCGGCCTCGACCGCGGCAGCCGGTTCGGTCCGTGGAAGGGCCTCGGCCGACGGTGCCATCGGACGGGCGCTGAGGTCGGCGATCCGCTCGCCCGTGACCTTCGCCGCCCGTTCCCAGTAGGAACGGAACATCCCGATGTCGAAGGCACCGTCGCGGACCCGCGCCTGGTCGAGCAACCGTGCCGGCGGGTCCTTCAGGTCCCTCACCACGCGGATGGCGGCGAATCCGCGCAGGACGTACCACGTGGGGTCGTACTCCCACCAGGTGAACCCCTGCCGACACGATGCCGGCAGGTAGTGATGGTTGTTGTGCCAGCCTTCCCCTCCGGTGATCACGGCGATGATCAGCGAGTTGCGGCTGGTGTCGGGGGTGGCGTAGCGCCGCCTGCCGACGAGGTGGGCCATCGAGTTCACCAGGAACGTCCCGTGCCACAGCAGCACCGTGGAGAGGAAGAACCCGATCAACAGGCCGCCCCACCCTCCGAT
>Ga0209385_1000554_pt1 | contig 15274 bp, 28 predicted proteins | sample NGEPerB_FD_184506 | JGI IMG/M metagenome (GOLD analysis project Ga0209385, IMG submission 184506) | Arctic peat soil microbial communities from the Barrow Environmental Observatory site, Barrow, Alaska, USA - NGEE PermafrostAB12-B... | ecosystem: Environmental > Terrestrial > Soil > Wetlands >... | reverse complement strand
TCGAGCGTTTCGGCGGTTTGCCTTGGAGTCTCACTTGCAGCCCGGTACAGCTCAGCCTTCGTCCAGCCTAACCCTTCGGTCAAGCGGACGCGCTAAAGCGCGCCGCTTACCTTTACGTTAGGCCCCAAGAGGAGACACAGTGCTTGCTCGAAATTCCGCGTTCTTCGCCGTCGCCTTCTCGCTTGCCGTCGCACGCGCTGCCACCTCACTGTCTTATGCTGAAGCAGAGGTAGCGTGGAAGCAGGTGCGAGATCGGCCGCAGTATCAGAGCTACGTGGCAGAGTTCACCCAGTACAACAACTCCCTTCATCTCGACGACAAAGACGGGTGCTACAAACTATCTCCAGGGCCGGTCAATCTCTTCTTGGTTATCACACACACAGGCAGTTCAGAATTTGCCGTCGTCGAGCGCGTTCTTTCCAGCGTCGACAACCCCAAAGCACGGTGTTTCATGCGCACGTACGAAGGGCTACGCACGAAAGTCCCACCGTTCCTTCCCTTCGTCTTGCAAATGGGCATGGGTTGAGGGTTGAACTTGGCGCCTAACCCCTCCATCGAGCGGACGCCCAAGAGCCAGCTTCGCTGTCTCTCGGCCGCCGCTCATGTCGAACGTTAGGCCCCAATGGACCGATCGGAGTTACTCGCTAAGCACTACTTGGAGTCTCTCCATTTAGGCCCGGTCGTCTTCGAACCCGACGGCAATGTCCCTCCCGACTTCTTGCTTGACGGCAGAATCGCAGTGGAAGTCCGTCGGTTAAACCAGAACTTCGAGTCCGAAGACGGCACGTCTCGCGGACTGGAGGAGACAGATATCCCTCTACGCCAACGAATGAAGAAGTACCTGCGAGAGTTCGCAGTCTCGCGCGATGGTGAATCTTGGTATGTCGGATATGGTTTTTGTAGGCCGCTTGAGCCTTGGGCTGCCTTGGAGCCTCTTCTCCGAAACGCGCTGCGGGAATTTATGGCTTCGCCCAGCCGGCAGCGCACGAAGTTGCGCTTGACCAAGAACTTCGACATCGACTTCTTCGAAGCAGGTGCAGTCTTCGACTCGTTTTTCGTCCTAGGAGCGACCGACGATACGCAGAGCGGCGGGTGGGTCATGTACGAGTTGCAGAAGAACTTGCACCTCTGCATCGCGGAAAAGGAGCGAAAGATTGCACCTGTTCGACAGAGATACCCAGAGTGGTGGCTTGTTCTCGATGACCGAATCGATCATGCAGTCGACGTACAAGACCGGCCCCTCTTTGAAGCAGAGGTTCGTCCCCGTCTCCAGCACTCTTTTTCGCGATTGGTCCTGCTCGACCCGAGCGGGAGAAATCCCCCTCTTGTGGCCTAATCCCTCCATCGAGCGGACGTCCCAAAGGCCGCTTCGCGCCCTTTGCGCCGCCGCTCATGTCGAACGTTAGGCCCCATGAAGCACTCGCTGCAAGAACCTTGTTTGCTCGGAGATCAGCCATGAATCGAAGTCCGCTGTGCCTTGCTTGGTTGTCGCTGGCTGTCTCCCTGCCTATCGCGGCGCAGCCCCTGCCCCTTCAACCGGGCCAATACCAAGTGTCTTCGGTCACCGCGGCCAACTCTACCGCTGGCGAGAAGCCTGAAACTGCTTCGCGCTGCATCAAGGGAGAAGATCTGTCCAACCCTGAAGCCGTGCTCAACAACCGCTTCATGGCGAACTTCAAGCCCGATGCAACGTGCACGGTCAGCGGGCTGGTCATCGGGGGTGGCAAGGTCAGCTATTCCACTGACTGCAAGTACTCGAAGGTGCAGGTTCAGGGGACCGTTACAAGTTCGTCTTACTCTGTCATCCGCAAGGCAACGTCGAAGGGCGGCAGCGGTGCAACTGCAGAGACAAAACTGGAAGGGAAGCGCACTGGTGCTTGCCAATAGCTTGGTAGTCGGGCGTGGAACCTAACCCCTCCATCGAGCGGACGTCCCAAAGGCCGCTTCGCGCCCTTTGGTCCACCGCTCATGTCGAACGTTAGACCCCGCAAATGCCGCCTTGGCGCGACGGCTTGCATCGTGCGTACTTCGTACGTACAATGCGTGCGTGCTCCGCTTCGAATGGGATCCTGCCAAGGCCGCAGCCAACCTGCGCAAGCACGGGGTCTCGTTCGAGGATGCGCAGACTGCTTTCTCGGATGAGCATGCCCGTTTGGTCAACGATCCAGACCACTCGGCCGAAGAAGAGCGCTTCGTGCTCCTTGGTCTGAGCAGCAGCCTTCGGCTACTCGTCGTCGCACACTGCTACCGCTCCGCCGACTCGGTCATCCGAATCATCTCTGCGCGCCGCGCGACCAAAGCGGAAGAGCGCTCATACCAGTAAGGTGGACATCCATGCGTAAAGAATACGACTTCAGCAACTCGCGGAAGAATCCGTATGCCGCCCAGCTCAAGCGGCCCGTCACCATCAGGCTAGACCAGGAGTCCATCGTCTACTTCAAGACCATGTCCGAAGAGACAGGCATTCCGTATCAGAGCCTGATCAATCTCTATCTCAAGGAATGTGCGGCCTCGAAGAAGCGCCTCAACCTTGCCTGGAAGTAGCCGTCGTGTGCCCAACCAGGGCGAGGTCTAACCCCTCCATCGAGCGGACGTCCCAAAGGCCGCTGCGCGCCCTTTGGCCCGCCGCTCATGTCGAACGTTAGGTCCCAGTGGCCACACTGAATCTCGCGACGGTTGAAATCAAAGCCTTCGTGCCGGCGCAGGACTTCGAGTTATGCAAGCAGTTCTATGCGGCCGTCGGCTTCACTATGGCCTTCTCTTCAGAGGAGCTCGCCTACTTTCACTACGGAGACTGCAGCTTCCTGCTTCAGAACTTCTTCGTGAAGGAACTCGCCGAGAACTTCGTCATGCATCTGCTCGTCGAGAACGTCGATCACTGGCACGAGCACATCACCGCACAGAATCTTCTCGAGCGTTTCGGCGTCAAGATTGGCATGCCAGAAGACAGGCCATGGGCAATGCGAGACTTCACGTTCCTAGATCCGAGCGGGGTCTTGTGGCGTATCGCACAGAACATTCCTCGCGCGGAGGTCCCGTGAGCAACCTTTCGCTGAAACCTAACCACTCCATCGAGCGGACAGGCTTGAGCCAGCTACGCTGGCCCAAGCCTGCCGCTCATGTCGAACGTTAGGCCCCGGAACTGCTGAGCGCGAGTGCATCTGTCGAAAACTCTGCCCTCCCGAAGCGACGGTTAAAGCCCTCGGGTCGCGACTGAGCGGCGGTGCTACGCTCACGGCTCACTACTGGGGTTGGTTCATGTCGGCATACCTGATCGTGGACGTCGAAGTCACCGACGCTCCTGCGTACGAGGAATACAGGAAGCACGCTCCGGCTCTCATCTCGTCGCATGGTGGGAAGTACCTCGTCCGTGGAGGTTCAGCCGAGCTTCTGGAAGGCACGACACAGCCGAACCGCACCGTAGTCCTTGAGTTCCCGTCCATGGAGCGGCTTAAAGCCTTCTATTCGTCGGCGGGGTACGCTCCCCTGAAGCAGATGCGCCTCAACGCCGCCCGCTCAAGGATCATCGCGGTCGAGGGCGTTTAGAGCACAGCAAAGCCCTTATGGGCAAGTCGCTCCTGCTGCCGAGGCCGAGGCCTAACCACTCCATCGAGCGGACAGCCCAAAGCCCGCTGCGCGCCCTTTGGCCCGCCGCTCATGTCGAACGTTAGGCAACATGCATTCCTTTGATGCCCGCTATGACGAAGAAGGCGCCGCTCGCGCAGAGCGCACGTTCTTCGTCCGCTCGGTTCGCGAGTTGCGGGCCTGGTCAACGTTCGGACCTCCAGCTTTCTTAGCCACCGTCGTGAGCGCCGGATCGGCTCTCGGTGCGCCAGCCTGGTTCCTGCTGTTTTTCGGGGTCGCTCTGGTCGCTTCCGTACTCATGCCGGTCTTCTTCTACTTCGCCAGGCCCCGGGCTGCAGCAAAGCTCGCTCGCAAGCATCCGGTGCGCCACATCAGCTTGTCCGTCAAAGCGGTTACCGTTGTGGCGGGCGAACATAAGGCCGTCGTGCCCTGGGCTCGCATCACGCACATATGGGAAGCACCCGGCTACGTGCTACTCGTCTTGGGGAGGTTCTCTGTCATCACCATCCCGGTATCCAGCATGCCCGCCGGCGCGCAGGAGTTCATAAGGTCGTCAGCAAACAATGTCGCCTAACCCCTCCATCGAGCGGACGTTCCAAAGGCCGCTTCGCGCCCTTTGGCCCGCCGCTCATGTCGAACGTTAGGCAACGCAACAAACAGGCGAGCGTGCCTACGCCTGACAAACCCTCACCGGGAGAGCTGATGTGAGCGACGCAGAGAAGGAGGTCCGGCGGATCATCGGTTCGTATGAGGCGGCGGTGTTCGCAAGGGATGTCGAGGCCTTCATGCGTCTCTATCACCCGACCGTGCGGGTATTCGACGCCTGGGGCGTCTGGCTGTATGAAGGAGCGCCTGCCTGGCGAATAGCGGTGGAAGGCTGGTTCGCGTCCCTGGGGAGTGAGAGAGTCAAGGTGAGCTTTTCTGAGTTGCAAACCACCGCTGAGCACACCGTGGCAGTGGTCAGCGCCATCGTCACCTATGCTGCGGAGTCTGCGCAGGGTGAGCTACTTCGCTCAATGCAGAACCGAGTCACCTGGGTACTTCGCGAAAGCGGGCACGTCTTTCGAATCGCCCACGAACATACCTCGGTGCCCGTCGGCTTCGAAGACTCCAAGGCCATCCTTACGCGTTCTCTTGCGAGCTAACAGGCGTAGCCGAAGCACTTCACCGTTGAATGCACGCGTCGCCTAACCCCTCCATCGAGCTGACGTCCTCCAGCAAGCTTCGCTTGCTTCCGGTCGCCGCTCATGTCGAACGTTAGGCCCCCAGTAGGTTGCGCAGTAGCATTTCGCAGGAGGTTCATATGCGGCGATTCTTGCCTCTGCTGGTCGGTGCAGTTACGTTGGTCGTGGCTTCGGCGGCCGCGGCGCAGCAAGCACTCGTCATCCGCTCGCTGGCCGAGCGCAAAGTGGCCGACTTACCGACCGGCCAGCTCTTCTGGCACATCGAAACCTATCCGTCCAAAGAGGCGGCGCAGGCCGCTGCCGGAACTTGGTCGCTTGTCGCTGAGGCAGCGGGCAAGGTCTGGCTCTTCACGCTTGGCGCCGCAGGTGGGTCGTCTCCAGGCGGCACCAAGGTGTCGGAGGTTGGGCCCATTGCCCGGGTCGCTGCCCCGCAGTACCTGCTTCGTATCAACGAGGCGAGTGGGCCACCCGGAAGCATCACTCCCGTGCACAGTCATCCCGGCTCCGAGGCGTTCTTTGTGCTCGCCGGAGAGCAGAGCATCCGTGGGGCTCATGGAACCATGGTGGTGAAGGCAGGAACGCCAGAGGCCGGGCACGGTGCCGCCATGGCCATGCAGGTCTCCAGCAGCGGCTCCAGCGAGCTTCAATCGCTGGTCATGTTCGTCGTCGATGCCACACAACCGTTCTCTTCGCCTGCGTCGCTGCCGTAAGCTGTGGCCTAACCCCTCCATCGAGCGGACAGCCTTGAGCCAGCTGCGCTGGCCCAAGTCTGCCGCTCATGTCGAACGTTAGACCCATGAACTCACTTCGTCGCGTCCTCGCATTTAGCCTTGTACTGCTCGCGTCGGCTGCGCAAGGGCGACCGGTCGGTTGCGACGACGCGTCGTTGCCGCCTGATCAACGATGGAATGGAGCAACATCGTTCACGACACCAGCGCTGGCGAGGTTCTATTCAATCTCGCAAGAGCTGACTGCCGCTTATAAGAGCAACAACGTCGCGGCAGCGCAGTCACTCGCGACGGAGTATTTGCAGGCTTCCAAGAGCTTTCCGTGCAATTGGAACTACGGCAACGCGATCCACGACTCCAACGCAGTTCTTGGGTTGCTCGCGTTGCATTCCGGTAAGCGGAACGAAGCGGCCCAGTTTCTTGTTTCTGCTGGGAAGACCCCGGGTTCGCCGCAGCTCAACTCGTTTGGCCCTTCGCTACTGCTCGCCAAGGAGGTTGCACAGGCAGGCCAGTTCACAGCTGTCGAGGCCTATCTTCGCTCCGTTCAAACGTTCTGGAAGCCTGTAGACATGTCCGTTCTAGGTGCGCTTCTCCCGTACTTCAGAGATCCGGATCCGATATCCACGTGGATCAAACAGGCGCACGAAGGAAAGGTGCCAGACTTTGGGCGGTTCAACATGCTTCCACCATGAAAGCTAACTGCTCCATCGAGCGGCAGGCCTGCGCCAGGTGCGCTGGCCCAAGCCTGCCGCTCATGTCGAACGTTAGGTCCCCAAACTCCCTTCCCTGCCACAAAGCATCCTATGCATCGCATTGAACTCTCCCTTCTCCTCGCGGCCGCCATCGCAATCTCGGGCTGCGCTACATACAAGCCAATTCCTGAAGGCTACTCAGGACCGACTGCAAATATCACCGACAGCGGTATCGTCGAAGATGGCACTAAGGCCCAGATCTTCGCGTTGACCGAGATTGATGGCAACAAGATCGGCAATAGCTTCATCGCTTCTGCTCAAGCTAGCCAGGGACGTGGCTTCTCGCTCTCATCCAGATTCATTGAACGTGCTGTTCCGGTGCGTCCGATGAAGCTAACGCTTCGGGCGAGTCACGTCACAGCCGCCCCGATACAGGCAATGGCGCTACAGCTTGCAGGACGTTTTTACTCTGTGGAGGGCGCAGTCGACTTCACGCCAAAGCCCGATGGAAGGTACGTGGTACGGGGCGAGCTGAAAGCGGAGGGTTCATCGGTTTGGCTCGAAGACGAAGCAACGGGTCAGCCCGTGACCCCGAAGGTCAGCAAGAAGTGAGTGAACCTAACCTCTCCATCAAGCGGACATCCTCCAGCTGGCTGCGCCAGCTTACGGCTGCCGCTCATGTCGGACGTTAGGCCCCGCCAACCCCCCGCTCCTTGGGGCAGCCAAGCTGGCGAGATGAGCCGCTGCAGCACGGATAGTCCGAGCTCCAAAGGGCGCGGCTTCTTTCCGGCGAGCGCTCCGAATGGTTAGCCATTCGTGCCGGGAGTGCAGAATCAGCTTCACTCGCAGGGGGAAAACATGAAAGCCGTTGCAATCGTTCTTCTAGTCGCCGGTGTGTTGGCGTTGGCTTACGGTAGCTTCAGCTACACGAAAGACAAGACAGCGGTCAAGCTGGGGCCGCTGGAACTCTCGGTGAAGGAAAGAGAAACCGTCAACATTCCAGTTTGGGCCGGGGTCGGTGCCATCGTCGTCGGAGGCCTTCTCCTCGTGTTCGGAGCAAAGGGAAAGTAGTCAGTCGTCGGTAACTCGCATGCAAAGAGCGGCGTCTAACCCCTCCATCGAGCGGACGTCGTCCAGCCAGCTTCGCTGTCTGGCCGCCGCCGCTCATGTCGAACGTTAGGCCCCAGAACAAAGGCACGAAATTCGCGACACGCCCGCTCACGAGAAGCCCACGCAGCGGCGTCGCCGTACCATCGGCCGAATCTCGCCGCATCGGCCCCTGCAATGAGCCTTACGCCAACGCCCGTCACCGCCGCACTTTCGGGAATGTTCTCTGGCTTTACCTGGCCCTTGATCTGGCCGTTTTTCCAAGGACCGGCCGCGTTAGGCAGCTTGTGGCTCATGCTCGGAACCGTCGTGCTGGTGGCGTTGCCAGCGCACGCCTTCGTACTTGGCTTCAAGCGGAGGCAGTTGGTCGCCGGCGAGTTAGTGGAGTCCGCGCTTCTCGTTCGCGTTGGCGTGTGGCTCGCCTGTGCCGCGGGCGCTGCCATCCTTTTGTCCATATATCGAGGTTCGGCGTGAATGCAGGGGGCACGCTCCGAGGCGCTGAAGAACCGCAACGGTGCAGCCCGCTGTGGCCTAACCCCTTCATCGAGCGGACAGCCTTGAGCCAGCTGCGCTGGCCCAAGCCTGCCGCTCATGTCGAACGTTAGGCCCCCAGCCCCAACCGCATCGCGCCCATCGCGTGTAGTCATGCCAAAGAAGCCATTCCCGCTCGCAAAGGTCTACACCATCCTGGAGCCGGGCCCGGTCGTCCTGCTGACGACAGCCCACGAAGGCAAATCCAACGTCATGGCGATGTCCTGGCACTCCATGCTTGAGTTCGAGCCGCCTCTGATCGGATGCGTAGTCAGCGATCGCAACTACTCCTTTGAACTGCTGCGGGCCTCCAACGAGTGCGCCATCAATATCCCGAGTGTTGACATCGCAAGGCAGGTTGTCGGCTGCGGCAACTGCACCGGTGCCAGAACCGACAAGTTCGAGAAGTTCAGTCTCACGCCTCGTCCGGCGGAGTTGATCCAAGCTCCCTTGATCGATGAGTGCTTCGCGAGCCTCGAGTGCCGCGTCGTTGACACCAGCATGGTCGCAAAGTACTCGTTGTTCGTTCTGCAGGTCTTCAAGGCTTGGGTTGCTCCGCTACGGCAACGCGGTAAGACAATCCACCACCTCGGCTACGGGAGCTTCATGATCGCGGGCGAGACGATCAAGTTCCGCTCCAAGATGAAGTAGTCCGAAGGCCCATGCGTATCCTGCCTTCTCTGCACCACAGTCGCGCACGAAACTGCGGCCTTGCGCAGCAAATTCAATTCGTCCGTGGCGCCTAACCCCTCCATCGAGCGGACGTTCCAAAGGCCGTTTCGCGCCCTTTGGCCCGCCGCTCATGTCGAACGTTAGGTGCCATGATTCGAATCGTCCAAGCAAGTCGAGACGAGGCTCGCTCGCTTAGCCGCGGCGCAAGCGCGTTCTGGGTCGATTGCGAGTTGGTCTTGGCTTTCCAGGACGGTCTGCTGAGCTATGAGGTTGTCTCAGTCTCGCCTTATGAGAAGAGTTACCCGCCCGCAAGGCCAGAGGCCGAGGTCACTCGTAGAACACAACCGGCATCGTTCCTGGCCTATATCCATGGCGAGATGGTTGGGCAGATCGTCGTTTCGGAGCACTGGAATGGCTTTGCGAGCGTCAATCACATCGCCGTTGAAGGCAGCTTTCGGCGCCGTGGCGTCGGCACAGCGTTGCTTGAGCGAGCGATCTCATGGTCTACTGAAAAGTCTTTGCATGGCGTCATGGTGGAGACGCAAAACAACAATATCGCCGCCTGCAAGCTGTATGAGCGAGGCGGCTTTAGGCTGCGCGGCTTCGACCAAGAACTTTATCGCTTCGGCCCTCACGGAAATGAGACCGCGCTGTTCTGGTATTGGCATCCCAAAGGCGCTTCAACCCGTGACGCCTAACCCCTCCATCGAGCGGACGTCCCAAAGGCCGCTTCGCGCCCTTGGGCCCGCCGCTCATGTCGAACGTTAGGTCCCAGGTTGCCGTCCGGCCTCTCACCCATGCAGTCGTACTACGCCGCTCGCGCGGAGGAGTACGACAGCGTCTATCAGAAGCCCGAGCGTCAGGCCGATCTACGGCAGATCGAGCAATGGCTGCCCTCCGTGCTGTCTGGCAAGACGGTGCTCGAGGTTGCATGTGGCACGGGCTACTGGACTCAGTTCATCGCGCCAGTTGCGTCGTCCGTTGTCGCCATCGACTCAGCGCCAGAAACCCTCCGAATCGCCGAGCAGCGAGTGCCAGCGAGCAACGTGTGCTTCCAAGTCGGAGATGCTTACGCGCTTGCGCAGAACAGGGGCAGCTTCAGTGCCGCGTTCGCGGGTTTCTGGTTCTCCCATGTTCCACTGGAGCGGCAGCGCGAGTTCTTGTGCGGTCTCAATTTGGCGCTCGACCCAGGCGCGAGGGTCGTCCTGCTGGACAATCTCTTTGTCGAAGGCAGCTCTTCGGCCATCTCCGAGCAAGATGCCAGCGGCAACACTTATCAGTCCAGGGAGCTTGGCGACGGCTCAACCCATCGTGTGCTCAAGAACTTCCCCAACGAAGCGCAATTGCGCAGGCTGGCCGCCGCAGGCTTGGGCGAGTCCGCCGCTTACTCCAGCTGGCAGTTCTATTGGGCATTCGAATACCTTGTGCCTGAGCCCTAGCCACTCCATCGAGCGGACGTCGTCCAGCCAGCCTCGCTGCGTGGCCGCCGCCGGTCATGTCGAACGATAGGCAACTTCAGAAATGCGCGCCATTCCCGGAGCACAGTGCGTGGGCTCACTTGGTACGGCGTTTGTGGTCGAGCCAACAGACGTCCCAAGGGAAGAAGAGTATTGTCAACGGCGGTTAGCCATTCGGTTGAGTGTCAGACTCCTTAGAGGGCCGCGAATGAAGAGTCATCCTAATGTTGCGGGTTTCACAGCCATTGGCATCGGTATTGGGGCAGCTATCGGCGCAGCCACGGGAGCCATGGCCCAGTGCGTCGCCGTTGGGGCCGCGCTCGGCGCTGCCGTCGGTTTGCAAGTCAAGAAGCGCAGTAGTCTCCACGGTTCTTAGTGGGTCTGCTGAGAGCGGCCTCGGCGTTGCCACCGCGCAGCGATTCGTCTTGCCCGGCGGCAAATCGCTCACCGACAGTTCACCGTGGGCTGAAGTGCAGTCAACCGATGAACGGAGAACATGTGACGTCACGTCTGAGATCAGCAATCGTGGTGGGTCTTTGGACTGCCGCATCGCTCTCGCAGAGCGCCGCTGCAGCCGGGTATCCGTTCGACGGGCGATGGTCGGTGGTGCTCGTCTGCCCGGACACCACCGACAAGAGCGGCCTGGTCAAAGGCTACGAATACACCTTCGCCGTCTCGATTCGTGAAGGAGCGGTCCAAGGAGAGTACGGCGCACCCGGACATCCGGCTTCGGTCGTCTACAAAGTTCCATGAATCGCTCGACCTGGATCGCAGCCTTGGGCGCCTTGAGTGCCGCACTGGCCTTCCCCGTCCTGGCCCAGACCGTGAAGGTGACGCCCCTGGGCGGCATCGATGGCGAGTTCTGCCCGCAGGATCGCGCGCTGGTCTTCGAGGACCCGAACGGCACGCGCATCCTCTACGACCCGGGGCGCACGGTTGCCGGCGCGAGTGATCCGAGGCTGGGCAAGATCGACATCATCCTCGTGAGTCACATGCACGGCGACCACATCGGGAACGCGCACAACAAGGCGCCGAACTCGGGTAGCTGCGAGAAGCCGGACATGTCGGTGTCGGACGTGCCCAACACCAGCGCGGTGAACATCGCGCTCGCCAAGAATCGAAGATCGTGACCGGCAGCGAGATGCCGCCCTTCTTCGCTGCCAAGCTCAAGGCGAACGGCGGCGACCCCGCCGACTCGATCCTCGCCCGCTTCGGCGGCAGCGTGACCCTTGGTGGCGTGCGCATCGCCACGGTGACGGCGCTGCACAGCAACGGCGTGGATCCCGACTTCGTCGGCGGCGACCTCGGCAAGGCCATGAAGGAAGCGGGCATCGCCGGAGACGTCGGCCTGGCCACCGGGTATGTCCTTCGGTTCAGCAACGGGCTCGTGGCCTACCTCTCCGGCGACACCGGCATCCTCGCGGACCAGGAACTGGTGGTGCGCAACTACTACTACGCAAAGCTCGCGGTCATGAACATGGGTGATGGCTTCAGCACCGGTCCGGCCGAGGCAGCCTACGTGATCAACGAGCTGGTGAAGCCCGCGTCGGTGATCCCCTCGCACGCGAACGAGGTCGGTACGGTGGGCGGCAAGGTTCGGCCGGGCAGCAAGACGGAAGCTTTCATGAAGGCCGTCAAGGTGCCCGCTCACATCCCGCTCTCCGGCAAAACGATGGAGTTCGACGCATCAGGGAAATGCACAGCGGGGTGCTGACCCGGTATGCGGTCGCGGCGCCTAACTGCTCCATCGAGCGGACAGCCTAGCGCCCGCTGCGCTCGGTTTGGTCTGCCGCCACGAGACGCCCGGCCCAAGGTATTGCAGACTCGACAGACTGCGAGACTTGGCGTGGTCTGTACCGAGAGCACGGAGTGCTCTGCGCGCTTCCGAACGACGGGCGGAGCCACCAAGGCCGAAGCATTTGAGAAGTGCAACACGATTCCTAGCCCGGAATTGAAGTGCGGGCCAGTCAGCGATTAGGCAACCAGGCGGCCAACCCCTCCATCGAGCGTCAGGTGCCATGAGATCAACTCGGTTCAACCGCCACCGCCTTTGCCAACATGTCTGACCGCGCCACCGAGCTTGCCAGTGCTCTCATTCGAAACTTCAATGACGTTCCTCTGGAGCGGCTCGTCCGAGAACCGTGCTACGACGCTCAGGGCTCGCGCCTTGCGCGTGGCACTGCCGCGCAAAAGCTCGGTGCGTCGTTCGACATCCTCGCCCCGGGAAAATGCGGCTGCCCCTATCACCTTCATCACGCGCAGGAGGAAATGTTCGTCATCCTGGAGGGCTGCGGAACGCTCCGCGTGGCTGGCGAGAGACTTCCCTTGAAGGCCGGCGACGTCGTCTTCATTCCGGCAGGCCCGGACTATCCGCACCAGATCATCAACACGTCGGAAGCGCCGTTGAAATACCTTGGGGTCAAGGGCTCATGCAGGAGGCGCTTGGGGCTCTTCTAGACTGTGCGTTCGGTCGCATGGGCTTGCGCCGAATCGAGGCCGAGGTTGATACGCGAAACTCTCCGTCAGCCCGCCTTCTTCGTCGCCTTGGCTTCACGAAAGAAGGCGTTTTGCGCCAGCGCTGGGTTGCCAAGGGTCAAGCCAGGGATGTCGAGATGTATGGCCTGCTTGGCGATGAATGGCCGGTTGATCGATGCCTACTCCGTCTCTGAGAATGGAGGCGGTTCCGCAGGCACTGACGAGCCGTGGCGACGCCTGAATCCCTCGAACGCCAATGCACGACATCACCGCACTCCAACAGTTGCTTGAGCCGCTCTTTCCTGGCTTGATGGGCGTTCGTCTCGTCACGCTGGCTCCGGATCGTGTCGTCGCCGAGATGGAGGTGCGGCCGGAGCTGTGCACATCGGGCGGCATCCTGCACGGGGGCGCCTATATGGCGTTTGCCGACACGCTGGGTGCGGTTGGCACCATCGTCAATCTGCCTGATGGAAAGCGAACGGCCACGACCTACTCAAGTACGAAGTTCATTGCCGGCGCCCGGGTCAACACGACTGTCGTTGGCGAGTCTGTCGCGCTTCACCGAGGTCGCACGACGATGGTCTGGCAAACCTCGATCCGAAATGCCGACGGCAAGCTCTGCGCCGTCGTGACCCAGACTCAGCTCGTCCTGGAGGCTTCTCCGTGAGTCTAGACAGTCGCAGCATCGAGCAAGCCGTAGCCTGCCCTTCGTCCATCCAGCCGTGAAGAACGCCGCTCTCCTTGTCATCGACATCCAGCGTGGTGCGTTCGACGGTGAACGCATTCCCCGGATCGATCGAGCTGAAACGCTCGTCGAAAGCGCGACGGCGCTTATAGACGCCGCTCGAACCGGCGGCACTCCCATCGTCTTCATCCAGCATTGCGATGGGGCCGGCGACGTATTCGAGGAAGGCTCACCGCATTGGGAACTTCACGAAGCGTTGGCACCGCGACCGGGCGACGAGATCCTGAAAAAGTACGCTTCGAGCGCCTTTGAAGGAACCAACCTCGGCGCCAGGCTTGAGAGAATCGACGTGAACGAGCTCGTGCTTTGCGGGCTGCAAAGCGAGTTCTGCATATCGAACACGGCGACATCGGCGTTGGCCAAGGGCTTCTCCGTGCTCATCGCTCAGGACGGACATTGCACCTGGCCGTCGAAGACAGAGTCGGCCGTTGCAATCTGCAGGCGCGTCAACGACGATCTGAAAGCTCGCGGAGCAGCCTTGGCCTCGACCTCCGCTCTTGTCGGCTCGCTTCGTGAACCACGAACCTGACCCGCCGTCGAGCAAACTCCCTCCGGCCGGCCGACCGGTTTCTTCCTCGAGGTGCGATCGATGACGAATTCATCTGCGACTGTGCTCACGCTGCTCATCTTGTGGGCACTCCTGCTTCTCGCGGTCATGGAGCTGTTGCGGGCCCGCCTGGTACTTTCCGGCGCGGTCGCGGGGCCTGAATTCAAACCCGACAACGCGAACCTGTCTCCGTTCATGCAACGCCTCGCTCGAGCGCAGAGCAATTGCGTCGAAGGCTTGCCGTTGTTTGGCGGCCTCCTTCTCGTCGCACTGGTCAGCCATCGGTCGGCTGTCACCGACGGGCTGACGCCCTGGCTTCTCGCGGCCCGGCTCGTGCAGTCCTGCGCCCACCTCGCTTCGCTGAGCGTTGTCGCGGTGAACGCCCGTTTTGCTGCGTTCGTGGTGCAGCTGGTCATCGCCTTCTATTGGTGTTGGGCACTCCTCGTGACATAGTTTCTCTGGGCACGCGTGCCCTGAGTCCCACTCACCGGAGTCGCCATGTCCGTCGAAACACCTCTGACCATCGGCCAGCACGTCGCGCAGATCGGCCTGTTTCTTGTCGCTGCAATCGCCATCTCCGGCGGCTCGCTCCAGATGGTCCTTGGCCAGCCGGACACATCGCCACGGCTGGACAACGTGCACCGGTTCATGGCGGGCGTCTACCTGTCGACCGGTCTCATCTGCCTTTGGGCGGCCCTCACGATTCGCGAACAAGGCTTGCTCGTCGATCTGCTCGCGCTGGGTGTCTTGCTCGCGGGCGTGGGCCGCCTGGTGTCGATCAGCAAGGTCGGTCTGCCCAAGCCGACAGCGGTCTGGCTTGGCTACCTGATCCCCGAGCTCGTGCTGCCATTCATCATCGTCGGGGCCCACCATTCCTCAGGCATGTGAATCGCGTCGTGCCGGCTCAGGCGCCCCATTCGAATGAGCCCCAGCCTGCGTCAGCGGCTTCGCCCACTCTGCACATGAACAGCGAGCCCACCTACGAGGGCGGCTGCACATGCCGGTCCGTTCGCTATCGGATGACAGGCAGGCCATTGTTCGTTCACTGTTGCCACTGCCGCTGGTGCCAGCGCGAAACCGGCACCGCGTTTGCGCTGAACGCGATGATCGAAGCCACCCGCATCGCCGTGCTTCATGGCGAGGTCGAAGTGATCGACACTCCGTCGCACAGCGGCAAAGGCCAGAGGATCTCGCGTTGCCCGACATGCCGCATTGCGGTCTGGAGCAACTACGGCGGCGCCGACGCCATCCGCTTCGTGCGCGTCGGCACGCTGGACGAACCCGACCGGCTTCCTCCCGACATTCACATCTTCACCGCGTCGAAACAGCCGTGGGTCGTTCTGCCGGTTGGCACACCTGCGGTCGCGGAGTACTACAAGGCGTCGGAGCTGTGGCCGAAGGAAAGTCTCGAGCGCCGCTCGGCGCTGCTGGCGCGCCCGAAGGCGCCCTAGCTCTCATGTCTCAATAGGTTGTTCACCCGGAAGGTTCTGTGAGACTGGAGTTATCGACGCTTCAGACTCTCAGAAGGATCCGACCGGATGAACAGCCACA
>Ga0209385_1000552_pt1 | contig 15304 bp, 15 predicted proteins | sample NGEPerB_FD_184506 | JGI IMG/M metagenome (GOLD analysis project Ga0209385, IMG submission 184506) | Arctic peat soil microbial communities from the Barrow Environmental Observatory site, Barrow, Alaska, USA - NGEE PermafrostAB12-B... | ecosystem: Environmental > Terrestrial > Soil > Wetlands >... | reverse complement strand
CAGCGATGACGCCCAAAGCTCCAGCGTCGTCTCGATCGAAATACCCGTCATCCACGATCTCCGAATCATGGTGACCGATGGATTCAGACGATCGAAGAAAGCGCAACTGTAATGCTAGTTGCAGGTACCGAAGTTGATCGATGCTGGCGACTGTATGCAATTGCGCGGGCCACGCTGATAATAGGACCGGCCGGAATAGTAGGTCGGTGCCGGCTCCACATAGACCGGCGCCGCCTCATAGGCGTAGCCAGCATAGCCCGGCTCCTCGTATGCGTAGCCCGGCTCGGCGTAGTAGCCGGGCGCGTAGCCGTAGCCCGCTCCGCCGTAATAGCCGTTATTGACAACGGCAGCGCCGACCAGCGCACCGGCGACAAAACCGATACCGGCGGCGGCATTGCGTCCATGGCGCGCCTCACTCGGCGTCGCCGCGGCAACGGCAAGCGCGCCCGTCAAGGCGACGGCTGCCGCATATTTGAAAATTGTCTTCATCGTGCCTCCTTTTGCCCAGCGTCCGGGCATTTGCATATAAACGTCGGAAAAACCGCAAAGGTTCCAGATGCGACAAGATGGCCCGTTTGCCATGACGTGCGAACTGGCACCTGTTTGCGCCGCCGACGACCGAGCCGTGGCCGGCCCAGCCGACTGTGGATCGGCCTGCGATACCCTTGCCCGATACCGGCCTTGCGCCTATAGAACTGCCTTTAATGAACATTGCTCCGAAATCCTCGTTCGTCCTCAACCAACGGCATCTGTTGGGGATCGAAGGGCTTTCCCGCGAGGAGATTTCCGGCCTGCTCGACCTCGGCGAGGAATTCGTCGAGCTCAATCGCCAGGTCGAAAAGAAGCGCACCTCGCTGCGCGGCCGCACCCAGATCAATCTGTTCTTCGAGGCCTCCACCCGCACCCAGTCCTCGTTCGAGCTGGCCGGCAAGCGGCTGGGCGCCGACGTGATGAACATGTCGACCAGCTCGTCCTCCATGCGCAAGGGCGAGACGCTGATCGACACCGCGATCACGCTCAACGCCATGCACCCCGACATCCTGGTGGTGCGCCACAACGCCTCCGGCGCGGTCGAACTGCTGGCGAGCAAGCTCGACTGCTCGGTGATCAATGCCGGCGACGGCTCGCACGAGCACCCCACCCAGGCGCTGCTCGACGCCCTTACCATCCGCCGCAACAAGGGCGGCATCGAGGGCCTGCTGGTGGCGATCTGCGGCGACATCCTGCATTCGCGCGTCGCCCGCTCCAACATCATCCTGCTCAACGCCATGGGCGCGCGCGTGCGGGTCGTGGCGCCCTCCACATTGCTGCCGCCCGGCATCGAGCACTTCGGCGTCGAAGTCGCGCGCGACATGCGCGAGGGCTTGAGCGGCGCCGATATCGTGATGATGCTGCGGCTGCAGCGCGAACGCATGAACGGCTCCTACGTGCCGTCGCTCTCGGAATATTTCCACTTTTACGGGCTCGACGAGAAAAAGCTCAGCTATGCCAAGCCTGACGCGCTGGTCATGCATCCGGGGCCGATGAACCGCGGCGTCGAGATCGACTCGATCGTCGCCGACGGCGCGCAGTCGCTGATCCGCGAGCAAGTCGAAATGGGAGTGGCGGTGCGCATGGCCGTGCTGGAAGCTTTGTCGCGGAATTTGCCGAATGCGTAATGGACTTTCCTCGTCATTCCGGGACGGCGCGCAGCGCCGGACCCGGAATCCAGAGGCAATGTCCTCAAGCGTAACTGGATTCCGGGTTCGCACCTTCGGTGCGCCCCGGAATGACAGAGGTTTGTGATGCTGTCCGACCACCGCCGCCCGATCCTGCTCGCCAACGCCCGGATCGTCGATCCGTCGCGTGACTTCGATATCGTCGGCGATTTGCTGATCGCCGACGGCGTGATCCGCGAAGCCAAGAAGGGCATCGGCGCCGCCGGCGTTCCGGAAGGCACCGACGTGGTCGAATGCCGCGGCAAGCTGGTCGCGCCCGGCCTGGTCGACATGCGCGCTTTCATCGGCGAACCCGGCGCCGGCCATCGCGAAACCTTCGCCTCCGCCAGCCAGGCCGCCGCGGCCGGCGGCGTCACCACCATCATTTGCCAGCCCAACACCTCGCCGGTGATCGACGATCCGGCGACGGTGGATTTCGTGCTGCGGCGCGCGCGCGACACCGCGATCGTGCACGTGCATCCGATGGCGGCGCTGACCAAGGGGCTCGACGGCCAGGAAATGACCGAGATCGGCCTGCTCAAGGCGGCCGGCGCGGTCGCCTTCACCGACGGCGACAAGAGCGTGACGAATGCCCAAGTCATGCGGCGCGCGCTCACTTACGCGCGCGATTTCGACGCGCTGATCGTGCATCACACCGAGGACCCGGATCTGGTCGGCGACGGCGTGATGAACGAAGGCGAATTCGGCGCGCGCCTCGGCCTGCTCGGCATTCCGAAGGCGGCTGAAACGATCATGCTCGAACGCGACATCCGTCTGGTCGCGCTGTCGGGCGGACGCTATCACGCGGCCTCGATCACCTGCGGGGAATCGCTCGAGGTGCTGCGCCGCGCCAAGGACGCCGGTCTTAGCGTCACCGCCGCGTGCTCGATCAATCACATCACGCTCAACGAAAACGACATCGGGCCCTACCGCACCTTCCTGAAATTGTCGCCGCCGCTGCGCGCCGAGGACGACCGCAAACTGCTGGTGGCCGCGCTCGCAAGCGGCCTGCTCGACATGGTGATGTCGGACCACAATCCGCAGGACGTGGAAACCAAAAGGCTGCCGTTCGCGGAAGCCACCCCCGGCGCAATCGGTCTCGAGACCATGCTCAGCGCCGGCTTGCGGCTGGTGCATTCCGGCGAGATCAAATTGATGACATTGCTGCGCGCGATGTCGACGCGGCCGGCGGAGCTGCTCGGTCTTTCCGGCGGCACGCTCAAGAGCGGCGCACCGGCGGATGTGATCGTGGTCGATATCGACGTGCCCTGGATCATTGATGCGGTCGAGCTCAAATCGAAGTGCAAGAATACGCCGTTCGATGAAGCGCGCATGACCGGACGCGTGGTGCGCACCATCGTCGCCGGCCGCACCGTTTACGAATACGTATGACTTACGCGCTCGCGCTCGCCGTCGGCTATCTGCTCGGCTCGATCCCGTTCGGGCTGCTGCTGACGCGCGCGGCCGGCGGGCCCGACATCCGCGCCATCGGCTCGGGCAATATCGGCGCGACCAACGTGCTGCGTACCGGGCGCAAGGGCCTCGCCGCCACGACCTTGCTGTGCGATGCGCTCAAGGGCACCGCCGCGGTTTTGCTGACGGCGCATTATGCGACGCCCGACGCGGCGCTTGTTGCCGGCTTCGGCGCCTTCCTCGGTCATCTCTTTCCGGTGTGGCTCAAGTTCAAGGGCGGCAAGGGCGTCGCCGTCTATATCGGCGTGCTGATCGGGCTTTACTGGCCGGCCGCGCTGATCTTCTGCACCATCTGGATCGCGGTCGCGGCGTTAAGCCGCTACTCCTCGCTCGCGGCCTTGGTCGCCAGCGCGCTTATCCCGTTGGCGTTGTGGGGCCTGGGCCAGCCGAGCGCCGCGGCATTATTTCTGCTGCTGAGCGCGCTGTTGTGGGTCATGCACCGCGCCAATATCGCCCGCCTGCTCAATGGCAGCGAGGGAAAAATCGGCGTCTCTCCTGATCCTGGGTTGTAATCCGCCAAACCCGGTTGTAGTGCGCCGCCCGCTGGGCGATGCTCACGCGGTAACGGGCGGGGGGCGACGTTGAGCGAGCGAGTGCGACTGAGCGAAGAGCAGCGGCTCGACTGGTTGCGCCTCATCCGGACCGATAATATCGGCCCGCGCACCTTCCGCGACCTGGTCAATCATTATGGCGGCGCGCGCGCCGCGCTGGGCGCCCTGCCCGCGCTCGCCCGCCGCGGCGGCGCATCGGCGCCGGCGCGCATCTGTTCGCACGAGGAGGCGCAAGCCGAATTGAAGGCGGCGCGCGCGCGGCATCGACTTCGTCGCGCTCGGCGAGCCGGATTATCCGCCGCGCCTGCAGATGATCGACGACGCGCCGCCCTTGCTCGCGGTACGCGGCAAGCTCGCCGTGCTGACGCGGCCGCTGGTCGCCATCGTCGGCTCGCGCAACGCTTCGGCGGCCGGCGTCAAATTCGCCGAGCGGCTGGCGCGCGACCTGGGCGCGGCCGGCTTCGGCACCGTATCGGGGCTGGCGCGCGGCATCGATGCCGCCGCCCATCGCGCGAGTCTGGCGACCGGCACGATCGCGGTGCTGGCCGGCGGCCATGATCGGCTCTATCCGGCCGAGCACAGCGATCTGTTGGAAGCGATCCTCGCCGAGGGCGCCGCCATCTCAGAAATGCCCTTGGCCTGGGAGCCGCGCGCGCGCGACTTTCCCCGCCGCAACCGGCTGATCTCGGGCTTGTCCGTCGGCGTGGTGATCGTGGAGGCGGCGCGCCGCTCCGGCTCGCTGATCACGGCGCGGCTGGCCGGCGAGCAGGGCCGCGAGGTGTTCGCGGTGCCCGGCTCCCCGCTCGATCCGCGCTCCGAGGGAACCAACGGGCTGCTCAAGCAGGGTGCGACGCTGGTCACCGAAGCGGCCGACGTGATCGCCGTGCTGGAGCCGATCCTGGGGCGCGGCTTCGACGTGCCGGCGCAGGAGCCTGCGCAGGACGTTCCGGGCCCGCTCGATGTCGAGCCCGGCGAGAACGAGCGCGCGCGCATCATCGGACTGCTTGGTCCGACGCCGGTTTCGCTCGATGATCTGGTGCGGCTGTCGCAGACTTCGCCGGCGATCGTCCGCACGGTGCTGCTGGAACTCGAAATCGCCGGCCGGCTGGAGCGCCACGGCGGCAGTTTGGTGTCGCTGCTATAAGATGCGATACGAATCGCGCATCGGGTTGCACACATGTTCATCCGCGGATTTGCCGTCCTGGCCGTTGTTCTCGGGCTTTGCTGCGCACCGGCGCGCGCGCAGGAGCAAACCTTCGCCGCCTTCGAAGCCGATCTGTGGCCGGACGCGCAGGCCAAGGGCATCACGCGCGCCACCTTCGATCTCGCGCTGAAAGGCGTGACGCCCGATCCGCGCGTGATCGCGGCCACCAAGAAGCAGCCCGAATACGGCAAGCCGGTCGGCGATTACGTCAACGCGATCGTGAATCGCCGCCGCATCGCCGACGGAGAACTGAAGGCCAAGCAATGGTCGAAGACCTTCGACGCTGTCGAGAAACAATTCGGCGTCGAGCGCTGGGTTCTGATCGCGCTCTGGGGGATCGAAAGCGACTTTGGCGCCGAGAAGGATCGCTGGGACGTGTTCCGTTCGCTCGCGACGCTGGGCTATGTACGCTATCGCCATCCTTATTTTCGCAACGAGTTGATCGTCGCGATGCGCATCATGCAGGACGGTCATTTTCCGCGCGACAAGATGGTGAGCTCATGGGCCGGCGCCATGGGCCAGACCCAATTCATGCCGACCAACGTCGTCGACTACGCCGTGGATTTTTCCGGCGACGGCAAAGCCGACATCTGGACTAATGTGCCGGACGTGCTCGGCTCGACCGGCAACTATCTACACAAGGGGAACTGGAAGCACGGCCTGCCCTGGGGCTTCGAGGTCAGCGTGCCGAAGGGCTTCGACTATATGCGCAGCCGCGCCAGCTTCGCGGAATGGGCGAAACTCGGCGTCCGCCGCGCCGACGGCAAGCCGTTCCCGCCGTCCGGCCCGGGCATTTTGTTTTTCCCGAGCGGCGCTAACGGCCCGGCTTTCCTCGCGACCGAGAATTACGCCGTGCTCAAAGAGTACAACAACTCGGATGCTTACGCGATCGCGGTCGGCCATCTCGCCGACCGCATCAATGGCGCCCAGCCGATCAAGGCCGCCTGGCCGGCCGACGATCGCCCGCTTTCGCGCGACGCGCGCATCGCGTTGCAGAAAAAATTATCCGCGCTTGGCTACAAGGTGCTCGACTTCGAAGGGCATATTGATTTTGACCTGCGCGACAATATCCGCGCCGAGCAAGCCAAGCTCGGCATGCTGCCGGACGGCAATCCGATCGCGGCGTTTCTGGAAAAGCTCGGCGTCAGGCTGCCGTAATCAACGGCCGCCGTTTTTCCGATCGCTGTGTCGGGTTTCGCTTTCGGCCTCGAGGCGGACCATTTCGAGCAGATAGCCGAGGGTGTCGAGGCCGCTCCGCCGCGCCATGGTGGCGAGATCGGCCGACAAGGTCGCCACGTAGTTGGCTACCTCTGTGCGGTTGCCGGTTTCACCTGAGGCGGTCTGGTCGGCCATTGCGGGGTTCCCAACCGCGAAAATACACAGTCTGCTTTGAATAGTAATCTTTAAATTGCTTTTTTAATAAAATACATCTATAGGTTGTATCTGGGCGCAAGCCCCGTCTCTTTCATGCCCGAATTGGCTGTTCATAAAGGTTTTCCGGGCACCCTTATTTGACAGTAAGGGGTGCCTTCACCATGTTCCGGCCAAAGCGAGCAGTCGATTCCGCCAGAAATCGCGTCGATTCTGGCAGATAACCTCTTGGATTCTCATGAAAGTTGTCGTTGTCGAGTCGCCTTCCAAGGCGAAGACGATCAATAAGTACCTCGGGCCCGGTTACGAGGTCCTGGCGTCCTTTGGCCATATCCGGGACCTCCCGGCCAAAGACGGATCAGTCGACCCCGACAACAATTTCAAGATGCTGTGGGAGGTCGATCCGCAGTCGCAGAAGCGCGTCAACGACATCGCCCATGCCCTCAAAGGCGCCGACACCCTGATTCTGGCCACCGACCCGGATCGTGAGGGCGAAGCCATCTCCTGGCACGTGCTGGAAGCCCTCAACGAAAAGAAGGCGCTGAAAGGCCAAAAAGTCGAGCGCGTCGTTTTCAATGCGATCACCAAGCAGTCGGTGACCGAGGCGATGAAGCATCCGCGCGCCATCGACGAGGCGCTGGTCGATGCCTATCTCGCCCGCCGAGCGCTCGATTATCTGGTCGGCTTCACGCTGTCGCCGGTGCTCTGGCGCAAGCTGCCGGGCGCACGCTCGGCCGGCCGCGTGCAGTCGGTGGCGCTGCGGCTGGTCTGCGACCGCGAGTTGGAGATCGAGAAATTCGTCGCCAGGGAATACTGGTCGATCGCCGCCACGCTGGCGACGCCGCGCGGCGACAGCTTCGAAGCGCGTCTCGTCGGCGCCGACGGCGAGAAAATCCAGCGCCTCGACATCGGCTCCGGCAAGCAGGCCGAGGATCTAAAGCAGGCGCTCGAAGCCGCCTCTTTTACCGTTACCTCGGTTGAGGCCAAGCCGGCGCGACGCAATCCGCCGCCGCCGTTCACCACCTCGACCATGCAGCAGGAGGCCAGCCGCAAGCTCGGCTTTGCGCCCGCCATCGCCATGCGTCTTGCGCAACGTCTCTACGAAGGCGTCGAGATCGACGGCGAGACCACCGGCCTCATCACCTATATGCGCACCGACGGCATCGACATAGCGCCGGAAGCGATTGCCGATATCCGCGCCATGATCGGCATAAATTTCGGCAAGGAATATGTACCGGGCTCGCCGCGCACCTATCAGAACAAGTCGAAGAACGCGCAAGAGGCGCACGAAGCGGTGCGTCCGACCGACCCCCACCGCACGCCCGATCAGGTAGCGAAATTCGTCGACCGCGATCAGGCGCGTTTGTACGAGCTGATCTGGAATCGCGCGGTGGCGAGCCAGATGGAAAGCGCGGAACTCGAACGCACCACCGTCGATATCGCCGCCAAAGCCGGCAGCCGTGTCATCGACTTGCGCGCCAGCGGCCAGGTGGTGAAGTTCGACGGCTTCCTCACGCTCTATCAGGAAGGCCACGACGAAGCCGACGAGGACGAAGAGTCGCGCCGGCTGCCCGCGATGGCGCAAGACGAGACGCTCACCAAGCAGGCGATCGAAGCCGCGCAGCACTTCACCGAACCGCCGCCGCGCTTTTCCGAAGCCGCGCTAGTCAAGCGCATGGAAGAACTCGGCATCGGCCGCCCCTCGACTTACGCTTCGGTCCTGCAAGTGCTGCAGGACCGCGGCTATGTGCGCATCGACAAGAAGCGGCTATTGCCCGAAGACAAAGGCCGCGTCGTCGTCGGCTTCCTGGAGAGTTTTTTCCAGCGCTACGTGGAATACGATTTCACGGCTTCGCTCGAAGAAAAGCTCGATCGCATTTCCAACAATGAGATCAATTGGAAGGAAGTGCTGCAGGAGTTCTGGGTTGGCTTCATCGGCGCGGTCAACGAGATCAAGGATCTGCGCATTACCCAAGTGCTGGACGCGCTCAACGATCTGCTTGAACCGCATATCTTCCCGGCGCGCAGCGACGGCGGCGACGTGCGGCAGTGCCCGCAATGCGCCAACGGCAAGCTATCGCTCAAGGTCGGACGCTTTGGCGCCTTCATCGGCTGCTCGAACTATCCGGAATGCACCTTCACCCGGCAGATGACGCCGGGTGCCGAGGGCTCGGTGAGCGGGACCAAGGTGCTCGGCACCGACCCCGTCAGCAACCTGGAAGTCACGCTGCGGGGCGGACGTTTCGGACCTTATCTACAACTCGGCGAGCAGGCGAAGGCTGTGAAGCCGCCGAAGGGCGAGAAGGCCGTCAAGCCTCCAAAGCCCAAGCGCGCGAGCCTGCCGAAGGGCGTGGCGCCCGAGGATATCGATCTGGAAAAGGCGCTGGCGTTGCTCGCCTTGCCGCGCGAAGTAGGTCTATCGCCGGAAGACGGCGAGCCGATCCTGGCGGGCGTCGGACGCTTCGGACCTTACGTCAAGCACGGCAAGGTCTACGCGAGTTTGGAAGACGGCGATAATGTTCTCACCGTCGGCCTCAACCGCGCGATGCACCTGATCGCAGACAAGATCGCAAACCCGAAAAAGGGCCGCCGCTTTGGCGCCGATCCCGGCAAAACGCTGGGCGAGCATCCCGACAAGGGCGGTTCGATCGTCGTTAAGAACGGCCGCTACGGGCCCTATGTCAGTCACAATAGCGTCAACGCCACGCTCACGGGCGACAAGACGCCGGAAACCGTGACGCTCGACGAAGCCATCGTCTTGCTCGATGCCCGTGCCGCCATGATGGGAAATTCCCCGAAGGGACGCCGCGCCGCCGGCCGCAAGACCGCCTCCGGCAAGGCCGCGGCGAAACCCGCCGCCCAGCCAAAGAAGCCTGCCGCCGCCAAGGCAAAAAAGACGGCAGCAGCAGCCAGTGCAAAGCCGGCACGACGCACCAAGGCCGCCGCCGCCGAGTAGCTAGCGAACCTCATTTCTGATCATTACATTCATTAAGTCGTGCCGTTTTGGCGCAGGAAAATCTATTTTGAACAAACCACCCAAACGAACACCCTCCCTCCCCTCCAAGGCTGACATTCTCGCCTTCATCGGCAAGCGGCCCGGCAAAGTCGGCACCCGCGAAATCGCCCGCGCCTTCGGCCTCAAGAACGCCATGCGCGCCGAGCTCAAGCGCATGTTGCGCGACTTGGCCGTCGACGGTGTCGTCGAGAAGCGGCACAAAAAGCTGCACCACGCCGGCACCCTGCCCTCCACCGTGCTGGCCGACGTGACCGCGCGCGATAGCGATGGCGAATTGCTCGCCACCCCCGACGAATGGGACGAGGAGGCGCACGGACCGGCGCCGAAAATCCGCATTCCCACCCCGCGCAAAGCGCGGCCCCATGAGGCCGCCGGCATCGGCGACCGCGTGCTGCTGCACGTGGAGGAAACCGAGGAAGACAGCGGCATCCGTCACCGCGGCCGCGTCATCAAGATCATCGATCATCCCAAGCACCGCGTGCTGGGGATTTTCCGCAACGCCCCGAACGGCGGCGGCCGGCTGGAGCCGGTCGACAAGAAGATGCTCGGCAAGGAGCTCAGCATTCCGGCGGGCGCGACCGCGCAAGCGGAAGACGGCGATCTGGTCGCGGTCGAGACCAGCCGCGCGCCGCGCTTAGGCTTGCCGACCGGGCGCGTGGTCGAGCGGCTCGGCTCGCTCACGAGCGAGCGCGCAGTCAGCCTGATCGCCATCCACACCCATACCATCCCGCATGTGTTCCGCCACGACACGCAGGCCGAGGCGGATGCCGCGCGGCCCGCCACCCTCGCCCATCGTGAGGACTGGCGCAGCGTTGCGTTCGTCACCATCGACCCGCCCGACGCCAAGGATCATGACGACGCCGTGCACGCCGAGCATGACACGGCGGCGAACAATCACGGCGGCTACATCCTCAGCGTGGCCATCGCCGACGTCGCCCATTACGTGACGCCCGGCTCGCCGCTCGACCGCGAAGCGCTGGTGCGCGGCAATTCGGTCTATTTCCCCGACCGCGTGGTGCCGATGCTGCCGGAGCGCATTTCCAACGATCTGTGCTCGCTGCGTCCGCGCGAGGATCGCGCCGCGCTCGCCGTGCGCATGGTGATCGGCGCCGACGGCCGCAAGCGCTCGCACACGTTCCACCGCATCATGATGCGGTCGGCGGCGAAGCTCTCCTATGAGCAGACTCAATTGGCGATCGGCGGACGCACCGATGAAGATACCTCGCCACTGATCGAGCCGGTGCTCAAGCCGCTCTACGCCGCCTATGACGCGCTCAAGCGCGCACGCGCCGAGCGCGGGCCTCTTGATTTGGATTTGCCGGAGCGCAAAATTCTGCTCAAGTCCGACGGCACCGTCGATCGCGTGGTCACGCCGGAACGGCTGGAGGCGAACCGGTTGATCGAGGAATTCATGATCCTCGCCAATGTCGCCGCTGCCGAGACATTGGAAAAGGCGCGGATACCGCTGATCTATCGCGTGCACGACGAGCCGGGAATCGAGAAGGTCAACGCGCTGCGCGAGTTCCTCGCCACCCTCGACATCCCGTTCGCCAAAGGCGGCGCGATGCGGGCCGAAGCGTTCAATAAAATCCTGGCGCGGGTGAAGGGCCACGATGCCGAGCAGCTCATCAACGACGTCGTCCTGCGCACGCAAGCGCAGGCCGAATACGCGGCGGAAAATTACGGCCATTTCGGCTTGAACCTGCGCCGCTACGCGCATTTCACCTCGCCGATCCGCCGCTATGCCGACCTGATCGTGCATCGCGGGCTGATCCGTGCGCTCAAGCTGGGCGAAGGCGGCCTGCCCGAAGCCGCCGATGTGAAAGTATTGGCGGAGATTTCCGCGCAGATTTCCGCAACCGAGCGCCGCGCCATGCTGGCCGAACGCGAAACCAACGACCGGCTGATCGCGCATTTTCTTTCCGACCGCGTCGGCGCCACCTTCGACGGCCGCGTCTCCGGCGTGCACCGCGCCGGCCTGTTCGTGAAACTGCACGAGACCGGCGCCGACGGCTTCGTGCCGGCGCGCACCATCGGCGACGAATATTTCCGCCATGACGAGGCCGGCCACGCCATGGTCGGCAACCGCTCCGGCACGACCTACCGGCTCGGCGACCGCGTCACCGTCAAGCTGGTGGAGGCGGCCCCGGTTGCCGGCGCCTTGCGCTTCGAACTTTTGTCCGAGGGCCGCCCTGGAAAACCGAGCCGCCACCCGCGGCACGAACAGCGCCAGTACCGGCCGCGCGGCAAGCAACGGAAAGCCCGATGACGCGAGACACGATGACGAAAGATTTGGGAAAAGTCTGGGCCGAGCGCATGACCAAGCAGGAACGCGACCAGTCGTTCCCCGACAGCGAACCGCGCGACGCCGCGACGCTGATGCTGATCGACCGCTCCGGGGCGAGGCCGAAGGTGCTGCTCGGGCGCCGCCACCTCAACCACAAATTCATGCCGGGCAAGTTCGTATTCCCGGGCGGGCGCATCGAGCCGCTCGACCGCGTCATGCCGGCGGCGAGCGAATTGCATTCCGACACCCAGAAAAAGCTGCTGGAGCGCGTGCAAAACTCCGGCGATGCGTTCGCGCGCGGCATCGCGCTGGCGGCGGTGCGCGAGATGGCCGAGGAAACCGGCCTGCTGCTTGGCACCCAGCGTGACCAGCCGCCGTCGGTGCCGGGCGAGATCTGGGCCGACTTCGCCAAGGCGCGCGTGCACCCCGACCTCGCGAAGATCCATTTAATCGCCCGCGCCATCACGCCGCCGCGGCGGCCAAAGCGCTTCGACACCCGTTTCTTCACCACCGACGTCTCCTCGATCGCCGGCAAAATCGAAGGCGTGGTGGGACCGGACTCCGAACTGGTCGAACTCACCTGGGTGCCGATCGAGGAAGCCACCCACCTCGACATTTCGACTATCACCGGAGTGGTGCTGGAAGAACTCGCCGCCCGGGTCGCGGCCGGCATGGGCCACGACCTGCCGGTGCCGTTCTACTTCATGATCGAGCGGCAGTTCTTTCGGGAACTGCTATAAAGGCCTCAAAATTGGGGCTTTCTTGACATTTGCCCGCCCGGCGCTAGGTTCCGCGGCAAACACCGTCTCCACAGGTCCGTTGCAAGGGAAAATCCATGGCCAAAGCCATCAGTCTGAAGATCAAGCTCGTCTCCAGCGCCGGGACCGGCCACTACTACGTGACCCGCAAGAACTCGCGCACCCAGACCGACAAGCTGGCGAAGAAGAAATACGATCCGATCGCCAAGAAGCACGTCGAGTATAAGGAATCCAAGATCAAGTGAGCGCCATGCTGCGCCCGCTGTTCGCCGCACTCCTTTTCGTTCCGCTCGCCTTCGCCTCGGCGAGCGCGATGGAGAAGCATCGGCTCGCTTTGCAGATCAGCGACAACGACCCGGTGAAGATGAACGCCGTGCTCAACGTCGCCGCCAATGTGTCGAAATATTATGCCGACAAAGGCGACGAGGTCGAGATCCAGATCGTCGCGTTCAATGCCGGCCTCAACATGCTGCGCCAGGACAAGTCGCCGGTGCTCGATCGGCTCAAATCCTTCAAGCAGGGCATGCCCAATGTCGCCTTCATGGCCTGCGAGAACACGCTCGACGCCATGACCCGCACCGAAGGCAAAGAGCCGCCGCTGGTCGAGAACTCCACGCGCGTGCCCGCCGGCGTGGTCACGCTGATCGAGCTGGGCGAAAAGGGCTGGACCATCGTTCGGCCGTGAACGGCTCCGACGCTAATAGGCGCCGCGCACGATCCTGAACCGCGCATATCAATTAAGAACTCACGCCGCGTCCGGCACAACCCGGTTGCGGCCGTCGCGCTTGGCGCGATAAAGCGCCGTGTCGGCGCGCTTGAGGATCGCCGCGGCGTTGTCGCTGGCGCCGCCGAGCGCGGCGATGCCGATCGAAATTGTCACCTCGAGATTGCTCGCGCCCTGCTGGATCGTGAACGGCTCCGAGGCGATGCGCCGGCGCAACCGCTCGGCCACCATGGTCGCCACCGCCATGTCGGTTTCCGGCATGACGATGACGAATTCCTCGCCGCCATAGCGGCAGGCGAGATCAATGTTGCGGATCGATTTGCGGATGCGCAGCGCGAACTCGCGCAACACGTCGTCGCCGGCATCGTGGCCGTGACTGTCATTGACCGACTTGAAATAGTCGATGTCGACCAGCAGCACCGCGATCGGCTTGCCGCGCGAGGCGGCCTGCTCGACCAGCGTCGCCAGATGCGATTCCATGTAGCGGCGATTGAACAGGCCGGTGAGCGCGTCGGTGATCGCCATTTCGATCGACATCTGTACGTTGTCGCGCAGCCGTTCGGTGTAGCGCTTCTTCTTGATCTGCGTGCGCACGCGCGCCAGCATCTCGTTCTTGTCGATCGGGCGGAGCAGATAGTCGTTGACGCCGATCTCCAGCCCGCGCACCAGGCGCGTATTGTTGTCGGCTTCGGCCACTGCCAGGATCGGCACGTTGCGGGTGCGATCGAGCGAGCGCAGCTGGCTGCACAGCCGCAAGCCGTCGAAATCCTTCAGGCCGAGCGACACGATCAGCAACTCATAATTGCCCTCGGCGGCATGAAACAGCGCCTCGTTCGGATTGCTCTCAACATCCACCGTGTGTTCGGCCGACAGCGTCGCGACCATGCGCTCATAGGAGCTTTGCCGGTCATCGACGATCAGGATGCGGCCATGGCGGCCGGTTTCCGCCACCGCTTCCCGCTCCGGGCTTTCGATGCCGATTTCCTTGGAGGTGAGCGCGCGCAGGCGCAGTTCGTCGGTCACCATCTTCAGCCGCGCCAGCGAGCGCACGCGCGAGATCAGCGCCACGTCGCTGACCGGCTTGGTGAGGAAATCGTCGGCGCCGGCTTCCAAGCCGCGCACGCGGTCGGACGGCTGGTCGAGCGCGGTCACCATCACCACCGGAATATGATGGGTCAGCGGATTGGACTTGAGCTTGCGGCAGACCTCGAAGCCGTCCATGTCCGGCATCATGACGTCGAGCAGCACGATGTCGCATTCGGCGCGCTCGCACAGCGCCAGCGCCTCCGGCCCGCTTTGCGCGGTGGTGACGTCAAAATATTCGGCCGACAGCCGCGCTTCCAGCAGCTTCACATTGGCCGGCACATCGTCGACGACGAGAACGCGGGCGGTCATTCTTGATCCTTTGGCAGCACCATCAGGCCGGCCCCAGGAAATGACGGATGGTCTCGATGAACTTGCCGACCGAGATCGGTTTGGACAGATAGGCCTCGCAGCCACCCTCACGGATGCGCTCCTCGTCGCCCTTCATGGCGAAGGCGGTGACCGCCACGACCGGGATCGCCTTGAGGTCGGGATCGTCCTTGAGCCATTTGGTCACTTCGAGGCCGGATACTTCCGGCAACTGGATATCCATCAGAATCAGATCGGGCCGGTATTTGCGCGCCAGATCGAGCGCCTCGATGCCGTTGCGGGTGCCGATGGTCTGGTAGCCATGCGCTTCCAACAGGTCGTGGAAGAGCTTCATATTCAGCTCGTTGTCCTCTACGATCAGGACGGTCTTCGGCATTTCCCCCGCCCCATTTGTCCCCAGTGCGTCCCAAGGCGCGCGCTTGGCGTCGCCAGGCCCTGCGCGCTCGGGCATGATCGGTAACGGTACTGCCGATTCATTACGGAAAGGCAAATTTGATCGATGAAACTTGGCCCTCCGTTAACCCAAGACGCGGCGGAAGCGCTGGCAATTCAGGCGCTTACCTTCATTGCCGGGGACGGCGAGCGGCTCGGGCGCTTCCTTGCCACCACCGGCATCGGCCCTGCCCAGATTCGCGCCGCTGCCCAAGAGCCGGGCTTCCTGATCGGCGTTTTGGACTATTTGGCCGGCGATGAGCGCCTGCTGTCGACGTTTGCCGCCGAGACCGGCCTCGATCCGGCCCACGTCGGCAAGGCGCTGGCGGCGCTGGGCGGACACTGGGAGCGCGAGATACCGTGAGCTTCTGCCGCGAC
>Ga0209385_1000549_pt1 | contig 15351 bp, 9 predicted proteins | sample NGEPerB_FD_184506 | JGI IMG/M metagenome (GOLD analysis project Ga0209385, IMG submission 184506) | Arctic peat soil microbial communities from the Barrow Environmental Observatory site, Barrow, Alaska, USA - NGEE PermafrostAB12-B... | ecosystem: Environmental > Terrestrial > Soil > Wetlands >... | reverse complement strand
GGCGGAGGCCGGGTCCTCGACGTCGAGCAGGCGACCGAGGGCGGCGAGCTTGTGCGCGCGGTCCACGATGTAGGCGGTCTGCCGCACGCGGGGCGGTGCGCCGGCCGCGCCGCGCTCGCGGGGGACCGCGATCTCGACCGGGTCGGTGAGGTGGCGCTTGGCGATCGCCAGGATCGGCCGCGGCAGGCTCACCGAGAACAGCATTGTCTGGCGCTTGGCCGGCGTCGCCGCCAGGATCGCCTGGATGTCCTCGGCAAACCCCATGTCCAGCATCTCGTCGGCCTCGTCGAGCACCACGGTCGTCACGCCGGCGAGATCGAGGGTGCCGCGGCGGATGTGGTCCAGCGCCCGGCCGGGCGTGGCGACCACGACGTCGATGCCGCGCTCCAACGCCCGCACCTGTTGGCCGAAGCTCTGGCCGCCGTACAGCGGCAGCACCCCGCCCGCCACCAGGCGGCCGTAGCGGTGCACCGCCTCGGCCACCTGCACCGCCAACTCGCGCGTCGGCACGAGCACCAGCGCCGAGGGGCGCGGCCGCTCCTGGCCGAGAGCGGCGAGGCGGTTGAGGAGAGGCAGCGCGAACGCGGCGGTCTTGCCGGTTCCCGTCGCCGCCTGCCCGATCAGGTCGCGGCCGGCGAGCAGCGGCGGGATCGCCGCGCGCTGGATCGGCGTCGGCTCCTCGTAGCCGAGCGCCACAAGCGCCTCGACGATCCGGGGGTCGAGCCCCAGTGCGATGAATTCATCGCCCGGTTTGCGGTCCGTTTCCGTCATCGATCACCCACCTTCATCCGCGACGGTACACCATCCGGGACTCCCCGGAGTCATCACTTTGCTACGCTGCCGGCATGAGCTTTTCCGACACGCTCCGCGGTCTCGCGGCGAACCGGGGCCTGGCACTGCCGCCCGTAAGCCACCCCGAGCCGCTCGCCGCGCTCGAGTACGCCGACGAGCGCTCGCTCAAGGACGAGGCCCTGGCGAGGTTCTGGCGTGAGCAGGAGCTGCCCGGCCGGCCCGAGCCCGTCGTAGCCGCACCCTCGCCCCGGGCCTACCGCACGACCACCAAGCGCAGGGCGGCGCTGGGTCCCAAGGGCCTTGTCCTCACGTTCCCCGGCGCCGCGCCCGCAAAGCGCGGGCTCTCGCCCTCGGCGCTCGACCTCCCGGAGCACACGGCGGTCTACGCATTCTTGATCAAGCGCTTGTCGCGGCCTCCGGCGCGCGCGCTGGCGTCGGCGCTCAACTGGGCCATCGTCCGCGGCGCCGCCGGAGGGCTTGCCGTCATCCTCAACGTGCGCGTCTTCGACGCCAAGGTGGTGCGGGCGGGCAAGCAGCTCGCCCTCGACCTGCAGGAGGCCGGCCTCGGCGTGCGGGCGGGCTTCCTCTACCTCGACCCGCGCGGCTCCGACTACTACCTCGAAGCCAGGCGGCCGGCGGGGACGCTCTCGTTCAAGCGGCTCTTCGGTCCCAACTGGCTGCAGGTCGAGGCCGACGGGGTCCGGCTGCGCTTCCCCCCAACCGTCTTCTCTCAGGTCAACGGCGAGATGGTGGCCACCATGACCGCCGCAGTGCGAGCGCTCCTGGCGCCGCTCGACGGCCGTGCCCTCCTCGATCTCTACTGCGGGTACGGGCTGTTCGCGCTCACCGCCGGCCGCGAAGCGGCGCATGTGGTCGGCGTGGACCTCGACGACCCGGCGGTCGAGGCGGCGCGAGCCAACGCCATCCACCTGCGCTGCGCCGACCGCGTGCGCTTCATCGCCGGCCGGGTCGACGCCGCGTTCCTTACCAGCCGACTCCGCCCGGCGCGAGCGCCCGAGGTCGTGCTCCTCGACCCGCCGCGGCAGGGCACCGAACCCGGCGTCGCCGCCGCTCTCGCCGCCCGCCGGCCGCAGCGAGCCGTCCACATCTGCTGCGGCACCGACGAGATCCCGCGCGAGGCCGCGGCCTGGTCGCAGGCCGGCTATGCCCTGCACCGGGCCGTCCCCCTCGACCTCTTCGCTGGTACCGCGGGCCTCGAGACGCTGCTCCTCCTCGAACCCCGCGCCGCCGCTCGCGGTGACAGCACCCTGTTCTAGCGTCTGGCGCCGTCGTCCGGCGGCGCGTCGAACGCGGCGGCGGTCTCGCCGTTCAGCGCCTCGCGGGCGGCGCGCGCCAGTGTGGCGATGTCGAACGGTTTTTGCAGGAAGCGGGCATCCCCATTCTGCACCCGGTGGCGGAGGACCTCTTCCGTGTACCCAGACATCAGGATCACCTTCAGCGCCGGGAAGCGTTCCTTGAGGTCGGCGGCGAGGTCGATCCCCGACCTTCCGGGCAACATCATGTCAGTGAGCAGCAGGTCGAACCGCTGCGCGCCGCCGCGTTGGGCGGCGTCCTCGGCGCTTGCCGCCGCCAGGACCTCGTAGCCTAGCATCGCCAGGATCTCCGCGAGCCCTTGGCGCGCGCCGGCCTCGTCCTCCACCAGGAGGACCCGTTCACCCTTGCCGGATGGGAACCCCCCCACGATCTCGCCGGCGATCTGCGGCTCGGCCGCTGCCTCCTCGCCGGCCGCCGGTAGCGCGATCCGGAACCTCGTGCCGGCGCCGACCTCGCTGGCGACCGCGATGCTGCCGCCGTGCGAGGTCACGATGCCGAGCACGACCGACAGCCCGAGGCCCGTGCCCCGGCCCGCCGGCTTGGTCGTGAAGAACGGATCGAAGATGCGGTCCTTGATCACAGTGGGGATCCCGGCGCCGGTGTCCTCGACCTCGAGCCACGCCCAGTCGCCATCCCGTCCGGTGCGCACGTTGAGCACGCCGCCGCCGGGCATCGCCTCCGCGGCGTTGAGCGCGAGGTTCATCAGGACCTGCTCGATCTGGCCCCGGTCCGCGCGAAGGAGGAGCCGCCCCTCGGGGAGGTCGAGGTTGAAGGCGATGTTCTCGCGCAGCAGCGGGCGCAGCATCCGCCCCGCGGCTCGGATCGTCTCGTTGAGGTCCACGGTCTCGCGGGTCGAGATCTCGCGCCGCGAGAAGATGAGGAGTTGGCGCGGCAACCGGGCCCCACGGCGGATGTGCTCCTCGAGCCCGGCCAGCTCGGCGGCAAGGCGCTCCGGTTCCACCCGCCGCATCCGCAGCGACTGGACCGTCGCCAGCATCGCCTGCAGCAGGTTGTTGAAGTCGTGGGCGACGCCGCCCGCAAGGTTTCCCACGGCCTCCATCTTCTGCGACTGCAGGAGCTGCTCCTCCAGCCGCCGGCGCTCGGTGATGTCCCTGACCGTTGTCAGGATCGCTCGAGCACCGTCGAGCTCGAATAAGTGGTTGCTGATCTCCACCGGGATCGTGCGACCGTCCTTGGCGACGTGGACCCCTTCCCAGACGGCGCGCCCCTCGGCCTGCAGCCGCCGCATGATTGCCGGCACGGCCGCGCTGGTTTCCTCGGTGTGGATGTCGCCGGGGCGCATCCCGAGCAGCTCGTCCCGGCTGTAGCCCAGCCGCCGGCACGCCACATCGTTCACCTCGATGAACTGGCCCGGCAACCCATCCGGGTCGACCCGGAGGACGAACACGGCGTCGTTGCTGCTATTGAAAAGCAGTCGATACCTGGCTTCGCCCTCGCGCAGCGCCTGCTCCGCCCGCTTGCGCTCGATCGCCTGCGCGGTCGCAATCGAGAGGGAACTCAACAGGTCCCGGTTCTCCTCGGTGTAGACCAGCGCCTCCGAGTACGACTGCAGCACCATGGCGCCGATCACGCGGCCGCCAACCGTGAGCGGGACCCCGAGCCACTGGACCGACTGGCCGCCGCTGCGCACCGCCTCGCCGCGTCGCTGCATCTCCTCCAGTTCCTCTCGCGAGACGAGCAGCGGACGGCCCGTAGCGAGGACCCGTCCGGTGAGCCCGGCCCCCGGTTTGATCGGCTGCGACGACGAGGCGGTCTCGTCGACGAAGTACGGGAACTCAACCAGGCCGGTCGCCGGGTTGAGGAGCGCGAAGAGGAAGTTCGGGGCCGGCAGGAGACGGGCGACGATCGCGTGCAGCGCGCCGAACAGCTCGGCCAGGGTGTCGGCGGATTGGGCGGCCTCGAAGATGTCGTGGAGCGTGGCCTCGAGGTCGCGCCCCTGCCAGCGCTCGGTGACGTCCTGGACGGTGCCGTGGAATGCGGCGGGACGGCCGCCGGCCTCCTGCTCCAGCTCGCCGCGCCCGATCACGTGGCGGACCGTCCCGTTTGGAAGGACGACGCGGAAATCGATCTCCTGCGCCTCCCCGGAGCGCAGGCAGCGCTGCACCGACGCATCGAACGTGGCCCAGTCGTCCGGATGGATCAGCCGTCGGTATGTGCCGTAGGTCGGCGCCGCTCCGGCGGGGTCGATCCCGAGGATGCGGCACAATTCGTCCGACCACTCGACTTTTCCCTCGGCGGGCGCCAGCCTCCAGCTCCCGACCCGTGCGATGCGTTGCGCAGCCAGGAGCTGCGCCCGGTTCCTCCGCAGGTCCTCCTCCGCCCGAACGCGATCGCTGGCATCGCGGATCGCCGCCACGTGCACCGGGCGCCCGTGCCACTCGAAGTGGGAGGCCATGATCTCGACCGGGAACACGGTGCCGTCGCGCTTGCGGTGCCAGCGCAGCGGGATCCTCGTCAGCCCTTCGACCGCGGCCTGCCGGGTGCGGTCCGGCTCCGCGGACACATCGGTGTGGTTCATGCGGAGCCACTCGTCCCGCGAGTACCCGTACAGCGTCGCCGCCGCGGCGTTGACCTCCAGGACCTGCCCCGTCTCGTTGTCCACTAGGACGATCGCGTCCGACTCCAGCTCGAACAGCTGCCGGTATCGTTCCTCGCTCTCGCGCAGCGCCTGCAGCGCCGCCGCGTTCTCGCGCCGGATGCGGCGGTTCTCGATCGCCCTCTGGACGGCCGGCCCGAGGCGGGCCATCCGGTCCTTGAGGATGTAATCGTCGGCCCCCGCGGCCAGGACCGACACCGCCTGCGCGTCGTCCAGGGCGCCGGTCACGACCAGGAACGGCGTCCACGGCGCGACCCGGTTCGCGATCTCGAGCGCCTCCAACCCGTTGAACGCCGGCAACGCGTAGTCGCAAAGGATGACGTCGGGCCGGACCCGCTCGAGGGCTGCGAGGAACGCCTCGCGGGTCTCGACCCGGAGGGGATCGAACACGATCCCGCTGCGCCCAAGCTCCCGCTCGGCCAGCTCCGCCTCCGCCGTCTGGTCCTCGACAATCACCACGCGCAAGACCGCGTCCACCGCAACCTCCCCGGGCGCAACGACCAAACCATAAATGGAGTGTATTGTGGCACGAAAGCCGCCACTTGGATTACGATCGAGACCGTCAACCACGGCGAGCTGGCGGTCCTCTACTGCTTCGCCTTCCTCTTCATCGCCGCCCGCGGGTCCGGCCGCTGGAGCCTCGACGCGCTCGCGCGGACGCGCTCCTCCCGGTCGTGACGCGGCGGCGCCCACCGGCCGGCCGCCCTTCGGCCTCAGGAATCTCCCCGATCGCCGGCGGCGAACCGGATCGGTCGCTCCTCCCGGCCGTGGGTCACCCCATCAATGGTGAGATGGTGGAACCTGCTACCGGAGACCGGGCGTGAGGTAGAAGCGGGGCTGGAGCAGGTCGTCCTCCGGCGAGATCATCCCGTCCTGGACGGCGCGGCGGGCCAGCGGCGTGCCGGGGTAGATGCGGATCCCGACGGTGGTCTTGAGCGCCTCGAGTCGGAGGGAGTCGGCGAACGCCAGGCTCTCCTCGACCGTTTCCCGGGTCTCGCCGGGGCCGCCGAGGAGGAGGAACCCCATCCTCCGGATGCCGTGCCGGGCCAGCAGCTCGGAGGTCGCCCGCACGTCGGCCGGCGCGAAGCGCTTGTGCATCTGCCGCAGGACGCGGCTGCTCCCGCTCTCGAAACCGAGGGAGACTTCCACGCAACCGGCCCCGGCCATTGCGCTCACCAGCTCGTCACTCACCAGGTGCGGGTAGAGGATGCACCGCCACTCGACCCCGGGGGCCAGCTCTTTCATGAGCCGGCAGATCTCGAGGGCGTAGTCGTGGGGGATGTTGAACGAGTTGTCGACGAAGTAGAAGCGCTTGAAACCCGCCCGCGCCAGCGCTGCCAGTTTCTCCACGACCCGCCGCGGAGAGCGCGACCTGATCCTCCGCCCTTGAATGCGGGCGGTTGAGCAGTACGAGCAGTCATTGGGGCAGCCGCGCCGGCTCTGGACCGGAAGCCAGAGGTCGGGGCCTGCCGCGCTCGCAATCGGATCCAGAGCTTCGTCCCAGAGCGGGAATGAGTCCAGCGCGTCGGCAAACGCCGCAGGCGCAGCGGCCGGCGCACCCGCGGCGTGCACGCCCGGCAGCCCGGCCGGGCCGCCGCCCGCCTGTAGCCGGGAGAGCAGCGCCGGGAACGCCTCTTCCCCATCCCCCGCCACCCCGAAATCGGCGCCCAGGTACGCCAGGGCCGCGTCGGGGAAGATGCTGTACCCGGCGCCGCCCAGCACGATCGGCGCGCGCGTGCCGGCCCGGCACGCCATGACCGCGGGCCTGACTTGCTCGAGGAGGAACCGCGGGTTGTCCCTCGTCTGGTCGTCGATGTTGCGGACCGAGATGCCGATCACGTCCGGACGCGTTGCGACGATGGCGCGAACGACGGCCGCCTCGGGGTCAGCGTCGTCGAGCAGGTCGAGGAAGGTCACGTCGTGCCCGGCGCGCCGGGTCGCCGCCGCCACCAGGCCGAGGCCGAGCGGCATCGTGACCATGTTGATGCGCTCGGTGTTCGCCGAGATCAGCAATACCTTCATTGGCGACGATCGTACCCCAACCGGCGCCCTGCGGGATCATCGTCGCCACCGCATCAGGCGCCCGCGAGGACAGCGAGGAATGCGGCGCCGTAGCGGGCGAGCTTCGTCTCGCCGACGCCGCTGACGCAGCGCAGTTCCTCCAGCGTCTGCGGCCGCAGCGCCGCCATCGCGCCCAGCGTCGCGTCCGAGAACACGACGTACGCTGGGACCGCCTGCGCGTCGGCGAGCCGCTTGCGCAAGGCGCGCAACCGCTCGAAAAGCGCCTCGTCGACCGCCAAACCGTCCGCCGTCCGGCGCGGCCGCCTTGCGCCCGCCGGACGGCGCCCCTCCCTGGGGACGGCCAGCTCGACCCGGCGCTCGCCGCGCAGCACCGGCGTGGCCGCGGGGGTGAGCTTCAGGACCGAGTAGTTCGCGATGTCCTGGCGCAGGTAGCCGAGGTGCACCAGCTGCCGGATCACCGACATCCACGCGTCGGACGAAAGGTCCTTCCCGATCCCGTACGTTGTGAGCCGTTCATGGCCGAGATCGCGGATGCGCGCCACGTCGGCGCCGCGCAGGACGTCGACGATGTGGCGGGCCCCGAAGCGCTGGCCGACGCGGTAGACGCAGCTCAGCACCTTTTGCGCGTGCTCGGTCCCGTCGTAGCGCTCGGGCGGATCGAGGCAGACGTCGCAGTTGCCGCAGTCCCGCTCCAGCGCCTCGCCGAAGTACCCGAGCAGCGCGCGCCGCCGGCAGCCGAGCGACTCGGCGAACGCCACCATCGCATTGAGCTTGTGCAGCTCGACGCGGACCTGGTCGGGATCGCTGCCGCCCTCCACGAGCCGGCGCGCCGTCACGACGTCCTGCAACCCGAACAGCAGCAACGCCTCGGCCGGCATGCCGTCGCGGCCGGCCCGCCCGGACTCCTGGTAGTAGCCCTCGATGCTCTTCGGCATGTCGTAGTGGACGACGAAGCGGACGTCGGGCTTGTCGATACCCATGCCGAACGCAACCGTGGCCACAACGACCTGCAGCTCGTCGCGCAGGAATGCGTCCTGCACCGCGGTCCGCTCCGCGCCTGGCAGCCCGGCGTGGTAGGCCGCCGCCGGGATGCCCTCGGACGCAAGCCGCGCCGCCACCTCCGCGGTGCGCCTGCGGGTCAGACAGTAGACGATGCCGGAGTCCCCGCGGCGCCGGCGCAGGAACGCGAGCAGCTGTTCGGCAGGTTTGCTCTTCGCCACCACCGTGTAACGGATGTTGGGCCGATCGAAGCCGGCGGCGAACACCGGCGCGTCGAGCAGGCCCAGCTTCTCCCGCACATCGGCCCGGGTGGCGTCGTCCGCGGTGGCGGTCAACGCCAGGAACGGCACGCCGGGGAACAGCTCCCGCAGTTTGCCAAGGGCGATGTACTCGGGGCGGAAGTCGTGCCCCCACTGGCTCACGCAGTGCGCCTCGTCGACGGCGAACAACGCGATCTCCAGCGGGCGCAGGCGCTCCAGGAACGCCTCGGTCATGAGGCGCTCCGGCGCGACGTAGAGGAGGTCGAGCTCGCCCGCGTGCAGCCGGGCCAGCACCCTCCGCGCCTCGCCTGCCTCCAGCGACGAGTTGTAGCGCTCGGCCGCGACCCCGTTCGCCTGGAGCGCGTCCACCTGGTCTTTCATCAGGGAAATCAGCGGCGAGACCACGACCGCGGTGCCGGGGCGCACCAGCGCCGGCACCTGGTAGCACAGCGACTTGCCGCCGCCCGTTGGCATGAGCACGAACGCGTCGCCGCCCCCGACCACGCGCTCGATGACCTCGCGCTGCAGCGGGCGGAAGCTCGTGTAGCCGAAGACCGCGCGGAGGACGGTTGCCGGGTCGGCCGCGATGCCAGGCGTTTTGGCCACCTGGAGAAACTACCACGGTGGCGGCCGGGACGCAGACACGTCGTCTGCGCCAGGCGAGGGCCACGGCCGCGCACGGCGGCTACGAGCCGAGTCTCGGCGCGGGCGCGATGCGCGGCAGCTTCATCTCTCCCGCCGCCCGCGAGAACCCCGCCACCTCGCCGGCGAGCAGCGCCTGGAACCGGCCGCGCGCCGCGTCAAGCTTCCCCTTCAGCTCACGGTACACCTCCAGGGACCCGGCCGTCGGCCTGCGGTCCGCGCTGGCCACGATCCCCGCGAGATACGTGAAATCGTGGTCCAGCTTGGGCTCGTAGTTCAGGTCGTCCTCGTCCGCCTTGATCTGGGGGTTCGTCAGCTCGAGCTCCAGCGCCGTCAGCTCCCGCGCGAGCGGCGCCGCCCGCTTCTCGAGCGCCTCGCCCATGCCCAGCCGGCGGGCGCGCCCCCCCAGGTCCAACACCTGGGCCCGGACGTCCCGGATCTGCATTACGGTCTCGTGCGTGGCCGAGAGGTCGTCGCGGATCGCCTCGAGGAGGTCGAACTGGGCCTTCAGGTCCTCCGGGGTCGCTGGACTGGTGGGGTTGGGCGTGACCTCGAACGCGGCGACGAGCGACCGCCCCACCGCGGTCAGCCGCACGTGGTAGGTCCCCGGCGCCACCTTGGGCGGCGCCTTCTCACCCTCGTTGAAGACCGCCTTCGGCACGAGAGCAGGCTTGAAGACCCGCACGTCCCAGACGACGCGGTTGAGCCCTTCCTTAATTTCCAGCGGCTTGTCCAGGCCTTTCAGGAGTTCCTGCTCGCGGGAGCGCTCCTCGAGGTCGCCCGACAGCTCTTTCTTCTCGCTCGTGAGTGTGCGGATGACCTTGTCTCCGGAAAGGATCTCGAGGGTGACCGGCTCGCCCTTCTTCGGCTTGCTCTTCAGCCAGAAGTCGATGATCACGCCGGCGGGCATGTTCGTGCCGACGCTCCTCGGCAGCGCGCTCTCGTCCTCCTTCGGCGCATCCGCCATGAAGCGCGGCGTCGGGCGCGGCGGGAAGAGGTGCACGTCGCTCGCGGCTATGCGGTCGTCCCACAGGCGCAGCGCGGTGAGGTCGTCGAGGATCCAGAACGCGCGACCCTGCGTGGCGACGACGAGGTCGCCGCCCTTCACCGCCAGATCGGTGATCGGCACGACCGGCAGGTTGCGCTGGAACGGCCGCCACGACGCCCCGCCGTCCAACGAAACGAACAGACCGGTCTCGGTCCCGGCGAAGAGCAACCCGCGCCGAACAGTGTCCTCGCGGACCACCCGGGTGAACGCCCCGTCCGGGATCCCGCTCGTGATCTTCGTCCAGCTCTTGCCGTAGTCGCCGGTCTTGTAGAGGTAGGGCTTGTCATCGTCGAACTCGTAGCGCGTGGCCGCGACGTAGGCGGTCGCCTTGTCGTGCGGCGACACCTCGATCGAGTTGACCTGGATCCATTCGGGGAAGCCCTTCGGCGTGACGTTCTGCCAGTTCTTGCCGTCGTCCCGGGTGAGCTGCACCAGGCCGTCGTCGGTCCCCGCCCAGATCACCCCCTTCTCGTGCGGGGACTCCACCAGCGCGAAGATCGTGTCGTACACCTCGACCCCGGTCACGTCCTTCGTGATCGGGCCGCCCGAGCGGCCCTGCTTCGTAGGGTCGTTGCGAGTCAGGTCGGGACTGATGGCCTCCCATGTCCGCCCCTCGTCCCGGCTGCGCAGGAGCACCTGCGCCGCGTGGTAGATCGTCTCCGGGTCGTGCGGCGAGATCAGGATCGGCGCGTTCCACTGGAAGCGGTACTTGAGGTCGCGGGTGGCGCGCCCGTCCGCGAGCTGAGGCCAGGCCATGACCTCCCACGTCTCGCGGGTGCGGTTGTCGTAGCGCGTGATATCGCCGCCGTACCCGCCGGCGAAGACGATGTCCGGATTGGTCGGAACCAGCGCGATCCACCCGCTCTCGCCTCCGCCCACCGAATGCCAGTCCGCGGCGCCGATGCCGTCGCCCGGCACGCCGCTCGGGATGGCGACGGTCGAGTTGTCCTGCTGCGCGCCGTACACCCAGTACGGGAAGCGGTTGTCAGTCGCCACCCGGTAGAACTGGGCCGTCGGCTGGTTGTCGAGCGTGGACCACGAACGGCCGCCGTTGAAGGTCACGGTCGCGCCGCCGTCGTTCCCCATGATCATCCGCTCCGGGTCGTCCGGGTCGATCCAGAGGTCGTGGTTGTCGCCGTGGGGGTCCGCAACCACCGTGAACGTCTTGCCGCCGTCCACCGACCGGTGCAGCGTGACGTTGGGCAGCCAGAGGGCGTCTGCGTCCTTCGGGTCGGCGTAAACCCACGAGTAGTACCACGCGCGCTCGCGAATCTCGTGATCGTCGTTGACCTGCTTCCAGGTGTCGCCGAAGTCGTCGGAGAGGTAGAGCCCGCCGCGCTCCTTCGCCTCCACGATCGCCCACACCCGCCCATGCCTCGCGGGCGACGCGGCCACGCCGATGCGGCCGAGCGTCGCCTCGGGCAGCCCCTTGGTGAGCTTCGTCCAGGTGTCGCCGCCGTCGCTGGACCGCCACAGGCTGCTCCCCGGCCCGCCGCTGATGAAGTCCCACGGCCGGCGGACGACCTGCCAGAACGCCGCGTAGAGGATGCGCGGGTTGTCGGGGTCCATGGCCAGGTCCGCCGCCCCCGTGGCGTCGTCCACGTAGAGGACCTTCTGCCAGGTCTTCCCGCCGTCCTGCGACCGGAAGACGCCGCGTTCGGCGTTCGGACCCCATGCGTGTCCCTGCGCGGCGACGTAGACGAGGTCGGGGTTGGTGGGGTGGATCCGCACCCGGGCGATCTGGCGCGTGTCGGCGAGGCCGACGTTGCGCCAGGTGCGGCCCGCGTCGGTGGACTTCCACACGCCGTCACCGGAGGAGAGGTTGCCGCGGATCGGCGACTCGCCCATGCCGACGTAGACGACGTTCGGGTCCGACTCGGACACCGCGATGGCGCCGACCGAGCCGGTGGTGAAGAACTTGTCGGACACGCTCTGCCAGCTCGACCCGGCGTCGGTCGTCTTCCACACGCCCCCGCCGGTGCCGCCGAAGTAGTACGTGAGGGGGTCGTGACGGACCCCGGCGACGGCGGCGACCCGCCCGCCGCGGAACGGGCCGATGCATCGGAACTCCAGACCGGCGAGCCGGTCCGAAAAGCTCTTCTCCTTCTCCACGGTCGGCGGAGCATCCCCCGCGAGCGCGAAAACGGCCAACGCCATTGCGGCAGCTGCGATGAGCCCGGTCGAGATGCCTTTCATGGTTGCCTCCGGCCTGGGGTCGAACCCGGTCCGGAAGAGGATACATCCGCTCTGAACATGCCGATTCTTCATCCCTGGTGATTCGATCCCGCGGGTGGTCTTGGTCGTCCCTATCACTGCGTGAGGCCTGTCTTCTCCTGCCCGCGGGCTGAAGCCCGCGGCTACAAGGATGCGACTACAACCACGAAAATGTCGGTCTCCATGTTCGGTGGCGGCGCAGGCGTTGCCTACGACGCGCTGAACTCCACGATCTTGCCGTCTCTGATCACGTGCATGCTCGGGTGGTGATCGATGTTCCCGAACTTGTCGAAGGCGAGCTTGCCGGTCACGCCCTGCTTGTCGCCAAGGCTCATGATCCGCACCAGTAGCTCGCTGGTGTCCTTCGGCGGCGGCCCCTGGAGCGCGTCCAAAGCCACCAACGCGGCATCGTACCCGTACGCGGCGAAGAGGTCCGGCATGGCGCCGTGGTGCGCCATCTTGAAGCGCTTGACGAACGACGCGATCGGTTCCTTCGACGAGGCCAGGTCGATCGTCACCATCGGGACGAAGACCCCCTCCGCCATCACGCCGGCGCGGCGCACGAAGTCGCCGGTTGCGATCGCCGAGACCGTGCAGATGGTGCCTGGGTACTTGACCCCGCGAACCACCGTCAGCGCGCCCAGGACCTCCTCGCCGTACGCGCAGATGAAGACGGCGTCGGGCTTGGCGGTCGTAAGGGCATCGCCGATCGTCTTGTCCCAGTCGGTGGGTCCGATCGCGAGCTTGCCGACGATCTTCGCCCCGAGCTTTGTCACCTCCCCGGTGAAGACCGGCAGCATGCCGTCGGCGTACAGGCCCTCCTCGGACAGGATCATGATCGTGTGGGCCTTCTTCTGCTGCACCAGGAAGTCGGCGGCGACGAGGCCTTCGAACTCGTCGGAGGGGACCGTGCGGAAGAAGAGGTTGCTCGATGCCGCGAGGTCGGGCTCGCTCGCGGAGGGCGAGATGATCACCCTCCGGGCCTTCTCGGCCTCGGGGATCATTGCCTTCGCTTCCGCCGACGTTGCCCCTCCGATCACGATCAGCGCGCCGCCCTTGAACAGCTCCGCGCACTCCTTGGCGGCGTACTCCGGATGGGAGAGTGAATCGCGGTATTGCGCCTCGAACCCCTTGGGTGACTGCCTCGCCACCGCGTCGTCGAACGCCAGCTTGACGCCGGCCTGCAGCGACGCGCCGTACCCCTTGTTGATGCCGCTCTCGGGGAGCACGACGCCGACGATCAGCTTGTCGCTCCCGCAAGCGGCCGTGAGCCCCGCACCCAGCACCACCAGCGCACCCAACCAAGCCCGCCTCATGACGCCCTCCCGCGACTAGGAAAACGACTCTCCTGCGCTCGTGCCAAATTGTACTATCCCTCGGTCCCGTCCGGCAGCCTCGCGGGACGTGGGCGCACGAGCGCGGCGGCGGCCGCGCCGGCCAGCGCCGCCACGGCGAGGCAGCCCCATACCGGGCCCCACGCGGGCGTCGCGTCGCGCACGGCCCCGGCGAACGCCGGTCCGGCCAGCGCCCCCAGGTTCGAGAGCGCCGTGATGAACCCGAAGGCAAACCCGGTCCGTTCGGGCGGCACGAGCCGCGCAGGGAGCGAGTACACCGCCGGCGGCACGACCGCCGCCGCCAGCCCGAGGGCCGCCATCGCGACCGCCGCGGGCAACGCTCCCGCGGCCATCAGGCCGAGCGTGGCGGCCATCACGCCGAGGCCCGCCACGCACCAGAGCCGGGGGCGACCGGACCGGTCGATCCCCACGCCCACCAGCGGCGCCCCGACCAGCGCCACCCAGGTGATCAGGCTGGTCGCGAGCAGTCCGGCCGCACCACCGCCGGCCCACTCCGGTCCGAACGTCGGCGCCGCCGCGAACGCGGCGAAGTAGAGCATCCACGCCACGCCCAGGGCGACGAGCGCTGCCGGAAAGGCGCGGGGACCCCGGCCCGGCCCGGCCCGCCTCGGTCCTTGCGGCAGGCGCCGCGGCGCAGCCACGGCGTGCAGGGGGATGGCCACGACGACGAGCACCACCAGCAGGCCCATTTCGCCGCGCCAGCCGAGGCGCGCCTCGATCACGGGGTGCAACGTGAACAGCGCGATCATGCTGGCCGGATACGTCGCGGTGAACAGCCCCATCGCCAGCGCCAGCTCGCGCCCAGCGAACGCTACCGAGAGCAGCCGCGCCAGCAGCAGGTTTACCAGGAGCGCGCCGACGCCGAAGACGAGGCGGCCGGCCAGCAGCCAGCCGTACCCCGGCGCCGCCGCAAATATCACGGACCCCGCCAGCATCGTCGCGAGGCCGGCCAGGCCGGCGGCCCGTGGCGGCCAACGGTCGAGCGCGGCGCCAAGCGGCAGCGACAGCGCGACCGCCGGCACCGCAATGGCCCCCATCAGGAAGCCGATCGCGAGGTTGGTAAGGGCGAACTCGGCGCGCAGCGTGCCGACGAGAGGGGGAACCGCGAAGAACGTCATCCCGACCGCGAAGAAGCTCACCATCGCGCTGGCCAGCAGCAGCCAGCGGTTCGAGCCTTCCTCGGGCGCGATGCTCACCGGGAGATTCTATCGCCCGGGGAAGAGCGCGGGGAAGACTGCTGTTCTGAATTTGGGACGCGGCGCCACGATCTCTTCTCAGGGCCACGCGGCGCCCCCACCCCGCAGGGGCTCACATGCACACCAGACGATCGCTCCTGGCCGTCGGCGCCGCGCTGCTGGCATTGGCGGCGCGCCCCTCGGCGGTCGCGGGACCGGCCTCCGAACCCCAAGGCCCGGAATAGTTTGCCGGAGTCTTCGCCAACACCGTGAACGGCGGCACGATCTCGATCGTCGTCCACATCGACAGCTACTCCCCGGTCGGCGACATCCGGGCGCTCAACCTCCTCCTCAAGGACAAGGGGCAGGATGCGGTCGAGGCCGCCCTGTTCCGCATGAAGGGACGCGGGTGGATCCGGATCGGGTCGAGCCTCGGGTACGAGGTCCCGCTCATCCGCTCGCTGCCCACGCCGACCGGCCGCCGCATCGTCGTCATCGCCGACCGGCCGATCCAGTTCTGGGAGCAGTGGCGGGGCACGCGGTCGCTGCAGTACCCGTTCGGGATGATCGTCCTCGACATCGACCACGGCGGGCACGGCGAGGGCCGCCTGATCGCCGCGATGCGCGCGAAGTTCGACAGCGAGGGGAAGGTCGAGCTCGAGAGCTTCGGCACCGAGCCGTTCCGCATCGTCGGCCCGACGCGGCAGCCGCTCAACTGACGCCGCGACACGGGAAAACCCGCCAGGCGGGAGCCTCTCCCGCCTGCCGGACCTCGGCGACCCGTCGCGACCTACGCCTGTGCCCTCACCGTGAGCCCTTGCCGCGCCACCTCGGCCACCGAACCTTCGTACGCGGCGCGCATGCGGCGGACGTGGTCGAGGAGCGGCCCCAG
>Ga0209385_1000548_pt1 | contig 15353 bp, 10 predicted proteins | sample NGEPerB_FD_184506 | JGI IMG/M metagenome (GOLD analysis project Ga0209385, IMG submission 184506) | Arctic peat soil microbial communities from the Barrow Environmental Observatory site, Barrow, Alaska, USA - NGEE PermafrostAB12-B... | ecosystem: Environmental > Terrestrial > Soil > Wetlands >... | reverse complement strand
AATAGCAACGGCGATCCTGGTTACATTGCGGAATTCTCTGACATTCGAGCCATCTCCTCTATTGGGTGGCTCCTTCCTTGGGTTTCTTCTTAACGTCAAGTCCTGACGCGTCGGTATACTCATAGGTCTCGTATCTGAGGCAGCACATCAGCTTGCCACAGACGCCCGTTATCTTGTTGGGGTTCAAGCTCAGGTTCTGCACCCGGGCGCACTTGAGACTGACCGGTTTGATCTCCTTCAGGAAACAGTTGCAGCATAGCTCGCGCCCGCACATACCGACCGTGGCAAAGAAACGGGTTTCATCGCGGGAGCCGATTTGCCACATCTGCACCTTAGCCTTCAGCGACCGGGATAGAGTGGAAACAAGGGCTCGGAAATCGACACGGGTCTCGGCCGTAAAATAGAACACATATTGTTTGCCTGAAAACGAGAGCTCACAGTTCACGAGGTGAATTGCGAGTCTGGTCGCCCGCACCTGCTCCTTGCACAGAATCACCGCTGTGTCTTGTTTTCGCTGATTCTCCTCAAGGCGCTCGACGTCAGTCGGAGCAAGTTTACGGACGTACTTGAGGCTACCCGCAGCCCGCTTCTTTCCTGATGTATCGTGCCTTGGATAGCCGATGATGACGTGCATCAGCTCCTTGTCGCTGCCAATTGCAAGAATCTCGTCACCCGGGAGCAACGCAGCATTGTCGCTGACTTCGACCATGTACGTCTGGTACGACTTGGCCGAACGAGCGCTCAGAAAGCGTGGCGAGGAGCAACTCGCCGACAACATAAAGGTGGGATCATTCATGAGTGGTCATTCTCCTCAGTTCCAGCAGGGCGTTTGTCAGGACGAGTTCAGGGTTCACGTTCTGTTCTATGTGCTTCAGGCGCTCCCCCAGATGGTTCAGAAAGAGCCCAACCCTGGATTCGTCCAGCACGAAGTTCACTCGGGCCAGTTCAGGTTCCGTAGAGAGTGATATTCCGGCGAGAGGGGGAACCTTTCCTCTCGCCCGCAGAACGCTGTTCATGAAAAGTGCGATCGTCTGCAAACCCCCTGTCGCGTTATCTCGGAGGCTATTCTGACTGTCCATCCTTAGGAGACGACTGACGGTCTCGGAGAGGCTTTTGTTCGCCTTGGCAAATTCCAGCAAGACTTCGAGGCAGGCGTCCTCGCCGGTAGTGGAGGTCATATCCTGAAAATCCACGGCCTCCTGAGTACTCTGCTCGACCTTCATGATCTGGACCCGCGATCGAATCGTGGGTAAAACGCGCCTGCTGTTCCGAGAAAGCAGCAGAAAGACGTTACCCGAAATCGGTTCTTCAATAGTCTTAAGAATCCGGTCGGCCGCAACATCTGTGAAAAAGTCCACTCCGCGGACAACGCTCACCTTCAGACACCCCGTCGCGGTCTTGACGGACGCATACGAGATGAACTGGTCGACGGTCTCTATTTTGAGAACGCCTGAGTCTCCAAAAATCCTTATGTTCGCCGAACCCCCTGCATCCACCTGTCGGCACGACGGGCACGCGCCACAGAATTCCCCCGGACCGTGGTCACCCCGGCAGTTGCCCGCCTTGGCAATAGCTGCCGCCAACGCAAGCTTGGCGCCCTCGTCTCTTCCCACAAGAAGATATGCATGTGCCAGCCGGTTAGAAACAAGAGCAGCTTCGAGACATCGAGTAGCCGGACAGTCGCCAACTGCGTCACTAATCCGTTTCGCTGACACCGATTATATCTCTCTCATCATTAATTCTGGCTCTGTCACGCTCGTCTCCGGCAGCCTGTCCTCATCTGCTCAGGGCTACCAACGTCAAGTATACACGCCACTCCCCGCCTGTGCAATGAGCGAATTCCGTGTCGACAACGAAGAAACGGGTCGGCAGAGTCCCAGCCCGTTTTGCACACGATTCAACGTGACTACTTCTCGATATCGGCAAGCTGTTTATAAAGCTTCCGTTGCTCAGCCGTGAGAGTCTTGGGAACACCTATCTCGATCCGAACGATGTAGTCCCCTCGGCGTCGTTCTCCGACCGCCTGAGCTCCTTTGCCGCGAATTCGTACCTCGGCACCATGTTGGCTTCCGGCCGGTATCGTCACAGTCTCCGTTCCGCCTTCCACGAGAGGCACCGCGATGGTTGTTCCGAGTACTGCCTTGGCAGGCGACACCCGGACCGTGTGATACAGGGAACTCCCTTGCCGTTCAAACCGGGAATCATGCTGGATGGTTATGAAGAGGTACAGGTCGCCAGACTGACCGCCATGCTTGCCGGCATCTCCCTGTCCTGCGATACGTACTTTCATGCCGCTGTCGACACCTGCAGGAATCGTCACCTCTATGGTCTTGTCGGCTTTCGTGACACCAGAACCCTTGCAGGCCGAACATGGCGACTCTATGACCCTACCCTCGCCGCGGCACGTAGGACAAACCCCGGCAGTCACGACCCGCCCGAAGATGGTATCTTGAACTTGACGGACCTCGCCTTTGCCGTTGCAGGTAGGACACACCTTAGGAGACGTGCCTGAGGCTGCTCCAGTGCCATGGCAGGTCGCACACGTATCGTACCGTCTGACCTGGATTTCTTCCTTGACACCGAAGACAGCCTGTTCCAGTGTAAGAGTCATGCTGACACTGAGGTCCCGTCCGTGTGGGCTCTCCTCGGTCTGCTGACGACCAAACCCCCCCATGAAACTGCCAAAGAGGTCTCCAATGTCAAAACCCCCGAATGTCTCGCCGGAACCGCCACCCTGAGGAGCCCAAGCCTGACCCATACCCGGGAAACCAGTAGGGCCGGCCTTACCATAGGCATCATACTGTTGTCGCTTCGCAGGATCGCTCAGCGTATCGTACGCCTCATTGACGTCTGACATCTGCCTGGGTGCTTGGGGGTCGTCCTTATGGAGGTCGGGATGGTACTTCTTAACCAGCTCACGATAGGCCTTCTTGATGTCATCCTGGGAGGCCCCCTTGGGCACTCCCATGACATCATAGTAGTCTCGATCAGTTGCCACATCGACCTCCACTCAGGAATTGGCGCTTGGCTTGAATTGCCGTTCTTATTGCTTCGGAGTCCCCTGACCCTCGACAGTTTGTCCGTCCTGCGGGGGCTGCTGAGCCTCAGATTGATTCTCCTGAGCAGCTGTCGGTTCCTGCTGCTGGCCAGCCTGATGCTGCAAGTCCTCGGTAACCTTGGAGAACGCAGTGTTCACTTCGTCGATCTTCGCTTCGATGTCCGAGGTCTTGTTGTCACGTACCAGGTCCTCGAGTTCAGTGAGCTTCTTCTCTGCCTCTGCCTTGACGTCGGGAGAAATCTTGGCCGCGTTTTCTGTCAGCGTCTTGCGTCCGCTGAACACAACCTGATCCGCGCGGTTCTTGAGATCGACTTCTTCCTTGACTTTCTTATCCTGGTCAGCGAACTGTTCCGCTTCGCGTTTCATCCGCTCGATCTCGTCATCCTTCAGTTTCGTTGCATTCTCAATGGTAATGTGCTGTTCCTTGCCAGTAGCCTTGTCCTTGGCAGTAACGTGCACGATACCGTTTGCATCGATGTCATAGCTGACCTCGATCTGTGGTTCGCCACGACGCGCAGGAGCAATTCCGTCGAGGATGAAGCGTCCCAGCGACATGTTGTCTTTTGCCATCGGGCGCTCGCCCTGCAGGACATGGATCTCGACCTGTGTCTGACTGTCACTCGCTGTGGTAAAGGTCTGGGTTTTGGAGATAGGCACGGCAGTATTGCGCTTGATCATCTCCGTAACGACACCACCAAGCGTTTCGATGCCGAGTGTGAGCGGAGTGACGTCAACCAGGACCATCCCACTTTTAACTTCGCCGCCCATGATTCCACCCTGGATCGCAGCACCCATGGCAACGCACTCCATGGGATCGACGCCGCGCTCCGGAGTCTTGCCAAAATAACTCTCAACAAACTTCTGAACAATTGGCATCCTGGTCGGACCACCGACAAGGATGATATTGTCGATCTGTTGTGGGGTGAGACCGGCATCGGCGACAGCACGGTTGACCGGCTCACGGCACCTGTCGATGATGGGCTGAACCAGAGACTCGAGCTTGGCACGGGTAATGGGCATGACCAAGTGCTTTGGACCACTCGCATCTGCAGTGATGAAGGGCAAGTTGATAGTCGTCTCGAAGGTCGTCGAGAGTTCGACCTTGGCCTTTTCCACGCCCTCACGAAGGCGCTGCATCGCCATCTTGTCGACACGCAGATCGATACCGTTCTGGCTATGGAAGTCTTCGGCAACGTAGTTCAGAAGAGCATTGTCCATGTCCGTTCCGCCGAGTTGCGTGTCACCCGACGTCGACTTCACAGTGAAAACGTTTCCTCCGAACTCCATGATAGTCACGTCCAGCGTACCGCCACCAAGGTCGAAGACCAGAATCTTGTGCTCGCCCTCCGTCTTGTCGAGTCCGTAGGCAAATGCTGCGGCAGTCGGCTCATTGATGAGGCGAACCACCTCGAGTCCAGCGATTTCGCCTGCATCCTTGGTCGCCTGACGCTGTGCGTCGTTGAAATATGCGGGTACGGTAATGACCGCCTTGGATACCTTCTGCCCAAGGAAAGCTTCCGCGTCATTCTTGATCTTGCGAAGGATGAACCCACTGATCTGCTGTGGCGTGTACGTCTTGCCAAACATCGTCACCGTGTAGTCGGTCCCCATCTTTCGCTTGATGGCCTGAATCGTCGTTTCGGGGTTCAGAGCAGCCTGGCGGCGCGCCGGTTCTCCAACGAGCACCTGCCCATCTTTGGTAAACGCGACGTAGGACGGAACAGCCTTTCCTCCGATGCTGACGCCTTCCGCCGCCGGCACGATCGTCGGCTTGCCGCCAACCATGACCGCTGCTGCAGAATTCGAAGTTCCAAGATCTATGCCAATAATCTTCTCTTCCATGTTTGACAAACCTCCTTAGTTAGAATACTTCCCAATAACCTGATCAGTCTTCGCCAGCGTCACTGCTTTCAACGGTTACCTGCGGTTCCGAGGCAACATCCACCATAGCCGGCCGCAGCAACATCTCTCCTAGTTTATAGCCATCACGCAGGACTCTTACCACGGTATTGGCGGGCGCACCCGAATCGGCAACGACACGGGCGATTTCGCACGTTGCAGAATCATAGACACTGCCCTCCAGCCCCTCTAGCTTGTGGACTCCATTCCTGGCGAGAAACTGGTTTAGTTGCCCGAGGACGGCCTGAGAACCTACGAGGAGGCTCGAATCGTCCTGAGTCCCTTCACCATGTTTCACAAGATGGTCGAAACTATCGACGATTGCAAGTAGATCAAGAAACAGTGCCAACTTGGTTCTGGCTTCGAAGGAGTTTTTGTCACGCTGAAGCGTTGCCTGTTCGCGGATGCGCAGCATCTGCTCCTCATGAACGGCGCTGTTGAGACGCTCTACTTCCTGCTGCAACTCCCGCATTCTGGACCCAAACGTTCTCAATGCCTCCCCCCCGTCACCATCCTCATGGTCGGGAGCTGAATCCAAGGGCATCTCGGGGACCGACTGAACACATTCGGACTCATCCTTCTCTGCACCTCGCTCCTCACCAGCCATATACCATCTGCTTCGTTTCATCATATGTAGACTCTCCAGTTAATTATCACCCTAAGGGCTGCATGCAGCCTTGAACTCTCTGGATGTTAGCACTCTCAGTACAAGACTGCTAATCGTACAATAATTGTAGTGCAAAGCATGCTCATGTCAAGCTCCCAGTGATGGAAGACCGTTGATTTCTGGAGCAGTAACGCGATAATATAAAGAACTAGGATACTCGGAGGCAATCAATGTATACCGATCAGATTACGAGGAAGGAACTTGCTGGATTGATGGATCACACTCTCCTCAGGCCCGAGGCAACTTGCGCCGATATCGAGCGACTGTGTGCCGAAGCCATACAGCTCGGAACGGTGGCGGTATGTATCAACTCGTCCATGGTTGAGACCGCCTCTGCCGCCCTGAATGGGTCTAACGTGCGCGTGGCATCCGTCGTGGGCTTTCCGCTTGGCGCGCCTCTGTCGGCTGCCAAGGCGCGGGAGGCTGAGTTGGCCATCCGCCAGGGAGCGTCGGAGATCGACACAGTCATCCAGATCGGATGGCTCAAGGAGAAAAACTACCGCGGAGTTGCACAGGACATAGCAGCGGTCGTCGAATCGGCCGGAGACGCTCTCGTGAAGGTCATCATTGAGGCTTGCCTGCTTACCGACGAGGAGAAACAGGCGGCATGTGCCATTGCCGTCTCGGCCGGAGCAGGGTTTGTCAAGACGAGCACCGGCTTCAGCAAGGCAGGCGCTACAGAAGACGATGTCAGGCTGATGCGCGAAGTCGTGGGACCTCTCATTGGCGTGAAGGCCGCAGGAGGTATCCGCGATCTTCACACTGCCATCGCTATGCTCAATGCGGGGGCGACGCGCCTCGGGGTTTCTGCGTCTGCCGCCATTCTTGCGGAGGCACAGCAGTAGCACTCAATGGTCTATCACTGGACACTCGCCTCCATTCTCAATGCTTCGAGGGTAGGAGAGAAGGACAAACGGTTGGTGCTCTTCTCCAGAGAACTGGGCAAAGTCACGGCTGTTGCTCGAGGGGCAGCAGCCCCAGATGCGAAGTGGTCAACCTCGTTCGAACCTTTCTCGCTCCTTTACCTCCGCCTGTACGACCGCTCCCACTTCCTGACTGTGGTCAGTTCGGAGGAACGAGTGGTCTATACTGGTGTTCTATCGTCTCTATCGAGATCGCTGAAAGGTATGGCAATGAACCAGCTGGCAGAATGTGTTCTTGAGCCATCCTCGGTGGAACCAGGCTTGTTTGCCGCGTACGTCACAGCTCTGTCGAGGCTCAACATCTCGACGAATGCCGCCGAGGAGGACAGAGCCTTCCTGCAGTTCACCCTTGATGTCCTCACTGAACTCGGTTTCGGTATCAGTTCTCTGCATTGTGAACGCTGCGGAGCGGCACTAGACAAGAATGTACACTTCTCCATGAGAGATAATGCCTTTCATTGTTTCCCCTGCGCGACAGCTGAAACAGATGTTGTCCTCTCTCCGGGGCTCGTCAGGTTTCTTCGGACCGGAGAAGGCAGCATCGATGCGCGTCGTACGCTCATGGGTATTGCACTGACGCTGCGACTGCTGAGGTCTGCTGCCAGCAAACTGGCCGTCACACAAGCCTTCGAGCAGTTCGCTCAGAACGCTGCTACACTGTTTCACATCGACACAAGAGAAGAACCCAAGGAGTCATGCCATGAACTTTGAAGAAATGGTTTCCAAGCTGGAGCGCTTCTGGGAAGACGAAGGTTGCACACGTCTGTTCCCGTATGATCAGGAGGTAGGGGCGGGTACGCTGAGCCCTTATACATTCCTGCGAGTCCTGGGGCGCAAACCCTGGAAAGCCGTCTACGTACAACCATCGCGACGTCCAGCAGACGGTCGATACGGCGAGAACCCGAACCGTCTTTACATGCATCACCAGTTGCAGGTCATCGTCAAGCCTCCCACCACTGACATTCAGGACACGTACCTGCGCAGCCTTTACCTGCTCGGTCTCAAGCCGGCCGAACATGACATCCGGTTCGTTGAGGACAACTGGGAGACGCCAGTACTTGGGGCTGCGGGTGTCGGCTGGGAAGTCTGGCTCGACGGCATGGAAGTAACACAGTTCACGTACTTCCAGCAGGCAGGCGGCCGGGAAGTCCCCGTTGTGGCAGTCGAGATAACGTACGGTCTCGAACGACTCGCCATGTTCGTTCAGGAGAAGAAGAACGTCTACGAACTGGAATGGCATAACGGCGTCACTTATGGAGACTTGCGACAGCAGGCCGAGCGGGAAAACAGTGTCTACTCGTTTGAGCAAGCCGACATCGAGGCACTTGTCACGATGTTCGACCTCTGCGAAAAGGAGTCTCAGCGCATGATCGACAAGAAACTTATCACTCCTGCCTACGAGTACCTCCTGAAATGCTCACATACGTTCAACGTCCTTGACGCCCGTGGCACAGTCGGCGTTTCTCAGCGTATGGCCTATCTTGCCCGCGTACGCCGTCTCGCGTACGGTTGCGCGAACCTCTACCTGGAGAACGAAAACCATGAGTGACCTGCTGATCGAGATCTTGACTGAGGAGCTTCCGGCACGTTTCGTGGACGCCGCTCAGGCGCAACTGGTCGAACATGTCACAACACATCTCGACGAGTCCTTCATCGTGCATGGAGATGTCCATGGCTTCTCCACGCCACGGCGGCTTGTTGTGCTAACTCACAACGTCAAGGAGCAGACGGACACCCGAACCACGGAAGTAAAAGGACCAGCCAAGGCATCGAGCTATGATGCTCAGGGAAACCCTACGCCGGCTCTGCTCGGCTTCTGCAGAGGGCAGGGCGTGGATCCTGCCGACACCTACGCCGTGGACGTCACCGGCAAGTCATACATTTACACCCGGAAAACGGTTGCGGGGCAGAAATCCTCTGAACTCGTCGAGGCCTTTCTCCCTCGCCTGCCCCACGAAATCACGTTTCCCAAGATGATGCACTGGGAGGAGTCCGGGTTCCAGTTTGCGCGCCCCATTCGCGGATTGCTCGCGCTACTCGGCGTCGAAGTTCTTCACTGGGAAGTAGCCGGAGTACAGAGCTCGAATACAACCTACGGCCTGCGCGTCGGCAAACCCAAACCGGTCACGGTGACGTCCCCGGAAGACTATATGCGACGACTGCGCGAAGCATTCGTCATTGTGGACCCCGCCGAACGCCGCCGCCTGATCGAAAAACAGGCTGACAAGCTGCTGAAGCCTCTTGGCTTCAAGCTTGGAGACAACATGGGTGACCTGCTTGACGAGGTCGTCAACCTTGTCGAATATCCGTCAGTCTTCCTGGGAGACCTCCCGAAAACAGCTACCGAGCTCCCTGAAAGCGTCGTTCGTTCTGTGCTCCAGCAACAGATGCATTCCTTCCTGGTATACGACCAGAACGAAAACGTCGTTCCACACTTCCTGAGCGTTCGAAACGGCCTTACCGACTTCATCGATATCGTGCGACGAGGCAATGAGAGCGTCGCCAATGCCCGTCTTCTGGATGCAGCCTTCTTCATCCAGGAAGACATGCGAGAGCCTCTGGAGACATATGTTGGCCGACTGGATACTCTGATTTTTATGGACAAACTCGGCACCATGGCCTCCAAAACTGTGCGGCTCGAGCGACTGGCAACCAGTGCGACCATGTACACTGCGGTGACGCCCGAAGAGGAAGCAACGCTCGTCGCTGCAGCCCACCTTTCCAAAGCAGATCTTGCGACCAGTATGGTGAAGGAGTACACATCGCTCCAGGGAGAGATCGGCAGCGTCTATCTCTCGCGTGCCGGCGGTTCGCCAGAGATTGTATCCGCCATCCGTGAGCAGTACGTGCCTCGTTCTCCTTCCGAAGACATTCCAGCAACGAGAGTTGGGCGACTGCTCGGAATCATCGACAAGGTCGACACGCTCACGGGCATCTTTGGCACTGGTTTCAACCCTTCCGGGTCAGAAGACCCCTACGGCCTCCGGCGTGCCGGCAACGGTATCGTCCGCACAATCGTCGAGTCACGCGAGTCTGTAGACCTGGAGACTCTTGTGAAGAAAGCGGTCGAAGGATATCAGACTACTGGATCCCTGCCACATCCTGAAAACCTGCAGCAGAGAGTCATGGACTACCTGAAAGGACGTATTGCCCAGTATTTCAAGGAGAAACAGCTGACCAGGGAATACTCCCCGCTTGAAAATCTCCCAGTCGTCGAACTGGATTCCATTCCCGAACGCATGCAGGCGCTGCATGAAGCGGCCGGCGACGCCGTACTCGTGACCCTTGCGGACAGTCATCGCAGGATACAGAACATCACCATGGGGCTTCCTGCTGCGACGAGCCTTCCTGCAGACTTGCTGTTGACGGATCCCGAGGAACTCGTGCTCAGAGTGGCGGCCGAGGCGGTTGCACCGCAAATTCTTCAGTTCCTGACAGCGCGAAAGTATCCAGAGGCCATCCGGACATGTGAGGAACTCGCCGTTCCCGTCACGACTTTCTTTGACCACATCCTCGTCATGGCCACCGACGAACGCGTGCGAAGCGCACGTTTATTGCTTTTGTGCTACCTCAAGTATATACTTGGGCTTGTTTGCGACTATTCCAAGCTAACCTAGGCCTGACAGGAGGAACTATGGACCAGCGGAAGTTTGTCTACGATTTCGAAGAAGGCAGCAAGGAAATGAAGACCATCCTCGGAGGAAAAGGGGCGGGCCTTGCAGAGATGACAAAAATCGGGCTTCCCGTACCTCCCGGTTTCACGATTTCGACGGAGATGTGCCCTGAGTACCTCAAGGTCGGCGATATCCCTGAGACTCTGAGGAATGAGATCAGAGAACATCTTGCCAGACTGGAAGGCAAGCTTGGCAAGAAGTTTGGCTCAGCGGAGAACCCGCTGCTCGTGTCCGTCCGCTCAGGTGCAGCAGTCTCGATGCCAGGCATGATGGACACAATCCTCAACCTCGGACTCAACATCGAGACCGTTGAAGGCCTTGCGACTCTGACTGGAAACCCGCGCTTCGCCTGGGACTCCTACCGCAGATTCACGCAGATGTATGGTAACGTCGTGCTGGGTATCGAGCACAACGGCTTCGAGACCATATTTGCAGAGCAGAAGCAGCTTCAGGGAGTCACGCTGGATACTGACCTGTCCGTCGACAGCTTGAAGGCTTTGGTCCAGAAGTACTTCGCGCTTGTCCAGGAAAAGACTGGCAAGCCCTTCCCACAGGACCCGATGGACCAGTTGCTCGGGGCAGTGGGTGCCGTATTCCGCTCATGGAATACCGAGCGAGCCATCACCTACCGCAAGATCGAGAAAATCGACAGTCTCATTGGTACGGCCGTCACGGTTCAGTCCATGGTCTTCGGCAACATGGGCAACGACTCGGCAACGGGCGTCTGTTTCACCCGTGACAATTCCACCGGAGCCAAGCGCTTCTCGGGCGAGTATCTTGTCAACGCCCAGGGCGAAGACGTCGTCGCCGGCATTCGCACGCCAAAGAACATCGACGAAATGGAGACCGAGATACCCGAAACGTACAAGCGCCTCGTCGAAGTATCGCTTCTTCTCGAGAAGCACTATCGTGACATGCAGGACATGGAGTTTACGGTCGAACGTGGCAAGCTGTTCATGTTACAGACCCGCAATGCCAAACGGAGCCCGGTCGCAGCCGTCAAGGTCGCTGTCGACATGGTCGTCGAGGGTCTCCTCACGAAGAAAGAAGCGGTCATGCGAGTGACTCCTACCCAGCTCGACACTCTGCTGCATCCACAGGTGGATCCACAGGCCAAGGTCCAGGTCATTGCCAAGGCAATCCCTGCATCCCCGGGTGCCGGCTACGGAAAAGTCATCTTCGAGTCGAAGAAGGCTGCCGAGCTTGGAGAAGCTGGAGAAAAGGTTGTTCTTGTTCGTCAGGACACGTCTCCTGAAGATATCGATGGTATCTCCAAGGCCCAGGCAACGCTGACGACTCGTGGTGGCGCCTCAGCCCATGCAGCGCTTGTAGCACGTGGCCTCGGCAAGCCGTGCGTGGTTGGCGCCGATCAGATAAAACTCAACAGTGCCGACAAGACCTTCGTGGCAAACGGTGTGACCGTTCACGAGGGCGACGTCATCACGGTGAACGGCACCACTGGCGAAGTCATCCTCGGCCAGGCCCCCATGGTGGACGCCGAACAGACGGCCGAACTTGCGACGCTGCTTGGCTATGCAGACGGCATTCGCCGTCTCGGCGTACGTGCCAATGCAGACACGCCCGCGAATGCCCGCAAGGCACGCGCTTTTGGAGCAGAGGGCATTGGCTTGTGCCGTACAGAGCGTATGTTCAACGATCCCGAGCGTCTGCCCCTTATGCAGGAATTGGTCATCGCGGGGTCCCTTGAAGAACGTGCTCCCGCCCTCGAGAAACTGCTCCCCATGCAACGCGACGACTTCGAGAAGATCCTTGAAGCCATGGACGGTTTCCCGGTTATCATCCGTCTACTGGACCCACCTCTCCACGAGTTCCTTCCCCAGATAGACCGACTCACTGAAGAAATGGCCGAAGCACAGACAGCTCACGATGAAGCACGCATTGCTTATGTGCAGAAGGTCATCAAGCGGTACAACGAGCTGAAGGAGTTCAACCCGATGATCGGGTTCCGCGGCTGCCGCGTTGGAATCCTGTATCCCGACATCTACCAGCTGCAGGTCCGTGCAATCGCCGAGGCAACTGCCACACTGGTCAAGCGAGGATTACATCCGATGCCCGAGATCATGCTCCCTCTTGTCGGCCATGTCAATGAGATCAAGGTACTCAAGCCGCTGGTTCAGGAAGAGCTCGACAAAGTGTTCGAGCGCGAGGGCATCAAGGTTGCTGTGAAGATCGGCACCATGGTCGAAGTTCCGCGTGCCTGCCTGACTGCAGACGAGATTGCCGAGTACGCTGAGTTCTTCAGTTTTGGAACCAATGACCTGACGCAGACGACCTTTGCTTATAGCCGTGATGATGCAGCTGGAACCTTCCTACCCGCCTATCTCGAGTCAAAGATCCTGAACGTTGATCCCTTCCAGAGCATTGATCAGAAGGGCGTGGGCAAACTTGTGCGCATCGCTGTAGTTCTTGGCCGCCAGACGAACCCCAAGATTGAAATCGGCATCTGTGGAGAACACGGCGGCGACCCCGATTCCATTGAGTTCTGCCATCTGTCTGGTCTCGACTACGTCTCCTGCTCGGCACCGCGAGTCCCTATCGCGCGCCTTGCAGCTGCGCAGGCTGCCATCAAGAACAGTCCAGCCGCCAGCTAGAACAGACTTCTCATACATGCTGCCTATCACGAACTACAGGGATAGGGAAGAAAGGCTGCTCTCTGAGGGAGCAGCCTTCGGCATTGCCAGCAAGGGACGAGTACTGCCCGAAAGCGACGACGGCATTCGGTCCCCATTCCAGAAGGACCGCGATCGCATCATTCACTCGAGGGCATTCCGCAGGCTCCAGTACAAGACACAGGTGTTCATGGCGCCCAAGGACGACGAGATACGTACAAGACTCACTCATACCCTCGAGGTCGCACAGCTGTCGCGTTCAGTGTGTGACGCTCTCGGTCTCAACGAGGACCTCGTAGAAGCGATTGCACTGGGACACGACCTTGGCCATGCGCCATTCGGACACACTGGAGAAGCCGTTCTTGACGCAAAGTTGAAGAGTATTGACCCCAGTCTGGGGTTCGAGCACGCACTACAGAGCCTTCGCGTGGTCGACACCCTGGAGCGTCGTGAGCGTGGACACGGCGATGTACTTTTTGGACTCAATCTCACCTATGAGACCCGCAACGGTATCGCCTCTCACAGCAAGGGACTTGAAGAAATGAGTAAGCTGGAGGACATGCGGAGTCCACAGACTCTGGAGGGACAGATCGTGCGACTCTGCGACAGGGTCGCCTATGTCAACCACGACCTCGATGATGCCATACACGCCGGAATCATCGATGCAACCGACGTTCCGACGGTGACCACGGAAGCGCTGGGTAGTTTCTATTCGCAACGCCTCGATACGATGGTGCTGGATATCATCCGGTCCAGCTCCATCGCGGGCGAAATCGTCATGAGCCGACCCATACAGGAGGCCATGGACGGCCTGATGCTGTTCCTGAAAGACAGGGTATACATGCACTCGGAACCAAAACGCGAGGAAGGGAAAGCACGTGACCTGCTGTCTCGCATTTTCGACTTCTGCATGGAAGATGTGAGGCGTATGGACCCTTATTTGCGAGAGCACCCCATGACCTGTGAGTCAAATGATCCGGTTTCCATGTTCCGCGGAGACCTCCAGGGCACGGCACGGATCGTGACGGACTATATTGCCTCGATGACGGACCGTATGGCGCTCAAGGTAGCAACAGACCTGGTGATGCCGCACATCTACGTCTAACCAGGCTTAGAAAACCGATTGTGGTATGTATGTGAGGAGGCCGGGAACGATTCGGGCCTCCTCTTTCGTATACCTAGGTGGTATGGAATACAAAGAGTACATCGCCGACATAAGCACCAAGATTGGTATCCTTGACGTCATTGGCCATTATGTCAAACTGCGCAAACAGGGTCGCAATTATGTGGGCCTCTGTCCTTTTCATCATGAAAAAACGCCGTCATTCACGGTCAGCCCCGACAAGAACATGTTCTACTGCTTTGGCTGCAAGGCATCCGGAGACATGCTGACGTTTGTGCGCAAGGTGCACAACGTGTCGCTTCCAGAAGCAATCGAGATCGTGTCCAAGGAATTCCATGTCGAGCTGCCGCCATGGCATATGTCCACAGCGGCGTCGAGGGAGCGTCAGGAACTCCTGCAAACGCTTAAGCTCGTCGCGACCGCATTTGCTGCTGCGTTGCAAAGCAGTCAAGCAGGTGAGTGCCAGGAGTATGTCAGAAATCGCGGACTCAGTTCTGAGACAGTGAAGCACTTCTCTCTTGGCTACTGTCCTCGCAACACGGACAGTCTCGTCAAGTGGTGTGCGGAACACGGGATCGATGAGGATAGCCTCGCACGCACCGGCATCGTGCAACGGCATGAAGGGCACTCGTTCTCGCCATTTGCCCATCGACTGATGTTTCCAATCTGGGACAGTATCGGCAATATCATCGCATTTGGTGGACGAGCCATCGACGGGTCGATGCCCAAGTACACGAACAGCCCCGAGACTCCGCTGTTTGCCAAGAGAAGGACGCTTTACGCGCTCCCTCTGGCTGAGCCGTCCATACGTGAAATCGGGACGGCTATCGTCGTCGAGGGATACATGGATGCTATCGCTCTCCACGCCGCAGGTTTCACCAATGTCGTTGCCTCGCTTGGCACGGCATTCACAGAGGAACAGGGTACCCTGCTGAGACGGAGCGCCTCTCGTGTTCTGCTCAATTTCGACAGTGACGAAGCCGGCCAGCGTGCTGCTCGACTTGCGCTCTCCATAGCCGACCGAACAGGACTGGACGTAGCTGTGGTCAAGGTCCAGGGGGCCAAGGACCCAGACGAACTGCTGCGCGAACCTGGGGGAAAGGCTCAGTACCAGGTCGCCCTGGACCAGGCAAGATCCGTAGGCGATTTTCTGCTCGATGCTGCCGTGGTGGGCAGGGACATGAACTCAGTAAACGATCGAAGAGCATTTGTGCAAGAAATGATGGAGTCCGTGGATGATATGCAGGACTCACTGCTCAGAACTCAGCTCCTTACCCAGATTGCTCGCAGGGTCAACGTTCGTGAGGAAGAGGTTCTCGCAATCTACCGCAAGGGCCGCACGCACGCCGAACAGCCTGCAGTCGCTGATCCATGGAGAC
>Ga0209385_1000545_pt1 | contig 15365 bp, 14 predicted proteins | sample NGEPerB_FD_184506 | JGI IMG/M metagenome (GOLD analysis project Ga0209385, IMG submission 184506) | Arctic peat soil microbial communities from the Barrow Environmental Observatory site, Barrow, Alaska, USA - NGEE PermafrostAB12-B... | ecosystem: Environmental > Terrestrial > Soil > Wetlands >... | reverse complement strand
ACGACGCCGAGCGCCACCCAGCCGAACCTGGTCCGCAACCCGCGCCACAGCAGGTGTGGCACGGCGCGCACCGCCTGGCGGCGGTACCAGCTCCGCGCGGCGCCGCCGCCGTAGGTCGCCTCCCGGAGGGCGCGCCCCTCGGTCAGGTCGCCGAGCAGCTCGTCCTCGTCCACGACCAGCCCGGCCAGGACCAGCTCCGCCAGCCCTCCCGTGCGGGCATCGGCCGCGGGCTTGGGCCCAGCCGCGGGTGCCGATCCGTCGCGACCGGCGCCATGCCCCGCAGTCACGCCTGACCCCGGTGCGGCTCGGTGTCCCATCGCCTGGCCGATCGCTCCCGCTCCGCGGCGAGCACCTCGCGTGCCGAGATGGTCAGGTCGTACTCGCGGCGAGAGCGTCCGCCCCGCACGGGCAGCGGTTCGGTGGACCGGCCCGCGACCAGACCCTTGTCCTCGAGCCTGGCCAACGTCGTGTAGATGGCGCCGACCGAGTACTCGCGGCCCCGCGCCCGCCCCACCTCGTCGCGCACGCTGAGCCCGTAGGCCGGGCCCTGCGATCGGGCGACGGCCAGGAGCACATCCAGCTCCAACCCACCGATAGTTCTCATGTGTTCTATGATGTCAAACAAATGCCGGTCGGTCAACCCTGCACCTGCGGCATTCGCCCCCCATTGACAGCGGGCCCTCGTCGGCTCGACGCCGATCGGGAACGGGCTGACCGGCGGCGTCGGCGGCTTGTGGACCAAAGCGCATGAGCCCTATGCAGCCATAGTGCACATCCGCGTGCTGACGATCGATGAAGCCTGAGCAATACTCGTCGCGTCGGGCATCGACGAGGATGAAATCCCAACCGAGGAATTCACCGGCTACTAATCGGTTGATGTTGTGATCGGAGCCAGCCAGATCGGGAACGGGTTCGCGAATGATCGAGGACGGTGAGACGGGCGACCGCCCGACGATATGGACAATCGGCCATGGCACTCGGTCGAAGTTGGAGCTGGCGGCGCTACTCCGTGCGGCCGGCATCGAGAACCTAGTCGACATCCGCCGCTTCCCGGGATCGCACCGTAACCCGCAGTTCTCGCTCGAGAGGCTTGCCGTGGAGCTTCCCGCTGCCGGGATCGACTACGAATGGCGTGGGGACGAGCTTGGAGGCCGGCGCGCTCTGGGTCTCGGCAATCGCCAAACATCCTGGACCAACCGCTCGTTTCGGGCGTATGCGGCCCACATGGAAAGCGCCGACTTCCGGACCGCGCTGGCGGTGCTCGAGGCCGAAACCGAGGCGGGGCGGCGCCTGGCGCTCATGTGCGCCGAGACGTTGTGGTGGCGGTGTCATCGCCGTCTGATTGCCGACGCGCTCATAATCGACGGTTTCGAGGTCCGTCATCTGATCGATCACGTTCCGGGTCAGCTTCACCGACTGCACCCCGGTGTCCGGCGCGACGACGCCGGAGCGCTCGTCTACGACGGTGTCGTGCGACAGCTGGACTCCGTCGGGCTACTACCCGACGGGCTTACGCCTCGACCCAGAGAGTCTCGAGACTGACTGACCTGCTTGGCAGGCCGATGACTCGTACGGGAAACAACCCATCGTGCACCGGTAGACTTGTGTGGTGAGATCCTGGAGCCGTCCCGTGGTTCCACGGCTGCCAGGGCATGGCGCCGTTCCCCACATCTACGACACGGCGACGAGACAGCTCGTTGAGGCGCGGCCCCTCGCTGTCGCCGGCCTGTATGTGTGCGGCATAACGCCATACGACGCCACCCACATCGGCCACGCCGCAACCTACCTCGCCTACGACATCCTCATCCGTCTCTGGCTCGACGCCGGCTACGACGTGCGCTACGTGCAGAACACGACGGATGTCGACGACCCTCTCCTCGAGCGCGCAGCGGCGACCGGCGTCGACTGGCGTACCCTCGCCGCCGAGCAGACCGAACTGTTCCGTCGCGACATGGAGAGCCTCGGTGTCATCCCGCCCGACCACTACGTCGCGGCGACCGAGATGATCGCGCAGGTTTCGGATGCCGTGCGCCGCCTCCTCGACCGCGGCACCGCATACGGCGTCGATGACGACATCTACTTCGACATTGCCGCGGCCGCGGCCTCCTCGCCATGGCACCTCGGCCAGGAAAGCAACCTCGACCGCCCGACCATGCTCGAGCTCTTCGCAGAGCGCGGCGGCGACCCACAGCGGCCAGGTAAGCGCGACGCCCTCGACCCGCTGCTTTGGCGCAGCGCGCGCGACGGTGAGCCGAGCTGGGAGACCGTGCTCGGTGCAGGCCGGCCGGGCTGGCACATCGAGTGCTCGGTCATCGCGCAGGAGTTCCTCGACGTGCCGCTCACGGTGAACGGCGGTGGTTCCGACCTCGTGTTCCCGCACCACGAGTTCAGCGCGGGCCATACGGCTGCGCTGACCGGGAGCCCGCTCGCGAACCTGTACTCGCACACTGGACTCGTGGCCTACCACGGCGAGAAGATGAGCAAGTCCCTCGGCAACCTCGTGCTCGTGTCCTCGCTCGTCGACTCCGGCGTCGACGCGCGGGCGATCCGGCTCGCTGTGCTCTCCCAGCGCTACCGCGACGACTGGGAGTGGACGGACGACCTCCTCGCCGAAGCGCAGCAGCGCCTGGCAAACTGGAGCGCCTGGGCCTCTCGCGGACGCTCAGCGAGAACCACCGGCATCCTCGATGGGCTGCGCGCCGCACTCATGCACGACCTCGACACGCCGACCGCCGTCGCCGCTGTCGACGCCCTAGCGGCACGCGGGTCCGCTCCGGCCGAAGGGGATCTCGCCGCGATCCAAGCACTCCTCGGCATCCGCCTCTGAACCTCGCGCCCAGTCGACCACCTCGATGCGGCTTTTGAGTCGGCGAATTCATGCGTTGGGTCAGTCTAGCAACCCGGACGACGCCCTAAACCGGTGAGCTTCGAGTGCCACACGATCGCGGCATCGTCTCGAGTCGTTGGCGGCGCCGGCATGCCTTCCATTACGTGTGGTTATCGACGCCCGCCTGTAAGCGCTGGTAATCGAGGACGATCACGCTAATCGTGGCGTCGCCAGGGACGCCCAGCCACGTGTTCCGGCGCTTGCAACACAGAGGGCGACGAGCCAGCGTCGAGTGACGAGTTGCTGGCCAAGGAGGCCATCCCGCCCTCTGCTAGTCAACGACCTTCGGCACTTGGCAGGCTCGTTAGTCAAGACGACGCTTCCGCCACACGGGAGGCTTCGACACGCGGCCCACACTCTGGCCGCGTGTCGGGACCGCGCCGAGCCACTGGCGAGACCGACCCGCGGTATGCGTCCCGGGGATGCGCTACGGGTGGGCACGAAGCCGCCGGCCGGCCCTTCCGCCACATGTCTGCGGTGGGCACGTGCCTCAACTGCCGGTCCGTCATCAGGGAAGCGAATCATGACTGAGAACCCGGGCCAAGGCGCGATCACGTGCCTCAACTGCGGTAACCAAACCCCCGCCGGCGCTAGTTTCTGTCCGGCCTGTGGCCGAGTCCTGAGCACGACGCAAGCGCCCTCGTCGACTTCTCCTGCCGCGCCGGTGCCGGTACCGGCGCTAACAACCGCTCCACCGGCGGCCCCGACTCCGCCTCCGGTACCGCCCACGCCCATGCCCACTCTCGAGTACACACAGCTGCAGGGCTACGGCCAGCCGCCGACCACCCAGCAACCCCAGGGCTACGGTCCGGTCCCCGGCTATCCTGTCGGCTACGGCTACGCACCGACCCCCGTGCGTCGCAACTCCTCGCCCCTCTTGGTGGGGCTGGGCATCGTCGGCCTCGTCATTGTCATCATCGCGGGCGCAGTGTTCCTCTCCTCGGCCGGTGGCCCCCACGCCACGTCCGCAGCCTCCGCCATCGCGCTTGCCACACCTACCGGCGGCGCGACACCCACGGCCGTACCGAGGCCTACGCCCGCGCCGACACAGACGCCCATTCCAGCATCGCATGAGGCGATTACCGTTGGTGACTACACCATCAAGATCACGGGAGTAACGCTCTCGGACAGCGGCATGGGTGGCTATGTTCCAGCCAGCATGACCTCGGACCAGACCGTGCTCGGCGTCGAGGCGACCCTAGTATCCGGCGGCACGCTGACCGATCTCAGCAGTGTCCTAGTTTGGGCAACCGACGAGACTGGCAGCCGATACGACGTGGGAGCCGCGCTCTCGATTGACGCCCAGAATGGCGCGATTTGGATGTACGCCGTGCCCAAGACCTCGAGCTTGTTTCTGTGGTGGTTCCCGAGCGGAGAGGTGATCGATCTGTCTCCGCTTCTATCCACGGGCTCTTCCGCCACTCCAGTTCCAACGGTGGTTGCTACCCCGGCGGGCACGTCATGGCAAGACTTCAGCGCTTACGAGACGGTTGAGCATGCTGCGCAGCGCGCCGACACTCAAGCCTGGAACGACGCGAATAATCCATCTACAACGTATGCCGCTGCTACTACGGCGAAGGCGGATGACCAAGCCGATCTGGCTTGGCTTGAGGCCAATCCACCCACCGACTGTTACTCGGTCCTTTACTACGACCTGATTCTTTACGACAACCAGGACATCAAGACAATGAATGATTGGTTCGCGGGCAGATACACCACCGTCAACAATGTTGACCTGCCCGCACTAAACGTTATATGGCATCGTGTTGACAGCGAACTTACAGACGCCGAGGGTGTCTGCAGCTGAGGAAAGCTCGTCCAGTGAGAGCGGGGCTGCGGCGTTTAGGGTTGCGGGCAGGAGTGACCGTGGCATCGTGGGCACGTCGGGTACGGTCCGGTCGCCCACATGACTCCCTCAGTCGGGCGCCGACAGCAAGTCACTAACACCCGATCGTGCGTCGGGGCCAGAGGGCTTGAGGCCGAGATAACATGCTAGCCGTGGAGTCGCGAGCAACCGTGCTCCCACGAGGCGGCGAAGAACTCGGCTCAAGGAGTGTGCGGGACCCACGAAGGACATAGTGCTGGAGCCAAGGGGGATACGTTCAGATGTGGACACGCATCGGCAAACTGACATTCACCGCGCTGGTCGCCTGGGCGGTCGCCGGCTGCACTGCCGGAGGAGCCTCCTCGCCTGCGCCCTCACCCTCGCCTGCGCCCTCACCCTCGCCTGCGCCCTCACCCTCGCCAGACCCGATCGGTATTGGCGTCGTCAACGGCACGGACCTGCAGGTGGCCCTGGTCGTGAATGGGACCGTGATTGAGTCCCTGGCGCCTGGCAAAGCTGACATCGCAATCCAAATGAGTGCGCTCCCGCCGCTGCCCTGGGTTGTCGAGGCCCGCACCTCATCGGGGCGCGTCCTGGCCACGATGACGGCGGGCCCAGGGGTCAGCCCTGCACAGCCATCTTGGAAAGAAGCCGGAGTCTCCCTGTCGTGTGGGTCCCTGTACCTCTGGACGACCGCTCAGGAGCCGATTTGGCCTGCGCCGGACTCGGGATCTCCGGGCGACTGTGTCCCTTAGCTACCGGAACCACGCGATTCCATGCCCGGCTAGCGGGCCAGACCGCACGGCAAGAGGAGTTGGACCTCCGACAGAACCTGCCGGATTGTGATGCGAGGTGACCTGCCAGTGACCGACACGACGGCTTGTTAGTGCGTTCGCGTGCGGGTGCCGAGAAAACGTGATCGAGGCGAGTCCCGGGTTCTGGGGCGTCGCAACGCCGCGGGATCGCCCAATCAGGTCGCCGCGGCAGCTCCTTCGCCAGATGTTCCCACCACCACCGGCCCCTTGCGCCACGGCACTCCAAGGCGCGGCAGAAGGAAGCGATCGACACCGTAGTAGCCGGCCACACGCCAGGCAAGAATGATCCCCACTGTGAGGGCGAAGAGGACGGGGTTGGTCGAGGCAGAGCCTGCGAGCATGTAGGACATGTTCATGGTCGCCCCAAAGAAGGCGGCAATGCCGACGAGGGCGCCAAGCAGTAGGCCGAGGCCCACCGCAACTTCGCCGAGCGCGATCAGCCAGCCAAACCAGTTCTGGGCGTGGTTGTCGATCAGGATCTGCAGAAAGCTGCGGTACCACTCAAACGTGATTGACGGCTTGCCCGTCTGCGGAATGGCGACGGCGCCCTTCCAGAACCCGAGCAATGCCGAGCCACCGTCTGTCCACCCGTGGCCGCTGACCTTCTCCCAACCTGCGATCAGCCACTCGAAGCCCACGAAAATGCGGATAGGCAGCCAGAAGAGACCGGCCCGCGAATTGCTGAACAGGTACCGAGAGAATGCAGGCCCCTCGACCTCGACGACCTGAGCTTGAGGCTCTTTTCTATCAGCAAACAGCAAGACGAGGAGGGCAATGGCAGCGACCCAGAAGACGACCGTCAGGGCCGGTCGCGCCGAATCGGGTGCCACGACCCACGGGTCATACAACAGGAAGAGCACGATCGCGGCCAGAGCGGCGATCGGCGTAGCGAGGCGGCGGGAGGCGGCCATTACGCGGGACCTCTGTTGCGCCCGGTCGACTGAAGACCCCACCTCGCTCGGCCGGGATGTGTGCGGCGTGGCGGGGACGCATCGCTGCGATCGGCGTCTGGCAGGTAGCCGTCGCGCCTATCCTGATTGTCGCTCCCAGTGGGCTGGATACTGGCCTCGTCGCGGCAGGTGACATGCAGTCTGCAAGTGGACTGAGTCGCGGGGGCGTACGGCTGTCATCGTCGGGTTGGGCTTGACGGAGCCCGAGGTTGCCCTAGGCTCTCGCCGGCCCACACGATGACCACATCGTCGCTGATTGGACCAGGCGAACTGCCGCAGCGTGGGTGGGTGGGCCCGTCGTTTCCCGAAGGCACCCTCCCCTAGACTGAGCCTTTGTGGGCACCCAACTCGAATACATAGCGTCTGGCGTTGACGACGGTTGACCGTCGCAGCGCGCTCCGGCGATGCCGATACGTTGGTCATCTCGGTCACCTATTGAATCCCGGTGGCCAAATGGGATGCGACGCTCGCTTCTATCCACGGCGCCAATGGTGGGGGCACGCTGAAGATCCTCAATGAGCAGATCCAGACCCAGGACGTCACCGCATCGGCGATAGATCAGGACGCGCGCTTGACCAATCTGCGCGCCACTGAGCAGGCGCTGCTGGGCATCATGACCAAGGCGACCACGATCGCTGACACCCTGGCGGTTCAGACCCAGCTCACCACAGTCCAGGGGCAGATCGAGGAACTACAGGCCCAGCGCAACCAGTTGGGCGACCAGGCGGCTTTCAGCACGCTGACCGTGCAGTTCGAGGCGACCCCGAGAACCGAGACCACCAGCGCAACGAACGGCTGGAGTATCAACGGCACAATCGACGACGCCACGGCGACCCTGGTCAAGGTGGGCCAGGCTCTCGCTTCGCTGGGGGTTTGGCTGGTCATCGTCGGGCTGCCGGTCGGCTTCGGGCTCGTCGTTCTGCTCTTGGTCTATCGCTTCTACCGAAGAATCCGGCGTCGGCCGGCCGAACCGCCCAGGGCCCCGTTGTGGTGACGCAGCCCCTCAACGGCTGACGCCTGGCCCCGCCTGGCGCTCGGCGGAGGCACTCTCTCGATCACCTATGCCGCACCAACCCTCGGGAAGACTGCTCACGCCATCTTCGATGTGACCGGGTACTTCGTGCCATAGCGGGCTGAGCGTCCACGATGCAGCCATGGTGCCGCATGCGGTGTCCCAAGGGTCCTCGTAGGAAGACTGGTAGCGGACATCGTCGAGAGGGTGTAGACCTAGCCAGGCCAGGTACCCTGGCGGACCGCCGGTGCGGCGGGGATCTTGACCCGCCCGCGACGACGCACACGCGCTCTGCACAAGGAGAACGCAGATGAGCACAGTCGGCACGATGCGGGCGACGGTCTTCCACGGCCCGGGTGACATCCGCGTCGAAGAAGTCCCGCGGCCGCACGCCGGCGTCGGTGAAGCCGTGATCCGGGTCACCACGACAACGATCTGCGGCACCGACGTCCACATCGTCAAGGGCGAGTATCCGGTCCGCCCGGGGTTGGTGATCGGTCACGAGCCGGTTGGCGTCATCGAAGAGCTCGGCCCCGGCGTCACCGGGTACCGGATCGGTCAGCGTGTCCTGGTCGGTGCGATCACGCCCTGCGGCCAGTGCGGCGCCTGCCTGTCCGGCCACCTGAGCCAGTGCGGGCACGGCGGAGGGTACGAAGCGCTCGGCGGCTGGCGCTTCGGCAACACGATCGACGGAGCCCAGGCCGAGTATCTTTTGGTCCCCTCGGCGCAGGCGAACCTCGCGCCCATCCCCGATGGCGTCTCCGACGAGCAGGTCGTCCTCCTCGCCGACATCGCATCGACCGGCTTTGGTGGTGCCGAGTCGGGCGGCATTCGGATCGGCGACGCGGTCGTCGTGTTTGCCCTCGGCCCGATCGGCCTGTGCGCAGTGGCCGGCGCAAGACTCATGGGCGCGGCCCAGATCATCGGGGTCGACAGTGACCCAGTCCGTCTCGCGATGGCCCGCCGGATGGGGGCCGACGTAGTCCTCGACTTCACTCAGGTCGACGTCGCCGCCGAGGTGAAGCGGCTGACGGAGGGCGGCGCGGACGTGACGATCGAGGCGCTCGGAACCCAGGGTACGTTCGAGAACGCCCTGCGCTGCCTGCGGCCGGGCGGCACCCTCTCAAGCCTTGGCGTCTACTCCGGCAAGCTTGAGATGCCGTATGACGCGTTCGCCGCCGGTCTGGGCGACCACCGCATCGTGACCACGCTCTGTCGGGGCGGCAAGGAGCGCATGCGGAGACTCATCGCCACCGTCGAGTCAGGCCGCTTCGACCCGCTCCCGCTCATCACCCACCGCTTCGCCCTCGACGACATCGTCGAGGCCTACGATCTGTTCAGCAACCGGCGCGAGGGTGTGTTGAAGGTGGCGGTGTGTCCGTAGGTCCTGAGCCTTGAAGATTCGGCGCCATTGAGGCTCGGCCCCAATCTTGTGGCCTGCTGACGCAACCGGAGAACGGCAACCCGCACCTGGTGGAGACATGACCACCAGGGTGGGTAGCGCAGCGGCGAACGACTATGGTCGGTCGACCACCCTAGGCCGGGTCGCGCCACCAGGCGTTGTGCGTAGAGATACCGATCCCGTCGCTATTCAGCCATGGTGTCGCCCAGGCAGCGCGCCTGATCGGTGAAAGTCGCGGAGCCTGGAACCGAGTCGAGGACGCCGTTGCCCTGTCGGCGGCTAGCCACCTCTGGCGAGCGAGCGGGCCCGTGGGTCGCCTGGCGAAAGATGACGTCAGCCGGAGAAGTCGATGGATCTCCGGCGCCCTCAGGGGAAAATGACGTCGGCGCGACGGAGACTTCGGCGGAACGAAACCGGAGCAGCAGGCGTCCTTAGCGCGGGCAGTATCGAGAGACGGGCCTGTAAGCGGAGGGAGACAGACGATGAGCGGCGATCGAGCTAGTCGGGTCGGAGACAGCCACCGGCTTCGGCGCAATATTGGGCTTAGCTTTGCTGGCGTGCTGGTGGCCTTGGTCGTAGTGGGTTGTGGCGGGAGTCCCAGTGCCACCAACCCGCCGAGTGTCACGCGAACCGTACTTCCTACGACGGCTATGCCTTCCGCCATTGCCAGTGCGAGTCCTCAGCTGGTTTCGCCGACGGCGACGTTGACGGTCGCAGCCGCGCTTGGCCACGGCGAGTTCGGCCCCACCGGAGCGATGACCGTCGTGCGCAACGGCCAGACCGCAACTCTCCTCCTGGATGGCCGGGTTCTGATCGCGGGCGGTTCAAGGGACAACAGTGCCGAGCTGTACCACCCGCAGACCGGAACCTTCAGCCCGACCGGACCAATGAGCGTCGTCCGGGTGCGTGGCCACACGGCTACCCTTCTGCAGGATGGCCGAGTCCTCATCACCGGAGGGACCGACGACTCACTCTCGGCGAGTCCTCTGGCCGCCGTTGAGCTGTACGACCCCAAGACCGGCAAATTCGTCCCGACCTGGTCGATGGCCTACGCTCGTTCAGGTCACACCGCTACGCTGCTGCCGGACGGGCGCGTCCTCATCGTCGGGGACTACGGAACCTCGTTCGGCACCGCCATCGCCGCCGAACTGTTCGACCCGACGACCGGCCAGTTCGTCCAAACGGGGTCGCCGGTACACGTTCGCAACGGCCACACTGCCACCCTTCTGCAGGACGGACGCGTCCTCATCGTAGGGGGCACTGGGACGGGGGCCTTTGACGACCCGACGCCCACGTCGGCCGAGCTGTACGACGCGCAGACCGGCAGATTCACTCTCACCGGATCGCTGGCGGCGCGCCGATGGTCCGGTCACACGGCCACGCTGCTGAAGGACGGGCGCGTCCTTGTCGAAGGCGGAAACGCAAGCGGCGTCCAGGAGGTGCCTCTTGCCTCGGCCGAGTTGTATGACCCCAAGACGGGTAAGTTCAGCACGACCGGCTCGATGGCGGTGACCCGCGACACCCAGAGTGTCACCCCGCTGCTTGATGGCCGCGTCCTCGTCGTGGGCGGGGACGGCCGTACAGCCGAGCTGTATGACCCTAATACCGGCAAGTTCAGCACGACCGGGTCGACGACAATCGCTCGTAACGGTCAGACCGCAACGCCATTGCCGGACGGACGGGTCCTCATCGCGGGAGGTTGGGACGGAGCCAGCATCCAACCGGGCTCAGACACAGCCGAGCTGTACCAGCCCTGAGGGGCCGGCCCGGCCGTTCGCGTCTATAACGACCCGCGGCTTTCGGCGGCCTCGGCGTAGTACGCCAGCCCGACAGAATCCGTTGGTGGGTGCGCCCTCAAGCCCCCTTGGGGGTACCAAGCCGGATACGTCACAATCGGGTATGTGGGATCGATCAGGCCATTGCAGCGATCCCGACAGCGACAGGGAGCCTGTGGCAGCGCATCGGGGAGTTCGTGCTGCTGGTCTACCCATTCGTCGAGGGCGGAAGCGGGATGAACCGCCGCCTGACCGACAACCAGTGGGTCGAGTACGGCGAGTCCCTTCGAGCTCTCCACGAAATCCGACTTCCAGCAGACCTCGACCGTGGATCGCCTCGGGAGTCGTATCGACCGGACTACACGGACGTGCTCCATCGACTCCTGGCGCGTGACCCGGTCGCGCGGCAGGCAGACGCAGCGCAGGTCGAGTTGGCCGCCTTCTGGCGATCTCAGCGGGAGGAGATCGTTCTACTCCTCGAGCGTGCCGAGACCCTGGGCGCTCAGCTGGCGAGAAAGTCGCCGGAGTTGGTGCTCTGCCACGCCGATATCCACAGGGGCAACCTCATGATCGACCAGCAAGATCGCCTGCGGGTGGTCGACTGGGGCGGCTTGGTCCTGGCGCCGCGGGAGCGAGACTTGATGTTCATCGTCGAAGGCGTCGTGGTCCCTCCGAAAGTCGAGCCTCGCGAGCAGCCCCTTTTCTTCAGTGGCTACGGCAGTATCGATGTCGATTGGCTGGCGCTCGCCTACTATCGTCACGCCTGGGCCGTCCAGGACATCGCCGATTTCGCGGATCAAGCCTTCCGGAGAGCCGGGCCCGATGAGCCCGCCAGAGCCCGCGCTGCCGCCACATTCGTTGGCCTGTTCGCGCCGGGCGACGAAGTCGACTCTGCCCACGAGTCCTCCGCCAAGCTCGGTGGCGGTGGCCTGTCGGCCGAGCAAATGGCCGCTCATCTGGCGCTCATCTGAGCCATCGGGGGCCGGCCGATGCGGACGTCTCAGGCCGCATCTCAGCCTTGGGGGGCCACCCCTAGCGACTCGACGGCAGCGTCTGGGGCGACACCTCGAACGCCGGCCGCGAGGGTCTCGAGGTGCCGGATCACAGCCTCCGGAGAGATCCCAGCCGGGGCGTACGTGGTGAAGATGGCAACCCCATGCCCACAGTTGCTTGAGGCCGTAGACGTCATCGCCGTTGACGAGCCGGGCGAAGCAAGCGGGGCGCCCGATCCACTCGACGCCGGAGGTGTAGGCGCAGCGGTTCGGGCGAGCGAGGCGCTCATCAGGTTGCCGGCCTCGGTCCAATACAAAGTCGGGTTGGTGCCGCCGGTGCCGGTCGTGACGAACATCCCGGTCAGCGCGGAGAACCACGACGCGCCTCCCGGAGCCATGTACTGCGCGACGAAAGACCCATCAGTCTTGGAGAAGGCGACGATGCGCTTGTTCGCGCGGTCGTAGGCGTAGAAGGTGCCCTGGTCCCGGGCCGGATTGTCGGCTGCCAGGCGGGTGTAGTACGGCGTCTGACCACCCGGATCCGCCGGCGACCAGCCACCGACGGCTTTCCCAAGCTCGTATTGGGTGATCTTGCCGCCGTCGACGAGGTAGATTTTGCCGTCCACGTACATGTCGTCGACCCTGGAGACGTCCTGCCCGACGCTCAGATAGTTAGCTCGCCCTTCCTTCGGGTACATGCTGCCGTCGAGCGAGGACGCGTACTTGAAGATCTGGTTGGCGTTCGGGACCACGACGTAGAGGTTGTACTGGCCGATGACAGGATTCACGATGAAAGTGCCGATCGCTCGGGCTCCGCTGCCCCAGGAAGTGCTGTCGGGGATGTTCACCTTGACGAGCGAGCCGCGACCCGTCTTGTCGGCCGGCCGCCAGCGCCAGAGCGAGTTCAGGTCATCGAGAACCAGGACATCCGACCCGCCGGTCGCGAGCAGGCGAGGGTTGCCGACGATGGACCCGCCGTTTATCGGCGCGTGACCAACCTCGATAAGCGGGAGCTTCGCGCCAGTGTCGAGACTGATCCGGTAGACGGTGCCGACCGTCTTATCGAGGACATACGCCGCGCCGTCCGCGGGCGGCCCCAGGACGGCCCCGATCAGGTCGTCCGTCCCGAGGGAGGCGACTACCTCCGGCTGGATCGTGGTGAGCCCGGCGAGCCCAGCCGGCATCGAGTCGCTCGGGCTCGCCGTCGGCATCGCCGAGGCGCTAGGGCGCCCGTTTCGTGAGCCGCCGAAGAACGCCGCCGCGGCGACGATCGCAACCACGAGCGCGAGCGTCGCCGCGCTCAACCCGATCGGCGACCCGTGACGAATTCGAACGCGGGCTTGGATCGGCCGAGGGCCGTGGAGCGCGTCCGACGCGTGGTCATCGGCAGTCGCGATAGGCCGGACCGTCGGACTGGTGGGAACCGCGTCCGCCAGCGCTCGAAGCTCCTTGCGTAGTCGAAGATCGAATTCGTCGTTCATCGGACTCGTTCCTCCAGTATCGGCCGCAGCCGGTCTCGCGATCGTGAAAGCCAGCTGGCCACCGTTCCGCGGGCGACGCCGAGAACGCCGGCAACCTCGTCCTGGGTGTAGCCGTCGAGGACCGTCAGTACGAGGGCGGCTCGGGCTCTGGGTTCAAGCCTCATGAGCGCGCGCCACAGGTCCGGGTTCGTCTGGATCGCCCATGTGGCGTCAGTCTCTCGAACCGTAAGGAAGCCCCAGCGCCGCCGCCGCCGACGTTCGTTGAGCGCGAGACGAAGCCCAACCACCGCGAGCCACCGCGGCACATCCTGCTCCGGGGGCAGCGGCCACCGCTCCGCAGCGCGGACGAAGGTTTGCTGAGCGAGATCTCGGGCCTCTTCGGCATCGCCGACTACGAGCGCCAACCGCTGCACGAGCCATGGCTGGTGTTCACGGAACGCCTCACCGAGCGAGGCGACCGCCGGTGTTGGATCTACCGCCATTTGCACCTCGCTGCGAACCTCCTTGTACCCCGTATAACACCTGGGGTGCCGGAAGTGTTGCAGCGACCACTCTGTCCCTTTCGTGCGGGCTCCGAGCTTACACGCGAGCGACGGCCGAACGTAGCGACCGGTCGGCACGCAGACGTTGTGTCCCGTCCACGAGCGATCGAAGGGCTACGAGAGTCGGATGACTCAGTGCCGACAGAAGGTACCACCGGGTTTTGACAACCAGGATCTGGCGCCAGAATGCCGCCCCAGCGACCTTTAGGCGCAATGATCCAAACCGCCGATCCGTATCACCTGCTACAGGTGATCCCTGACGCAGAGCCGGAGGTGATCCAGGCTGCGTACCGGGCCTTGGCGCGGAAGTATCACCCCGACATGGGCGGCACTGACCTGCAGATGGCGATGCTCAACGCTGCGTGGGAGACCTTGCGCGACCGCGGGGGGCGGGAGCTGTACGACCGGGACCGGAAGGAAGCCGCCGCGGCGCAGACGGCGCCGACAGAGCAGCACGGGGTAGACGATCGGCCCCCCGCGACCACCGTGCCGCCGCGCACGAGGTCGGCTCGCGGTCGACCGGGCACAGTCCTCGACTTCGGCCGCTATGCCGGGTTTTCGCTCGGAGATCTGGCCATCGAGGATCCCAACTATCTGGTGTGGTTGGCGCGCACGCCCATCGGCCACAGGCTCCAGCCCGAGATCGACGCCCTCCTGGCAGACTCGCGGCCGACCACCGCTCGACCGCAGCGTCCCAAGTCGCGCTTCTCGCGCCGCTAGCTGGTTGCGGTCTCGACGACCGAACTGAGGTGCGGCGCGACCGCCTCGACGGCAATCCGGAGCTCGCACTTGTTCAGCGTACACAAGCGCGCTCCACCATACGCGGTCGGGGGCTCAGTTGGGACGTACCAGCCTGGCGCGCGGGAACGAATGGCCGCCCGCCGGTCGCGCTGCGATTCGGCCGAAACGGCCATATCGGCAGTGATCGGTCCCGTCCTCCCCGGGGTCCCTATCATTCCTCTCCATGGTGAGAAGTTGGGACGTCGCCGCGGACCTTCCCCCGATCGATGTGCGTCCGCTTCTACCCAGGGAAAGGGCCAAGCTCCTCGAGCTTCTGGCCGGCCTTGAGAACTCGGACTGGACACGGGCAACGGTGTGTCCGGGCTGGAACGTCCACGACGTAGCACTCCACCTGCTCGGCAATGACATCGGCCGCCTCGGTCCGCCTGTGCAGTCCGAAGCCCGATCAGGGAAGCTCGACTTCGGGTCCCTGGCTGGCTCGATCGAGCAATCCAACGAGGATTGGGTCCGGGCGGCCCGACGGATCCCGCCCTCGCTGCTCGTCGAGTTCTTGGCCCTGGGTGGGTCCAGAGTCGACGCCGCCTTCGCTCGGCTCGACATGGGGGCGGAAGGCGTCGCGGTCGCGTGGACGGGCACCGGACCCTCGCCATATTGGCTCGATGTTGCCCGGGAATACACGGAACGCTGGGTCCACCATCAGCAGATCCGGCAGGCGCTAGGTAGGCCGGCGTTGTTGGGGCGACGCTGGCTGCACCCCGTCCTCGCCACGTTCATGAGAGCGTTGCCGCTGGCGTATGAGTCAGTCCCGGCAACTGCCGGCACTCGCGTCGCAGTCGTGGTCGATGGCCCGGCGGGCGGCAGGTGGCTGATTCGGCGCGACGATGAGCGCTGGAGCCTCATCGCTGACGATGGGCGGCCCGCCGCTACCGAAGTCCGCATGGGC
>Ga0209385_1000544_pt1 | contig 15368 bp, 12 predicted proteins | sample NGEPerB_FD_184506 | JGI IMG/M metagenome (GOLD analysis project Ga0209385, IMG submission 184506) | Arctic peat soil microbial communities from the Barrow Environmental Observatory site, Barrow, Alaska, USA - NGEE PermafrostAB12-B... | ecosystem: Environmental > Terrestrial > Soil > Wetlands >... | reverse complement strand
GACTCGGCCCGTGCTCGCAGCGATGCCGAGATCGAGCAGTTCATCCGCGGTCACGCCGACTGTGCCTATCACCCGATCGGCACCTGCCGCATGGGCAACGGGCCGATGGACGTGGTCGACGCGCAGCTGCGCGTCAAGGGCATCGAAGGACTGCGGGTGGTCGATGCGTCGGTCATGCCGGACCTCGTATCGGGCAATACCAACGCGCCGACGATCATGATCGCCGAGAAGGCGGCCGACATGATCCGCGCCGCGCGCGCTCTGGCCGGCCGCGGCGTCGCCCCTGCCCACTCGTCCGCTGCGCAGGACTCCGCATCCCTCCGGCTGAGCGCTCGTGTTGCCACGACCGAGTAATCCTTCAGGCGCTCCGCGCGCGAAGACGTGGCGCGACGGCGGGCGCACGCTGCTGATCCTCAAGCTAGGATGCATCGCTCTCTACGCCTCGGCACTCGCCTCTATGGCCGGCAAACTGCCAACCACTTTTTCCGGGCCCTTGGAGTCCTTCGCACTGGTCGTGCTGGGCGTACACGCGCTTGAAGTGGTATTCGCCCTCAGACCGATCCGTCGCTATCGGCACGGCTTCGCCCTGAGCCTGCTCCTGACCTTGCTGTTCGGCGCTTTGCATTGGCTGCCATTGACGCAGCGTTCTCGCGACCGAACGCAAAGCTGATGTTGCTGTCTCTCGCGGAGAACCTCGATGGGTGTTCTTGACGGCATACGGATTGTGGAAATGGCCGGCATCGGGCCGGGCCCCTTCTGCGGCATGTTGCTGGCCGACATGGGCGCCGAGGTGATCCTCGTCGAGCGCGCGAGCGCCAACGCCAACGATCCGCTCGACCTGGGAAAGAACGCGATCGTGCACCGCGGCAAGCGGTCGCTCGCGCTCGATCTCAAAGAGAAGCCGGCGGTCGACGCCGTGCTGCGCCTCGTCGAGGGCGCCGACGCGCTGATCGAGGGCATGCGGCCCGGCGTGATGGAGCGCCTGGGCCTGGGCCCCGAGGTCTGCCTGGCGCGCAATCCGTCGCTGGTGTATGGCCGCATGACCGGCTGGGGCCAGCACGGGCCGCTGGCCCAGGCGGCCGGGCACGATCTCAACTACATCTCCATCTCCGGCGCGCTCTGGTACGCCGGCGAAGCCGGAAAGCCGCCCCTGGCACCGCCGACGCTGGTCGGCGATCTTGGCGGCGGTGCGCTCTATCTCGCGCTGGGCCTGCTCGCCGGCATCCTGAACGTGCGCGCCGGCGGCGTCGGGCAGGTCGTCGATGCTGCCATCGTCGACGGCAGCGCCAATCTCATGAACCTGCTGCTCTCGGCGCACGCGGCGGGCCAGCAACCGTTCGAGCGTGGCCAGGGCCTGCTCGACGGACCGCACTGGTGCGCCAGCTATGCCTGCGCCGACGGCCGCTTTGTCAGCGTCCAGGCCCTCGAGCCGCAGTTCAACGCGCTGCTGTTCCACAAGCTCGGCTTCGGCGCCGATCCCGAATTCAAGCGCCCCTACGACCCGCGTTGCTGGCCCGCATTGCGCGCGCGCATGGCTGCGCTGTTCCTGACGCAGCCGCGCGATCACTGGACGGCCCTGCTCGAAGGCAGCGACGCCTGCTTCGCGCCGGTGCTGACGCCGGCCGAGGCGATGGCGCACCCGCATATGGCGGCGCGCGCAATCTACGCCGAGCGCGACGGCGTGCTGCAGGCCGCGCCCGCGCCGCGCTTCTCGAAGAGTGCGTCGGCCACGCCGGGCAGCGTGCCGCGGCGGGGTGAGCATGGCGCCGAGATCCTGCGCAGCGCAGGCTTCGGGTCGGACGAGATCGCGCGGCTTCTTCCCGGAGCCTGATCCGCAGCGTCGATCGCGACCGGCCTGCGCGACGCGGGCCCCACGCCGCTGCGCACGCAGTGCCGCCACATCTATCGGCGAGACCGGCACATTGCCCGCAATGACCTGTTGCCACAGGTCCACCTTCCTACGATGCATTCATCGCCAGCTCTCGCTTCGACCGGGTCGGCGAGTGCGCTGACATGTTGTCTGTTCCGGAGGTGCCATGACCGAATCCGTGTTGCTGATCGAAACGATCGGGGCCGTTGCGCGTTTGACCCTGAACCGCCCGAAGGCGATGAACTCGCTGAACCTGGCGATGCTGGCCGAGCTGGATCGTGGCCTGGCCGAGGCCGAAGCCGACGACAAGGTGCGCGTTCTCGTCATCACCGGCGCCGGGCCGGCCTTTTGCGCCGGCGCCGACCTGAAGGAAGTGCTGGCCGGCCAGACGCTCGCCGCCGGCGAGCCCGACTTCCTCGATCGCGCCAGCCAGGTCTACGGCCGGCTGCGCAATTTCGCCAAGCCCGTGATCGCGGCGCTCAACGGCGTGACCATGGCCGGCGGCCTGGAGCTGGCGATGTGCGCCGACCTGATCGTGGCCGCCGAGAGCGCCACGATCGCCGACGCGCACGCAAACTTCGGCGTCTTCCCCGGCGCCGGCGGCGCGGCAATCCTGCCCCGGCTGATCCCGCTCAACGTGGCGATGTACCTGCTGTTCACCGGCAAGTCGCTCTCGGCCGACGAGATGAAGTCGTACGGGCTGGTCTGCGAAGTGCACCCCGACGCGCGACTCGCCGAGGCCACGCTGGTGCTGGCCGAGCACATCGCGAAGAAGAGCCCGGCCGCTCTGCGCCGCATGAAGGCCGTGGCGCGCGCTTCGGCGGACAAGTCGCGCGACGACGCCTTGCTGCACGAGCAGGTGATGCTGCGCGAGCACCTGCGCAGCTTCGATCTGCAAGAGGGCCTGCAGGCCTTCGGCGAACGGCGCGCACCGAAATTTCAGGGCCGCTGAACGGCCGCTCACTCGAGGACGATGCAATGAACGACATCTACGTGGCCGGCGTCGGCATGACCCCCTTCGGCCGTCTGCTCGACCGAACGGTCTACGACATGGTCGACGAAGCCGTGGGCCTGGCGCTGAAAGATGCCGCGTGCAGCAGCGCCGACATCGGCTCGGCCTTCTATGCCACGCTCACGAACGGCCAGTTCCAGGGCCAGACGGCGATCCCCGGTCCGATCGCGATGCGCCGCCTCGGCCTCGAAGGCATTCCGGTGTTCACGGTCGAGAACGCCTGCGCCTCCGGCTCTTCGGCATTCAACCTGGCGACGATGGCGCTGCGCGCCGGCAGCTGCGACATCGCGCTGGCCGTCGGCGCCGAGAAGATGAACATCCCCGACAAGGCCAAGATGTTCTCGGCCTTCGACGGCGGTTGGGACGTCGCGACCGTCGAGCAGAACAAAGCCGCGCTGCTCGCCTTGGGCGAAGGCGTCGTGCCGCCGCCTGGCACGATGTCGGAGCGGCCGTACAGCGTCTTCATGGACGTGTACGCGGCGCTCTGCCGCTATCACATGAAGACCTACGGCACGACGCAGCGGCAGATCGCCGCGGTGGCGGCCAAGAACCATGGCCACTCGGTGCACAACCCGCTGGCCCAGTTCCGCGACGCCTACAGCATCGAGCAGGTGCTGGCCTCGCCGCCGATCGCCTATCCGCTGACGATGCTGATGTGCTCGCCGATCAGCGATGGCGCCGCGGCGGCCGTGCTCTGCAACGCCGCCGGCCTGAAACGCCTCAACGGCGCGGCGGGCCGCGCCGTGCGCGTGCTCTCGAGCGTGATCCAGACCGGCAGCTCGCGCGGCATCGACGAGCGCACCAAGATCGTTGCCCACCTGGCGGCGAAGAAGGCCTATGCGGAAGCCGGCGTCGCGCCAGGCGACGTCGACGTCGCCGAAGTGCACGACGCCTCGGCGATGGGCGAGATCCTCAACGTCGAGTCGCTGCTGCTGGTGCCGTTCGGCGAAGGCGGCCCGGCGGCCGAGCGCGGCGAGCTGACGATCGGCGGCCGCATGCCGGTCAACCCGTCGGGCGGCCTCGAATCGAAAGGCCATCCGATCGGCGCCACCGGCCTGGGCCAGATCCACGAGCTCGTGACGCAGCTGCGCGGTGAAGCGGGCGCGCGCCAGGTGCGCAATGCGCGCATCGCCATCCAGGAAAACGGCGGCGGCCTCTACGGCATCGAGGAAGCCGTGGTCGCGGTCTCGATCCTCGCCAAGCAATAAGCCGCCAGATACCGGAGCAGACATGGGACACGTGATCAGAACCGAAGAGCAGGCCGCGGCCGTCGACAGCCTGCGCCGCTTCCTCGCGGCCGAAGCCGAGCCGATCTTCAACAAGGAGTACCGCGACCAATTCGTGCCACGCGAGAAGATGGGCGCGATCGTTCGCAAGCTCACGGAGTTCGGCCTCATCTCCGGCGTGGTCAGCGAAGAAGGCGGCGGCATGGCACTCGACTGGCTGACGACGATCATGCTGTTCGAAGAGGTCGCGGCAGCATCGGTCGACCTCTCGGTGCCAGTGCTCATCAACTCGTTCGGCGCGCACATGCTCGAAAAGCTCGCGCCGGCGCACCTGCGCGAGCGCTATCTGCCGGGCATGGTGAGCGGCGAGCTGTTCTGCAGCGTCGCGATCTCGGAACCCGACGTCGGCTCCAACGTGCTTGAGATCAAGACGCGCGCCCGACGCGACGGCGACCACTACATCATCAACGGCGAGAAGACCTGGATCAGCAACGGCTCGTATTCCGACTTCCTGATCTGCACCTGCCGCACCGGCGATGACCCGAGGAAGGGCCTGACCCACTTCCTGCTCGACCGCAAGGAACACCCGTACGAGGTGCGCGACATCCACAAGATCGCCTGGAACAGCCAGTCGACGGCGCAGATCTTTCTCACCGACGTGCGCGTGCCCGCGACCAACATGCTCGGCAACGAAGGCGAGGCGCTGAAGAACACGCTGACGATGTTCGAGCGCTCGCGCGTCTTCGTTGCTGGCCAGGGCTTGGGCATCGCCCGCCGCGCACTCGAAGAAGCGGTGCGTTACGCGAAAGAGCGGCGCCAGCACGGCAAGGTGATCGCCGGCCACCAGCTGATCGCCGCGATGCTTGCCGAGATGGCGACCAACGTCGACGCCGCGCGCCTGCTGACCTATCGCGCCGCTTCGATGATCGAAGCGGGCGTGCCGGCCGAGACCGAAGCGGCGATGGCCAAGTACTTCGCTTGCGAAGCCGCCGTCACGGTGGCGCGCCAGGCGGTGCAGATCCACGGCGGCAACGGCGTGACGAAGGAATTCCTGGTCGAAAAGCTGGCCCGCGAAGCCATCGTCGCGCCGATTCCCGAAGGCACCACGCAGATCCAGCAACTGATCATCGCCCGCGCCCTGACCGGCATCAACGCGTTCTGAACCGTCGATTTTCACAGGACCCACATTCATCATGCGTATTCAAGACAAGGTCGTCGTCATCACCGGCGGCGCTTCGGGCCTCGGCCTCGCCACCGCTCACTACCTGCTCCAGGAAAAAGGCGCCCGCATTGCGATCTTCGACATGAATGTCGAAGCCGGCGAGAAGGCCGCTGTCGAGCTCGGCGCCGAGCGTGCCCTGTTCGTGCAGACCGACGTCAGCGACGAAGCCTCGGTGCAGCGTGCCGTGGCCACGGTGATGGACCGCTTCGGCGCCATCCACGTCTGCATCAACGGCGCCGCGATCGCGACCGGCTTCAAGGTGCTGGGCAAGGAGGGCAAGGCGGCGCCGCTGGCGCGCTTCGCGCAGACCACGGCGGTGAACATCAACGGCGTCTTCAACGTGATGTCGAAGTGCGCCGAGCAGATGTCCAAGAACGAGCCGGAAGGCGGCGAAGAGCGCGGCGTCGTCATCAACGTCTCGTCGGGCGCTGCTTACGAAGGCCAAGTCGGGCAGTGCGCCTACGCCGCCTCGAAGGCCGCGATCATCGGCATGAACATGCCGGCCGCGCGCGAGCTCGGGGCCATCGGCGTGCGCGTCAACGCGATCGCGCCAGGCCTGTTCCTGACCACCATGGTCGCGAATCTCGACGAGAAGATCCTCGCTTCGCTGAAGGAGCAAATGGAGTCGCCCAAGCGCCTGGGCGATATGCGCGAGTTCGCCCACTGCTGCGCCTTCATCGTCGAGAACGCCTACGTCAATGCCGAGACGATCCGTCTCGACGCCGCGTCTCGCCTGCGCGCCCGGTAACCGCCGACCCGATTGCAACGACCCGGCCTTTCGAGCCGGCATTCAGGAGACTTTCATGAGACTTGCCGATTCCTTCGACGGCATCGCCGACCAGCATCCAAACAGCCTCGCCTTCGTCGAAGGTGCCGTGCGCCTGACATTCGCCGAAGCGCGCCGCACCGTGCACGCGATGGCCACGGCACTGACCCGAGCCCGCGAGAACGGCGCCGGTACGCATGTCGCCATCTACGCACCAAACGATCATCGGGTCTCGCTCCTGCATCTCGGCACCAACCTGGCCGATATGGCGTGGCTCTCGGTGCACATCCGCAATACGGTCGAAACGAATGCCGAAGTGCTCGACTATTTCGACGCAAGCATCGTCTTTTTCCACAGCTATTTCGAGAGCAGCGTCCCGATCCTGAAGGCGAAGCTTTCGAAGGCGAAGCTCTTCATCTGCATTGACCGTGCCTCCGAGCATGGCCAGTCGATGGAGGAGTGGCTGGCGGATTGCTGGCTGCCTTTCGGCAACAACCCGGAGGATCCTGCGACGACCGCGTTCCTGCAGCCCACGGGCGGCACGACCGGGCCCTCCAAAGGTGCAGTGCACACGCATCGCACGCTCGAGATGATGGGCCTTGCGGTGGCTTCCGCATTCGGCGTGGACGCCGATTCGCGACACCTGGTGATCGCGCCGTTGACGCATGCAGCCGGACTGATCGCACTCGGCTTCACCATCCGCGGCGGCGCCAACATCATCCTGCCCGGCTTCGATGCGGAGGCCATTCTCACGAGCATCGAGAACGAAAGAATCACGCATCTGTTTCTTCCGCCGACGGCTATATATGCGCTGCTCGCGCATCCGCGAACGAAGCAGACCGACTTCTCGTCGTTGAAGGGCTTCATTGTCGGCGCCGCGCCGATCGCGCCGGAGAAATTCAAGGAAGCCGTGCGTGTGTTCGGGCCCGTGATGTATGAAGGCTTCGGGCAGACCGAGACGCTGATCCCGATTCTGATCAAGCGCCCGGCGGACTACCTGAAAAGCGATGGCAGCTTCGACGAGGAAGCCGTTCGCGCCGCCGGCAAGGCCGTCGACGTGGTTCGCGTCGGCATCATGGATCCAGAGGGCAAGCTGCTGCCGGCGGGCGAGCGCGGCGAGATCGTCGTGCGCTCATCGATGGTCATGCAGGGCTACTACAAGAAACCCGAAGAGACGGCCGCCGTCTCCACCTTCGGTTGGCACCACACGAGCGACGTCGGCATCGTCGACGAGCGTGGCTTCGTCACCATCGTCGACCGCATCAAGGACATGATCGTCTCGGGTGGCTTCAACATCTTCCCGGTCGAGATCGAGAAGGTGATCCAGGGCCACCCGGCCGTGCTCGACTGCATCGTCATCGGCGTGCCCGACGAGAAGTGGGGCGAGGCCGTCAAGGCCGTGGTCCAGCTCAAGCCGGGCCACGCCGCCGACGAAGACGAGCTGATCACGCTGTGCAAGGACCAGCTCGGCAGCACCAAATCGCCGAAGACGGTGGAGTTCTGGGCCGAGCTGCCGCGCAGCGCTGTCGGCAAGCTGCTGAAGAAGGATGTGCGCGCCAAGTTCTGGGGCGACCAGTGGCGCGCAGTCTGAATGTGGCACCTGCAACCGTCCTGCAACGACAGCGAACGCATCGAGAACATCGACATGAATGAATCGGCCGCTGCCGCGTCGGCTGGACCGCTCTACGGCATTCCCGGCGGCGTCAGCTGGCAGGCCCGCCTGCTCAACAGCTTCCTGCGCCACGCCATCAAGCGGCCGATCCAGGATGGCATCACGCCGAGATCGGCCCGCTTCGCGATTCGATTGCTGGAGATGATCACGCCGGGGCCACGCGGCGCTGCGCGCACGCATTCGGTCGACATCGAAGGCGTTCCCTGCGAGGTCGTGGTTCCGCGCGACCCCGCGGCGCCGGGGCGGGTCGTGCTCTACCTTCATGGCGGTGGTTTCTTCGCGCACCTGCCGCGCCGCTACAAGCGGTTCGCCCGCACGCTCGCCGACGCGATGAGCGCCACGGTCTACCTGCCGGCCTACCGGCTGGCGCCGGAGCATCGCTTCCCGGCCGCGACCGACGACTGCATGGCCGTCTACCGCAAGCTCCTCGCCGACGGCTGCGCACCGGGCTCGATGTGCGTGATGGGCGATTCGGCCGGCGGCAATCTCGCCCTCGTCTCGCTGCTGCGCGCGCGCGACGAGAAGCTGCCGCTGCCCTGTTGCGCCATCGCCCTTTCTCCCGGCGCCGATCTGACCTTCAGCGGCGCCAGCTACGCCAGCAATGCCGACGCCGATCCGTTCATCCCGGCGAAAGCACTTGTTCAGCTCGTTCCGCTTTACGTCGATGTCGACAAGGTCACCCATCCCTACGTGTCGCCGATGCTTGGCGACTACACCGGTCTGCCGCCGATCAGGATCCTGGTCGGCAGCACCGAAGTGCTCCTCGATTCCTCGGTGACGACCGCCGCTTCTTCGCGCCGCTCCGGCGTCGACGTCAGCCTGCAGGTTTGGCGCGACATGCCGCACGTGTTCCCCATATTCAGCTTCCTTCCCGAAGGGCGCATGGCCATGCAGGACATGGCCGGGTTCTTCGACGGGCATGCCGCTGTGCCGGCGCCATCATCAAGAGATCAATCATGAGACAGCTTTCCGGCCAGGACGCCAGCTTCCTGTACCTCGACTCGCCGAACGGCGACGTGCACGGCACGATGGTGTTCATCTACGACCCGTCGACCGCCGCGAAGCAGCCGATCGGCTTCAAGGACATCCTGCGCCACGTCGAGTCGCGCCTCTCGGTCTCGAGCATCTTTCGCCAGCGCCTGGTGCGCGTGCCGCTCGAGCTCGACTTCCCGTATTGGGTCGACGACGAGAACTTCGACATCGAATACCACGTGCGACACATGGCGCTGCCCAAGCCGTGCGACTGGCGCCAGTTCTACATCCTCGCCTCGCGCCTGAACGCGCCTGCGCTGAACCTGGCGCGGCCGCCCTGGGAGATGGTCGTCATCGAAGGTCTCGACAAGCTCGAAGGCCTGCCCAAGGGCTGCTTCGCCCTGTTGATCAAGGGTCACCACTGCGCCCTCGATGGCCATTCGGCGGCCGAGCTGACGATGGGCCTGCACGACCTGTCGCCGGACGGCTCGCAGCGCGTCGCGGTGCCGCCGGTGCCGTACTCGTCGAACGATTCGGTCAGCATGCTGACCATGCTCGCCAACGCGGTCACCAACAACCTGAGCGCGCCACTCAGGATGATGGGGCCGGCCAAGCGCGCCTTGCCCGGCATGGCGACGATGCTGAGCCGCTTCTACAAGCGCGTGAAGGCGGCGCCGGAGAGCAACCCGGTGACCCGCTTCAACGGCAAGCGCTCGCCGCATCGCGTATTCGCGCTGCGCTCCTATCCGCTCGACGACATCAAGCGGATCAGGAAGGCGGTGCCCGGCGCCACCGTGAACGACACGGTGCTGTCGATCGCCGCCGGCACCGTGCGCGAATACCTCGCCGCCAAGGACGAGCTGCCCGAGTCCTCGTTGCGCGTCGTCGCACCGATCAACACCCGCATCGAAAGCGAGTTCGGCAAGGGCGGCAACAGCATCTCCTTCTTCTTCCCCGACGTTCACACCCAGATCGCCGATCCCCTCGAGCGACTCGCCGCGGTCTACGAATCGACCCGCCATGCCAAGGAGATCGCGGACGGCATCGGCGCGCGCGAGATGACCGACCTGAACCGACACTCGCCGGCGGCGATCACGATGCTCGCCTCGAAGATGCTCACGCACTCGCTCGGCAGCGACAATGCCACGCCGTTCTTCCACTTCGGTCTGTCGAACGCGCCCGGCCCGACCGTGCCCTTGTATTTGTGCGGCGCGAAACTGCAAGCCTGGACGGTCGTGATCCCACTTTTCAACAGCCTCGGCCTGGCGTTCGGTGTGACGAGCTACCTCGACAAGCTCACGATGTCTTTCACGGCCGACCGCGCGTCGGTGCCGGATCCGGAGTTCATGCAGAGTTGCCTCGACCGCAGCTATCTCGCCCACCTGAAGGGGGCAACCGAGGTTCTGCGCAAGCATCCGGAATTGCTCACGGCGGCGAGCACGGTCAAGCGTCGCGCCCATCCGGGGATGGCGGCCATGGGACGGAGCGCCGTCGCCGATGTGCCGATCGAAGCGCCGGTGCGCAGGAAGAGAAAAGCTGCTGCCGCTGCCGCGCCCGCGCGGGTACCGAAGGCTGCGCCGAAGCTGGTTCCCAAAGTCGTGCTGCCGCTGGCGCCGAAGCGCACTGCCGCCGCGCAGCCGGCTCGTGCGGCCAAGGCTGCCCGGAACCACTCCCCGGGAGCCCGCAAATGAGCGACTCACTCGACGGCCTGAATGCCACGCTCGCACGCCAGCGCGAGGCCTGCCTCGCCCTGCCGTATCCCGAAGCGGCGCAGCGAAGGCACGATCTGAGGGCGCTGCGGGTCGGCCTGCAACGCTACCAGGACCAGCTCTCGCAGGCGATGAGCGACGACTTCGGTCGTCGATCGGAGTTCGAATGCAAGATGCTGGACCTGCTCGCGCCGGCGCTGCAGATCGACCACGCGCTGCGCCATCTCAAGGGCTGGATGAAGCCGCGCCGGCGCCATGCCGATCTGATGTTCCTCACGAACAGCGCCAAGGTGGTCTATCAGCCCAAGGGCGTGGTGGGTGTGATCGCCGCCTGGAATTTTCCGATCATCGAAGCCGTGGGTCCGCTGATCACGGCACTGGCCGCAGGCAACCGCGTGATGATCAAGATGTCGGAATACTCGCCGCGCAGCACGGTCGTTCTGCGCCGCATGCTGGCGGAGATATTCGCCGAAGATCAGGTAGCCGTGTTCGGCGGCGGCGTCGAGATCGGCCAAGCCTTCGCCGGCCTGCCGCTCGATCACATCGTCTTCACCGGCTCGCCGGCCGTCGGCAAGGAAATCATGCGCGCCGCGTCTGCGAACCTGACGCCGGTCACGCTCGAGCTCGGCGGCAAGTCGCCCGCCATCGTCTCGCGGTCGGCGTCGATGGCCGTGGCCGCGCAGTCGATCGCGCACGGCAAGGCGTTCAACAGCGGCCAGGCCTGCGTCGCCCCCGACTACGCGCTGGTGCCGCGTGAGCGCATCGACGCGTTCGTCGCCGCGACCGTGCTCGCGTTCAGGCGCCTCTATCCGGATACGGTGAACGATCCGAACTACACCAGCATGGCTTCCGACCGACATGCCGACCGCACCCGGGAGCTGCTGGCCGACGCCGTCGCCAAGGGCGCGACGGTGACCTCGAGCGGCCCGGGCGACGGCGCCCGCATCATCGAGCTGCAGATCGTGACCGGCGTGACTCCCGACATGCGCGTCATGCAGGAGGAGCTTTTCAATCCGATCCTGCCGGTCGTGGCCTGCGATTCGCTCGATGACGCGGTGGCGTTCGTCACGGCGCGGCCGCGGCCGCTCGCGCTCTACTACTTCGGCTCGGACACGACCGATCTGCAGCGCCTCACGCGCGACGTGCATGCCGGCGGCATGACCGTCAACGACTGGGCCTGGCACGTGTTCCAGTGCGATTTGCCTTTCGGTGGCACGGGCAATTCGGGCACCGGCAGCTGGCGCGGCCCCGAAGGCTTCCGGTCGCTATCGCATGCCAAGGCGGTCTTCGCGGTGAATCGCTTCTTTCCGATCCACTTGTTCCGTCCGCCGTACGGCACGCGCATCCAGCGCCTGCTGTCGAAGATCTTCCTCGGCTCGGGCGATCCGTCGCTCGCTGGTTCGGCGGCGCGACCGGCCCAGCCGGTCGCCCGGCCTTCGACGAGCACGCCATGAGTCTCGCCATGAGCAACATCGAAGACGCGGCATCTTCCAGCCTGGCAACACTCGAGCCGATGGCGTCGAAGACCTACGCCTGGTCCGTCTTCGCGCTGACCTTTGGGTTGATGCTGTCGGACTATCTGTCGCGGCAGGTCATCGGTGCGGTCTTCCCCTTCCTAAAGGCAGACTGGGGCGTGTCGGATTCGCAGCTCGGTGCACTGGTGAGCGTCGTCTCGGTGATGGTGGGCGTGCTGACCATTCCGATGTCGCTGATCGCCGACCGCTGGGGCCGCGTCAAGAGCATCACCTTCATGGCCTTCGTCTGGTGCGGGGCGACCATCGCTTGCGGCATGGCGACCAGCTACACGCAGTTGCTCGTCGCGCGCGCCACTGTCGGGCTGGGCGAAGCCGCCTACGCGGCCGCGGGCGCCGCGTTGCTGGCGCACACGTTTCCGGTCGGCAAGCGAGCGGCGGTGCAAGGAGCCTTTCAGTCGGCGGGGCTGTTCGGGTCAGTGCTCGGCGTGGTCATCGGCGGCGCGGTCGCGGCTCGCTTCGGCTGGCGGATCGCGTTCTTCGTCGTCGGGGGACCGGGCCTGCTCCTGGCAGTTCTGTACCCCTTCGTCGTGCGCGACTACGTTGCGCCACGGCTCGATGAAGGCGGAAGCCCTGGCATAGCGAGACTGCCCATTGCGGTCATCGTTCGGCAAGTGTTTCGCGCCCGCTCGGGAAACCTGGCCTTTGTCGCCTTCGGCTTGCAGATGGCGGTCCCGTCGATCCTGATCGCCTGGACGCCCACGTTCCTGAATCGGGTCTACTCGTTCGAGCCGCAGCGTGCCGCGCTGATGGCTGCCGTGGCCGTGCTCGCGGCTGGCGTCGGCGTGCTGTTCGGCGGCAGCATCGCCGATCGGCTGAGCAAGACGCAGCCGCGCTATCGAGCCATCGTTCCGGGCGCCTATGCGCTCATCTCCGGTGTCTCGCTGACCGCCGGCTTCGCCTTGCCGCCGAGTGCATCGGCGCTCGCGCTGATCCTGGTCGGTGCCGTGTTCGCAGCTGCCCATGGCGGCTGTGCGCTCGCGATCGTGATGGACGTGACCCATCCCGCGGTCCGCGCGACGGTGACCGCCACCGCGGTGCTCGGCGCCAGCCTGCTGGGTCTGGCACCAGGCCCGTTTCTCGTGGGCCTCGTCTCCGACCTGACCGATCTGAAGACGGCGCTCACGGTTGCGCCATCGATATCCCTCGTGGCGGCGGCCTTGTTCCTGCTCGCATCGCGCTCCTACGAAGACGACGTCGCTCGCGGGCGGGTCTGATTCATCTCCCAAGCTGTTGCATCACCCCGTCGGCCGGTTTCCCCTCGGCCAGCAGGCGGGCCATGATGTTCATGGCCGGCGTGATGTGGGCGAAGTACTTCTTGTAGCCGGCACAAAGGTAGTTGAGCCCGGCTTCGCCGTCGGAAGTCTTGATGAAGCGATTCTTCGGGCACTCGCCGTTGCATGCGAAGCGGAATTCACAACGCAGGCATTCGCCAGGCAAGGTGGTTTCCTTCGCGTCGCCGAAAGCACGCTGCGCCGGCGAATCCATGAGCGCGGCCGGGTCGTCGATCATGACATTGCCAAGCCGGTACTCCGGATACATGAAGTGGTCGCAGGAATAGACGCTGCCATCGTGCTCCACGATCGCTGCCTTGCCGCAGCGCGCGCTGAAGATGCAGGCGCTCGGTGCCAGCTGGCACCATGACGCGAGAGCCCACTCGAAGTTCATGACGTGCACTGTGCCGACGTCGTGGCGAACCCATTCGTCGAAGACGGCATTCAGGAACTCGCCGTAGGCGAGCGCGCCCACGCTGTGCGACGTGACCGGCACGTCGACTTCGATTTGCGGCGCGAGCTTCTGCGCCGCCACCCGACTCAGCGCCGGAGGCGTGGCGAAGTGCAGGCCGATGACGACCTCTTTCGGCAGCGGCGCGCGCTCGACCACGGGATTGAACTGGATGAAGCGCGCGCCCAGCTCCTTGAGGTGGCGATAGATGTCGAGCGGGTGATTCACGTTCGCGCTCGAGACGGTGACGAGGACGTTGAAGTCGACGCCATGGCGTGACAGGACCTGCAGCCCGCGAACCGTGTCGTCGTAGCTCGATCGACCCCGCTTGTCGGGACGCGCCACGTCGTTCAGGGCGCGGGTCCCGTCGAGACTGACGCCGACCAGGAAGCCTTCACGCTTGAGGAAAGCACCCCACTCGTCGTCGAGCAAGGTGCCGTTCGTTTGCAAAGTGTTGCGGATCACCTTGCCATTCGCGTGGTGGCGTTGCAATGCGACGGCGCGTTCGAAGAATGCCCTCCCGATCAGCGTAGGCTCGCCGCCTTGCCACGTGAACTCGACTTCCGAAGCGGGCGTGGCCGCGATGTAGCCCTTCACGTAGGCGTCGAGTACTTCGTCCGACATCCGGAAGCGCTTGCCAGCCGGAAAGAGGCTCTCCTTTTCGAGGTAGAAGCAGTAGCCACAGTCGAGATTGCACAAGGGCCCGATCGGCTTGGCCATCAGGTGGATGCCGGTCAACGATGTCGGGGGTTGCGAGATCATGATTGCGATGCGAGCGAGCCCGGGTCTGCGTCCACGTGGCGAGCACCCGACGTTCGAGTTTGCATCGAAGTCGCGCGAGCGCCGAGGCCGCCGAATACGAATGGTCGGTTGGGCGACAGGCGGGCGCCGGTCAGTAGCGTCAGTTCGTCGGTCCTGCGGACGCTCAGCGATACTGTTCCCACTCGGCTGTCCGCTGTGGGCCGCCAAGTACCGCGCATCTCAGCTCTTCCGGGCTGTGGACTTACACCATCACGCGGGACACGACCTCGTAAGGCGCGCGGGGATTGAGGCGGCCTCGCCATACCTAGGGAAATGCTGATCAATTCGCCCGGTCCGGCACGGCGCATGCATGCACCGGAGCACCATGGCTAAGGATAGAACGAGCATGTCGCAACGCAGCTTTGCCAGTGCCGAGTACGCGATGAAGAAGAAGCGCACGCGGCGCGAGAAGTTCCTGGGCGAGATGGAGCGCATCGTCCCGTGGGCGCGGCTGATTGCGGTCATCGAGCCGCTGTACCCGACGAGCGGCCGGGTCGGCCGCCAGCCGATCGGCGTCTCGAGGATGCTGCGCATGTACTGCCTGCAGCAGTGGTACGGCCTGGCCGACGAGGCGCTCGAAGACGCGCTGTACGACAGCCAGGCGCTGCGTGACTTCGTGGGCGTGGACCTGTCGCGGGAGTCGGTGCCCGACGCCACCACGCTGCTCAAGTTCCGCCACCTGCTGCAGCACAACGACCTGACGCGGGCATTGTTCGAGGAGATCAACGCCCACCTCGCCGAGAAGGGCCTGCTGATGCGAGCCGGAACCATCGTGGACGCGACCATCATCGCCGCGCCGAGCTCGACCAAGAACGAGGGCAACACGCGCGACAGCGAGATGCACCAGACCAAGAAGGGCAA
>Ga0209385_1000541_pt1 | contig 15433 bp, 13 predicted proteins | sample NGEPerB_FD_184506 | JGI IMG/M metagenome (GOLD analysis project Ga0209385, IMG submission 184506) | Arctic peat soil microbial communities from the Barrow Environmental Observatory site, Barrow, Alaska, USA - NGEE PermafrostAB12-B... | ecosystem: Environmental > Terrestrial > Soil > Wetlands >... | reverse complement strand
GCTCGGGGGCGGGGGCGAACGGGATAGTCCGCTCGGCGCGGATCTCGAGCGCGCGGCGGACCTCTGGTGGAACGAGGAAGAGCGGCGCGGCTGCGGGCGCAACCAGCGAGGCAACCGCGCAGGCGGCACACGGGTGTTCCTTCTCCGGCACGAACGGCGCATGCGCAGGGTGATCCGGCGGGAAGAGGAACGTGCCGTGCGACAGCCTCTCGAAGCCGTCAACGTGCCCAAACGCGCCGCCGAGCGCCATCGGCGCGAGGGTCAGCACGACGAGCAGGCGCCGGAACCGGGTCAGCCGCACGGCGGAATCTTACACGCTCGTAGAATCGCGCACGCTCCGCGCGGGGCTAACGCTGATGTTCTGACGAGCGGCGGCTAGAATGCGCGGCACATGCATCGCCTGAGGGAGGTTTCGGCCGCGCTCCTCCTCGCCCTCGTGGCGACGGCGGCCGTCCTTCCGGTCGCCGCGGCGGGCGCCGCGCGCCGCGGCTGCCACTGCGCCGTGAGGATGGCGTGCTGCGAGGACGGGACATGCACGATGGGCAGAGATGAGCCGCCCGCCGACGGGCCCGAGTGGAGGAGCTGCCGGCGCGACGCGCCGGCGGCGACGACGCTCCCTCTCGACGCCTTCGAGCGAGCGTTGTCCGGAACCTCGACCGACGCCAACGCTCGGATGGTCGGCCGCATTGGGGCGATTCTCCCTGCCCGCCCGCACTCCACCTCACTTCTCCCAGCAACGCCCCCTCCCCGTCTTGTCTCTTTCTAAGAAATCCTCCGTTCCGAATTTCTTCAGAAGGAGAACTGCATCTTGAAGACCGTCGAAGCGTTTCGCTTGCTATCCATAGCCATTGCCGCCTCGCTCTGCTTCATCCCGAACGCTAGCGTGGCCTGCGCCTGCGGCTGCAGCGTCTTCGACGTCGGCGCCGGCACGATGATGCCGACCGATTCCGCGTCCGGCTTCTCCCTCTGGTTCCGCTACAGCTACATGAACCAGAACCAGAACTGGGAGGGTAGCTCCAAGGCGCCCGCCTCGGACAACAGCGACGTTCAGATCAAAACGAGCTTCTACACGCTCGGCGGCAATTTCACGATTGACCGCGCTTGGACCGTGATGGCCGAACTGCCGATCTATTCCCGCCGGTTCACGTCGACCGACGACGGCACGGTCGCCGGACCGGCCGGCAGCCTGTACACCGCAAACCTGACCGACCTCGGCGACATGACACTCACCGTCATGTACACGGGGCTCTCACAGGACATGTCGACCGGGCTGAGCCTCGGCGTCAAGCTGCCGACGGGCAACTACACCGGACCGACCGGTCCGCTCGGCGGGGCGGAGTTCGACCGCGACACCCTTCCTGGCACCGGCAGCACCGACCTCGTGATCGGCGCCTACCACGTCGGCGGGCTCAACTCCGACAACTCGCTCGCCTACTTCGTGCAGGCGAGGTATCAGTTTGCGGCCCTCACCCGGAACGACTACCGGCCCGGCAACGACCTCAACGGGGCTCTCGGACTGACCTGGAGCTTCTCGGCACGCGGGTCGCAGACCCGGGTGACGCCGCTCGTGCAGCTGATCGGCAGCTATCGCGAGCGGGACAGCGGCGCCAACTCCGACCCGCTGAACTCGGGATACAGGCGCCTGTTGCTGGCGCCCGGCGTCGAGGTGCGGCTCGGGAAGGTCCGGCTCTACGCCGACGTCGAATTTCCCATCTATCAATTCACCAACGCGGCGGCGAGCGGGACCAGCGACACGTCCGGCCAGCTAGTCGCATCCACGCTCTTCAAGGCGCAGCTCGCGTACGATTTCTAGGCGGCTCGGACAGCCAGAAAGCACCGGGACGTGACGACAATCCGCATTCTCTTGACGTCGGCCTGGATACTGGCCGCTCTCGCAGGCCCGGCCGTCGCCGCGCCTGCGGCCGGGGAGCGAGCGCCCGCCCTGGTCGTGCCGGAAATCGACGGCGCACGGCTCGATCTGGCCGCATTCCGCGGCAACGTCGTGATCGTCAATTTCTGGGCGACCTGGTGCCCTCCCTGCCGCGCGGAGATGCCTGCGCTCGATGCCTTCTACGCCCGGTTCCACGCCCGCGGCGTCCAGATGGTCGGCGTCAGCGTCGATCACGGCCGCGACCGCAAGGCCGTTACCAAGGCGGCGCATGCGGTGCACTATCCCGTCGCGATTCTGGCCGACGCCGTGACCAACGGCTTCGGCAAGCCCTCTGTTCTGCCCGTGACATACGTCGTCGATCGGGCGGGGATTGTGCGTGCCGTCCTGATGCCGGACGCGGGTCCGGTCACAGAGGACACCCTCGAACGGGCCGTCTTGCCCCTCCTGCCCGGCGGTCACCCCGGCCCCTGAGGCGTTCGAGAATGTCGGGCTGACGATCCTGCTCTGACGAGATAACGTCTCAACAGGGACCGGGTGCGCGGAGGACTCTCAGGCGCGCGTCGCGGACCCGCGCGATCCCCAGCGCCGCGACGAAAAGGCACGTTCCGAGCAGGATGATCGCGGCGCCCGAGGCGATGTCGAGCGCCACCGAAAGGAGCAGTCCTCCGACAACCGATACGAGCGCGACGGCGATCGAAACTCCCAGGAAGCCGGGCCAGCGGCTCGCGAGCGGGCGCGCGGTGGCGCCCGGAAGGACGAGGAGCGCGGAGACGAGCAGGATTCCGACGACCTTCAGCGCCGCCACGACGGCGACGGCGATGAGCGTGAGGACCAAAAGCCGCATCGCGCCCGTGGCGACTCCGGCCACGCGCGCGCCCTCCTCGTCGACCGACGCGAGAAGCAGCGGCCGGAAGAAGAATGCGAGCACGGCGAGGATGCCCGCGGCGGCTCCGGCGAGGAGCAGGAGGTCCGCCGGGTCGACCGTCAGGATGTTGCCGAACATGAGGCCGAAAAGGTCGACGTTCGTCTTCACAAAACCGAGCGCGACGACGCCCCCCGCCATGGCGGCCACCGTGAAGACGCCGACCGCCGTGTCCTCGGTGACGCCCGACGACTCCGAGGCCCGTGCCGTCGCGCCCGCGACCGCGAGCGAGACGGCGAGGCCGCCGAGGCCGGGCGGCAATCCGAGAAGAGTGGCGAGCGCCACGCCGCCAAAGGCCGCGTGCGCGACGCCCGAGCCCACGAACGCGAGACGCCTGAGCACGACGAAAAACGACAGCGCCCCGCAGAGAAGCCCCGTAAGCGCTCCGGCGAGGAGCGCCCGCTGGAAGAACGGATAGCCGAGGAATTCGATCACGGCGCTGCCCCGTGAACGTGCGCGGCGAAGCCGACGCTCACACGGCCGTCGACGTGGAAGACCGCGTCGGCTCCGCCCATCGCGTCGCTGTCGTGCGTGACATAGACGACCGTCCGGCCCGCGGCGATCTCCTCGGCCACGAGCCGCCGGAGCGTCGCGAGGCCTTCCGCGTCGAGAGCCGTGTCGGGCTCGTCGAGGACGAGGAGAGGCGGCGCGCCCGCGAGCGCACGCGCGAGGAGAACCCTCTGGCGCTGTCCCCCCGACAGGCGCCCGACGGGCAGATCCTGCTTGTCGGCGGCGAGCCCCGCGCGCGTCAGCGCCACGCGCGCCTCTTCCCGAACGCCGCCGAGCCGGCGGAAGCCGGAAGCGGGCGCGAGGGTCAGCGTGACGAGGTCGAATGCCGACAGCGGAGCGTCGGCCGTGAGCGTCGAGCGTTGCGAGAGATAGCCGATGCGCGGGCGCGGGATTTCGCGGCCGTTCTCGATGAAGGCGACCCGGCCCCGGTCCGGCGCGAGGAGGCCGAGGAGCACACGCATGAGCGTCGTCTTGCCGCCGCCATTCGGGCCGAGGATCGCCGTGCGCTCGCCCGGGTGGACTTCGAAGACAGCCTCCTCGACGACCGGCCGTCCTCCGAATGTCACGCCAACGCCCTCGAAGCGCGCGCCGACGCTCATGGCGTTCCGAGGCCCTTGCGGAATGCGCGCGCGTCAAAGCGCAACATGGCGGCATAGTCCACGCGTCCCGGCACGCCTCCGATCGCATCCACGAGCGCGACGCGGATTCCCGCGTCGGAGGCGAGGATGCGCGCGGCCGCCGGCGGAAACTGCGGTTCCGCGAAGACGACTCGGACGTTGCGGTCCCGAACGAGGTCCAAAAGCCGCTTGATGTCGCGCGGAGACGGCTCCCGGCCCGGCACGGTCTCGATCGCGCCGCCGTTCTCGAGGCCGTAGTCGGCCGCGAAGTACGCCCACGAGTTGTGCGCGCCGACGATCGGCCGCCCCTTCACCGGCGCGAGCAGCGCGGCCAGCTCGGCGTCGAGAGCGAGAAGCGCGGCCTCGCCGTCACGGGCACGCATCCGATAGCCTGCCGCGCCCGCCGGATCGAGCCTCGCGAAGCGCTCGGCGAGAGGTGCGAGCGCGCGCCCCGCGAGCTTCGGAGACAGCCACCAGTGCGGGTCGTGCCCGATCTCCCCGTCATGATCTCCGCCGTCTCCCGACACGACGCCCACGGAACGGCCCGCGTCATGGAGGACCGCGTCGGACGCGCACGCGGCCACGAGCTTCCTGGCCCAGTCGTCATAGCCTGCGCCCACGGTGACGACTATCCGCGCGGGGGCAAAGCGCTTGACGTCACGCGGCGCCGGCTCAAAGACGTGCGGAGACACGCCCGGCGGAATGACCGTCCGGACCTCCCAGCCTGGCCCCGCGACCGTCGCCGTGAGGCTCGCAAGGGGCGCGATCGTGGCGGCGGCCACCCTCCGCCCCGGAACGGTCTCTCCCCGTACCGCTGCCGCGCCGAGGCAGGCGGTGAGCAGAGCGCGTGAAAATTTCTGCATCCGGAAAAAATTATCCCACGATTGACCCGCGCGTCCCGGCGCGCGAGTATGTGCCGGGAGGCCCGTCGTGTCCTGCCGCGAGCACCACACCCACGCCCACGAGCACGGGCCGAGCTGCGGCCACAAGGCCGTGCGCCACGGCGACCACGCGGACTATCTCCACGACGGGCACCTTCACGCGCCCCACGAGGGCCACCTCGACGAGCACCGGCTCGAGGTGGATCGGACGCGGCCGGTCGCCTGCGCGCCCGTCGAGTGCGGTGAGACGCACGGGGCCTCCTGCGGGCACGAGAGCGTTCCCCACGGCGACCACGTGGACTACGACGTCGCGGGCGCTCTCCACCACCCGCACGCCGGCCATTGCGACCTGCACGGCCTCCTGCCGCAAGAGCGCGACGACGTGAAGCGCTGAGGTGAGGCGGCTACCGGGTATTGCCGACGCCTATGGGGTAAGGGTATACCCCGATCGGCTAAACATCCGTGACCTCGTCGGACTGTCAGACGCGAATTCGGTCAGTGCGTGCTCTTTGGCGCACCTTGAGGCGCCGGAGGAATCTTGGCCGGCACGTTCGAAATCGACTCTCTTACCTTGATGTCACTTCGCCCCGGTCATTGGGAAGAGTGTCCCGTCGCCAGTGACGTTGTCGTTGACGACGCCGTAGGCCACGAAGCGCCCGGCTCCCGCGGCCCGTGTGATTACTGCGTAGGCTCCGCCCCCGTAACCCACCTCCGCAAGAGGCCGATTCAGCTGGACTCGCTGGCCTGGAGCCAGCTGGACCGATGGGAAGACGCCGATCGGCGCGCCGTCAGAGGCCCGCCGAAGCGACACGGTCACCGTCACCGGCGGCCCCCCCTCAGACTCGGGGTTGGCGATCGCAACATTGGAGCGGAATGCCGGATCTTCCCGAAGCCCCGGGACGATCGCCTGGGTCGACGCCCATTGGATCTCGTTGAAGACGGGAACGCTGACACCGTAGTCCCCGGATGCCCCGGGTCCCCGAGCTGTCACGATGGCTGCGACGAGGAGATCCGCCGCCCCCTCCTCACGATCCGACGTGAACGTCAGCGTCCCATCGACATTCGCAGGGTCGACTGGAACGCCGTTCGCCACCAGCCAGGCGCCCGCGTCGGGAATCTGAAGGGCTTGATATGAGGGGATCGAAATAGGCAGTGTCCAACCTCCTGCCGCGTTCCGGAACGTCACATTGAATTCAAGGCTCAGCGGAGGGTACATTTCCGACGACCGCCACGCGAGCGCTATCTCCGTCCGGTAGGTGCCTCACCGCGACGATAGAGAGACCAAAGCTGGAAGGAACCTGGTGAGCCTGCCCTCCGTCACGTCGGGCCGTTCCAGAGGCACGATCGCCCCGTCGTTCGTGCCCTCTTCGTTCCGGACGAGATAGGCGCCGAGATCATCCACCGAGCCGAGCGGATAGCAGGAACCTTGACAGTTTCCGGTGAAGACGACCGGAGCCAGAGGTGGCGCCTGCGGGAAGTCTCCCTGAAAGAACCCGCCGTTTGCGAGGTCCCCACCGACGCCCGAGCCGTACCGATTCGATCCCCACAGGAACGCCCAGCCGTACATCGTCCCGCCGGCCCCGTCTCCGGACGCGGAGAAAGCTGCGTGCGTTCTGCTACCGGGCTTCGCGGGTGGTGGAGCGACGACAGTTTGGCCAGCCATGTCGCCGGGATTCGTACCGATCAGCGAGGTGCTGGCTGTCCCGCCGTCCGACTCACTCCAGACCCGGATCGCCGCCCACGCGTCCTCCTCGTCCACGAGCCCGTCGAATTCCACCGCCGCCGGACCGAGGAAGCCCGGGACCGGATCCTCGATCGTCACCTGGACTCCCGGATCGAGAGGAATCTCGAGGACAGGAGCCTGCCGGGCCCCCGCGAAGACCCTGGCCACCGCGGAAGACGTTGACGAGAAGTTCGCGACGTGGAGCTCGCTTCTGTAACGGACTCCGCCAAGTCCCGTGGCGTCGACCGCGGCGGCGAGGTTCTTCCTGACCCGAACGGTGGGAACCAGAAGGGGCCCTCGATAAAAGTAGTACTCCGTGGAGGTGATGTCCCGATACGCGAACCGTCCGCTGGGGTCGATGATGCTCGGAATCACGGGACTGCGCTGCGCCCGCAGCTGCCCTCGACCGAACGATCCCGATAGGAAGAGAAGCTGCCCGTCGACAGGGGCGAGCGACAAGTCGTGACCCGTGGGGTCATATCGGAGTCCCCAGAAGTCACCATCTCTCAGCAGTATTCGGTACGCCTCGGAAGCATCGCTCACGAGCGACCTGCGCAGCGAGAGACCGCGTGCCGACGAATCCCTGACGCTGATCAGGGTCCTTCCCTCGAACCCGACGACATCCACGGGCGAGAGATCGGGATCCATTCCCGGAAAGGCCTGGACGGCCTGGCCCTGATCGATTCGACAGACCGAGGACTCGGTCGGGCCCGTGCGACAGCCGAAGGCGTAGACGCCCCCATTTACCTCTCGCAGGAGCCACACCTGGGCTCCAGTCGGAACCGTGGTCCAGTTGCCCTGGTGCCACACTGCCACTCCCTCGCCGCCGTTGGGTGCGCCACCGACATATAGATCGTCCTCGTGAACCAGAGACGGACCTGTGAACGACGGCGGAAGGTGGAGGTTCACCCACTGGCCAGAGGGGGTGTCGTATCGGTACGCTCCGTAGGTTGCCGAGTTCCCTCCGTTGACGAGAACCGGGTCGTCACCCAGAAACTCGACCTGGGTGGTCGGAGGAGATGGAGGGGTCGGAAGAGCTACCCATCCAGGATCATCCCTTCTGAAGAGGCGATTCCCTCGGATGGCAAAGAACTTCGTGCGCCCGCCCAGATAGACCTGCCCGCCCGGGAGGTCGGGAACGCCAAAGGTCTCCTCCCAGTCCGCGCTCCCAAGTGCGAAGACGTTCCATCCCTCGGTCCATGCAAAGAGCCGCTTCCCTGCCGCGAAGAGCTGCGCGCCCACGACCGGGCTCGCTGGGGCGAAGGGGACCAGCGATCCTTCTCGCACTTCGTAGAGCTTGTCCGCGAATACCAGGTTGCGTCCATTCCACTCGAGAGGCAGGAGAGAGACCGAGGACTGCTCCGGAGAAAGCGGAATCGCAGATGAGAATCCCTGCGAGGTAAAGAGCACCAGCGCCCCGTCGGCTAGCGTAGAACCTTGAACGCCTATCCAGGCGGCATCCTGTGTGAAGGCGAACGGAAGCGGCTGCGTCCAGGGGTCCAACGCTGTCCATTGATCGCCATCCAGACGAAAGAACGGCAACCCGGCGGTCATTGCCTTCATCTTTGCTCCGGTCCGAGATGACGGCCCAGCACAACTGGGCTGGGAGTCCTGAATCAGATAGAGGCGATTGGAGACAGTGAAGAGGAGCCCCCAGCAGGCGGGGAGATCGGGCTCCTGTCGAATCGAACCGTCTACGAGCGAAATGGACCGAAGGTGCCGCGCGGAGGCCGCGGCGGGGCACTCCCTCCCAACCGAGCAGGAATTGAAGGCCAGGTCGGGAACGTAAATCCGATCGTCTCCACGGGGTACGAAGAGCGAGGGCCTCGAAAAGCCGCCGAGCTGGTACCCGAACGGAAGAGTCGCTGCGAGCGACCACTCGTTCCCCCTCAGAAAGAAGAGACGAAGAGTGTTGTCCTGAGTGGAGACCGCGGCGATCTGCCCGCTCGCGGCAAACATCTGACGAGACGCCGGCAGCACTACGTCCGTGTTCAACGAGATGGGATGCCAGACCTTCCCGTCGAACTCTGCCGCCCCGCCGACAGTGACGGCGATCGTCCTCGTGTCATTACCGACGATCTCCGTGATGACAGGCGTTCGCGGACCTTCGTTCGCGGCCTTCCAGACGACGTCAGCTAGAAGTGAAGACGCCGAAAGGAGAAGCGAAATGAGGCTGAGGGTACCCGCGCGCCGCAACATCGATGCATCCCAACCGGAGTGATCCGTAAGCAGGAGCGGGCCCAAGGCTCGCCTTTTGTTCATACCTGTTTGATTGTGTTCCCTCCGCGACGAATCCCCCGGTTTTTCCCTGGCGCCGCTTGATGCACCTGTATCACGCAGCGGGGAGCCCGGGCACTACCGCCCCAGCGCGCGCTCGAGGTGGCAGCGCAGGGGTTTTTCGAACGTCCAGCGCGTCGTGCGCTGGAGGCCCTGCTCCGTCGCGGCCGAGGCGTTCCAGGCGTCGAGGGCCGCGAGGCGCTCGCGGTACCACGCCCCGGAGACTCCGCCGTTCTCCCGGAGCCGCTCGAGCCTTTCGCGCTGGAGGCCGACGTCGCCGATCTCGGGATGGTGGTTCACCCCCCAGACGCGTGGAACGGTGCCGCCCTGAAGGCGCGCGAACTCGAACATCGTCACGGCCTCTCCGCGTCCCGCCCCCGGGCGGTCACAGTCGAAGCCGAGCGGCCGCGCCGCGCCCGAGCCTGTGGGGAGAAGGTCGAAGAGCCGGCTGTCGAGCACCTTGACCTCGGGGCCTCCGTTCTCGGCGAAGTAGTCGCCGAAGAAGGGGTGCGCCCAGGCGTCGTCCGTGAGGACGTTCGTGACGATGCCGGCGCTCTTGCCTCCCCTCTCCGGCCCCCGCAGGACCGCGCGGGCGACTCCGCCCCACCGCGCGAGAAGGCCGAAGGAATGACAGATGCCGAGCATCGCCGTGCCCGTGCTCGCGAGCACGCCGTCGAAGAACCGGAAGAGGAGAGCTTCCCACTCGGGGTTCTCGAGGATGCCCTGCGAGCCGGCCGATACGCCGTCGTTCTCGCGCGGGTCGAGCGCGCCGGGTCCGCCCGAGCCGACCACGAGCGGAAACCGCGCGGGAAAAGACGGCACCGCGAGACCTCGACGCACGTCGTAGCTGATGACCCGAACTGCCGGCGCGCCGGCACGGCGCTGCCGCGCGTCGTGCGCGTAGTTGAGGAGGCTCTCGACTATCGACGCGTGCCCGAGATTCGCGTAGCCGTGGTGCATGTCGAGAACCGCCACGTCCACGAGGCCCTTCTCCGGAGGAGGTTCGTCGCCGGGCGCGTTCACTCGGGCGTACGAGAGCCCGAGCCCCGGTGGAACCACGACCTGGGAGCCGGGAACCGGTGCACGGACGGCCGCGGAATCCGAATCCTCGCTCAGACCTTCTCCTCCTTGAGCGCACGCGTCATGAGATTGCGCACGGCATCCGTGGGCGACGTCCGACCCGAGAGAATCGACGCGACCATCGCGGCAATCGGCATCTCGACGCCCGCCTTTTCCGAAAGCTCGAGCAGGACCGGCGACGTGGCGACGCCCTCGGCCACCTCGCCCGAGAGAGCGGCCACGGCTTCGGGAAGCGACTTCCCGGACGCGAGCGCGAGCCCGACGCGCCGATTGCGCGAGAGATCACCCGTCGCGGTGAGAATGAGATCCCCCGTGCCCGCGAGGCCCGAAAACGTCTCGGGGCTTCCGCCGATGCGCGTGCCGAGCCGCCGGATCTCGGCGAGCGCCCGCGTGAGGAGAGCCGCCCGCGTGTTGTGCCCGAGGCGAAGGCCGTCCACGAGGCCGGCCGCGATCGCCACGACGTTCTTCGCGGCTCCCGCGATCTCGACACCCAGCACGTCCGCCGAGCGATACAGCCGCAGCGTGGGAGAGGACAAGAGCTCCTGAAGCCGCGCGGCGACGTCCGGATCCGCGCTCGCGACGACGGCCGCCGCCGGAAGGCCGCGCGCCACCTCCGCCGCGAACGTCGGGCCCGAAAGCGCGGCGAGGCCGTCCGTTCGCCCCGTCACGAACGACATGATCTCGGTCGTCCGACGGCGCGAGCCGATCTCGAGACCCTTGGACGTCGCAACGAGAGGAACGGCTGGGAAAAACGGCGCGAGCCGCTCGAGCTCCAGCGCCGTGGCCTGCACGGAGACCGACCAGAGAACGGCGGAAACCCCCGAGAACGCCTCACGCGCGTCCGTCGTGATCGTCACGCGCGGCGGAATCGGAAGTGCCCCCGCCAGCGCGGGATGAGCGCGCGTCGCTTTGAGCCGCTCGACGACATCCGGACGGCGGCCGAGAAGCGCCACGTCCAACCCCCTGTTCGCTCCGTGGATGGCGAGCGCGGTGCCCCAGGCGCCGGTTCCGACGATCGCGAGTCGTGTCACGGTTCCCTCCGTCCGACGCGTCGTTCGGTTCCCTCGAGAATCCGCCGGATGTTCGCGCGATGCGAGACGATGAGAAGGATCGCGACCGCCGAGGCGGCCGCGACTTCCGGATCGGGCGCATGGAACAGGAGCCGCATCGTGAGCGGCAGAACGCAGGCTGCCGCAATCGAGCCGAGCGAGACGAAGCGCGTCCCGGCGATCACGGCGACGAAGACGGCCACGACCGCGAGCACCGCGAGCGGGCACAGGACCGAGAACCCCCCGACCGCCGTCGCGACGCCCTTGCCTCCGCGGAATCCGAACCAGACCGGGAAAACGTGGCCGAGCACGGCAGCGCACGCCGCCGCCCCGAGCCAGAGCGGGTCGTACGTGACGGCCTGCATCAAGAGCACCGCGAGCGTGCCCTTCCCGACGTCGAGAAGCATCGTCAGGGTCGCGAGCCGCTTTCCCGACGTGCGCAGCACGTTCGTCGCGCCCGCGTTGCCCGAGCCCTCGTGCCTGACGTCCACGCCGCGAAACACGCGGACGAGGACGACCGCGAAGGAGATCGATCCGAGCAGGTAGGCCGCGACGAGACACGCGAGCTCGCGCGTCACCGGCGCCCTCCGTCGGCGAGGCCGAGAAGGTACTTTCGCAGCATCCCGAGCGCGGTCGAGGTCGTCCAGCGCCGGATGAGCGAGCGCTCGCCCGGCAGGAGAAGCCTCCTGTGAAGGCGCGTTCCATCCGCCGCGTCGAGCGCGACGTGAACGGTGCCGACGGGCTTTTCCGGCGTGCCGCCGCCGGGGCCCGCGATGCCCGTCGTCGACAGCCCGATCGTGGCGCCGAATCTCTTGCGCGCGCCGAGCGCCATCTCGCGCGCGGTCTCCTCCGAGACGGCTCCGTGGCGCTCGAGCGTGGCCGCCGAGACGCCCACGAGGTCCGCCTTCGCGGCGTTCGCGTAGGTGACGGCGGCGCCGAGGAAGTACTCCGACGAGCCCGGGACGTCCGTAATACGCCCCGCGAGATGGCCTCCCGTGCACGACTCGGCGAGCGCGAGCGTCTGGCCCTTCACGCGGAGCAGGTCGCCCGCGACGCCCTCGAGCGTGTCGTCGTCGCGGCCGAAGATCTCGCCCGACAGCGCCTTGTGGAAATCGGCCTCGATGCGGTCCAGGACGCGCGACGCCTCTTCGAACGTCCCGCGCGCCGCGAACTGGAGCTGCACTTCGCCGGGCGCGGCCAGAATCGTGAACGGGACGTCGGCATACGCGGTATACACGGGCTTGACGAGCGTCTCCACCACGCTCTCGGGCATCGCCGCGATCTTCAGCGTGCGTCGGTGCACGCCGGCCGCTCCGGCTCGCGCGAGGAGGGGCTCGACGGCGTCGGCCCACATCGCCTTCATCTCGAGCGGAACCCCGGGCAGGAGGACGACGGTCGAGGCTCCGGCCGCCACGAGAAAGCCGGGTGCCGACCCGCGGGAGTTCGCTAGGACGACGGCGCCCTCGATCACGTCGGCCTGCTTCTCGTTCACCTTCGGCATCTCGAGGCCGCGCCGGCGAAAGCGCTCCTTGAGGCGCAGGAGGATCGCCTCGTCCCGCACGAGGACGCGTCCCAGCACTTTCGCGACCGCTTCCTTCGTGCGGTCGTCGTCCGTGGGTCCGAGCCCGCCCGTCACGACGAGGAGCGGAGCCCGCGCCAGCGCGAGGGGAATCTCGGCGAGAAGGTCGGCCCAGCCGTCGCCCACGCAAACCTTCCGCACGACGGAGATCCCGAGGGCTTCGAGCCGGCTCGTCAGGTACAGCGAGTTCGTGTCGAGGCGCGCCGTGCCGAGCAGCTCGCTGCCCACGGCCAGGATCGAGGCCGTGCTTGGGCGCGACGCTGAACCGGCGCTCACGCCGGCACCTCCGTGCCCGTCTGGAGCTTGCGAGACGTCTCCTCCCATTCCCACAGCTTCGCCTCGAGCGTCCTCTTGGCCTGCTCGCGCGCGGATTTCACCTGCCGGACCTTCTCCCCATCGCGGAACACGTCGGGGTTCGCAAGCGAGAGATCGAGCGAGCGAATCTCCTCCTCGAGGCGCGCAATCTCCTCTTCGAGCACCGCGAGAATTCTTTCGTTCTTTGCGCGCCGCCTCTCGGCGGCGCGGTCCGGAGAGGGAGATTTCTTAGAAGGTGTGTGTTCAGCGGAAGCAGCGGGCTGTGCTCCAGCGGTGCGGGGTGCGCCACGACCGTCTTTACCCTTCGAAGAATCTTTATCTTTGTCTTTCTTCCCCTTCAAAGAAAAAGCAGCAGCACCCTTGCCCCACTGTAGCTCGTCGCGCTTCTGCGACCCGTCCTGGGTGGGAGCAAGAAGTTCTTTCTTCCTCTTCACGAGGTCTGCGTAGTTGCCGGGGTGCAGTTCCACAGCGCCGCCCGGCACGATCTCGAGAATCTGCGTCGCGATGCGGTCCACGAACCAGCGGTCGTGACTCACGAAGACGATGGCGCCCTCGAAAGCTTCCAGGGCGTCCTCGAGCTGCTCGCGCGCGTCGAGGTCGAGGTGGTTCGTGGGCTCGTCCAGCAGGAGAAAGTTCGCGCCGCCGAAGACGATGCGCGCGAGCGAGAGACGTCCCTTCTCGCCTCCGGAGAGCGTCGCGATCTTCTGGAAGACCTCGTCGCCCCGAAAATCGAAAAGCGCGAGGAAGTCGCGGGCTTCGTTCTCTTTCATCGTGGGGTCGAGATCCATCACGGCGTCGAGCGCCGTCGCCTCGACCGGAAGGTCGCCCATCTCCTGGTCGTAGTAGCCGGTGAGAACGCCGGTGCCCGGCACGGCCGAGCCGGAAAGCGGAGGCAGCACGCGCGCGAGCGTCTTCAGGAGCGTCGTCTTGCCGCAGCCGTTCGGCCCCCAGAGCGCGAGGCGGTCCCCGCGGCGGAGGAGAAACGACACGGGCTGAAGGAGCGGCCCCGTCTCTTTGTAGCCAGGCACGAGCTTCTTCGCCTCGAGAACGCGCCCGCCGGAGACGCGCGCCTCCTCGAAGCGGATAGAGACGTCGTTCCCGTCTTCCCGGGGCGCTTCGATCCTCTCGATGCGTGCGAGCATCGTGCGGCGGCTGCGGGCCTGCTTCGTCTTCTGGCCGGCGATGTTGCGGCGGATGAACTCCTCGGTCCGCTCGATCATCTGCCTCTGCTTCTCGGCCTCCTTCGCGCGGAGGCGCTCGCGCTCGGTCTTGAGCTTGCGGTAAGTCGCGTAGTCGCCCGGATAGTCCTCGAGACGGCCGTGCGCGACCTCGACGATGCGGTCCGCGACGGCATCGAGAAAGCGGCGGTCGTGCGAGACGACGAGCGCGGAGAGGCCGGCGCCCGTCTTCCGCTCCACGAGCCAGCCCTCGAGGAACTCGATTCCGGCCACGTCGAGATGGTTCGTGGGCTCGTCGAGGAGAAGAACCGAGGCGTCCGTCAGAAGGAGCCGGGCGATCTGGGCGCGGTGCTTCTGCCCGCCCGAAAGCTCGCCCACGGGCCTGTCCCAGAGCGCGCGCGAAAGACCGACGCCCATGAGCACCCTGTCCACGCGCGCGTCCGCCTCGTAGCCGCCCGCGCGCTCGAAGTGCTCGCGCACGTCGTCGTGATCGGCCAAAAGCGCGTCGAGCGCCGCGCGGTCGCCGTCGGCGCCGTGCGTGGCAATGGCCTCCTCGAGGCGCCGCATCTCGCGCTCGAGCGCGAGAAGGGGCTCCTGCGCGCGAGCCACGAAGACGCGAAGCGGCTCGTCGCCTTCGGGCTCGACCGCCTGATCGAGAGAGGCGAACGTCGTGCCGCCCGCTACGTACAGCTTGCCGCCGTCGGGCTCGACGAGCCCCTGGACGATCTTCAGGACGGTCGACTTCCCCGCGCCGTTCCTCCCCACGAGGCCCACGATCCGGCCGGGGTCGTGCTGCCACGTGGCGTCCACGAGGACGTCCTTCGTCCCGAAGCTCTTGCGGACGTTTTCCAGCCGGTACAGCACCGCCCGGAGGATAAACGAAGGGCTCTCCCTACCGCCCCGGACGCGAATCGCCGCTTGTGCGGCTATCTCACGTTCCGAACGAGATAGAGGTCGGTGAGCAGGCGGAGATACGAGGTGACGATGGTCTTCCCATCCTGGCTGATGTTGCCGGCGAAGACGCCCCTCAGAATCCCGGCCCTGTCTTGAATCTTGAGGTCGCGCCAGACTTCCCGCAACCCGCTTATGGTATCGAGCCTGTCGATCCGCGTCGGATTCCCCGCCGGACCGATCAGGAAGACCGACCTGTTGTCCGAAAACCAACCGATCGGCAGGGAGGATTCCTTTCCGAGGTCCACCCTCCGACGGACCTCGCCGCTCGCCGAGAAGACCACGAGGCGGCCCGTGGACTCGGCGACTGCCGCAACGGAGCTGCCGTCCGGGGAAACGACCGGGTTGTAGAGATTCTCCGCGGTTCCGAACGGCTGCGGCGATCCTCCATCCACGTCCTGGACCCAGAGGCGCTCGAGATTGTCCGCGCCCTCCGCGAGGAAGACGAAACGCTTGCCGC
>Ga0209385_1000540_pt1 | contig 15449 bp, 13 predicted proteins | sample NGEPerB_FD_184506 | JGI IMG/M metagenome (GOLD analysis project Ga0209385, IMG submission 184506) | Arctic peat soil microbial communities from the Barrow Environmental Observatory site, Barrow, Alaska, USA - NGEE PermafrostAB12-B... | ecosystem: Environmental > Terrestrial > Soil > Wetlands >... | reverse complement strand
GACTGGGACCATGCCACGCGCGCCCGCAAGCCGATTGTCGCCGCGGTCGCCGGCTTCGCGCTCGGCGGCGGCTGCGAACTGGCCATGCATTGCGACATCATCATTGCCGCCGACAACGCCAAGTTCGGCCAGCCCGAGATCAAGCTCGGCGTCATTCCCGGTATCGGCGGCACGCAACGGCTCACGCGCGCGGTCGGCAAGGCCAAGGCGATGGATATGATCTTGACCGGCCGCATGATGGACGCGGCGGAAGCGGAAAAGTCCGGGCTGGTGGCGCGCGTCGTGCCGGCGGCAAACCTGATGGAAGAGGCGATGAAGGTCGCCGAAACCATCGCCAACATGTCGCTACCCTCGGTGCTGGCGGGCAAGGAGGCGATCAACCGTGCCTTCGAGGGCGGCTTATCGGAGGGCGTGGTGTTCGAGCGGCGCATCTTCCATGCGCTGTTCGCGACCGAGGATCAGAAGGAAGGCATGAAGGCCTTCGTCGAGAAGCGCAAACCGGTGTGGAAGAATAAATAGCGACCGCTATTTCCGCACGCAGATTATCCGCACGACCGACGCCTTGGCGTCGCCGGTTGTCGTCTGCGCGGTCTGAACGTCATGCGCGGCGAGGAAACCGCGGATGGTCTCGGCGCTGATGAGCCGCACCGGCGGCGCCGAGGCCTCGACGCTGGCGAGCACCGCATGGCCCATTTCCATCATGCCGACGAACTGCCCCTGCGCATCGAGCGCGGCGGCGCCGGAAAATCCGGCCATCGGCACCGGCTGGCGTAATTCGATCGCGCTGCCGTCCGCCAGCCGCGCCTTGATCTCGGTCAGCTTGCGGCTGCCGTCCTGCTCTTTCGGATCCGGAATGCCGACCAGCGTCAGCTCGCCCGTTCTGGGCGCATCGCGCGTCAGCGCCAGCGGCGACGCCTTGCGCGGCCCATAGACGCGCAGCAGCGCGAGCCCGTTGTCCTTGTCGTCGGCGATACGGTCGGCGTCGCCCAGCCCGGAAGCGACGATCACCTGGCAGCCTTCGGTGAGTTTCAAGTCGGTGACGATGTGGCCTTGCGCGCTCACCACCAGTCCGTTGCCGTATTCCACCGACCTTGCCAGCGCGGCATAGGGTGCGCTGCGCTCGGGAAATGGCGAGAACGAACTCGCCATCGCCACCATCACCGGCGCGACGATCGTTTCCATCATCTGGTCGTACAGCATGGTGAAGCCGCGCACCTCGCCATCGCGCAGCTTGGCGCGCACGGAAAACAGCTTCAGGCCCTGCATGCCGCTGATGAAGAAATTGTCGTCGTGCAGCACGCTGGTTTCGATCCTGCGCGTGGCCGGTTCCTTCTTCTGCTGCTCGAACAGCGCGGCGAGCGTGAGCTTGGGATCCTTGATGCGGAAGGTTTCAACCTGCACCTCGTCATGGGCCGAGGACCAGCGCGTGCCGCGGGCGGCGTCGCGCGCATGCGGCACCAGCTTGGTCGGCAGGCCGATGCGGATGCCGGTGGCCGGGTCGACCACCACGTTCCAACCGAATTCGTCCTCGTGCACCTTGGCGGCGGCGACCAGCTCTGCGCGCTCGGGTGGCGTGAGCTCGCCGGTGATCTTCGCCTTGTGGCGCTTCTGGAAATTCTTGATTGCCGCCAGCATCGGGTCGCCGCCGGTGGGCTCGCCGGTATAGTCGCCCGCCCACAGCAGCGCGGCCTGGATTTTCAGGCGCTCGTCCGGCGGAATTCCCGCGAACACGTCGGGCGCCGGTTCGGCTTTGGCGGCGGCAGGTTTCGGCGTGGCCGGCTTTGCGGCGACGGTCTTCGCGGCGGCGGGCGTCACCGTGGTGGGCTTTACAGTGGCAGGCTTCACATCGGCAGGTTTGGGCGTGACCGCTTTCGCTTCGGTGGGTTTGGCTTCGGCCGGCTTCACTATGGCCGGCTTGGCGTCGGGCTCCTTGGCCATCGGGATGATGCCGGGCGAATCCTGCGCCGGCGCCGGAATGGCGCCGAGGCAAAACACGAGCATCACCAGAATCGGTCCCCAACGCATCGTTTCACGCCACCCTGATCTTGTTTTGCGGCCACCTTAGCCCATCGAAGCGGGTGCGCAAGCATCAAGAGGCTGGCCGAAAGGCCTGTAAAGCCATAGGGTTAAATTGATGCTCGATGCAAAAGAACTCGAACGCTATGCGCGCCACATCGTGCTGCGCGAGGTCGGCGGGCCGGGGCAGGCCAAGCTCAAGGCCGCGCGCGTGCTGGTGATCGGCGCCGGCGGCCTGGGCGCGCCGGTGCTGCTCTATCTCACGGCCGCCGGCGTCGGCACGCTCGGCGTGGTCGATGACGACACGGTGTCGCTGTCGAATTTGCAGCGGCAGGTGATCTTTACCACCGATGATATCGGCAATCGCAAGGTGGATGGCGCCGAGGCGGTGATCGCGCGGCTCAATCCGCATGTGGCGGTGGAAACCCACATGACGCGGATCGATGCCAGCAACGCGCTCAAGCTGATCTCGGGTTACGACATCGTGGCCGACGGCTCCGACAATTTTGCCACCCGTTATCTCGTCTCCGACGCCTGTTATCTTGCGAAAAAGCCGCTGGTCACCGCCGCGGTCGGCACTTTCGACGGCTCGCTGACCACGCTGCGCGCGCACGAGATGCGCGCCGACGGTGTGCGCAATCCGACCTACCGGTGTCTGTTTCCCGAGCCGCCGCCGGCCGGCACGGTTCCTGCGTGTGCGGAGGCCGGCATTCTCGGCGCGCTGCCGGGCGTGCTCGGCTCGATGATGGCGCTGGAGGTGATCCGCGAGATCGTCGGCTTCGGCGAAGGCCTGGTCGGACGCCTGCTGATGGTCGACGCGCGCTCGATGCGGTTCGAGACGCTGAGCTACGACTGGGACCCGGGCAATCCGCTCAGCGGCGAGAAACCGACGATCAGAGATTTGTCAGCGCACGCATAATGCGCCGTGAACTCTGACGGGCGGCCCATAGCCCCGCGCTTGCGCGGGGCGTCCAATAAAAAATCACCGACCACCGGCCGAGGCGTTAAAGCATAGAAGGAAGGACTCTATCCGGAGGGCGGTGTCCGTCCATGAAGGTCTTGATGTTGATGATGACCTTCTCGCCCATATCGATGCGGCCTTCCAGCGTGGCCGAGCCCATATGCGGCAGCAGCACCACCTTGCCGGCGCGCGCCAGCTTGACCAGCTTCGGGTTCACCGCCGGCTCGTGCTCGAACACGTCGAGCCCCGCGCCGGCGATGTCGCCCGACTCGATCAGACGCGCGAGCGCGTTCTCGTCGATCACCTCGCCGCGCGAGGTGTTGACGATATAGGCCTCGGGGCGGAGCAGCTTGAGGCGGCGCGCCGACAGCAGGTGATAGGTCGCCGGCGTGTGCGGGCAGTTGACCGAGATGATGTCCATGCGGGCGAGCATCTGGTCGAGGCTCTCCCAATAGGTGGCGTCGAGCTCTTCCTCGATCTTGGGCGCCACCCGGCGGCGATTGTTGTAATGGATCTGCAGGCCGAAGGCGCGCGCGCGGCGCGCCACCGCCTGGCCGATCCGTCCCATGCCGATGATGCCGAGCCGCTTGCCCCAGATGCGGTGGCCGAGCATCCAGGTCGGCGTCCAGCCGGTCCATTCGGTGTCGGAGGCCAGCACAGCGGAGCCTTCCACCAGCCGCCGCGGCACTGCCAGCACCAGCGCCATGGTCATGTCGGCGGTGTCCTCGGTGAGCACCCCCGGCGTGTTGGTGACGGTGATCCCACGCTGCACGGCGGTGGCGACGTCGATATTGTCGACGCCGTTGCCGAAATTGGCGATCAGCTTGAGCTGCTCGCCCGATTTGCTGAGCACCGAGGCGTCGATGCGGTCGGTGACGGTCGGCACCAGCACGTCGGCGGTTTTCACCGCCTCGGCGAGCTGGCCTTGCGTCATCGGCTTGTCGTCGGGATTGAACCGGGTGGCGAAAAGTTCCCGCATGCGCAGCTCGACGCTGTCCGGCAGCTTGCGGGTGACGACGACTAGCGGCTTTTTGGTCTTCGTCATGGCCTTTTTACCGCGGCATCCGGCGGCCTATCGTACTGCCGTTTGGGCGCCGTTCAGCCCTCTTTAACCGTGCTCGCCCACACTCCCGGTTCTCTCGCGTGGGGTCAAAATCCGTTCTTTTTCCTACCAGATGGCAGTGACAACACAAAGCTTTGCAGCGGCACTCCGCCGCCTGGGCTGCGCGGCGTTTGCGGCCGCCGCGCTGTCTGTCGTGGACCCAACCGGCATGGCGATGTCCGCCCAAACGGGCAGCGACATCGCCATCGCTACCGGTTCAGTGAGCGGCCTGCCGGTCCCGCGCTTCGTCAGTCTGAAGTCAGATCGGGTTAATGTGCGCTCCGGCCCGAACAAGGACCAGGAGGTGCGCTGGGTCTATACCCGCGCCGGCATGCCGGTGGAGGTCACCGCCGAGTTCGAGAACTGGCGGCGCATCCGCGACTGGGAGGGGGCGGAAGGCTGGGTCTACCACTCGTTGTTGTCCGGCAAGCGCTCCGCGGTGGTGGTGCCGACCTTGAAGGACGATCTGGTGCCGCTTTATGAGAGCCCGGACGCCAAATCCCCGGAGACCGCCCGCCTGCAATCCGGCGTGCTCGGCCAGCTCAAATCCTGCAACGGCACCTGGTGCCAGTTTGTGGGTAAGAATTTCGACGGCTGGATCCGCCAGGAGCGGCTGTGGGGCGCCTATCCGAACGAGAAGGTGGATTGATTCTGTCATCGCCGGGCTTGACCCGGCGATCCCGATTAGGGACGCAATGCCCACCTAAGCGAGATGGCCGGGACGAGCCCCGGCCATGACAAATTCAAATTCAGCAGATGACAGATAAGGGCGCAGGCGGTCAGCTCTTCCGCCGCAGCCGCACCACCACGTCCACGCGTTCGATCTCGAAACCTTCCGGCGGGGTCGGGGTCTTGCCGACAATCACCTCGGCGCATGGGATGTCGACCAATTCGTTCTCGCCCTCGACGAAAAAATGATGGTGGGCCGAGGCATTGGTATCGAAATACGCCTTCGATCCTTCGACCGCCACCTGGCGCAGCAGGCCGACCTCGGTGAACTGGTGCAGCGTGTTGTAGATGGTGGCCAGCGACACCGGCACCTTGGCGCGGGTCGCCTCTTCGTAAAGCATTTCGGCGGTGAGGTGGCGGTCGCCCTTGCCGAACAGCAGCCAGCCGAGCGCCATGCGCTGGCGCGTCGGCCGCAAGCTGACCTGGCGCAGCATCGCCTTCACGTCATGCCACGGGCAACCCGTAAGCTCCGAGCGGTCGGCCGCCTTCGCCGCCGCGGCGGGCGTTACATACGGGAATACCATGGTGCGCGGTTGGCTCATCGTTACGCCCAAACAGCCAGCCCCGGCGGGCCGGCAAATAACCGTTTCATTTGCAACATATACGCATTAGCGCCCTAGATGCAACTCTCTCGCAATTGCCGCCATGGTCGTTTTGTCGCGCTGTTCCAGCAGGAAGATTGTCCGTGCTGCGCGGTTCCGCCATCTTTGCCAGGTAGCCTTGGTGTGTTACGAATCCGCGCATGGGAATTCAGCCAGCAGGCCCGCCAAGCGGGGATATCGCGCTTATGGACACCAAGCGTCACAGCTTCGAATACGAAGACCTGCTTGCCTGTGGGCGGGGCGAGCTATTCGGGCCGGGCAACGCCCAGTTACCGTTGCCGCCGATGCTGATGTTCGACCGCATTTCCGAAATCGCGGAACAGGGCGGCGAACATGGCAAGGGCCTGATCCGTGCCGAGCTCGACGTTAAACCGGACCTCTGGTTCTTCCTCTGCCACTTCAAGGGCGATCCGGTGATGCCGGGCTGTCTCGGCCTCGATGCATTGTGGCAAATGGTCGGATTTTTCCTCGGCTGGCTGGGCTCGCCGGGCAAAGGCCGCGCGCTCGGTCTGGGCGAAGTCAAGTTTTCCGGGCAAGTGTTGCCGACGGTGAAAAAGGTCGTCTATGGCGTCGACTTCAAGCGGGTGATGCGCTCGAAGCTGGTGCTCGGCATCGCCGACGGCTGGCTTTCGGCGGATGGCAACGTGATCTACCGGGCCTTTGACCTCAAGGTCGGCCTGTTCAAGCAGGACGAAGCGCTGCAGCCGAGCGGCGCTTGAGCAGAGCCTGTGGTGTTGCATGGTTGCCTCGGGCGGCCCAAATGTGGACCAATCATCGAGAATCCGCGGCGTGGGTGAGGTAATGCGGCCATGAGACGAGTAGTCGTCACCGGGATGGGCATCGTCTCATCCATCGGCAACAATACGCAGGAAGTTCTGGCCAGCCTGCGCGAGGCCAAGTCCGGCATCACCCATGCCGAGGAGTTCGCCAAGCGCGGCTTCCGCTGCCAGGTGCAGGGCATGCCGACGCTCGATCCGGCGGGGTCGGTGGACCGGCGCGCCATGCGCTTCCTCGGCCAGGGCGCGGCGTGGAATCACGTCGCCATGGAGCAGGCGATCCGCGATTCCGGCGTCGAGGAGAAAGACATTTCCAATCCGCGCACCGGCATCGTCATGGGATCGGGCGGTCCCTCGACCGCAACGATCGTCGAGGCGGCCGATATCACCCGCGAAAAAGGCTCGCCCAAGCGCATCGGGCCTTTCGCCGTGCCGAAGGCGATGTCGTCCACCGCATCGGCGACGCTTTCCACCTGGTTCAAGATCAAGGGCGTGAATTATTCGATCTCCTCGGCCTGCGCCACGTCCAACCATTGCATCGGCAACGGCACCGAATTGATCCAGTGGGGCAAGCAGGACATGGTGTTCGCCGGCGGCTCGGAAGAGCTGAGCTGGACCATGTCGAACCTGTTCGACGCCATGGGCGCCATGTCGTCCAAATACAACGACACGCCGCAGAAGGCCTCGCGCGCCTATGACAAGGACCGCGACGGCTTCGTCATCGCCGGCGGCGCCGGCGTGCTGGTGCTGGAAGAGCTCGAACACGCCAAGGCGCGCGGCGCCAAGATCTATGCCGAGGTCGCCGGCTATGGCGCGACCTCCGACGGCTACGACATGGTGGCGCCCTCGGGCGAGGGCGCGGCGCGCTGCATGCGGATGGCGTTGGAAACCGTGAAGGCGCCGATCGACTACATTAATCCGCACGCCACCGCGACGCCGATCGGCGATCTTAAGGAGATCGAGGCGATCCGCGAAGTGTTCGGGTCCAAGTGCCCGCCGATTTCCGCCACCAAGTCGCTCACCGGTCACTCGCTCGGCGCCGCCGGCGCACAGGAGGCGATCTATTCGCTGCTGATGATGCAAAACGGCTTCATCTGCGAGAGCGCCAATATCGAGAACCTCGATCCCGCCTTCGCCGACATGCCGATCGCGCGCGAACGCAAGGACAACGTGACGCTCGGCGCCGTGCTGTCGAACTCGTTCGGCTTCGGCGGCACCAATGCCTCGGTGGCGTTCAAGCGGCTGGATGCGTAGTTTTTTTTCTGTCATTCCGGGACGGCGCGCAGCGCCGGACCCGGAATCCAGAGCCAAGTGCAAGCATCTGGATTCCGGGTTCGCTCGCTCCGCTCGCGCCCCGGAATGACGCCGAGGTAGGAAGGGCAAAATGCCGGGGCTGATGGACGGGAAACGCGGGCTGGTGATGGGGGTCGCCAACGACCATTCGATCGCCTGGGGCATCGCCAAGATGCTTCATGACCATGGTGCCAAGCTCGCTTTCACCTATCAGGGTGATGCGCTGGCCAAGCGGGTCAAGCCGCTCGCGCAATCCGTTGGCTCATCCTTCCTGATGCCGTGCGACGTCGAGGATATCGCCTCGGTCGACGCGGTGTTCGACGAAATCAAGAAGCAATGGGGCACGCTGGATTTCCTCGTGCACGCCGTCGCTTTCTCCGACAAGAGCGAGCTCAAGGGCCGCTACGCCGATACGACGCGCGAGAATTTCATCCGCACCATGGTGATCTCCTGCTACGCCTTCACGGAAGCCGCCAAACGCGCGGCCGCGCTGATGCCAAACGGCGGCTCGATGGTGACGCTGACCTATAACGGCGGCGAGCGCGCGATGCCGAACTACAACGTGATGGGCGTGGCCAAGGCCGGGCTGGAAGCTTCCGTGCGCTATCTGGCGGTGGACTTCGGGCCGCAGAAGATCCGCGTCAACGCCATCTCGGCCGGGCCGATCCGCACGCTGGCTGGCGCCGGCATCACCGAGGCGCGCTACATGTTTGCGTTCCAGCAGAAATATTCTCCGCTCGGCCGCGGTGTGACGCTGGATGAACTGGGCGGCGCTGGATTGTACCTGCTGTCGGATTTGTCGACCGGCGTGACCGGCGAAGTGCACTTCGTCGATTGCGGTTACAATGTCATCGCCATGCCGCAGCCGGAGGCGCTCAAGGAAGCGCATGGAGCGGTGGATACCGACGGCGGGCAGTAGGACGAACCGCCTCATCCTGAGGAGCGGCCGAAGGCCGCGTCTCGAAGGAGGGGGCGATGGTATCCTTTCGTCAGAGTGCGCCAAACGGGCCTTCAGGAAGTATCACCGACGCATTACTGAGGCATCGCACGTAGAAGGCATTGAATGCTTCGGCAGCGTCTACCCCGTAATATTTGGTAAGACATTCGAAGCACTGAATGATGTCCATTCGACAATTTTGGATGACCAATAAGCCCGGCCAATGAGCATCAGTGCCGAGATAGCGGCTACCGTCATTCGCAGTCTGCATTTTTAAAAACTGCAAGCTGAGCATATCAAAATGAGACACGGAACTAAGTTGGCCGTAGACGCCGTCGTACATCTCGGCCATCTGATCTTGAGAGATAGCGAGTGTCGTTAGCGCCGGCAGTGAGTCTCTCCGTCCGGCCATCGTGCGGAGGTCCATATTATCCCACTCTTTGAGACGCGCCTGCTCTTCCTTTGAGAGAGTATCCGTTGCCCACTGAGGGATCGCGCCAAATTGCGCCTCCATCCTCGATCTAATCTTTTGGGGCATATTTTTAAGAAGCGAGCGAACTTTGCCGTAGAAATAGCGGCGGTACTTCTCGGCCTCGGTCCCGTCTGGTTGCCGAGCGAGCCAGGAGAAGCGCAAAGCCTGCTCGTACCTGTCGCGTAGCAGCGACATTGCAGCGTGGATGAGTCCCCAACTCGCATTTGATCTTAGTGCGAGACTAGTTATTTCCGAAATGTGCATCATGCGCCGCGACATGAAGTGGGCCGGCGGATCTTCCTCTTCCTGTTTGGGAAACATTGTTAGGTACTGTGACCAGACTTGCTTGTTAAGCTCGAAAATCGCCGCAAGCGGTTGCGATAGAGCAAATGGTCCTAAATGATCAAGAATGTTTGCTTCCGGCACGGCCAATCTCCGTAATGAGATTATTGCTGCCCGACCCCAACTACCAGGTCGCCGAGTCAGAGTGTTATACCAATTCGCGTTGCTCGCGACCTATGTGCGGCGTTGCCGCGGGTTTGTCACGCCCATCCAAGCACTTGATTCGACTCGCATTTACAATGCGATCAACCCCGCACAACGTTGGGCACCATGAGTCAAGATTTCCGAGTTTGGGTATTAGTGCAGCACGAACTGTTTTGCTTGAACTTGCAACAAAAAACGGCCGGGGATTTCCCCGGCCGTTTTGCATTGCCGATGAGGCGGAGCCCTATTCCGCCGCCTGCGGCTGCGCTCTAGAAACCCTCGAAAACTCCTTCCGCAGAGATCAGGCGAGGTCGAAGCGGTCCAGTTTCATTACCTTGGTCCACGCCGCCACGAAGTCTTTCACAAACTTCTCCTTCGAGTCCGCGCACGCATAGACTTCCGCCAGCGCCCGCAGCTGCGAGTGCGAACCGAAGATCAGGTCGACACGCGTGCCGGTCCATTTGACCGCGTTCGTCTTGCGGTCGCGGCCCTCGTAGACGCCATCGGAGCCAGCCGGCTGCCATTGCGTGCTCATGTCGAGCAGGTTGACGAAGAAGTCGTTCGTCAGCGTCCCGATCTTCTTGGTGAAGACGCCGTGCTTGGACCCGCCGGCATTGGCGCCGAGCACGCGCAGGCCGCCGACGAGCACCGTCATCTCCGGCGCTGTCAACCGCAGCAATTGCGCCCGGTCCACCAACGCCTCCTCGGGCGCCATGAACTGCCGCTTGCCGCTGAGATAGTTGCGGAAGCCGTCGGCGCGCGGTTCGAGCGGCGCGAAGCTGTCGACGTCGGTCTGCTCCTGCGACGCGTCCATGCGGCCCGGCGCGAAGGGAACCTTCACGCCGACACCAGCGGCCTTTGCGGCCTTTTCGATTGCGGCGCTGCCGCCGAGGACGATCAGGTCGGCAAGCGAGACCTTCTTGCCGCCTTTGGCCGAGGCGTTGAACGCCTTTTGGATCGCCTCGAGCTTCTTAAGCACCTTCGCCAGCTCGCCCGGATTGTTCACGTCCCAATCCTTCTGCGGGCTCAGGCGAATGCGCGCGCCGTTGGCGCCGCCGCGCTTGTCGGAGCCGCGGAACGTCGAGGCCGACGCCCACGCGGTCGAGACCAGTTGCGACACCGACAGACCGCTCGCGAGGATCTTCTGCTTCAGAGCCGCGATGTCCTTATCGTTGATCCGGTTGCGATCGGCAGCCGGGATCGGGTCCTGCCAGATCAGCGTCTCCTTCGGCACCAGCGGGCCGAGGTAACGCGCGACTGGACCCATGTCACGGTGCGTGAGTTTGAACCAGGCGCGGGCAAACGCGTCCGCGAACTGATCCGGATGCTCGTAGAAGCGTCGCGAGATTTTCTCGTAGGCCGGGTCGAAGCGCAGCGAGAGGTCCGTCGTTAGCATCGTCGGCAAATGCTTCTTCGACTTGTCGAAGGCGTCCGGGATGTCTGTTTGCGCACCTTTCGCCTTCCACTGCTTGGCGCCGGCCGGGCTCTTCGTTAGTTCCCATTCGTTTTCGAACAGGTTCTTGAAGAAGTGGTTGCTCCACTTCGTCGGCGTCTGCGTCCAGGTGACTTCCGGGCCGCCGGTGATGGCGTCTGCGCCGAAGCCCGTGCCATGCTTGCTCTTCCAGCCGAGGCCCTGGTCCTCGATGGCGCCGCCTTCCGGATCCGGACCGAGCAGCGACGGATCGCCGGCGCCGTGAGTTTTGCCGAATGTGTGTCCGCCAGCGATGAGCGCGACGGTCTCTTCGTCGTTCATCGCCATGCGGAAGAATGTTTCGCGGATGTCCTTGGCCGCGGCGACCGGGTCGGGATTGCCGTTCGGGCCTTCCGGATTGACGTAGATCAGGCCCATCTGCACCGCGCCGAGCGGCTCGGAGAGCTGGCGTTCGCCGCTGTAACGTTCGTCGCCGAGCCACGTGCCTTCGGGACCCCAGTAGAGCTCTTCAGGCTCCCACACATCGGCGCGCCCGCCGGCGAAACCGAAAGTCTTGAAGCCCATCGATTCGAGGGCGACGTTGCCGACCAGGACCATCAGGTCGGCCCAGGAAATCTTGCGGCCGTATTTCTGCTTGATCGGCCACAGCAGGCGGCGCGCCTTGTCGAGGTTCGCGTTGTCCGGCCAGCTGTTGAGCGGCGCGAAGCGCTGCTGACCGGCGCCGGCGCCGCCGCGGCCGTCGGTGATGCGGTAGGTGCCCGCCGCGTGCCACGCCAGGCGGATGAACAGACCGCCGTAATGGCCGAAGTCGGCGGGCCACCAGGGCTGCGAGTCCGTCATCAAGGCACGCAGGTCTTTGACTACGGCCTTGAGGTCGAGAGTCTTGAACTCCTTGGCGTAGTCGAAGGCTTTGCCCATCGGATCGGCGCCCGGATGGAGCGCATGCAGCACGCCGATGTCGAGATGCTCCGGCCACCAGTCGCGGTTGCGATGGCCTTTGGTGTGCATCACGGGGCACTTGCCGGCGCCGTCATCAGTTTTTGCGTCCATGTCACTCTCCGATTTTTACGTTTGTTCTGGGGTGTCGGTGCGCACGATAGCGCCTGTTTCGATCAGGTCTAATCGTATTGCGTCGGCTTATCGATAAGATTATCTTATCGACATGATCACCTTGCGCCAGTTACGCTATTTGACCTCGCTCGCCCGCCACCGGCATTTCGGCCGTGCCGCGCAAGACTGCGCGGTGACCCAGCCGGCGCTGTCCATGCAGGTGCGCGCGCTCGAGCGCGAGATCGGCACCGAGCTGGTCGAGCGGCGGCCGGGCGAGATCGCGCTCACCGACACTGGGCTGGACGTGACGCAGCGCGCCGAGCAGATCCTCACCGCCACCCGTGACCTGGTCGATTTCGCCCGTCACCGCGATGTGCTCAGCGGGCGGTTAGCGCTCGGCATCATCCCGACGCTGGCGCCTTACATTTTGCCGCGTGTGCTGCCGCATCTGCAGGCGAAATATCCGCAATTGCGGCTGGAAGTGCGCGAGACGCAGACCAAGACGGTGCTCGATGAGCTTAACCGCGGCGAGCTTGACGCCGTGATGCTGGCGCTGCCGGCCGATGGCGCCGACATGGAGACGCTTGCGTTGTTCGACGATGCGTTCCTGCTGGCAGTGCCGGCGGCGGATGTGTTGTCCGCGCGCTCCCGCGTCGGTGTCGAGGATGTCGACCAGCACCGGCTCATCCTGCTGGAGGAGGGCCATTGCCTGCGCGATCAGGCGCTGGCCTTCTGCGCCACCTCGCGGCGCGATGCGCCCGCCGGACTCGGTGCCACCTCGTTGGCGACGGTGATGCAGATGGTGGCGAACGGCTATGGCGTGACGCTGTTGCCGGAAGTGGCCGTCGATGCCGAGGTGCGCGACAAACGAGTGAAACTTTTGCGCTTCAGCGCGCCGGAGCCGGCGCGCACGATTGGCCTAGCGTGGCGGCGCACCTCGCCGCGCCGGAAGGATTTCCAGGCGTTGGGACAGATCATCATCGATATGATAGGTGGCAAGACACAAGTTCGACCGTCGACGCGGACAGCATCCGGGAATCGAAGTCGCCCATGAGCGATCCGTTTTATCGGCCGCCGGAGCCGCGCCAGCCGCCGGCGGACCAAGGCTTCGTGCGCGCGCTGGTGCGCCGGCATTTGTACCGTATCGTCAGCGGCGGCTTGGCGCTCACGCTGATCGCAGCAATCTGGCTGGTTTGGCGCGTCGGTTAGAGCATGATCCCGAAAAGTGGGAACCGGTTTTCGGGATCATGCTCAAACAAAATGTTAGGGCCAGTCTCGGATTCAATCCAAATCGATACGGCTCTAACGCGCAGACATCGGTCATATGACAAAATGAAAAAGGGCGGCCGCGGGGGCCGCCCTTTTCGCACTGGTTTGTTGCGAGCCTTACTCTGCGCCCGCCGCCTGCTGCGGCGCGCCGCCCTCAGCCTTCTGCTTGGCCTCTAAGTCCTCGCCGGTGGCCTGATCGACCGCCTTCATGGACAGCCGCACCTTGCCGCGCTCGTCCATGCCGAGCAGCTTGACCTTCACCTTGTCGCCTTCCTTGACCACGTCGGTGACCTTGTTCACGCGGTTGGGTGCGAGCTGGCTGATATGTACCAGGCCATCCTTGGCGCCGAAGAAGTTCACGAAGGCGCCGAAGTCCATCACCTTGACCACGGTGCCGTCGTAGATCGTACCCGGCTCGGGATCGGAGGCGATCGACTTGATCCATTTGATCGCCGCCTTGATCGACTCGCCGTCGGCCGAGGCCACCTTGACCGAGCCGTCGTCCTCGATGTTGATCTTGGCGCCGGTCTTCTCGACGATCTCGCGGATCACCTTGCCGCCGGTGCCGATCACTTCACGGATCTTGTCGGTCGGGATCTTGAACATCTCGATGCGCGGCGCATGCTCGCCGAGCTCGGCGCGGGCGGACGTGAGCGCCTTCGACATCTCATTGAGGATGTGCAGGCGGCCTTCCTTGGCCTGGCCCAGCGCCACCTTCATGATCTCCTCGGTGATGCCGGCGATCTTGATGTCCATTTGCAGCGAGGTGATGCCGCCGTCGGTGCCGGCTACCTTGAAGTCCATATCGCCGAGATGATCCTCGTCGCCGAGGATGTCGGAGAGCACGGCGAAGCGCTTGTCCTCGAGAATGAGGCCCATCGCGATGCCCGCGGTCGGCCGCTTGAGCGGCACGCCGGCATCCATGAGCGCGAGCGACGAGCCGCAAACCGTGGCCATCGAGGACGAGCCGTTCGACTCCGTGATCTCGGAGACCAGGCGGATGGTGTACGGGAATTCCTCCGCGCTCGGCAGCATCGGATGAAGCGCCCGCCAGGCCAGCTTGCCGTGGCCGATCTCGCGCCGGCCGGGCGCGCCCGTGCGGCCGGTTTCGCCCACTGAATAATGCGGGAAGTTGTAGTGCAGCATGAACGTCTCTTTATAGGTTCCCTGCAGCGCGTCGATGAACTGCTCGTCCTCGGCGGTGCCCAGTGTCGCGACCACCAAAGCTTGCGTCTCGCCGCGGGTGAACAGCGCCGAGCCGTGGGTGCGCGGCAACACGCCGACTTCCGCCACGATCTGCCGGACGGTTTTCACGTCGCGGCCGTCGATACGTTTGCCGGTGTCGAGAATGTTCCAGCGCACGATTTTGGCTTCGAGCTCCTTGAACACGCCGGCAATTGCCAGCTTGTCGTGCTTGGGTTCAAAGCCTTCCGGGAAGAAATGCTCCATCACCTTCTTTTTGACGACGGCGACGGCGTCCTGGCGATCCTGCTTGCGCACGATCGAATAGGCGGCGCGCAGATCCTTCTCGGCAATGCCGAGGATTTCTTTCTCGAGCGCCTTGTTGTCGGCAACGACGACATCGCGCGGCTCTTTCGCAGCCTTCTCGGCGAGCTTGATGATGGCGTCGATCACCGGCTGGATATGCCGGTGCCCGAACATCACCGCACCGAGCATGATTTCTTCGGACAGCTCTTTGGCTTCCGATTCCACCATCATCACGGCGTCTTGCGTGCCGGCGATGACGAGATCGAGCTGGCTTTCCTTCATCTCGTCGAGGCTCGGATTGAGCACGTATTCGTTGTTGATGAAGCCGACACGGGCGCCGCCGATCGGCCCCATGAACGGTGCGCCGGACAGCGTCAGCGCGGCCGAGGCCGCCACCATCGCGACGATGTCGGGGTCGTTTTCCTGGTCGTGCGACATCACGGTGAGGGTTACCTGCGTATCGCAGCGCCAGCCGTCGGCGAACAGCGGACGGATCGGCCGGTCGATCAGGCGCGAGGTCAGTGTGTCCTTTTCGGTCGGACCGCGTTCGCGCTTGAAAAAGCCGCCGGGAATACGTCCCGCCGCGTAGTATTTTTCGGTGTAGTTGACGGTGAGCGGGAGGAAGTCGATGCCTTCCTTCGGCTGCTTGGCCGCCACCACGGCGGCGAGCACGGTGGTCTCGCCGTAGGTGGCGATGACGGCGCCGTCGGCTTGGCGCGCTACCCGGCCGGTCTCGAGGACGAGCTTGCGCCCGCCCCAATCGAGTTCAACTCGATGCATATCGAACATTGCGTTTTTCTCTCATGGTTTTCGGCCAGATCCGAATGCCATGAGCA
>Ga0209385_1000537_pt1 | contig 15506 bp, 9 predicted proteins | sample NGEPerB_FD_184506 | JGI IMG/M metagenome (GOLD analysis project Ga0209385, IMG submission 184506) | Arctic peat soil microbial communities from the Barrow Environmental Observatory site, Barrow, Alaska, USA - NGEE PermafrostAB12-B... | ecosystem: Environmental > Terrestrial > Soil > Wetlands >... | reverse complement strand
CGGACGACCTAAAAGGCGTATCCGAGGCGCCTGCGTTTGGATCAGAAGAGCCAGCAACATTCGAAATTCCGGCAATGCCTTCGGTGGCACCCGCAGCCATTGCCGGCGGCGAGTTGGCCGTGCCTCCCACGGAAACTCCGATACCCAGCTCAGCCTCGTCCCTCAAAGGCATTTCGATTCGCGGAATTGCCTTATCGGACGTCCGTGGTCTCTGCGATCTTCCGGAAGATTCCCATCGGTTGTTACGTCAGCGCGCTCGCATTGAACGAATGGGGACGGGGGAAGATCTGAGTTTCTTCTCCGTGGTTCTCGTGCTCGAGGGATGGGTTAAACTCATGCCCGCGATCGCGGACGTTACTTGTGCAAACGCGACTGCCGGCGAAGTAGTGTTCACGCAGGGCACACTCGACGATGGGGTGGCCCTGCGAGTGGTCGCGGGACAAAACGGGACCACACTCGCCACTTGGGATCGTCAGACATTTAATGCCATTACGGATTCTTGCCCTTGGGTTGCTGACGAACTGCGCCTGATTGCGGATAGTTTCCAAGCCCTAGCTGGGACCACGCTCGGAATGCTGGGTGAACGATTGGATGATGCCCTGCGCGAAGTCGTGACCTCTCGTTGCAAAGTATTGACGCTGCTGCCCCACGAAATCCTCGTGTCTGCAGGCAACACAGTGCCTGGCATGCACATCGTGGGTGCGGGGCTTGTTGAGATATTGGATGCCACAGGCACACTTGTTTCCACCAGCACTCCGGGCGATTTTCTTCTCACGGCACAAGTGCTTGCGGGGGGCGCCTCTCCACACACAGCGCGTGCCGGAAGCTCGGGGGCACTGGTGCTATTCGCTCCGCGGATAGTCGCGCACGAGTTGTTGGTTAGCGTTCCCCCACTGCTCGAGATCCTCGCCGGCTAATTGAGATAGTGAATCGATTGAGGCGCCTCCGCCGAGCTGCCAGACCAATTGGTCATTGCCCTGAGCTCCAGCAAACCGTAACCCGAACCAGTGCGCACGGGGCGAGATAGTCGTTCGTCCGTCACCGAAAGCCATCGGGAAGCTGATGCGGAAAATCCGCCGCCAAGGCGACGTATAAGGGAAGTACGTGTGTTCAATCGCTCCAGGTCGTCGTATTTCATTGATTTCATGCGGGGCAACTTCATTACCCGTGTCATCGATAAGCCTAACGATCCAAGCGGGGTTGTCCCTCATTAGATCGCCCCATTTATATTTCTCGGCGTAAAGAGCAACGAAGAACTCGTGCTCACGACGTGATTCGGCTAAGCTCCCCTCTAACAACGAACGTCGCTGTTCCACCGTGAGGCGATAGTCCTCTGCATATCGAACCGCATAGGCCCAGCGAAAATCCCATGATTCGTAGGTTGCCGTAACGCAAAGTACATTGTCGAGTTCGCTCATCGACACAAGCTCAGTCGTGCGTGTCCAACGCTGGAGAACCCGATCATAGTCTTGCGCCACATACTCCCGGGGACCTTCCGCCAATTTCACGGTTGGGGTCGAACAGGCGGACACTCCGGATGCGCCCATGACCAAAGCCAACCAAGAACGACTGAATACCTTGAAACCGAAGAACCACATTCTGGTACCGCACCACGTTTGTCGGAATTAGGCCAATTTCAGGATCCCACGAAACTTAGCCATTTTGACAAGAACTGAACGCATTTTATCTATTGCAGAAGCGCGCGCAAATCTTTGAGCGTCACGAAGGCGATTAATACCAAGAGCAGGAATAGTCCTGCTGTATGAATGCTCGCTTCGATCCGGGCATCTGGACGTCTTCGGGTTAATGCCTCGTACCCCAAAAATATGAGTCGGCCTCCGTCCAAAGCCGGCACCGGTAGCAGATTAAATATTCCCAGCACCGTACTTAGAACGCCCAGCATCGCGAAGAAATAGTCAATGCCGAGAGCCGCAGCCTTGCCGGTTTCATTCACGATTCGCAGGGGTCCGGAGAGCTCTAGCTTTTCTCGACCTGTCACTAGCCCAATCAAGCTATAAATCATGCCAGCTGCGACCTCCGCAGGCTTTATCACCGCATTTTTGAGCGCATCGGTGACGGCAATTGGCTCCCTATCGGAGAGGGATTCGACGCCAAGCTCACCATGGCCATCCTTGCTGTTGCTGCGTGGGGTTACGGTTAGCTGCAGCGGGTGTCCGGCTCGATCAACTTCTACTTGCAGTTGCTTGTTGGGGCTGGCCCGGACAATCGTCCGCATTTGTTCCCAGTTCTTGAGTGTTTGTCCCTCAATCTTCAGCATTCGATCGCCGTTGCGCAATTTTGCACTTTCCGCGGCACTGCCCGGCTGCACGTCAATCCTGAGCGACGGCACTAATTTTCCACCTATCATGAACGCGGCCAAGAACAGCACGGACGCAAAAGCGTAATTGGCAAAAGGTCCCGCAAAAATCGTCGCAATACGCGCAAAAACCGAAGCGTTGGCGTAACTGGAGGCGTCGTTAGGGTCGTTCTCCTCGAAGGGGTTCATGCCAGCGATTTGCACGTAGGCTACAAAGGGTATTAGGGCGACTTGATATATCGTTTGGCTTCCTTTAGGCTGAAAGCGCCACAAGGCGGGGCCAAAACCAATGCTGAATTTGATCACGCGCATGCGAAAAGCGCGGGCGACCAAATGGTGCCCCATTTCGTGCACAACCATCAACAATCCAAGCCCGAGGGCCCCAAACAAGACTTTCAAAAGCATCGAGGAGTAGTCAGCATAACGTACGAGGTCGCAGACGGCCATGCCGCCCCGCAGTCTTGGCCCAGTAGATCGATTCTACGGATTCGTTGTAGTGGGAATTCGCGGAGCGAATTCGGGTTTGGGCGAAGCCCAAGTAAACCTGGCTGGCGGCGCATTGGCGGCGAAGCCGCCCGCCCCAAAGGCCCCTTGTTTCGACGGAATTGCGCCACCAGGTGCAGCGTGGCTCGAACGCGTGCCAAGACGAACAAGTGGCTGTTTGATGGTCCCGGGCGCCGCGAGCCCCGTCCAGGTGGTGACAATGTGACGACTCTGAATTGCGGGCCGGAGCAATACGGAAACGGCCAGCAGATTGACTCCAATTCTGCCTACCTCCGTTTGCGTGGATTTTTGCTCCGCGTGTCCCACGTGCCGTCAAGACAAAATCACTGCATAATCTCGGCAGAGCAATGGCAAATCTTGACTTAGCGGTGAATGCGACGCGTGCATGTTGTATCAGCGCGGTGGGTCTAACGCTCACGGCTTGCAATATTGGCAAAGGTATCTCTGATTTCGGAAATAACCTGGCTAATCCGGAATCGGTGACTGTGGCTGGTCCCGGAGAGCGCGTTGCAACGGGGCATTATAGTTCACCGCTGATCGATCCCTGGGGCGAAACCGGGGCGGTCATAGTTGCATTCGAATATCTCGGCAAAGATCCTCACTTGGCCATGCGCCCCATGGACGGTAGCCCGGGTTGCGATACGGATTTGGCGTACAGCAGTATTGTCCGTGACAAGTTGGATAATCGAACTCAATTGATTCCCTATCTTGGTCCAGTCAGTACTGGTGGCCCACTCTTGGTGCATTTTGTCGATCACGCGTGCAAAGAATACGGAGCGCCCATACAGAACGCTAAACTTCCGGACTTGCTCTACAGCGACCCTCCCGGGTATCTCGTTGATGCCGGGACACAACTGTTTGTTGTTGACCCTTGGAATGGCACATCAACCGTGCTCGCCGGCAATCTGACTTGGTGGGCAAAATGGTCCTTGGCCGATTCCTCCATCGCCGTCATTGACGGCGGCCATTTCAAAATATTTAACGCACACCAGCAACCGACTTCCGACCTGGGCATCGCGGTAACGGAAATGACTTTAATTTCCGGACAAAGCGGCGCTTTTGCTCTTGTTGACGGTGGTACGCTGCGTACATATCGTTCTCTTGCAGACACCGCTCCCGTGGATATTGCATCCGACGCCTGTCAGCCGGTGTCGGATTCCGGCGGTTGTTTATTTTACTTTTCTCCCTGTGCGACGCGCCAATTACAGTGCTACCGGGCGGCGACGGGCAAATCGATCACAATTGACAGCGGAGTGAATGCGCTAATCGCGAGCCGGCCCAATTCCGGCAATACCGACTATTCAGTGCTCTACACTAAAACGAATGCTCAAAACACCGGCTCAGATCTTTGGTTGTATTCACCGGGTGGGTCTACGGCCATGGTTGTAGCGCAGTTCTCCCGTCTTTATGACTGGTCTCCTCCGCCAGCGCTCGAGATTGTTGCGCTGGTTAATGCAGACGCGGACAAGGGCCAAGCAATTCGGCACAGTGCTGCCGGTGACGCAGTCCTTGCTGACTCCGTGAGTTTAAAGTTCTCACAAGGATTGCTGGCAAATTTCGACGTCAAGGGGTCAATTGGTGATCTCTATACGCCGCTTCAATTGGGGAAGTCCCCGCAGCTCGTAATCGCGGGCGTTCCATTGGTTCCAGGTGTGAGCACGATTGTCGCGTCCAAAAATGCGAATACCGTTCAGTACGGGAATGCTCTTATCAGTGCCGCCAATGGTAGTGTTGGTAATTTAACGTTATTGCGTTACCCGACGGCGACGTCTCCAGGGCCTGACTCACCGCGCACGGTCGCGTCTGATGTGCCCATCGGCGGTTACTCGTTTTTCGAGGGCATGAACGCCCTGACCTACATCGAGAATTGGAAAACTGACACAGGCGTGGGAAGTCTCGTTGTTCACGAGCTGGAGCTGGACGCGCGCAGCGACATATCCAATGACGTTAAGGAATTCAAGGAAGTTAGCTGGCCCTTTGAAGGCGTCATGTACGTTGTGCCGAGCGGGGATCAAGCTGGGATTTGGGTTGCGAGAGCCAAATAGCGGCCCCCCCGCCCACAAGAAAACTGATACCCTATCTCTGACCTTGGGCGTAGCTCCCGAGTATGTGAAAGCGGCGTATCATGTTCTTTCAAGATCTCATTCTCCAGTTGCAGCAATTTTGGGCAGAACGTGGTTGCCTTATTGGGCAACCCTACAATTCCGAAGTCGGTGCGGGAACGTACAACCCAGCCACGTTCTTGCGGGCTCTGGGTCCAGAGCCATTCAACGTGGCTTACGTTGAACCATCACGCCGGCCAACAGATGGACGGTACGGCGACAATCCCAATCGGCTGCAACAGTTTCACCAGTTCCAAGTTATATTGAAACCCAACCCCGTCAATATACAAGACCTGTACTTGGAATCGCTTGAGGCGCTTGGAACGAAACCCCTAGAGCATGATGTTCGTTTTATTGAAGATGACTGGGAGAGCCCGACGCTAGGCGCTTGGGGCCTCGGATGGCAAGTGTGGCTTGATGGCCTCGAGATTAGCCAATTTACGTATTTTCAACAAGTTGGCGGTTTTGATTGTCGACCCGTATCAGGCGAATTGACATACGGTCTAGAACGAATTGCAATGTACTTGCAAGACGTCGACAGTTTTTGTGACCTTAAATATAACGCAACCGTCTCATATGGGGACGTCTTCAAACGCGCTGAGTGGGAGTGGTCAACTTACAATTTTGAAGAAGCAGATATTGCCGCGCACATTGGGGCATTCGATCACGCTGAAGCGGAGGCTCAGCGTTTGCTAAATAGGTCTGAAGAACCCCTGAAGAAACTGGTGTTGCCTGCCTACGATTGCGTCGTGAAGGCGGCTCACGCATTCAACTTGCTCGACGCGCGGGGGGCAATTGGTGTCACGGAACGGCAACGATACATTTTGCGGGTGCGGACATTGGCCCGTGCAATCGCTACGGCTTATCTAGCTCAGAGAGAATCACTTCGTTTTCCACTTTTGAGTGCTTAGCCGAGCATCGATGTCCGCAAGCTCCGCGATGTTTAAGAACTGCTCGCCTCTGCCGTATGAGTGGGCAAGATGATACAAGCGAGCTTGATTGGGCCCGCGCTATCAATTATGAAACCAAAACGCCCGCGGTTGGCCCGATGCTAGAACCCACAAAAGAATTATTGCCCCTGATACCCAAGGTTGAAGCCCTAATTGGCGAGATGACACTGGTGGAAAAGGCAGGTCAACTTTCGCAACGCGGCCTCAACCCCGATGACGACGTTTCTCAAGTTCTGCTGAGTATTAAGAATGCGGAAATCGGATCGTTGCTAAACGCTCAGAATCTTGAGTATCGCAATCGACTCCAACACGTCGCCGTTGAACAAAGCAGGCTGGGCGTCCCAATTATTTTTGGACGCGATATTATACACGGCTTTCGTACTATTTTCCCGATACCGCTCGGGCTCGCCGCGACTTTTGATCTCGATCTGGTAGAGCGGGCATGCGCCATTGCCGCTCACGAAGGCATGGAACAGGGTATCGACTGGACTTTTGCCCCTATGCTCGACGTAAGTCGTGATCCCCGTTGGGGGCGCGTCGCTGAGGGATGCGGGGAGGACCCGTTCCTGACAGCCTGTATGGGATCCAGAATGGTTCAAGGGTTTCAACAGCAAAGCGGAGATCAGCGCAGCAAGTTCGCAGCGTGTGCAAAACACTACGTGGGCTATGGCGCTGTGGAGGCGGGTAAAGACTACAATACGACTTGGATTCCAGAGCAACTCCTGCGTGACGTTTACTTAGTGCCCTTTAAGGAATGCGTAGCAAAGGGAGTCATGACGGTCATGAGCAGCTTCAATGACCTAAATGGCATACCCGCTTCCGGCAACGCACGGATTCTTAGGCATATTCTGAAAGAAGAATGGGGATTTACAGGGTTCGTGGTCAGCGATTGGGACGCAATCATTGAGATGGTGATTCACGGAGTATGTCGCGATCGCGAAGAAGCTGCGGCGATTGCAATTCGCGCCGGCATAGATCTTGACATGTCAAGTCGTGCCTATTTACTAGGGTTGCCGGGTCTTGTTGAGCGCGGGGTTGTGCCACAGGCGCTGGTCGATGAGGCGGTTCGACGAATCCTTATCGTCAAATATCATCTGGGTTTATTCGATTACCCTTACGTAGCTCCACCCAAAGTATCAATTGCGCTGTGCGATGAGCATCTTTCCGTGGCCCGTCAAGCAGCCGTCGAGAGCGTAGTGCTTCTTAAGAACGATGACGACTGCCTGCCGCTTACGAAGAACCTTAAATCGTTGGCATTGGTCGGGCCGCTAGCAGATGCTCCTGTCGAACAATTGGGATGCTGGGTGTTTGATTCACGTGCCGATGACTCCGTATCCGTGCTCGCCGGGCTACGAGCGCGAGTTGGTGACGCATTTGAGCTGAACTACGCGCCGGGATTGCCGGAATGTTGTTCAACAAACGTGGACGGATTTTTGGAGGCTGTCCGCGCCGCCCAGCGCTCTGACGTGACAGTTGTCGTCGTGGGTGAAAATGCCGATATGTCCGGAGAAGCTCGGAGCCGGGCGTACTTGGGATTACCCGGCAAGCAACAGGAGCTAATCCATGAATTGGCGGCAACGGGAACGCCCGTCGTCGTTGTCGTTCTTGCGGGTCGTCCGCTCGTCATTGGCGACATTTGTCCGGAAGTCAAAGCACTCCTTTATGCGTGGCATCCGGGGACGATGGCAGGCCCGGCAATCTGCGATTTGCTATGGGGCGACGTTGGGCCCTCCGGCAAGCTTCCAATGAGCATTCCGAGAGCCGTGGGACAAATTCCTGTCTACTACGCACACCGCAGCACCGGGCGGCCAGCGAAGCGAGATTTCCGCGGCATTCCGATCGGGACACCGGCGCACCCCGTTGACATGGACTCGAGTTATATTGACGTTGATGTAAGTCCGCAATTTCCTTTCGGCTTCGGGTTGGCTTACACTAGTTTCCTATTTGATGACCTTCGCGTATCTCCCTCTCGCGCGCGATTGAGCTCCGACATAGTGGTGACGGTTCGCGTGACAAATACCGGACACCGACTTGGAACGACGGTTGCCCAACTTTATGTTCGTGACAAGGTGGCCTCAATGACTCGGCCTGTGCGAGAGCTCAAGGGGTTTTCTCGCGTGATGTTGCGTCCTGCCGAGTCCAAAATTGTAACCTTCACGCTTAAGTCGACGGTGTTGGCGTTTTGCGGAATGGATGGTGTTTCGATCACTGAACCCGGAGAATTTCAGGTCTTTGTGGGTGAAGATTCCTGCGCCAATCTGACGGAAACTTTCGAACTTGAATAGACAGTGTAGGTTGTACGCTGGACGTTCACGAAGATGAATAGCGGGCTGTAAAATGTCGGAACAACGCCAGAATCCAATTTCCTCCACATACCAGTTTTCGTTTCAAGACCCCGATCTTCCAATCGAAACACGCATTGACAATCTAATATCGCTGTTGACTTTGGAAGAAAAGGTCCAATGTCTCAGTACCAACCCTAGTGTCCCGCGGTTGCAGATTTGCGCGACTGGGCATGTGGAAGGGCTCCACGGTCTTGCCTTAGGGGGACCCGGAAGTTGGGGCAAAGATCGACCCATCACTACGACTACGTTTCCCCAGGCTATCGGAATGGCTGCCACTTGGGACCCGGACATCATTGAACGTATGGCAAAGGCGGAGGCTTATGAGGCGCGCTACGCATTCCAAAGCTCGCAATACGGCCGTGGTGGACTGGTCGTCCGTGCCCCTAACGCCGATTTGGGCCGCGACCCTCGTTGGGGTCGAACCGAAGAATGCTACGGGGAAGATCCCTACCTGAGCGGTACCCTTGCATCGGCCTATGTCCGAGGTCTGCAAGGGCCGCATCCGCGTTATTGGTGCGCGGCGGCACTTCTCAAACATTTCTTGGCGAATAGCAACGAGGACGAGCGCGAGTACTCGTCCTCCGACTTCGACGAACGCCTGTTTCACGAGTATTATTCTGTTCCATTTCGAATGGCTATTGTCGACGGCGGATCACGGGCGTTCATGGCCGCTTACAACAAGTACAATGGCATTCCTTGTACAACGCACCCCGTACTAAGAGACATTACCGTCAATGAGTGGAACCAAGACGGTATCATTTGCACTGACGGTGGGGCCTTCAAGCTGCTCGTCAACAAACACGAATACTATTCTGATCTCTACGAGGCTGCTGCCGCCTGCATTCGAGCGGGAATTACGCAATTTCTCGACGACTATAAGGACAGCGTTATTGGCGCCCTAGAGCGACAGCTCATTTCCGACCTTGAGCTTGATACTGCCCTGCGTGGTAACTTCCGCGTGATGATTCGACTCGGACTCCTCGACCCCCAGGAACGTGTCCCCTATGCTTCCATTGGCAAAGATGGTGAGCCAGAACCTTGGTTGCGTGAAGACCATAAGGCGCTGGTGCGGCACGCCACCCAGGCATCCATCGTTCTGCTAAAGAACTTCGGAAACTTGCTGCCGCTGCAGACACATTCAGTCCAGTCTGTTGTCATGATAGGCCCACTTGCCGATCGTGTCATGTTGGATTGGTATAGCGGTACGCTACCCTACGCGGTGACCCCGTTGGATGGCCTGCGTGAGAGGTTGGCAACTACGCGCGTGCAAGTCCAGGCCGTCACCAACAACGACAAGAGCGACGCTGTTCGATTAGCCCGACAATGCGACGTCGCCATCCTTTGCGTAGGAAATCACCCTACAGGTGATGCGGGTTGGGCACGAGTTGGTCGGGACAGTTATGGCAAAGAAGCCGTTGATCGCCGAATGCTCGACTTGGAGGACGAAGATCTCATCAAAGCCGTTCTCGCCGTCAATCCAAAGACCATTGTTGTGCTCATTTCGAGTTTCCCCTACGCTATCGAATGGACGATTGACCACGTCCCGGCCGTCCTGCATATGACCCACAACAGCCAAGAAATGGGTCACGCTCTTATGGACGTACTGTTCGGTGACTACAACCCCGCCGGACGTCTTGTGCAAACATGGCCGCGCTCAATAGCGCAATTACCTGCCAAACTAGACTACGATATTCGCCATGGACACACCTACCTGTACGCGGAATATGATACGCTCTTTCCGTTTGGTTTCGGGCTAAGTTACACTAGCTTCACGTATCGAAATCTTCGCGTAAGTTCAACGTCTTTGAAGGGCAATGGCTCGATTATTATTGAAGCACAAATTCAGAATACTGGAGCGTTTGCTGGGGACGAAGTCATCCAGCTCTATGTGCGCTATCTCGAGTCGGCAGTCACTCGTCCAAAAAGGGAGCTCAAGGGCTTCCGTCGAGTCAAGTTTGGCGTGGGAGAAACAAAGACCGTTGCGTTCGAACTTTACGCTTCACAACTGGCCTATTGGGACATTGAACATCAGCGATTCAACATCGAAAGCGGGCCGGTCGAAATTCAACTAGGACGCTCTTGCGCACAAATCGAGTTGACGTCAACTGTGCTTCTAGATGTCGACAACTGACGGGTGTGTGCCGCGGACGAAATTGCGATAAAGGGCATAGTACCGCCCACAATGCAACATCAATTCGGAGTGCGTACCGCGTTCCACAATTCGTCCGTGATCTAGTACCAAAATTTGGTCCGCGCTTCTAATGGTGCTCAGGCGATGAGCAACAACAAAGCTCGTGCGGCCTTTGAGCAGCTTCGCCAGGGCGGTCTGAACGCGTGCTTCTGTAAGTGCGTCAACTGAGCTTGTTGCCTCATCCAAGATAAGCAATCGAGGATCTGCCAAGAGCGCGCGTGCGAAACATACCAGCTGCCGTTGACCGAGAGACAAGCTGGCGCCTTTCTCCCCCACGATTGTGTCCAGCCCTTTAGGTAATTCTTCCAAAATATCTAAAAGATCAAGCTCTTTGGCCACACTGACAATGGATGCGTCGCTGGCCTCAGGCCGAGCAAATCGAATATTGTCCTTAATTGTGCCGCTAAATAAGAAATTGTCCTGAGGCACCGTCCCTATCCATTGGTGCAAGGAGTCGCTCGTGACATCGAGAATATCTCGACCGTCTAGAAGTATCGATCCTGAGGTAGGCAAATACAATTTGCACAGGAGGCGCGTAATGGAGCTCTTCCCGCTCCCGGTTTCGCCAACGAGAGCTATCGTTTGCCCTTCTCGCACGCAAAAATCAACGTCCATCAAGACTGGCTTGCCAGGCTCGTATTCGAAACAGACGTTTTGGAATTCAACTCGACCCGCAATCGTTGTTAGCCTGGATGCTTGAGTGCGGTCACTCCATTCTGGCTTCGTGTCGAGCAAATCGAACACTCTCTCGGCACCGGCCACCGCCGTCAGCGCCTGATTGTACTGACGCCCAAGAATCGGGACCGGGCCAAAGAACAACTCAGACAGAAAGAGAAACTGGATGAGAGATTCAAGTGTTATTCCACCATGTAGAGATTGATAGCCTCCGATCACCACGACCAGTGCCAGCAAAAGTTGGCCATTGAGCTCGAGTAGCGGGACGAACACGGCAGAATAGCGTGCGCCTCTGAAATTGTTTTGAGCGTGGACTGCAATCTGCTTCGAAAAAGCCGCGTCATTGTGCTCTTGTGTGCAAAACGCTTGAATTACCCGAACGCCGTTCACATATTCAGCGAGCGCTGCTGTGAGTCGGCTATAGGTCTCTTGTACAACGCGGGATGCGTGACTTAGGCGAGTTCTGAAATATCGGAGCAATTGCCAGAGCAAGGGCACGAATACAACGGCCACCAAGAAGAGTCGCCAGTTGTAGTAGAGCATCATGGCTGCGGCGATAAGCATGGACCCGAACTGTACGGTACCGACAAACACTACATCTTGAATGCCAACGCGAATGACATCGACATCCGAGGTAATACGGCTGATTAAACTACCCAATGGCATCCTGTTGAAAAAACTCATTGGCAACCGCATCATGTGAAAATACAGCTGATTGCGCATGTCAAACACTACGCTCTCGCCTAATCGAAGCGCCAAGCGCATACGGAACATAAAGTTTATTTCCGTCGCCACAACCAAGAGCAAAAGCCCAACGACGCTCCGCAATGTCCCATGCGCGTCCCGCAGTGCAATCGGGCCGCTTATGATTTTGGCTATGGCCCAGGTGATGAGCGGCAATTGAATTGCGCGTATTATTACCAGAGTAACGAGCCAGTTGCGTGTTTTTGCGTAAGGCCGCGTATAGCTGAAAAGTCTCCGGATCATTTGCCAATCTAGCTGACGCTGCCCGGCGAGCGTGTCAGTTCGCAGAAGTGGCTGAAGTGTTCGCCGAATAGTCGCATTCATGCCGGAACCTCGCCCAACGAAGTCGGTGCAATCTCAGAATCGAAACTCCCGACAAGCCTTGCTGTCCGGGCGTAGATGCCTGCTAGCTGCATCAACTGCAAATGAGTCCCCTGCTCGACAATCTGACCGCCTTCTAGTACAAGAATGCAGTCAGCGCGGCGCAGAGCGCTTAGTCGATTCGAGACTAATAACGTTGTTCGACCCACCATGGCGCCGTCGACGGCGTGAAGAACCTCGGCTTCTGTCACTGCGTCAATGGCCGTCGTAGGATCATCCAAGATTAGAATGGGTGGTTCCAACAGTAATGCTCGCGCAATTGCTAAGCGCTGACGCTGCCCGCCTGAAAGATTGACTGCACCCTCTTCAAGCTTGGTATCGTAACCACCTGGCAATTCGGAGATAAAGCGATGCGCTCCAGCTGTGCGTGCCGCGCGTTCAATCTGTTCACGGGTAGCGATTGGGTGGCCCAACGCAATATTGTTTGCAATCGAATCGCGGAAGAGCAAACTTTCCTGAAAGACGACCCCAATTTGGCGGCGGAGGGCGTCAATGTCGAAGTCGCGAAGATCAACATCATCAATCAGAACCCGACCCTGTACTGGATCGTAAAAGCGCGGCACTAGACTGAGTAGCGTGCTCTTGCCTGAGCCCGTCGCTCCGAGGATGCCGAGGCATTGACCCGGGCGGACGTGTAGCGTGACACCTTTGAGAACGTTGTCGCTCGCGTAACCAAAATGGACGTCATCGAAGGTGATACGCCCCTCCAGACGTTTCGGACGAATCGGGTGTACCGGATTGTGGACTTCGACTGGAGCATCGATTATTTCAAATACTCGACGTGCTCCGGTCATGCTTTGTTGCAGCGTGTTGACAATGTCCGCCATGCCCGAAGCCCTTGCGGCAAATTGTCGCAAGAGACCGGCGAACACAACTAAGTCACCGAGCGAAATCCGACCAGAGGCAACCAGCGAACCTCCGTACAAGAGCAAGATGGCTATGTTGAGTTGATTGAGCAAATCGACGGTTGGACTAAATCGACTTACTTGCTCGAATATCTTCAGCTGCTGCTCCCGCACCGCTCGGTTTCGCCGATCATATAGGTTGCACTGGTCCTCGGCTCGACCAAATACTTTGGTAACTTGTACCCCCTCAATGCCCTCGGTCATCGTACGGACCATACCGTCAGAAAGTCGGCGTCCTTCACGATACGCTGGCTGCGCCCAACGGGAAAATACCCGCGTTGCCACATATAGGAGTGGCGTCAATGTGAGGCTCACGAGGGTAAGCTTTACGTGCGTGTGGAGCATGTACGTAAGAAAAATGCCTAGTGCCAGAAGTAGTACAGCCCCCTGAATGACGACACCATCGACGAATGAGCGAAGCATCTGTACATCGACGGTAACGCGATTCACTATGGCCCCATTCGAATTGTTATCAAAGAAACGAAAACTTAGCCGTTGCAATAATGTAAAGAGCTCCGCGCGCAAGCTAGGTACAATCTCGACGTGCACCAGTCGAGCTACCGTTACGGAGTATGCGTAATTCAGAAGTGCGCCTAAGGACGCCGCCGCCATAATCGCCACCGCAATCAAGATTAATTGAGATTGAAGTGGCCAGTTGCGTGGCCAATTGAGGCCCAATGGCCAGCTTGGGACGCGCGCCGACGAATCGAGTGCGTGACGGATTACGTCGACCGCAAGACCCGTGAATCGGAGTCCTCCCAGAGTCATTCCGAGCAGCACCAGCTGCAGCAAAAATACCTGCGTCGCGCGCGTACGGTAGCGCCAACTCAAACGCATTAAGCGTGCGATGACATCGACTCTCGATGAATTCAATTTGCTGCTAGCGCTCGGAGCCATTGATTTCGTATAAACTGTCGGCAACCGCCGCTGGGGTCCCAAGGGTCGACGTCGCATCCGACAAGTCCAATTGGGGCTGGAGAATAGCTCAGAGTGAGGTATGTTCAACAGCCATTCGATTCAATCTTGGGGTACTGGGCGAGGCAGAATCAAGGTGGCCTCAATGTGACAATTCGCACAAATACCTTTGCGACCCTGAAACCGACGACCTAGTCGTCCTAAGAGCTTTCCTAACAGGTGCAGACATGCCCGACAACGGAACGAGTCAGGCTAAATCAATTCAATCTCTGACGCAGCAATGCTGCCGCGATTTCTTTGGGCACTACGGGGCGGTGCCGGAGTGGGTCGTTGCGGCGCCCGGGCGCGTCAATTTGATTGGTGAGCACACTGATTACAACGACGGATTCGTTTTGCCTATGGCCATCGAGCGATTTGTTGTAATTGCGGGGCGCAACATTGCGAATGCGAAGCGTGCGAGATTGTGCATTGCTAGTGCGTCCCTGCAGTCTATCGTGGAGATACCCTATGACAATTATCCGGTACCTGGTGATCCACAGTGGGCCAACTACCCGCGCGGAGTAGTGGCCGGGTTTCTCGACCGAGGGATCAGGCCATCCTCGATCGACTCTTGGATGGTGTCTAATGTTCCTCTGGGAGGAGGTCTTTCGAGCAGCGCGGCAGTGGAGGTCGCAGTTGCAATTCTGCTGGGATTGGCGAGCAATGTCGCCCTCGAGAAGCAGGAAATAGCGCGATTGTGTCGTATGGCGGAACACCACTTTGCAAACGTCCCTTGCGGAATCATGGATCAACTAGTGTCCGTCCTAGGCGATGAGCGTGGCGCTCTTTTGATCGATTGTCGTGCAGAGACTGCCCGTGTGATCCCGCTGACCAATCGTGATGTGAGCATTCTCATCACGAATACGAACGTACGTCATTCACTTGCCAGTGGGGAATATGGCCTCCGCCGTCAGCAATGCGGCAGCGCGGCCCGAAAATTGGGCCTCAAATCGCTGCGAGATGCATCGCTTTCAATGTTGGACGACAAAGCAAATGATTTGGATGGAACTGAGAGACGCCGAGCAAGGCACGTGATTACTGAGAACGAAAGAACAGTAATTGCAGCAGAAGCTTTGGCTGAAGGCGATATGCGTGCCCTTGGAAGTCTAATGTATCAAAGTCATGCGTCACTTCGAGATGACTACGAGGTAAGTTGCGCGGAGCTTGATGCACTTGTTGAATCTTCTCATCGAATTGGCGAGCGTTTGGGCGTATTCGGTGCGCGCATGACGGGAGGTGGTTTTGGGGGATGTACGGTAACGCTCGTACGAACTGATTGTGTCAACGACGTTATGGCACGGCTAAGGGAAGAATACCTTGAAAAGACGGGGAGAACTCTGACCGGGTTCGTTTCACGCCCTGCCCGAGGTGCTCACCAAGTGAATATTAACGAATGGATCTCCTGTCATAAGGGTACTAGAGCGACGATCAGTTACAT
>Ga0209385_1000536_pt1 | contig 15513 bp, 14 predicted proteins | sample NGEPerB_FD_184506 | JGI IMG/M metagenome (GOLD analysis project Ga0209385, IMG submission 184506) | Arctic peat soil microbial communities from the Barrow Environmental Observatory site, Barrow, Alaska, USA - NGEE PermafrostAB12-B... | ecosystem: Environmental > Terrestrial > Soil > Wetlands >... | reverse complement strand
CCACCGGCTCGAGGACTGACCGTCGCATCGCTGCCTCCCATCGTCGCCTACAACGGGGACAACGCGGGACGGAGCGAGGAAATTCCTCCGAGACAGTCTATTGATGACTCAGGTCACTAGCCGGCGGGGATCTCCCCCGCGGTGACGTCGCCGTCTCACGCCCTCCGGGCAGCAGCTCGCTCCGGGTCTACATCAGCCGGAGCTCGACCGGGCCTGCGAGCAGGTCGACGTCGGCGACCCAGTCGCCCGGGATGCTCAGCGACCGGTTCGGCGTGGCGTGCCGCAGGCGGGCCCGACCGAGCACCCGGCCGGCCTGCTCGACGCTGACCGTACGTCTGCCGGTGAAGGCGCGGGTGCGCAGGAGGACCCGAGCGGGTACGTCGTCGGGCCGGACGATCCCCGGCCATGCCCAGGCCAGGGGCTCGTCGACCTGCACCTCGACACCGTCGACGGCCCGGCCGATGTCTCCGCGGCGGAGCCGACCCGCGAGGCGCTGTGCCACCCGCCGGCCTCCGAGGGCCGCCGACCCGGCCGTCTCGGCCGGGTGGACCAGGTTGCCGGCGGCCACGATCCCGATGACCGAGGTCTGCCCGCCCCCGTCGGTCAACGGGCCCTTCGTCGCCGGGTCCATCCGTGTCCCGGCCCGGCGGACCAGCTCGTGGTCGGGCACCCAGTCGCCGGTGAACACCACGGTGTCGACTCCGATGGTCCGGCGCCGACCCGAGATGCGGTCCTCGAGCTCGACGGCGGACACCCGGCCCCTGCCGTGTACCGCGACCACCCGGGTGGAGGTGAGGAGCGGGATCCGGAGGAGTGCCCGGCTGGCAAGCGCGAACGCGCCCAGCGTCTGGTGCCGGGGCAGATCGGTGACGATGGCCGCAGTCTCCACACCGGCCTCCCGGAGGGTCAGTGCCGCGGAGAACGAGACGTGTTCGGCGCCGACGACCACAGCTCGACGGCCCACGGGCAGGTGATGCGAGTGGACCCACTGCTGGAGCTGCCCGGTGGTGAACACGCCGGCGGGCCGATCCCCCGGGACGAGGCGCGCCGACCTCGGCCGCTCTCTGGCCCCGGTTGCCAGCAGCACCACCCGCGGGTGCAGCTCGGCCAGCCCGGAGGGGCTGACGAGCGACACCGCACCGGAAGGGTCGACCCGGGTCACGGTCGTCTCGAGCGAGAGCCGGGCGCCGCTGTCCGCGGCCAGTCGGGTCAGACGCCGGGCGTAGGCGGGACCACTCGCGGCGCAGCGCAGGTCCTGGAGGCCGAACCCGGGATGATGGCAGTGGCGGGGGATCCCACCTGGCTCGCTCTCGCGGTCGACGACCAGGACCGGGGCGATCCCGAGGCGGCCGAGCTCTGCTGCGGCACTGAGCCCCGCCGGCCCGGCCCCGACGACGAGCACGTCCGGGTCGGCGGGGCCCAGTGCCCCGTCGGAGCGCCCGCTCACCGATCGACCCTTGTCAGCTCACCGGCGGACCGGCCCGTCCCGGCGGCGGTGAGGGCGACCACCTCGGCACCGCAGTAGAAGCCCTGACACCGGCCGTTCATGGCCCGGGTCCGCCGTCGGACCCCCGCCAGGTCGGTGGCCGGCACCTCGGAGCGGCAGGCGTCGCGAACCTCACCGACGGTGGCCCGCTCGCAATGGCACAGCAGACGTCCGAACTCGGGGTCCCGCTCGATGAGGTCGGCCCGTTGGTAGGGGCGCCGCTGGGCCTCGCCCAGCGCGGGCATCGATGGTGGGGGGCCGAGATCACCGCGCTGGTCCAGCACGACGCCGGCGGAGCGGAGCAGGTCGGCGACGTGCTCGGCGATGGCCAGCGAGCCGGTCAGGCCGGTCGATCGGATCCCCCCGGCACAGACGTAGCGCTGCGTTGCGTGGAGGCGGATCTGGTAGTCGCGGTCGGCGGTGGCGGCGCGCAGGCCGGCATAGGTGGCGGTGACCTCTTCGTCGAGCAGGGGTGGGAGGATCGCCCGGCCGGCCCGCATCAGCTCGGCGATGCCCGCTTCGGTGGTGGCGGTGTCGCCTCGGTCGTCGAGATCCTCGGCCGTGGGACCGACCAGCACGTTGCCCCAGACCGTCGGCGAGACCAGCACCCCCTTGCTCCGCTCCGTGGGGACGGGCAGCAGGATCCGGCTCACCAGCCCTCTCGCCAGCTTGTCGAAGACGATCAGCTGGCCACGGCGCGGTGTCACGGTGAAGCCGTCGTGGCCGAACATCCGATCGACCCGGTCCGAGAAGAGACCGGCCGCGTTGATCACCCAGCGCGCCCGCAGCCGTCCGTCGGACAGCACGAGCACGTGCTCGTCGTCGCCCTCCTCGATCCCCTCGACCGACGAACCGAGCCGGAGCGCGGCGTTCGCCCTGACCGCCTCGGTGGCGAGGGCGAGCGTCAACGACCACGGGTCGATGATCGACTCGCCCGGCACTTCGATACCCGATCGCGCTCCCGGCCCCAGATGTGGTTCGCGGCGGCGGACCTCGGCGGCGTCGATGCACTGCGCGGCGTCATAGCCGTTGGCCCGCGCCTTCTCCACGAGGCCGGGCAGGGCGGCCTCCTGCTCGTCGTCCCAGGCGACGAGCAGCGCGCCGATCGGCTCGACGGCGATCCCCACCTCCTCGGCGTAGGCGGCACAGAGGTGGTGGCCCCGGGACACGAGACGGGACTCGAGTGATCCTGGCACCGTGTCGAACCCGGTGTGGAGGATCGCCGTGTTGGCCTTGGAGGTCCCCTCACCGACGTCGGCCGCCCGTTCGATGACGGTCACCGCCAGCCCGTGGCGGGCCAGATCACGGGCGATGGCACAGCCGACCACCCCGGCGCCCACGATGGCGACGTCGGCGACCTCGGTCACCCTCGGCCCCCGTCCCCGCTCGCCTCGATCGCCCGACGGGCCGCGCCTTCGAAGCGGGCCAGGCGCTCGGCCGCCTCGTCTGCCGCCATCACCGGCTCGAAGCGCTCCCCAGGGGCCAGTGGTGCTCCGTCGAGGCCGGTGCCCGGGGCGGCCCCGAGTCGGGCCAGCGCAGCGACACCCAGGGCCGTGGCGTGCGGCGAGCTGAAGACCTCGACAGGGATCTGCAGCAGATCGGCCTGAAGCTGCATGAGTACCGTCGAGCGGGTCAGTCCTCCGTCGACCCGCAGGGCGAGGAGTGGCCGACCGAGGTCGTCCGCCGCGGCGCGGGCCAGGAGCGCCACCTGGGCGGCGAGGCCCTCGACCATGGCCCGCACCAGGTGGGCCGGCTCGGTGTGGAGCCCGAGGCCCTCCACGGTACCGGTCGCAGTCGGCCGCCACCACGGTGCGCCGAGGCCGGCCAATGCCGGCACCAGCACCAGGCCCCCGGCATCGGGGACGCTGGAGGCCACCGCATCGAGATGCTCGGCCGAGTCGAGGACCCCCATCCGGGTCAGCCACCCGACCGCCGCGCCCGCGGTGTAGCTCTGCCCGTCGAGGCAGTAGGCGACCGAGCCGGGCACCTGCCAGGCCACCGAGGCGGACAGCCCGTGCGAGCTGCGACGGGGCTCCGGGCCGGCGGTGACCAGGAGGAAGGCACCGGTACCGAAGGTGCACTTGCCCTCGCCGGGCAGAAGGCAGCGCTCCCCAATCAGCGCCGCCTGCTGGTCGACGACGAGCCCGGTGATCGGCAGGGTGCCGCCAAAGGCGGCGGTCTCCCCCACCGTCCCGGCGCAGTCGACCACGTCGGGGAGCAGCGACGGGTCGAGATCGAACAGCCCGCAGGCCTCCGTCGACCAGTGACGGCCGTCGAGGTCGAGCAGCAATGAGCGCGACGCAGTGGTGGCGTCGGTGACGTTGACACCGGCCAGCTTGTGGAGCAGCCAACTGTCCGAGGTCGTCACGATCCCTTCTCGGGTGCGGTCTTCGCGCAGCCACGTCATCTTCGGCGCCGAGAAGTACGGGTCGAGGGGAAGACCGGTCAGTGCCCTCAACCGGTCCGCATGGGGGGCGAGGCGATCCGCCACGCCGGTCGCCCGGCGGTCCTGCCACGAGATCGCCGTCGTCAGGGGTCTTCCGGTCGTCGGGTCCCAGGCGAGCACGGTCTCTCCCTGGTTGGCCAGCCCGACCGCTCCGACAGAGGCGCCGGACACCTCGAGCGCCACCCGGCCCGCCGCCACGACCGAGGCCAGCAGCTCCGCCGGGTCCTGCTCGACGGCTCCCCCGGCCAAGGCGGCCGGGTGCACCGGGCGCACGGCGCTCCCGAGGACGTCGCCCACATCGCTCACGACGAGCGCCTTGGTGGCCGAGGTCCCCTGGTCGATGGCCAGGACGTTCATGGCATCAGCCGGCCTGCAGCGAACGTCCGACCATGGCCCATGATGGCATGCACGGAGCTCCGTCGACCGACTCGGTCACCCCTCGGGCTCCCGGCATGACCGAGGACCGGGGTGCCTGCACCATCACGCCGACGACCGTGGCAGTGCTCCTCGGCCTCATGGAGGCGAAAGGAGAGGCCGCCTACGGTGAGCGCATCGCGATGATGGCCCACGCGCTGCACTGCGCGGCGCTGGCCCGGGCCGACGGCCCGGTCCTCGGGCCCCGGCACCGACTGAGCCCGGCCCCGACCGATCGGCGACGGGGACCATCGTCGCCGGCTCCCCACCCGGGTCAGGCCGACGCGACCCCGTCGAGCTCCGGCCAGCGTCCCCGCCGCTGGGACCCCAGGAGCAGCTGGGTGTAGGCGCCGCCGAGGTGGGTCGACCGCCAGGTCAGCATCGACTGGGCCAGGGGGAGGACCACGGAGGGATCGGCCGTCGTCGTGTGCCAGTAGGGGTCCGCTGCCAGGTCGAAGCAGAGCCAGCTGCCGTCGGCGAACTGCACATAGGCGTGGGAGTCGTTGCGCTCCACCGCCAGGTTGTACCGCTCGAGGCTGCGATCGACTGCCCCGCCCCGCCGGTGCGGCCCGATGAACATGTCGCGCCAGTCCCATTCGTAGTGGGCCGCGGTCCGCCACCGCTCCGGGTCCTCCCCCCGGAGGAACGGGAGGAGCGACCCACCGTCACACTGGACGGGCACGTCCTCGCCGAGCACCTCGGCCAGGGTGGGGAGCAGGTCGATGCCCTCGGTGAACCGGTCGACGATCCGGCCGAACCCCTCGGGGTGGCCGGGGTGGCGCACGATCGAGAGCACCCGGTAGCTCTGTTCGAAGTACCCGAGCTTCTGGATGAGGCCGTGGTCGCCGAGCTGCTCGGCATGGTCGGCGGTGACCACGATGACCGTCTCGTCGTATCGCCCGGACTCCTCCAGGAACTCGATGATCCGTCCCACCTCTTCGTCGACCGCGGAGACCATGCCGAAATACTGGGCCTGGAGCCGGGCCATTTCCCCCGGATCGGTCGGTGCGGCACAGACCGCCAGGGAGAGCGCGGACCGGTGCACCGGATGGAGCACCTCCCCGAGCGGGATCGGCGCAGGCATGTCCTCCGGCCGGTACCTGTGGGACCAGTGTCCGGGCGCCGCATACGGCGGGTGGGGCCGCAGGTAGCTGGCGTGGGCGAACCACGGCTCGTCCCTGCGGGCCACCCACTCGAGGAGACGGTCGGTCATGAAGGCGGAGACGCCGTGCTCGGCGGGGCGGTCCGGCTCGGATGCGAGCGCCGGCCCGGGGGCCAAGGTGTCGTAACCGAGCGATTCGAGATGCTCCAGCCACGCGGTGACGCGGCCGTCGAGGGAGAGCACCGGGTCGAAGCCGGGGAGGATCCCCTCGTAGGTGTCGAGCCACGGGTCGGCCGGCCCGTCTGCCACCGTAGGGTCGATCCCCTGATCGGTGTAGCCGAAGAGCGCCGGCTCGAACCCCGCACGGCGGCCGAGCCTGGCGATGTTGTCGAACCGTGACTCGAGCGGCGACCCGTTGGCCACGACCCGGTGGTTCATCTGGTACATCCCCGTGTAGAGGGACGCTCGACCGGGAGCGCATGGCGCGGCCTGGCTGAATTGGGAGGCGAAGCGGACACCCTCGCGGCAGAGCCGGTCGAGGTGCGGGGTATGGACCACCGGATGGCCGGCCGCCGACAGACAGTCGGCCCTGAACTGGTCCAGGGTAACGAAGAGCACGTTCACGGCCCTCACTCTTGCAGCCCGGATGGCCAGTGGCCACCGGGCCTTGTCGGGACCGGCCCGCGTCGTCGGCCACCGCTCCGGTGGGCATCGCCGACCTCCTTCCGAGGCCATTCCCAGCCAGAGGTGCGCTATCCGTGTGGGATCACGGCCCCGGAGGCGAGCGTCAGGTCTGCCAAGCTTGGCCGGGCCGCTACGGGCACTCCACACTCTTCGCTGAGTCGGGGCCGGAGGTCGGGATCGAACCGGCAGTCGCCGTAGCTGCAGTACCACCACGGCTCTCGTCGTGCCGCTCGCCAGCGCCCACTCCGGTGGGTACGGGCAGGGAGCTTCTGGAGATCGCCCGGGGGTGGCCCCTGGGCGACCGTGGCTCGGCTCAACGGGACCAGTACGCTGCCGCTGCGCCCGCCGCGGAGAGCACCTCCGGAGGAGCTCCCTACCGAGCTACGTGATCGATCACGGTCCTACCGAGAGCGGGCTGGGGGGCACCCAGCCAGGATGCCAGCGTCCAGTCATCGACGGCGCCTCCGATGGCGTGGAGTACCCGCGCCAGTCCCGGATGGACGCCGCGGCAGGAGCTCGTTGGAGAGAGACGCGACGTCCTGGGAGCCGGTGGGAAGAACTACCCGGCTGGCTGTGAGCCATGGGGCGAACGAACCTGGACAAACACTGCCCCATGCGCCGGGTTGTGGACAGCAGTCCTCACTTGAGGACTTGCTCCACCACCCATATAAATTGTGATGGTCATCGAATGGCACCAGGACGTTGATGGTTCAGCATTTGACCAATCGGCAGTGAGGAGGTCGGGCGTGGGCGAGGGAAGCGGCACGAAAGACGATCCGTGGCGGCTGAAGACGCCGCCGCAGACGTCTGAGTACACGATCTACGAAGATGACAAGGACGGGTGCCGAGTCCTCGTCTGCACAGTTGGCAAGACAGTCCTGCATTACGACGCCCGATGCCTCCAGGATCTTCGCGGGTTCCTGAAGGAGAAGGGGGACTGGGTCGAGCTCGGGTCGGCCGACGAACATAAGCCGGCCAAAGACGGCACCGTCGAGGCATGGGGATGCTCGCCCTCCAACCCGGTCGGCGGCTGGTACGGGTTGAAGAAGGGACTGCGTGGCCGCTTCGCCATGTACATCCCACCGCTCATGGAAGCCTTGGACCTTGCGCAACTGGAACACAACCCTCGCAACAACCGGATGCGAGTTGTCGGAGATTGAAGTGTGATTCGTCCATGGCCCCCAGGACGAACTTCACCTTCAGACATCCCAGATCTCCCACGTTCCCAGACCTGTGAGCCTTGGAGAGTGCAACCGACCGCCGGTGGTGCATTGGCCACTCTCGTCGCGAGGCTTTCGACCGCCTGTCCACAGTGGCCTCGCTCAGGTCACCCGTCCACCGCCACCGCCACCGGCTCAGGTTCCCGAGAACGCCGTCCCCTCGCCCGTTCCGGTGCGCGGGTGGCGGTGCACGACAATGCAGGCGATCACGGCGGCCACCGCCACGATCGCCAGTGCGATGAACGGGAACTCGCTGTAGGGCGCCGGCTGCCCGGGCTTGCACAGCTCGACGAACGGGACGACGAGGGTGAGGGACCCCAGCACCGGGATCGCAACGTGACGGAGAATCGAGAACGATTCGCGGTGGCGGCGCCACATGAAAAAGGGGAGGGAGACCGTCGTCAGGAAGTAGACGAAGAGGATCACGATCGTACCCATGGTCGAGCACTCGGCGTAGAGGCCGACGGGGTTCATTGATCCCGTGTCTCCGCTGATGAGGTGGGACATCCACCAGACCCCGATGATCCCGAGTCCCACGGCAGCCATGACCAAGAGCGCATTCACCGGCGTGTCAGCCCGTGGGCGCAGGCGACCCAGCCATGCCGGGAGGAGCCCGGTTCGACCACCGTCGAAGAGCATGCGCGCTTGCGAATTCGTGCCGGCGACCAGGGTGGCGAGCACGGAGACGATGCCGGCGACCCAGGCCAGAACGGCCGCTCCGCCCAGATAGTGGTCGGCCACGGTGAGGAATGGGATGGAGGAGCGCCCGATGGAAGAGACCTCGTAGTTGAATCCGGTGACGGTCGCGTAGGCGAAGAACACGAAGAGGGCGCCGCCGATCGCGACGGAGATATAGAGGGCTCTCGGGACGGTGCGCCTCGGATTGCGGCACTCTTCGGCGAGCGCTGGACCGTTCTCCCACCCGATGAACATGTAGAGGGCCAATGGGAAGCCCGCGGACAGGCCGGCCAGGCCGCCTGTGAGATGCTCCCAGGAGAACGGTGCTCCCGAGAGATGGCCACGCCGGTCGACGAGGACAATGACGCAGACCATGACCATGATCGCGACCTGCACCAAGACGGCCACGCCTACTGCGGTGGTCGAGAGCTTGACGCCGCGTACTGTCAGCCAGATGGCGCCAACGGTCAGCACGAGGGTCAGTGGTCCCCACGCGAGGTGCCACGATGTGTAGTGGGCGAGGGTCATTGCCACCATCCCGCCCGACATGGTGAACACCGCCGCCATGGCGACCGTGTAGCCGACGGTGACCAGCAGGGCTGTAGCGACACCGGCCCTTGGTCCCAGCGAGGTTTCCACGTAGGTGATGAAGCTCCCCGCCGAAGGCTCTGCCTTGGTGAACTCGGCCACCGTGAAGGCGAGGAGGACAACGGCCACGCCTGCGGCGAGGATCGTCAGTGGGGCGGCGACGCCGGCGGTCACGGCGATCACTCCGAATGCGAAGTAAAAGTCGATCCCTGGCCCGATGTTGGCTACCGTCGAGGCCGTCACGTCCGCGGTGCCGAGCTGGCCGGATTTGAGGTGGTCTCTGCTCTGGCTCACCACGTGGCCTCCGGCCGGCTGCTGCTTGTCACTGGCTTCCTCGAAGCTGAAGTCATTGTCCGTGGTGGGGTCCACGTCGGGGACTCTGGGGTCGGGGAGCTCGAAGAGCTCCCGATCGCAACACCATAGATTCCCTCGGTGTCGAGGGCGCCCCCCCCACTTCTGTCGAGCCATTCCACGGTGTTGCGCAGTGGCTGAGTGTGGATGAGTGGATGAGCAGAAGTCCCGGCCGCCGGGCCGCTGGGACCGAGAAACCGGGACTTCCTCTACTGCATCGGCGTCACTTCCGTGAACGCCTGTTAGTGGCGGGGGCTACGGCGATTCGCCCATCGCCCGGGTCTCGGCGAGCGCGAAGTTGCTGGCAGTAGGGCCGTGCATACGCAGCCGCCCAGGCGCTGCACTACTCAATGTCAGCACCTTCAGCTTGAAGTCCCCAGAAACGCGCCACCGCCACAGGACCTTCGTCGACCTTCGGGTCGATCGCGACGGTCGATCGCGCCCCACCCGCTGGAACCCGCTCGGAGACATTGCTCTGAGGCTCCTCCCGCGTCGGCTGGTTGCCCTGCCAGCTTGGAGTTCAGAGGGAGATGTCGCGACCGCGGCCGCTGGATCAGGGCGCGTCATCGTGACCGGACGACGCTAGGACCCGGTCGACGAGGTCTTCGATGAAGGCCCTGGTCGCCGAGCGGGCCTGGAAGGCGACCCGGACGAGCACACCACCCGTCAGGAGGGCCAAGGACGGCTCGACGGCATCCGGCGGCAGATGGGAGCGCAGGATTGCCACCATGGAGCGCGTCCCCTCCTCCCAGAGTTGCTTGCGCAGTTCGTCCACCGCCGGATCAGTGCCGGCGCGCTCGAGGACCCCTCCGAGGACCCGGTCCAGTTGCCCGCGGGAGAGGTCGTCGGCGAAGTCGACCAGCTCTCGGACCAGGTCAGCACGCAGATCACCGGTCGGCTGTGGGTGCTTCGCCGCGCCGCAGATCTGCCCGACCGAAGCCCGAACGAGGTCCAGGCGCGTCGGCCAGTGCGCGTAGACAGTCGCCTTGGAGTAGCCCGCTCGACGAGCGACCTCGGCGTGGGTCACCGCTGTCCACCCCTCTGCCAGGAAGAGCGCCGTGGCGGCGTCAACGACGTCGCGGCGCGTCCGCAGAACCCTCGGATCGACGCTGTCCGCCTCCACCTGTTCCACGTCGATCAACCCTACCCGGACAACCATACCCATCGACAGCTTCTGAACAGAGTGTATACTATTGACTCAGCTGACTGCATTGAGGAATCGCCGGTCGCCGGGCCGGTGCGAGAAGAGCCCGAACGGAGCAACCCTGCACGTCGCCTACTGGGTCATCGCCGCCCTACTCGCCGCCCTCTACGTGTTCTCAGGCGCGAAGAAGCTCCTGCAGTCACCTGACCAGCTCCGACCGATGATGGGCTGGGTGGATGTGATGCCCATGCGACTCGTCCGCATGATCGGTCTGCTCGAAGTACTCGGGGCTGTCGGCCTGATCCTGCCGCCGCTCACCGGTATCGCCCCCGGGCTCGCCATCGCCGCAGCGATCGGCCTCGTGCTCATCCAGATCGGCGCCTTCGCGCTTCACCTGTCCCGCCACGAGCTGGCACAGCTCCCGTTGAACGCCGTCCTGCTCATCCTTGCGGTGGCTGCCGCCTGGCTGGGAGCGGCCGCATACTGATCTGGCTTTCGTGACTGCCTCCGGGCGCGGGAGGGTGCCCGTGCTGAGTGCCTTTGGGCCGCTCTCCCCCGGAAATTGGCGGATGCAGAAGTTCGTCAGCTGGGGAGCTGATGCTCGCATTCACGCGAGAGTGGAAGCACCGCGCTCCGCGTCTCAGCGGAACTCGTCAACGTGGCGCTCGCACCAGTCGCGGAAGGTCCGCGGCGCGACGCCGGTGAGGTTCTCGAGGTCATCGGCAATCACGCCGGCTCGGCCTGCACGGAACAGCTCGTTGAGGTTCTGCATGGCTTCGGCAAGCTGGACCGGGGTCCCGTGCTCGATGCTGTCCTGGGCGATCTGCTCGGGCGTGACATCGACGAAGTCGATGGTCCGTCCAAGGACATCAGAGAGGATCTCGACCTGCTCACGAGCGGTGAGCGCCTCCGGCCCGTTGAGGATGTAACCATGGCCGACATGGCCGTCCTCGGTGAGTACAAGGGTGGCGACGCGCGCGATGTCCTCGGGATCGACGACGGGCTGGCGACCTGGACCGGTCGCGTCGACGACGCTGTTCTGCTCGCGGATCCCGTCGGCCCACAACAGCGCGTTCGACATGAAGCCGTTTGGTCGCAGATAGGTGGACTGATGACGGTCACAGCAGGTGTCCCACGTCAGCCTGACGGAAAGAGGAACGAGAACCGAGGCATGGGCCATCCTCTGCCGCCATGCCCACGGTCCTGAGGTTCCTCAGGATTCAGTTACCCAATGTCTCGTTCGGAGTGTCCGAAACGTGGTTTGTGGCCGTGCACTCCCGGCTCAGAGAGCCAACGGCCGGATTTTGCTCCGGTTCACTGATGCAGGCACAGGCCGGTACGACGGGGACGACAAGGGTGCTTGATAGCAAGCGAGCCGTCAGCTGAGCCCGAGATATCGCGACGCGTAACCGTCACTGATCAGGGGCACTCTCTCCAGGAAGTCCTGGTTATCCACTCTCCGAAGCACTCCGACAAAGGTCCGGCTGGCTCGACTTGTTGCATTCGATTGGGAGACACTGGAGCTGTACAGACACTGCCTCGGGTCAGAGGACCGATCCTGACGACACGGACGTTCTCCAACCCGACCACACAGCCGCTGCCTTCCAAGACAGCGAAGGCAATCAGATGATGCTGGTCGGCCGGTGACCGTCAACAAGCAACAGGGACTCTCGAGCATGGGAAGGGCATAGGGCGAAATGGCGAGATCGCGGGACGACCACCTCTGGGCGCTGGCGCACGCCGAACGGACTGCGCTTGCGGAGGACCTGTCGGGCCTCAATGCCGAGCAGTGGCGGCACGGCACCCTGTGCGGGCAGTGGGACGTCGAGGAGGTCGTCGCCCACCTCACCGCCGCGGCAAGCCTGAATCAGTGGCGGTGGGTGCGTAGCATGCTCGGCGCGCGTTTCCGTGTCGACGTGCACAACCAGCGCCGGCTGGTCGAGCATCGGGGCAGCACCCCCGCCGAGACGCTCGACCGGTTCCACGCCATCATCGGCAGCACCACCGCCCCCTCGGGACACACTCCGGCCTACCTTGGCGAGGTCGTCGTGCACGCCCAAGACATCCGTCATCCGCTGGGACTGCCGCGGACACCAGACGTCGACGCGCTGACGCCCGTGGCTGACTTCTTTGCGTGCCGCGACTTCACGGTTGCCAGCCGGACCGCCGTTGCCGGTCTGCAGCTGCGCGCAGACGATGGGCCGTTTGCCAAGGGCACCGGACCGCTAGTCACCGGATCGACCCTCGCGCTGGTGATGAGCATGGCTGGCCGCGCTCCTTACGTTGACCAGCTCGACGGCCCGGGCGTACCGATTCTGCGGACACGCGTCCACGGCACTGCAGCGTGAACCGCAGCGCCCTCGAACTCACTCCCAGGCACAAACTCTTGATCGCGATCCTTCCTCTGACGCACAGGCCGCCGGCCAGTCCTCTCACCCTTGCGTTCGTCCGTCCAGATCGCCCTGCCACTGAAGCGGTCGGTGGCAGTTGGCCGACGGCAAGCGGACTCCGGCAGATAACGCACCCACAGCCGGTCAGGGACATCCGTAGCCGCTTGCATGGAACGGCTGGCGGGCCTGCGGCGTCCGAATTCATGACCTTCGACCCTAGAGAGGGCCAGTGCATCGGCGTACCGTCATCCTTGTAGTGAACGGGCGAAGGAGGACGAGAATTGCGATGAACGAACTTTCCTCAGTTGCCACAGGCACTGCGGGGTCCATCGCTTTACCCACCAGTCTGAAGCCCGTCATCGACGTCCTGCCCGACTCGGTGTACGACAACCCGACCTGGCGGGGCATGGCCTACTTCTTCCGGGACGTCACCATGTACGTGTCGTTGCTCGTCGTCCTCGTCCTGGTAAGCAACGTGTTCGCCGTCGCCGCACTCGAGGTCGTGACGGCCCTGGTCGTCTCCGGGCTCTTCGTGGTCGGTCACGACGCCGCCCACGGCGCCCTCTTCAAGTCGAAGCGCATGAACTCGACGGTGGCTCACCTGGCATTCCTGCCCAGCTTCCACGTCTACGAGGGCTGGATCCTCGGCCACAATCGGGTGCATCACCCCTACACCGTCCGCCAGGGCTACGACTTCGTGTGGCACCCGACCACGCCTGAGCAGTTCACGGCGCTGGGCTGGTGGCGCAAGGCCGTCCACCGGTTTGAGTGGTCGTGGGCCGGGCCCGGGGCGTACTACATCCACCAGGTGTGGTGGAAGAAGATGATGGTGGGACCGAACCCGGCGAGGTGGGTCAAGGCGATCCGCCGGGACCGGTGGATCGTCACGGCGTTCATCGCCGGGATGCTCGCCCTGTTCACCTCCATCGGCATGGCCTCCGGTGACTCCGTCGCCCGGATCCTCTGGCTCGATGCCCGCACTGTCCTGCTGCCCTTCCTGGGATTCGCTTGCTTCATCGGCACCATGGTCCATGTGCATCACATCGCCCCGGAGATCCGCTGGTGGAAGAAGGAGGAGTGGAACAAGTTCAAGGCCCAGATGCAGGGCACCACGGTGCTCCGGGCGCCGAAGGGGTTCAACTTCTTCTTCCACTGGATCATGGTTCACGTCCCCCACCACGTGGACATGCGTGTGCCGATGTACCACCTCGAGGAGGCCGCTGATGCCATCGAGGCCGCCTTCCCCGGATCGGTCATCGACAAGCCCCTGCGGTTCCGTGACTTCGTCGCCAATTCGAGGGCCTGCAAGCTCTACGACTTCGACGCTGGACACTGGCTCACCTACGCAGAGGGACGACGGCAGCTCAACGATGTCTGACTAGGAGTGCCCCACCTAGCCGGCGACTGATCAGGGGGGCTGCTCTCGCCCGGCAAGCACGTGCACGCAGATAACCGCCTCCGCGCCGGCGAATCTCCTACCAATGTCAAGGCCCTTCCCGGAGCTCCGGAGTCAAGACAGCGGACAGAACAATGACGAGCCACTCGAACGGCGAGGGCATGCTCTTACGAAGTCACGCGTCCTGTAGATCGTGGGCCCGAGACGGGGGTCGGCGGTTCGCTGGAAAGTCAGTCCCGTAGGACGACAGTTAGGGGATGAGCCAGACCCTCGTCCCGGGGACTCAGCCGCGAGGGAGGTTTCGGTAGACCTCGCGGGCGACGTAGCGCTTCAGGATCCGGATGACGTCACGCTTGGTGCGCCCCTCCTTCACCCGTCGCTCGAAGTAGTGAGTGGTCTTGGGATCGTGAGCGATCCGGACCATGACGATCCGCCATAGGGCACTGTTGGCCTGGCGGTCACCACCCTGATGATGGCGGAGGTGTCCTGAGGTCTTGCCGGATCCAGCGGGGATTGGCGAGACCCCGCACAGGTGAGCCCACGCGGCTTCAGAGCGCAATCGTTCGGGGTTGTCGCCGGCTGCCATCAGCAGGGCTGCCGCGGTGTCCGGACCGACGCCGAAGAGGGCCAGCAGGTCGGGTGCCGTGGCGATCAGGAGGGGTTCGAGCTTCTCGTCGAGTTCGGCGATCTCGGCCTCCAAAGACTGGATCCGGTGGGCCAGGGACGACAGCGACGCTTTGGTCGCTGCCGTCACCGGATCGGGTGACCGGGTGGGATGCAACCGAGCACTCTCGGCGACGAGCGCTGTCACGGTGAGGCCCTTCAGCCGGGAATGGAGCTGGTCAGGGGCGGTAAAGCCCAGGTGACGCATCTGGACGATGGCCTTGACCCGCGCCTGTCGGGCCGATCGCTTGGCCACCACCAGCACCCGGATGGCCTCGACCGCTCCGTCCTTCGTCTTCGCCTTGCCGGACGCCCGGCCGCTGATGGCGGCCCGTGCTGCCTCGACGGCATCGAGCGGGTCGGACTTGCCCTGGCTGCGACGAGCCTGCCGGTTCTGCCGGTCGACCTCGACCACCTCCACGCCCTTGCGTCGCAGGAACCGGGCGAGCCCGGTGCCATACGAGCCGGTTCCCTCCACGCCGATCTTGGTCACCTGGCCGAAGCCCTCGAGCCAGGACAACAGCGCCTTATAGCCGGCGGCGTCGGCGTCGAACGACTCGGTGCCGACGAGGCGTCCGAGTGGATCGAGTGCTGCAGCAACGTGCGTGTCGAGATGGGTGTCGACACCACCCGTGATCCCGGGCGGAGCTTCTACGATGGTCATGGCCGTCCCTACTTTCCTTAACGTGGATGGGGATGGCACGGCCGTCCCCGATCGGAGCGACGGGCGGTCTGGATTGCGCTAACAATCCAGACCAATCACCCTCCTCTGGGACGGGACGTGCCGTTGTCAATGTGCTGTCTGGAAGAGCTCGGCCGACGACGCCCGAGGACGCCTCATGACTCCGAGTCAGACCGAATCTCCCAGTGCTCCCGAAGCTATTGAGAACCAGCGGTCACGCGGTGGACCCTGGGACCAGTGTCATTGGTAGGGGACACGGACAACCACTG
>Ga0209385_1000535_pt1 | contig 15530 bp, 7 predicted proteins | sample NGEPerB_FD_184506 | JGI IMG/M metagenome (GOLD analysis project Ga0209385, IMG submission 184506) | Arctic peat soil microbial communities from the Barrow Environmental Observatory site, Barrow, Alaska, USA - NGEE PermafrostAB12-B... | ecosystem: Environmental > Terrestrial > Soil > Wetlands >... | reverse complement strand
GCGCCGCCGCGCCGGTCGTGAACCCGATCTACTCGGGCCTGGTCAACGGGGACACCGCGCTCGCGGGCGTCACCTGCGGCACCGCCTACACGGCGGGTGCGAACGCGGGCACCTACCCGACCACCTGTTCCGGACCGTCGACCTCGACCAACTACGCGACGATCATCTACGTCGCGGGCAGCCTGACCGTGAACAAGTCCACGGCCACGGTGACGGTGACGGCCTCCTCGCCGAGCGCCATCACCTACGGCGCCGCCGCGCCGGTCGTGAACCCGATCTACTCGGGCCTGGTCAACGGGGACACCGCGCTCGCGGGCGTCACCTGCGGCACCGCCTACACGGCGGGTGCGAACGCGGGCACCTACCCGACCACCTGCACCGGACCCTCCTCATCGGGCAACTACACGACGATCATCTACGTCGCGGGCACCCTGGTCGTGGGCAAGGCCAACCAGACGCCGATTGTCTTGGCCGGTTCCACGACGACCTTGCCAGGGACGGTCAACTTGGCCGGACTCGTCTCCGGTGGTTCCGGCACCGGATTCTTGGGCTACACGATCGTCTCCGGGGGCACGGCGAGCAATTGTCAGATCCTGGGATCGGTCCTCAGCGCCGGTGGCGCCGGTACCTGTCTGGTAGCGGTCACCGATGAAGGTGACACGAACTACAACCTCGCGACGTCGACGACCGCGACCGAGACCTTCATCCTGGGTACCCAGGCCACCTTGACGCTGTTGAACACGTCGGTGGCTCTGCCCGGCACGATCAACTTGGCGGGATACGTCAGTGGCGGATCGGGCAATGGTTTCATTGGCTACTCGATCGTGGGAGGTTCCGCGACCGGGTGTGCACTGCTGGGAACGGCCCTGAGCGCGTCCAGCGCGGGCACCTGCCTGGTCACGGCGACCAAGTCGGGCGACGCCAATTACAGCTCGACGACCTCGACAATTGCCACGGAGACCTTCACACCGGCGTCGAAGTTGACCCAGGCGACCGTGACCCTCTCGAGCGTCTCCATCACGTACCCCTACTCGGTTGACCTCTCTACACTGGTCGGCGGCGGTTCGGGCACGGGCGGATTCAGCTACTCGCTCCTTTCCGGCGGCTCGGCCAGTTGCCTACTCACCGGTTCGGTACTGACGTCCACGACGTCAGGCACCTGCCTGGTGACGGCGACGAAGGCGGGTGACGCCAACTACAACCCGGCAACGTCGGCGACGGCGACCGAGTCGTTCAACAAAGCCAACCAGGCGACCGTGACCCTGTCGGCGACGAACGTTACGCTGCCCGCCATGATCAACCTCACGTCGCTGACCGGCGGCGGATCGGGCACCGGCGCGTTCAGCTACTCGATCGTGGGCGGCACCGCCTCGGGCTGTCTCCTCACCGGATCGGTCCTCAGCGCCTCCACGTCTGGTACCTGCCTGGTGACGGCGACGAAAGCGGGCGACGCCAATTACAACCCGGCGACGTCAACGACGGCGACCGAGACGTTCAACCCGGTAGTGCTGGTAGCGACAACGACGTCACTCACCATCACTGGAGCGTCAACGGTGTACGGGCACGAGAGCACCGCGGTGCTGTCGGCCACGGTCACCGGAAGTGGCTCGATCTTGCCCACGGGGACCGTGACGTTCAAGTCCGGTTCGACCACGCTGTGCACGACGTCCACGTTCGCCACCGTGAACTCCCACACGATCTCGGCCAGCTGCAGCATGACCAACCTGCTGCTCACCGTGGGCACCTACCCGGTCACGGCGACGTATTCGGGCAACACCCACTACTCGACATCGAGCTCTAGTCCCATCCAGAACATCGTCGTGTCGAAGGACTCGAGCACGACCACGGCGGCGGAGACGGCAACGAGCGCGAACCTCGGCAGCGAGAACACCGTGGTGTTCTCCGCGACGGTGAAGGCCGCCAACGGTGAAGCGATCCCGACGGGCGAGGGCGTGACCATCCACGTGGGCACCGCGACGTGTGCCGGAACCACCAACGCGCTCGGCGTTGCTACGTGCTCGATCGGCGCGAGCGCATTGGCGGGCGGCACAGGCTACGTCGTGTCGGCGACCTACGCGGGTGACGCGAACATCAGTTCCTCCACATCAACGAACTCATTGCACTTCACCGTGAACGCGAAGCCGGTCTTCACGAGTGCCAGTTCGACGACCGCGAGGGTCGGGCGCAGCTTCAGCTTCCAGGTCACGGTGACGGGGTACCCAACTGCCACGTTCACGATCTCCGGTCACCTGCCCAGTGGCGTGACCTTCAACACCGCAACCGGTGTGTTGTCCGGGACGCCGGCTCGCAGAACGGCTGGCACCTATCACGTCACGATCACCGCCTCCAACACCGCTGGCACGACGACGCAAGCCTTCACCCTTACGGTGTCGGGCTAGTCCGGGGATGGTGGTCACTCAATGAAGGGAGAGAGAGGAAGCGACATGTGGGGGAGAATTTCGCGGAGGGCATCGAAGTCGCACGAATGCGACCGTGGACGTTCTAAGGTGGCTCGCGTTCGGCGTCGATCGGCGCACGACGAGAAGGGCTTCACGCTCATCGAGTTGATCATCGTCGTCACGGTGATGCCGATCATCGTGGGTGCGATCTCGGCCGGCCTGGTAACGGTGTTATCCCTTCAGTCCAGTGTTTCGGGTCGCCTGGGTGACAGCGGCAACGCTCAGATCGTGTCGTCGACGTTCATCAAGGACGTGCAGAGTGCCACGTTCATCACGACCGAGGCGAGCACACCGCAGTGCGGCAGCGACACGCAGTTGCTGGGTCTGCAGTGGGGTAACACGTCATCGGACATTGCGTCGGGCAACCCGTCGAGTCCCTCGACTCTGGTTTCCTACGACATCGTGCCGGTCACCAGCGGCTCGACGACGACGTATTCGCTGGTCCGCGAGTACTGCACGCTTCCGAACATCTCGACTCCAACGAGCAGCACCACCGTTTCCTATGACATCGCGGACCCGACCATCCAGCCTCCACCCTGCACCGCCGGCGCCGGTTGCAATCCGTATGACACCGCGAATGGGCACAACAAACCAATAACTTGGACGTCGCCGTCGTCCGTGCCGGTGGTCAACTTCGAAATCACGGAGCTGAATTCCGGCTATAAGTTCACGATGACGGCGAACTCGCTGGCGTGGACGCCCCCGGGGGCCAACAGCGGCACTGTCGGCCCAGCCTTTTCGCCCCTCACGCTACTGAGTCAAGCCTCCGGCACCGGTGCCGATCTCAACATGTCGAGCGGCAGCATCCTCACGATCACCGGAACGGGAACGGCGGGCACGACCATGGCCCTCGCTTCCCCCAATGACTCTTCGGCTTCGATTTCTGGTGACGCCGCCCTGGCGGCATCGACAGTGTTCACCGAAGACTCGAACCTCGCGTCGTTGACTGGGCTGGGGCTGGTCAACTTAGCCAACGTGGTGACGGGCACGCCGCAGTACTACGCCTCTTCGATCCCTGATCCATTCGTTTCGACCTACGATTCAGCGAACGCTCCGCCTGCGTCGTCCGCGTGGCCGTTATCGGCGGCAACGCCCTGCTCGGTGGCCGGTTCGACTTACACTTGCCTCCCCGGCGAATACAGCGCCGATCCGGGGTTTCCGAGCGGGTCCACTGTTTGCTTCTGCGGTTACGATGGCGGTGGGGGATACGGGAACTACGAGTTCGACCAGACCTTCAAGATTCCGTTGAATTCGACCATCACCTTTAACCAGGGAGAATACGTCTTCGACGGAGGAAAGAACGGATCACCTGCCATCGCTCCTGATTCTGGCGCTGGTGCCACGACAATCATCGGGAACAACGTGGTGTTCTATGTCCCCCCGTCGAGTGGAACGGTCAATTTTGGGATTGGCTCGTCGGTGGACTTGACGCCGTTTGGGTCTTTCCCAACAATCTGGGATCTTTCGTCGATCCCAACCTCTTCAGTCACTATCAACAATGTTGCCAACAACCGCAATACGTATGGCGAAATCTACATACCTGGAGGAGCAGTGAACGCAACCAATAGCACTGTCAGCGGCACGATGAGCGTGATGTACATCATTGCGCAAGCCCTCGATTTGACCCAGCCGCTCACCTTGAATGTGACGGGGCCATGAGACGATCAACGCACCCTCTGGCGGGCGCGTTGCGTCGTGCCCTGTTCAGCCGAGATCGGCGAAGCGAAATGGGCGACACCCTGATCGAGATACTGGTCACCGTGACGATCTTGGGTGGCTGCGCCGTCGCGTTGCTGATCACCTTTGCTACGGCGATCACGGCTTCCGCCGACCATCGTAACCTGGTGACCAACGCAACGGTGCTCAGGAACGTCGAGCAGGCGGCGTATTACCAACTGGCCCTGCAGCAGCCCAAGCCGTTGTTCACGTCGTGCGCCACAACCACTAACTACGCCTCGATCAATTACGGTGCTCCCTCTGGCTACAGCGTGACGATGCCCGGATCTACAGGGCCCGGATCTACAACGATTCCGTACTGGGATGCGGCTAAGAATACCTTCGTCTCGTCGTGCCCAGCTCTCAACGCCCCGCAACTCATCACGCTCAACGTGGCGAATCCAAACGGGAGCAACGCGACGACTCAGTTCGTCGTCGATGGACCTGGAGTAGCGCAGACTCCGTTCGGAGTGACGGGAGTCAGCCCTCCGACGGCGATTCAAGGTTCGTCGAATCTCCTCCTCACTATTACGGGAACTGGTTTCGTGAGTGGTGACACGGTGACCTTCCCGACCACTCTGATAACGGAGCCAGGTCCCACGACATTCGTGTCACCGACAACCCTCACTGTGTTTGTAAACATCGCTGCGTTGCCTGCGCTGTCTGCGGCTACGGCGTACCCCGCAACGGTGACCCACCCCTCGGGGGGGAGCATTAGTGGCGGCACCTTTACCGTGATCCCGGTCCAGCCGGTCAAGACGATGAACGTGGGCGCGATGTCATCGACTGTAGGCGAACCCGTTAAGAACGACCCGGATGAAGGTACCAAATTTGGATGGGACGCGTGGGACACCATCACCGTCGTGAGTGGGAACGGCGCGCCGTTGCAGGGTGTGGTTGTTACCGGCGCGTGGACACCAGCGGCAGCTGTCGTTATCAAAGATATCGTGACGTGCACTACTGACTCGACGGGCACGTGCACCGTGTACGACGGATACCCTGACACTTTGCACGCCCAAACCCCGACGTTCACCGTCTCGAAATTGGCGCTTGCCACCTACACGTACAATTCGTCCGCAAATACCCCTGGTTCCTTGACGATAAGCACGCCCGGGCCATGAGTACCAGCTACGGAGCCGGTCCGAAGTGCGGCGGGTCGAAGACGAATGAACCGAAGATTTGGTGCGTTCGCACGACGACACGACTAAAGCGGTCCGAAGACGAAACGGGTGCCCTGCTTATCTTGGCGATCATGTTCATGACGGTGATCAGCATGATCTGCGCGTCGTTGACCTTCATGGCGACCAATGGCCTCAACAACACGTCAAAGTTCGCTTCCGCGCTCTCGCTCCAGGACGCCTCGAACAGCATCACCCAGTTGGCCGTACAGGACCTTCGCTACAACTTCACCGCCTCGACGTTGAATGCTTCGCCGCCCCAGCCGTGCTGGATACCAACGCAGCCGCCGGCGCCGGTGTCGCAGGAGTTTTTCAACGGCGAGAACGTCGCGGTCTGGTGCAGCACGCAGTGGAATCCCCTGAGCGCCAATACTCGCGTTGTCACGTTCTCCACCTGTCTCGATGTCGGGAACGTGGCCGTCCCCTCCGGAACGTCGTCGACGTTGATCCTTCAGTACGCGGCGGCGTGTCAAGCAAACCCCATCCTCCAGGCGGTGGTCGCTTTCGACGACTTCCCGAGCACGATTGCCGCGTCCAATTGCTCACCACTAAGCAACTCGACGTGCGGAACGACATTCTCGGTCCTGAGTTGGGCATTTACTACGCCAGTGCCGTCGTTCACCACGGTCACTGCGACGGCGTCCACCACGTCGTTGTGTCGGTCGTCGAGGGAGATCGACATAAGTAATGGTGCCCAATTGACGGGGGCCACCTCGGTGAACTTCATGCCACCGGGTTCTAACAATGTGGTGATTTCGTATACCGGGGGGGTGCTTTCTGGCAGCACCACCACCGCCACGTCGCTGGTGGCGTGCGCGACGAGCCAGATGAAGTCCGGCACGACGTACCAGGTCTCGGTGACGACACCGAGCGGTACCAGTACCACCGTTTCACTACCGTTTTAAAGTTGAACCCTCGAGAGAATATCCGGATATGTCGGCCCGGTCGCTTTCAGCGATCGGGCCGACGTGCTGGAGATAAGGCGTCCTGACGGGGCCCAGGTCGTTGAGGATCGTGCTCGATGACGAACCGATACGCCGACTCAGCGGCCACGACACTGGCGACGCAACGGTGTGAATCGATTTGTCCGCCGCTCTCGAACGCACGATGGTCCCGGCCGAAGAGAGCGCCTCCGCGCTTCGCGAGTGTGCTCGGACTCACTTCGCGCTGCGGCAACAGGATGGCGCCACCATTCTTCGCGAACGCTCTCCTCGACGGACCGTCACGCTTCGGATTTGCCAAATCGATTCGAAACGGCGCCGCGCAGAGTGCAACGCACCGCATCTTGACTCACCACACGCCAGTGATCGAGACCGAACACGAACTCCGACCGAACCGATCTGCGACGCCATCACAAACCTTGCCCACGGTAGTCACAACGATCGGACAATCGGGGCGATTTCGCCAATTGATTTCCTAATCTCTGGTTAGACCAGGAGGTCGGCCAATGGTGTTTGCATCAGTGTTCATGGTGGTACTCATCGCCTTGCTCGTCGCGGTGTCGCGCGCGTCGACGTACAGCAAGCGGATCGTTCGCGAGTGGAGCGACGACGCGAACCAGCCCTCCCAGCAGATCCTCAACGTCGTCGCGGCGATGTCGCGCGCCGAGCGCGTCGCGTTGTTCCCGACGTTGTCGGTAATGCCGACCGGCGCGCCCGTCGAAACACCGGAGTTGACCCCGCGCCGCCACGCAACCAAGGTCCGCATCAGCGCCTGACCCTACGGGTTGGTGGTAGCTGTTGAACGTCGAGTGACGTTCAACGTCTGACGACGGCGACACCAGCGTGGAGCAGGGCCGTTGTCCTTCAACCGCCGCGGATCGAGCCCCCGGTCACGTCACCGACGCCCGACGACGGGGTTGGCACTGACGCCTCGACCTCCACGACGCCGGTCGAAGCACCGGTTTGCCTTCCCGTGGCCTCCTTGGCTGAACGCCATTGCGCGCCGCCGGACGAGGCGGTTTGGGTGGAGGGTACGCTGGACTACCTTGAAAAACGCCCATGACCTCGGTCAATGACGTCCTCGGCGGACGCTATCGCCTCGTTCGACTGCTCGGACGGGGCGGTATGTCCGACGTCTATCTGGCGATCGACGAGCACGACGGCTCGAACGTCGCGCTGAAGATCGTTCGTTCGAGCGACCCCGAATTCGCCCGCCGCCTCGAGCACGAGGCCCGCGCGCTCGAGAGCTTCATGCACCCCGGACTCATACGTCTGCTGGACACGGGGTTCGCGGGGGATCAGGCGTTCCTGGTGATGGAGTTCATCGCCGGACCCAATCTGGCGACACTGCTGCGCGACGGGCCTCTAAGTTCTCGCATGACGGCCGACCTCGGCGCGCGACTCGCCGAGGCGCTTAGCTACGTGCACGCGCGCGGCATCGTGCACCGTGACGTGAAGCCCTCCAATGTGCTGATGAGCGACGACGGCGAGGCGTGGATCGGTGACTTCGGTATCGCCCGACTGCACGACGCCTCGACGTTCACCGCCACCGGCACCACGATGGGCACGGTCTCCTACATGGCGCCCGAGCAGCTCGAGAACCACGGGGTCGGTCCGGCCGCCGACATCTGGTCGCTCGGTATTGTCCTGCTCGAGTGCTTGACCGGCCAGCGGGTCTATCAGGGAACGCCGAGCGAGGTGATGGCACGGCGTGTCGCCGGGCCGGTGCCGCTGCCCGACGATCTACCGACCGCGTGGCGGCTCGCTCTGAGCGGCATGCTCGATCGGCGGCCCGAGCAGCGCCTGAGCGGAACCCAGGTCGCGGCGCTGCTCTCGACGTCGGCGTTCGACGCGCCGTGGGTATCGCTCGACAGCGATCTCACTACCAATCTCGCGGCGATGGACCAGGGAGACCGCACGGCGATGCTGCCCGGCGCCGTCGTCGCGGCCGCGCTCGTCGGCGACGAGACGCGCGTCACGGAGCCTCCTCGACCGCCAGCACCGGCGCCACGCGTCGTGTTCAAGAGAGGGCGCGTTGCGGCGGCGGCCGTCGCGCTGGTGGCGCTCGGCGTCGGTCTGTTCTTCGCGTTCGACTCGGGTGGCAACGTGAAACACCCCAAAACCACGACGACGTCCACGACCACGACGACATCGTCCACGACCACGACCACGGTGCCGCTCGGAACCAGGACACTGTCCATACTGGTCAATGACGTCACCAACGCTGAGTCGAGCAGCGGCGTCGATACGGCGACCGGGCGTACCATCATCCAGCAGGCGACGTTGGCGGTGAGCGACTACTCGGCGGCCAACACGGTCCAAGCGGCGAGCGACCTCCAGCAAGCTGCGCTCGCGATCGCCAACGGGACCCAGAGCGGCGCCATCGCCCCGGACCAGGGAGCAGTACTACAGAGCGATCTCAATACTCTGGCCAACACCTTGAACCTGAGTGCCGCGAGTACGCCGCCTTCAACGACGACGACGTCGTCGACAACAACAACGACCTCGACCTTTCCGGGTAACGGGAACGGCAATGGGAATGGTCCCGGCAACGGCAACGGGCCGTGAAACTGATCGCGGAGCGAGCGGACCGGCCACGTCGTGGCACGGCGGCAGAAGATGAATCGTGGATAGGATTGCGTACTGCCACGACGTGGCGGTGCGTCGCGTGACTGTGGGCTTGGACTATAGAGCTCGTCGAGAGTGGCCAGAGGGCGATCGAAGGTAGTAGGCAATGAAACGGTTCTACTCGTGAGGTTCGGTCGGCGCAGGAAACTGAATCTTCGAACGCTGATTCAACTGGCCCTCCTCGTACTGATCGTCGTACTGATCTTGAAGGTACTGAAGGTCATCTAGCCTCGAAGGCACACTCCACTCGCCACACCTGAGGGTCGTGGAGGTGAGCCGTTAGCGTTTGAATCCGCCTTCTCATTGCACTGGATTGGGTCGTGGGCACACCTTCGAAACACCAACGAATCTCGTCGAGATATCGCTGAGAACACCGGGCATCACCGCTTCGACGTCACGTTGGCGAGATGAAATCGGGCCACGACTAACCGTCAGCGTCCCCGATGGCGAATGATGCTCGTGGACTTCATGGCTGCGATTGGCGTCGATCGAGACGAGACTCCCTGCACCTAGTGGGGGGAGACCACCGAGTTCGGACTCTCCACTCGGGCATTTGGGGCAATGTTGAGAAACCGTAGGGCGGTCGGTGATTTCAATAATCAACAATCGTCGAACTGAAGAGTACGTGCAAGGGCTGGCGGAGGAAAGTTGTGTCGGCGACTACGAAGCACCGTGGAAGTCCCGGTGATGGACGAATCCCGATTGCGGGCGAAGTTGATCTGCCCGTTCGATCGACGAATGCCGGATTCGTCCTGGTCGAGCGTCACCTCAACTTCCCCAAGTCCCAGAACGCGCGACTCGTCTTCTTAGCGCCACAACGTCGTGGCCGCAGTGCGCTGAGTGAAACAGCCCTGGGTCGCTTCACGCGATCGTTCAGTCCGCGCAAGAAGAGGTCCCGCGTCGATGCGGACTACTCAATAAAGGCTGAATCACGATGAAGCACTACCTACGAATCGCGGTGCGACATTGCCACTGACAGAGCTCGCGGCACCGCTACTCAGTATCGAGTCGGCCTCGCGTGCCATCTCCCAGACGGTGCCGAGGCAAACGACCGATCCGGTCTCGTACGGCGGTTCGAAGCTCAATTCCGTGGGCTCGACAGTCACCGCACCTCAATCCGGTGGCCACGGCGTCGGTATCGGCATCGGCAACAACCACAGTGACCACGATCGTGGTTTCGATGGAATTGGCCGAGGCCACGGTTCTTCGGGAAGAGGTCACGAATTCGGTCGTTGACCACACTCCCGTAGGCGAGAAGGGGGACCTCACGTCGACACTCAGATGACGGCGTGAGGTCCCTTCTTTGGGTTTCGGCCAGAACACGGGTGAAGTCCGTTACGACGTGGGTCGGGATCAACCAGTGCGCGCTGGCTTCGTACACGGTCTCTCAGAGTCTCGGCGAGACTCTCTCGCGGCGGTGTGGCGTGATCGGATCGCGCGGCGAGGGCGGAACGCCGGTGAGCCGATTCCGAAGTGAAGACATCACGTGCGCCGCGTCGGTTGCCGGTCCAAGGTGAGCAATCCAGTCGGTGGATTGGTCAACCATGTGCGCTTTTTTGCATACAAGAAGTATCCGATTTCAGCCGCCCAGTCGCGCCTCTTGCTCCATTTTCCGGGGACGGAGTTCCCTGGTGAACGCCCTAAACCTCTGAGTTCATTCTTTTGACACAACGCCGTCGCTACGGAATCTCTAGGAATTGACAATTCGACTGGATTGTGAGAAGTTCACAAGGCAAGGGCAGATCGGAGGGGGTTCCATGATTGCTTCGAGCCCTTCCTCACGAGTCGACGTCACTGCTTCACGGTCACACGTACCAGTCCAACTGAGTTCAATGATGCGCGAAGTCACGTCGCCGATGAGCGACCCCGAGAGTGTCGCCACCATTGATGATTCTCTCACTATTCGAGCGAACCAGACGGGGCAGTGCACGCGTGCGGTCCATCGTCAAGGGTTTCGTTGCTCGTTCGTCACCGCAGAACACAACGTTGACGTTCATCAGCGTTACCAAGAGATCGTGCTTCAAGAGGTGTCGCGGATCTGCAAGGCGGGGCATCGTTGCCCGCCCCGCCTGACCCGCTTCAACGGGGACTTCCTACATGGAGGTTACCGGGCAGTAAAGGGTGACGCTTTGATCCACGGGCCATATTTGGCCGCCGGACCCGTGGGGAGCGAATGGCGAACCCAGCACCCCGTTGTTTTCATCCATCCAACAACCAAGGGAGCATCAGAATGAAAATCTTCAAAAATCACAGGAAGGCGGCGGTGAGCAGTCTGGCATTGGTCGTCGCCCTCTTAGGTGGAGGAGTGGCTTTCGCTTACTTCACGTCGACCGGAAGTGGAACGGGATCGGCCTCGGTGGGAACAGCGTCCAACGTGACCATCACGCAAGGCGTTGGAGCATATGACAGCTTGAGCGTGTCTGGCGTCTATCACCAAGACCAGACGTACGGCGGTACGCAAACCTCTGAATTCGGCAATGAGATTCAACTCTCGTCGGCCGGACAGTTGAGCAACGTCGTTGTGGCAATGAGCAACTGGGGTCCCGATTACTTTACGGCGCCCATCACGTTGAACATTTACCACCCCGGAGCCACGGCTAGGACAGTCGGCAGCTTGATCGCCACTGACACACAGAGCTTCTCGTTCGTGCCAGCTTCGCCTTCGGGCCGCCCGTCGGAGTCAACGATCACGTTTGACTTCACTTCACAGAACCTGATGCTTCCAGCAACCCCCATTGTTTACGGAATCGCGTATCCTCCATCTGGAGCAACCGCCGGTTTGAATGTCGCCTTGTCGAGTTCGGGGTCGGACATCACGGCAGGGACAGACCCAATGCCGGGATACGTGTTCGTTAACACCGGTTCTCTTGCCGGATGGGAAAGTGACGCTGGCGTTTGTCCTACCAGTGACCCGACGCTAAACGTCTTCTCCGCGGCATACGTTTGGTGTGGCAACACCCCACCAGCCAACCTCGGTGCATACGGCAGTTCGGCAGGCTATGACATTCCAGCGGTGGAGTTCAACGTTGGTGGTATCCCGACACTGTACCCCAACGTGCCTCCTCAGACCATCTACTACACGGTCTCGAACCCGGGCACTATTCCTGTGTTCGTCGGCCAAGTGACAGTGACCCTCGCGTCAATTGGGGGTGCCGGTGGAAACACGAACATTGATGCTTGCAGTATCGGAGAGTTCCCGATTGCTCAGGGTTCGCCAATCAACCTGACCATCCCAGCAGGGGGCTCTGCGGTTGGCACGGCGACCATTTCAATGCCTGACAATGGCCGCAACCAAGGCAACTGCCAAGGCGTGCAGCTTCACCTGAGCTTCTCGTCCTAGTGGGCGGAGCTCGTGGAGGGACGGGCTTGAGCCCGTCCCTCCACAGTTCCACCTGGTCGTTTGGCCGGGTCGCGGAGATTGACTTTCCGCGACCCGGCTACGCGGCCAGCAGCAAGCGGGCGGTACTCCATTCCCGGCAGAGTTGAGGAGTTCAGGGTGAAGAAGTTTGGGCGAATAATGGTGGTGGGAAAGACCAGTGCAGTCGCGCTGGTTAGTACCGCCCTTGTATTCGCGGTCGCTTCCGCCTCGACCCAGTCGTCGACCCGCGTTATACCGGGTACGAGCTTCACAATTACCAGTGTTATTAGCAGTTCGGCCACGAATCTGATTCCTGCTCTCATGTACCCCGGAGCGCAGCGGTACTTGTGGTACACAGCGCACAATACCCAAAGAGTTCCCATCACCGTCACTTCTTTGGGCATCAGGAGTGTGACTGCGCCCAGTGGTTGTTCGGTCACCAACCTCGACTACAGCGGTACGACTTTCTCCGGGTCTCTCATTGTTCCGGCAATGGGCACGAACGCCGTGGCGGTGCCGATTTCACTTGTCGAGACGCACACCAACCAAGACACGTGCGAAAATAAGGTCTTCAACTTCACGTACTCCGGTTCTGCCAAGTACACCGAGGTGTACGTCACAGCGACGACGGTGACTTCTTCGCTTAATCCTTCCAAAGTTGGGCAATCCGTTACGTACACGGCCACCGTTACCGCCAGCACCGCTGCGAACCAGCATCCCGTACCCGGCAGCCCGACCGGGACCATCACCTTCAAAGATGGCGCCACCACCATCTGTAATTCTGTTGCGGTTCTCAGTACAGGCGCCACCACCTCGACGGCCACGTGCTCGCCGCCCGCTTACGCCGCACCAGGGATCCACCCCATCACGGCCGTGTACGTGAACACGGATGGCAGCTTCTCGAGCTCTATCTCGTCGGTGCTCTCCCAGGTTGTCCAGCCGTCCCACATCGCGACGACCACGTCGCTCGCCTCCGCGCCGAACCCGTCTGGTCTGGGAAGCCCCGTTACCCTGACTGCCTCAGTGAGAGGGCCTTCGGGTTCAGCCACTCCAACGGGCACCGTGGGCTTCTACTCCGGATCGCCGAGTGGAACCCACACTCTGCTCGGCACCGCAACACTCAATGCGAGTGGCAAGACGATGCTCACCACTTCGTCGCTGCCCGCCGGTACCGACAGCCTCTACGCCGTTTACTCCGGGGATACGGTCTTTCTCACGAGCACCTCGCCGGTCATCTCCCAAGTGGTGATCGTTCCACCGGGCAAGTGCGACGGCAATTACCGGAACTGGCTTATGGGCCAGCCTGGATCGCCGGTGATCGACGGGTCGAAGGGAAACTATTTCCTCTACGCCTTCGGCGGGAACTATCGGGTCCACGGATTTGACGGTGACAACTGCTTCTATGTCGGCGACGGGAACAACATCTTCAACTGTGGCAACGGTAACGACGTCCTACAGGCCGGCAACGGCAACAACGACATCACCTTCGGCAACGGTGACGACAAGATCACCGTGGGTGATGGCGTGAATGGCATCACTCTGGGTAATGGCAACGACACCGTCACGGTGGGTGACGGCTCTTCCAACAACGTCTCCCTCGGATCGGGCAGCGATGTGGTCACGATCCAGGGCGGCGGTCACGACACCATCAATGGTGGCAACGGCCATGAGACGATCTACCTCGGTGCTGGCAGCCACAACACCTTCAACGGCGCCCTTCACCACACGAGTGTCTGCTACCTGCCGGCGCCACCAAGTTCCTGGCATGGCACGGCAGCCGCCTACTACCACGACACAATCACCAACTGCACGGTGGCGACCGCATGAGACGCCGCATCGTCTTCGTGCTCAGAGTCACCAACGGACTTATCGGCATGGCTAAGGAGTTCTCATGAGTGACTCTGAACAGCGCGAGCGAAGGTTGCGCGGTTCGCGACGCGCGAAGTTCCTTATCTTCATTGTTGGCATCATCGCTGTTCTCGGCATCGGAACGACCGCCTGGTCTTTTTTCAAGTCACAGAACCACGGGACCGGATCGGCGTTGGTGGCAGAGCTTCACTCGCCGACGAACGTCACCTCAATCTTCCCGAATGCGGACGTTCGCACGGTGCACGTCACCTGGTCGGCGGCGACGGGGCCCGGCGGAGTCTCGCCAGTCGGCTACTTTGTGCAGCGGTACCTCAACGGGACGTCGAGCCCCGCGTGCGGCAGTTCAGATTCCACCTTGATTGCGACGATGTCGTGTGACGACACGAACGTCGCGTCCAACACCTACACCTACACGGTGACCGCCGTCTACGAATCCTGGTCGGCGACGAGCGCGGCTAGCGGATCGGTCACGGTGCCGGCATCGGAGCTGAGTTCGTTCACCCTGACGCCCTCGACCTCGACGCCGACGGCGGGCACTGCGTTCACGATGAGCATCACGGCGGTCGACCAGTACGGCAACACCGACAGGGACTACACCGGCCCGCAGAACCTGACGTTCTCGGGTCCGGTCGACTCGCCGAGCAACACCGCCCCGACCTATCCCGTGAGCTTCCCGTACGTGAGCGGTTCGGCGGTCACCTTCGTCAGCGGCGTCGCGACCGGCGCCAACGCGGTGAGTCTCACGCTCTTTGACGCCCAAAGTATCGCCTTGACGGTTAGCGCCCCGAGCACCGGTGCGGCGATCAGCATGCTGTCCAACACCCAGATGACGAACCCCGCTGCCACCCAAGTCGCAGTCACGGGAACCTCGGACAGCCTCACCGTGGGAGCGAGTTCGGCCAGTTCGTTCACGCTGGCCGAATCTGGCAGCCAGAGAGCGGGCAGCCCGTTTGATGAGACCATCACCGCGCTCGACCAGTACGGCAACCCGGCGACCGGCTACGGCGGCGACCAGACCGTGACCTTCTCGGACCCGTCGAACTCTCCCAACGGCGCCGCGCCGACCTACCCGGCGACGGTGACTTTCACTTCAGGTGTCGCCACGGCGGGTATTACCCTAGTTGACGCCCAGACGACGACACTCACGGCCAGGCAGGGCTCTATCACCGGCGTTGTGGCCAGCCTGACCGTAGGAGCGAGTTCGGCCAGTTCGTTCACGCTGGCTGACCCGGGCAGCCAGACGGCGGGCAGCCCGTTCAGCGACACCATCACCACCCTCGACCAGTACGGCAACACGGCGACCGGCTACGGCGGCGACCAGACCGTGACCTTCTCGGACCCGTCGAACTCTCCCAACGGCGCCGCGCCGACCTACCCGGCG
>Ga0209385_1000534_pt1 | contig 15534 bp, 16 predicted proteins | sample NGEPerB_FD_184506 | JGI IMG/M metagenome (GOLD analysis project Ga0209385, IMG submission 184506) | Arctic peat soil microbial communities from the Barrow Environmental Observatory site, Barrow, Alaska, USA - NGEE PermafrostAB12-B... | ecosystem: Environmental > Terrestrial > Soil > Wetlands >... | reverse complement strand
GCCGGCAATCCGATGTACGTCATCGATCCGCTGAAATGCACCGAGTGCGTCGGCGCCGAGGATGAGCCGCAGTGCAAGCTGGTCTGTCCGGCGAACTGCATCGAGCCCAACCCGGACTGGAACGAAACGAAAGAGGAGCTGCTCGCCAAGTATGAACAGTTGCACGGTTGAGTTATGAATTTCGATAACCGCGTCTGCCAAAAGTTGCACGAGGAGCACGCCGCCGTCATCGCCCTGCTGGAGCGGATGATGCAGACCATCGCGCGCCACCGGAACGACGTTCCGGACGCTAAAGATCCGATGGTGGCGAAGCTCATGAGCGACCTCGCCGCCGAGCTGCCGGGCGAGGTTGAGCGTCATTTCGCCTTCGAGGAGGCGGAGTTGTTTCCCTACCTCAGTGAGGCGGGCAATCAGGGGATTGGCGCGCACCTAACCCATGAGCACTCGATCATCCGCCCGATCGGCACTGCGCTGGTCAAGCTTATCGGCGACGTGCGCGCGCAAGGCTTCGATGCCGCGCGCTGGACCGAATTCCGTCGTCTCGGACAGCAACTGAACGATAGTCTGGTGCCGCACGCTCAAAAAGAAGACATGGCGTTGCTGCCAATGCTCGAAGACAATATGGATGCCGAAACCGAAGCCCGGCTCTACCAGGACTACGTCGAGAATGTATGAGGCTCTTGCATGAGCAATGCTGCCGCCAACACGGACAACAATGTCCGCCCGTTACGCTCCACCGATCTCGAACGCGTCATCGCCATCGATTCGGCGCACGTGGGCGAGCCACGCCGCCGATTTTTCGAGAAACGGCTGGCCCACGCCAAGCAGCACCCGGAAGATTTCGTGCATGTTGGCGTCGTCCGCAAAGGCGCGCTGGTCGGTTTTGCCTTCGCCCGTATCCTGCGTGGGGAATTCGGCCGTGAACAGGCGGTTGCCACGCTCGACGCGGTCGGCGTCGAGCACGACAGCCGGGAGCATGGCGTCGGCCATGCATTGATGGACGGCCTCACCAAGCTCATGCGCGAGAAGGGAGTGCAATCGCTGCAATCGCAAGCCGATTGGACCAACCACGGCTTGCTGCGGTTCTTCGATTCGTCCGGCTTCGGGCTGGCGCCGCGCCTGGTGCTGGAACGTTCCGTTCTGACTCCGCTGGCGGAGGCTCCCGATGACGAGTGACGGCAAGACAAAGAGTGGCGGCATGGTTCAAAAGACCGGCATCACGCTCCCGCAACACGTGGGAGAAGCCGCCGAGATCAATTACAGCGGCCCGCCCGCTGCGGATTACGGACCGCTCGCGCGCGACCGGATCCCGGTGCGTTCGATGGCCGAAGGCGATCTGCGTGCGCTGGTGGCGATCGATCGTCGGATTACCGGCCGCGATCGGGCCGGATATTTTCAGCGCAAGCTGGCGGACGCGCTGACCGAATCGGATGTGTGCGTCTCGCTGGTCGCCGAGCTTGATACGGTGCCGGTCGGCTTCATCATGGCCCGCGTCGACCTCGGCGAATTTGGCCGGGTCGAAACCACCGCGGTCATCGATACGATTGGCGTCGATCCGGACTATCAGAATAAAGGCGTCGGCCGCGCTTTGGTGTCGCAATTATTGGCCAACCTCGGCACGCTGCGCGTCGAGAAGGTGCGCACCGAAGTCGATTGGCAAGACCGCGATCTGCTCGCCTATCTCGATCGCAGTGGGTTCTTGCCCTCGCAACAGCTGTGTTTCGACCAGCCCCTCGTTTGATGTCCACGGCGATGCTCGTCAAATCGAAACTTGCTTGTCAGCCGCGCTTTGACTTTCGCGATCATCGGGCCATCGTCACCGGCGGCAGCCGGGGTATCGGCCGGGCGATCGCCGACGCGCTCGGCGAGGCCGGAGCACAGGTGTATGCCTTCGATATCGGCGAGCCGGAGCGCCTTGCGAGCTTCCCGCACCGGTTCGTGCGCATCGATATCGCCGACAGCAACGCGGTAAAAGTCGCCATCGCGGAGCTTGCGCAAGCGCCGACCCTGCTCGTCAACAACGCCGGCATCACCCGTGATCGCTCGATCGCCAAAATGAGCGACGCCGACTGGGCGGCGGTGCTCAATGTCAATCTCACCGGCGCGTTCAACATGATCCGTGCCGTCGCGCCGCTGATGGTGGGGCAGGGATTTGGCCGCATCGTCAACATCACGTCGATCAACGGCCTGCGCGGCAAATTCGGCCAGGCCAACTATGCGGCGGCCAAGGCCGGGCTGATCGGCCTGACCAAGACCGCGGCGCGCGAATTCGGCAAGAAAGGCGTCACCGTCAATGCGGTCGCGCCCGGCATGGTCATGACCGACATGGCGCGCGCCTTGCCGGAAGAAATTCTTTCCCGGGCCGTGGCCGAAGCGGCGCTCCCCGAGCTTGCCGATCCGCAGGATATCAGTAATGCGGTGCTGTTTCTTTTGTCCGACGCCGCCCGCGCCATCACCGGCGAAGTGCTGCGCGTCGACGCCGGACAATATATTTGATGATTTAAGCGCGCGGCGACGCTCATGAACTCCAGCGCACCATGCGCAGCATGATGCCGTCTTCACAGTCGGCGCTGCCGTAATGCGACTCCAAGAGCTCGTGACTCCAGCCGCGATCCTCGAGCTCCGGATAGAGAAAGATCGGCTCTCGATCGAAATAGCCGACCAGAGCGGTATCGACTTCGCCGCTTTCAATGGTCTGCAAAACCGCGACCATCGGCTCCGGGGGCTCCAGGCCGCGCAGGTCGATATGGATGGCGTCGGCGGTTCGCCATTTCCGGGAACCATCGGCCGGTCGAGCGTGGGCGTGGTGGTCGTGATGCACGGCAAAGCTCCAATCTGGCGCGCAGGGCGATAAATCGGTACTACAATGCCTAATTATGCGCTATTGGTTTGTGAATCGGAACGAAAGGCCAGCTCACTTGGCGACAGCCGCAAAAGCGCGTGCAGCGAAGACCGACAGCGCGGTGCGGGTCCGGCGCGTGCAAGCCGCCGACATTCCGCATGTGATCGGTCTTGACACCCGGGTAACCAAGCTCGCGAAGGCGGAATACTGGAACGATGTATTCGTTCGTTACGGCAAACGGCGGCTGCACGAGCGGTTCTTCCTGGTTGCCGAGAGTCGCGTAGACAAAGCGGATCCGCACGTGCTCGGCTTCATCATCGGCGAAATTCGCGCCTGGGAATTCGGCTCCACACCCTGCGGCTGGGTCTTCGCGTTGTCGGTCGAACCGGAGATGCGTTTGCATGGCATCGGGAGCGCGTTGTTCGAAGCTATCTCCCGTGAGTTCAAGAAAGCGGGCGTTGGCAAGATGCGAACGATGGTCGCAAGGGATGCCCCCCTTCAGCTGCTGTTTTTCCGGAGCGAAGGAATGATGGCTGGGCCCTACATCCAGCTCGAGAAGGACCTCGATTGAACAGGCAGGGCGGCAATCAGGATTTCGACCGGAGCGGCATACGGATGGCGACGTCATGAAGCTGCAGATTTCGACCCGGCTTGCCATCTTCGCGGCTCTGGAATTGACCGCGCGCGAAGGCTGTCAGCTTTCCGTCGCGGACATCGGCGAGAAGTACGGCGTCTCCAGTCACCACCTGGCGAAGGTCATGCACGTCATGGGCCGTGCCGGCCTGGTGCGCTCGGTGCGCGGCGCGGGTGGCGGATATCAATTCGCCGGCAACCCACGGCGGACAACGTTGCTGGACGTGGCCCTGCTGTTCGAAGAGTTGAGTTCCGTTGAGCACGACGGCGGAGCGGCCAATGCGACGCCCGAGGACCAAGCGTTGCGTGAAGTTCTAAACGAAATCGACGATATCGCGCGCGCGACCCTTGGGTCGATCACCATAGCGACCATGCGCAAACTGGTGGACCGCCGCGGGACCAGCGGCGGGCGCCGCTCGAAGACCGACGTGCCGGGGCGACGGAATCAATCGCGTCTTTGATTTGCGCAACGACATTTTATTTCGGCTGCCCAACGGACGATGCGGCGAAACGGGTCCGATGGCCCAAATGCCTTTGATTTGCGCGCCTATCGAATATCTATTGTGCGCCGCAACATAAATGAACATCCAAGCCCCGGTAATCCTTGATCGAGATCAAGGCGGCCAGGCCGATCGGCACCTTGAGTGAGGCTGGTCCGATTTAAGGCTTGGTGCATGGCTTCGAAACTGACGGCCGGCGATCTTCAAATCATTACCCGCATCGCGGTTTTTCGAGGACTCAAAGCGGAGACCGTCGAGCACATCATCGCGCCGGCGACCGCCCTCATGTTGCGGCCGCACGAATGGATCATGCGGCAAGACGATCCGGCGACTTCTTTTTTTATCGTGATCGACGGTTGGGTAAAACTTTATCGCAGTACTCCGTCCGGCGATGAAACCGTGATCGAAATTATGACAAAGGGCCAGAGTTTCGCGGAGGCGGTCGCATTCACCGGCAATCGATACATGGCGACCGCCGAAGCTGTAAGCGAAGCGCGCGTCGCCCGCATCCCTGCCGATCATATTGTCCGTTGCATCCGTGAAAGCCCCGACATCGCATTGGCGATGATCGCTTCGGTTTCTCAGCACATGCATCATCTCGTTCAGCAGGTCGAACAGCTCAAGGCGCAAAGCGGTGTGCAGCGGGTCGCCGAGTTTCTCGCGTCGCTGTCATTAACCGAGCAGGGTCATTGTGCGGTCGCGTTGCCGTATGACAAGGTGCTGATCGCCGGACGACTTGGCTTGACGCCGGAGTCGTTATCGCGTGCCTTTGCGCGCCTGCGCAGTATCGGCGTCGTGGTCGACGCTTCGCACGTTGTGGTCAAAGACGTTGCCAAGCTGCGTCAGCTCGCTAACGACGATCGCAGCGCGGTGCGCGGCACCTTGCGGGCCGTGCGTTAATGTCATCGCAGATTCTCCATCCGCGCGGCTGGTTGCCGCCGATCGGCTATGCCAACGGCATCAGCGTGGCGGCGGGCCGCATCGTTTTCGTTGCCGGCACGGTTGGCTGGGATGCCAATCAGAAATTCCAAAGCGAAGAACTCGTTCCGCAATTCGAGCAGGCGCTTAAAAACATCATCGCGATTCTGGCCGAGGCCGGAGCCAAGCCCGCCCAAATTTGCCGGCTAACCGCATTCTGCATCGATAAGCCCGCCTATCTCGCGGGCCGGCGCGAACTCGGGCGCATTTGGAAATCGCTGATCGGGAGTCACTTCCCGGCGATGAGCATGATTTTTGTCGCCGATCTTCTCGATGCGCCGGCAAAGATCGAGCTGGAAGCGACCGCCGTTATTCCCGCCTAAATTTCGCGGCTCAAGCCGTGCGTTCGGCGAAAAGCCTTGCGGTCAGACGCCGTGCAAGTGCGGCGGCCGCGACGCGGCGATAATTGGCCGATGCAATCGTGGTCCGCATGGGCTGGACTTGCTTTTGCACCAGCCGATCGATCTCCTGCAGAAGTTTCTCGTCGACCGGTCGGCCGGCAAAGGCTTCCGTACCGGCAAGCAGGAACGGCCGGGAATTCGTGCCGGTCAGCGCGATGCGGAGCGAACCGATGGTTGTCCCGGCTACCGTGAGCGCGGCCGCCACGCCTGCCAATGGAAAGTCGATGGCGCCGCGTACCCGCACTTTTTCATAGGCGGATGCATGAGGCGCTGCCGGCAGATGCACCGCCACGATGAGCTCGCCAACGGCCAGAGCGAGATGGGCCTTGCCGTCTTCGACATAGAGTTCGCTTAGCGAAATTCGGCGCTGGCCTTGTGGACCGGCAATATCGATTTCGGCGCCATAAACGAGCAAAGCCGGCGCCAGATCGCCGGAGAAAGCGGCATGACAGCGCCGTCCCTGCGGGGCAACGTGACAGACATCGCCGCGATTTTTCAGACAATAGGCGTTGGCGCTCCGCCACCATTCGCTTTGATTGTAATAAATGCAGCGGGTATCGAGGCACAAATTGCCGCCAACGGTTGCCATGACGCGGTGACCGGGCCCGGCGATCGCGGCGGCCGCTTGCGCGAGCGCGCGATATTGGCTGGCGACCCCCGTGTTGCGAGCCAGCGTGGCGATGGTCACCCCCGCGCCGATCGTCACGCCGCGTCCGTCGCTCTTGATTTCGGTCAGTTCATCGATGCCGGAAAGATCGACCAGCAAGTCCGGGCTGCTGATGCCACGCCGCATGTTCACCAGCAGGTCGGTGCCGCCCGCGACGAAGCGGCTGCCCGGATGCTTGAGACACGCCGCGATCGCCTCTTTGACGGTGCTCGGCTGGGCCAGACGGAACTCGGCCAACGGTGCGGTCATGATGCGGCCTTCAATGCGCTGCGTTTCGCCTTGCGCCGGCGCTCGATCAGCGCCTCCATGACCCGGTCCGGTGTCACCGGCAATTCGTTGAGGTCGATACCGATGGCGTTGGCGATGGCGTTGACCAAAGCTGGCGGGAAGCCGGCCAAGGCGCCTTCGCTCGCTTCCTTGGCGCCGAACGGCCCGTATGGATCGTGGCTTTCGACGATCTGCACCTCGATCGGCGGGGATTCCGCCATCGTCGGCATGCGGTATTCGAGCAGGCTGGCATGCGCCGGCAGGCCTTCGAGGTAGTGGGTCTCCTCGCACAGCGCTTGCCCCATCCCCATCCAGACCGATCCTTGGATCTGTCCTTCGACCGCCAGCGGGTTGATGGCGTGGCCGCAGTCGAGCGCCACCCATACCTTGTCGACGGTGACCAGGCCGGTTGCATCGTCGATGCTGACCTCGACGACCTGGGCGGCGTAACTGAAGCCCATGGTCGAGCCGACGGCACCGCCCCGGTGCTTGCCGCCGTGGAAATCCGGCGGGCAGGTGAACGATCCCTTCACGGTGATCGCGCCCTCATCGATCAGCGCCGCGGCCACGACGTCGGCGAAGGGCAGACTCGATTGATCGCCCTTGCCGACGCGGAACACTTCACCGATGCATTCGACGTCTTCCGGGCGAGCCTCGAGCTTGCGGGCCGCCGCTGCCACGAGCACCGCCTTTAGCCGCTTGGCGGCGTCGATCGCCGCGTTGCCCACCATGAAAGTGATGCGTGACGAATAAGCGCCGTTGTCCTTGGGCGTGATAGCGGTATCGGCGGCAATAACGCGGATGCGATCGAGCGAGATGTCGAGCGTCTCGGCCACCGCGATTGCGACCATGGTCGAGGAGCCCTGGCCGATATCGGCAGCGCCGGTGAGCGCCGTCACGCCGCCATCGAAGTCCAGCTTGAGGTTTACCACCGCATGTGGCTCGCCGGTACGATGGATCGGCTTAGCGGCTCCGCTGACATAATGCGAGCAGGCCATGCCCAGCCCTTTGCCGGGCGGCAGCTTGCCGAGGCGCTCGCGCCAGCCGCTGGCATGCTCGACGCGGTCGAGGCATTCCGCCAGTCCGTAACTGTTGACCACCAGATCATTCATGGTGCGGGTGGGCGCCTGCAGCAGATTGGCGCGGCGCACGGCGAAGGGATCGAGCCCGAGTTCGCGGGCCATCCGGTCGAGCAGATTTTCGAAGGCATGGCGCGTGTCGACCGAACCGTGCCCGCGCATGGCGCCGCAGGGCGGCAGATTGGCGTAGACCCGGTAACCGTCGTACTTGATCGCGGGAATATCGTAGAGGCCCTGCAACAACGCGCCGGCATAGAGAATAGTGATGATGCCGTAACCGGCGTAAGCGCCGCCGCGCTGCACCACATGGCATTCGCATGCGGTGATGCGGCCAGTCTTGGACATCCCGAGTTTCAGCCGGATATCGGTCTGCGGCCGCGCGCGATGGGTGATGAAGGTTTCCTCGCGGGTGAGCTGCATCATCACCTTGCCGGCGGCAGCCTTCGCGAGCAGCGCGGTAACGATCTCGAAATTCAACGCTTCGACGCGCGCGCCGAAGCCACCGCCGATAAACGGCTTGATCACGCGGATGCGCGAGGAATCCATCTCCAGGCATTGCGCGATCATGAGATGCAGGTAATAGCCGACCTGCGACACGGTCTGTACCGTCAGTCGGCCCGTGAGCGGATCGAACTCGGAAAGACTGGCGTGCGGCTCGATCTGCGCGTGGTTGATCTCAGCGCAACTGAATAGCTCCTCGCGCACCAAATCGGCGGCGGCAAAACCATGCGCGACATCGCCGAACTGGTGATGAACGTCGCGTTCGAGATTGCCTGGCTTGTCGTCGTGCAGCAGAACCGCATCCGGCGCGCGTGCGGCCTCGGAGGTATAATAAGCGGGCAGTTCCTTCACTTCGAGTTCGATGAGCTGAAGCGCGCGCTCGGCGGTCTCCTCATCGATCGCCGCCACCGCAGCGACCGGCTCGCCGCGATAGCGCACGCGCCCGCGCGCCAGCGGATATTCGTTCATGGCGATGGGCAGCACGCCGTAAGTGTGCGGACAGTCGTCGCCGGTAACGACCGCCGCCACGCCCGCAAGCGCGCGCGCCTTGGAAACGTCCAACCGAATGATTTCTCCGTGGCTGACCGGGCTGCGCAGGATGCGTCCGACCAGAGCGTCGGCATGGTCGAGATCGGCGGTATAGCGGGCGCGTCCGGTGACCTTTTCAACGCCATCGATCAGCGGAACGCCGCGGCGCGCGAGCTTGCCGGCTGCGATCGGATCGGCCGTCATGACGTTGCCTCCGCGGACGCCTTGACCGACTCGATGATTTTCACATAGCCGGTGCACCGGCAAAGATTTCCCGATAGCGCTGCGCGTATTTCGCCGTCGGTCGGTGTCGGATTTCGGCGCAAGAGCGCTTCGGCCGCCATGATCATTCCCGGCGTGCAGAAGCCGCATTGCGTGCCGAGCTTCTCGTGAAAAGCGCGCTGCAATCGGTTGAGCCGACCCTGCGTCGATAAGCCTTCAATCGTTTCGACGTCACGGCCCTCGCAGCGCACCGCGAGCGTGATGCAGGATGGCACGGCTTCGCCGTCGACCAAGACCGTGCACGCGCCGCACTCGCCGCCATCGCAACCGGTCTTCACCCCGGTGAGATGCGCGACGTCGCGCAAATAGTCGACGAGTAGCTCCCGTTCCGCTACGGCGTCTTCGCGCCAGCGCCCGTTCAGTTTCAATCTCAACAGGCGCTTTTTTGGCGGCCGGCCCGGTGCATGCATCGGAGCACTCCTGAATCAAAAAAATGCGCCGTTTGCCGGCATGTTTCCATGACAAAAATCAAGACATCTCAATCCGATGGCGGCGTCATCGGTTGATCTACCTGACCGAAGTCAAGGATCGGACTGCCATTAGCCAGTAGATTTTCACGCCTAATTGTTCTTGGGCGGGCTTATGATGGCGCTTCGCGACCATAATGCCGCGGTTGATTTCGCGGTCAAAGAACCGGAACAAGCAGCGCAAGACGTTTCCGCGCTGAGCGTGTTTTTCAATCCGAAAAGCGTCGCCGTGGTGGGCGCCTCATCGGACCCGAAGAAACCGGGCAACACCGCTCTGCGCCACATGATCTCCATGGGCTACAAAGGGAAATTGTACCCGGTCAATCCGCGCGAAAAGGGCATCCTGGGACTGCCTTGCTACAAGAGCGTGAGCGACATACCCGAACCGGTCGATCTGTGCATTCTGATGGTGGCGGCCGAGCTGACCGTGCCAGTCGCCAAGCAGCTGGTCGAGCGGAAACGCCGCTTCAATGACGTCAAGGGCGCGATCTGCATGTCGGCGGGCTTCGGCGAGATCGACTCGCCTGAGGCCAAGCAGCGACAGAAGGATCTGATCGACATTCTGGGGTCCGCGTCGATACGGCTCATCGGTCCGAACTGCGTCGGCGTCATGGATACGGTAAGCGGCTTCAACACCAATTTCGACATCGGCACCTATCCGCGCGGCGGCATCAGCGTGCTCACGCAGAGCGGCGCCTTCGGCAATTCATTTCTGTTTGCTTCGGGGACGAGCGGCCGGGTGGGCCTGAACAAATATGTCTCCATGGGCAATATGGCCGACGTTCAGATGGCCGAACTGCTCGCCTTCTTGAAGGACGACGAGTCGACGCGCGTCATCGGCATCTATCTCGAAGGTCTGTCCGACCCGCGCGGCTTTTTCCAAGCGGCCTGCGAAGCCGCCGCGGTCAAGCCGGTGGTGGTGCTGAAAAGCGGCCGCAGCGAATTGGGCTCCACCGCAGCGCTCTCCCACACCGGTGCGATCGCCGGCGCCGAGGCGATTTACGAAGGCGCATTTCGCCAGTTCGGATTGATGCGCGTGCGTAGCGTCGCGGAGTTCTACGACACGCTGCGCGCGTTCTCGATGCAGCCGGTGCCGAAGGGTAACCGCGTCGCCGTACTCACCCACATGGGCGGGCCGGGAACGATGTGCATCGACGAGATTTCCGAATTGCCCGGCATCAAGCTGGCGTCGTTCACCGATGAAACCACCGCGGCGTTGAAGGCGATCCTGTCGCCCGCCGCCAATGTCGGCCATCCGCCCGGTTATATCGACCTCACCGCCGCACATTTCGAGCGCTTGCACCATCAGGTGCTGCAGATCCTGTTCAAGGATCCGAACGTCGACTCGGTGATCCAGATTCTGGCGCCCAGCGCGTTCCTCGATCAGCCGCTGCTCGCCAAGGAGGTCGCCGGCGCGTTCCAGTCGCAAGGCTCAACGCCGAAGCCGCTGCTCAATGTCATCACCTTCGGCGACTTTGCCGACGAATTGCGCCGCGGCCTGGAAGGCGCCAGCCTGCCGACCTTCGATTACCCTGACACGGTTGCGCGGGTCGCGGCCAATCTCTCGAATTACGGCGCTATTCGCGCGTCGGCCGCGCCAGCTGACGGAAAGACTAAGACTGCCACCACGGCAGGGCCGACGGAGCAACTGATCGCCGCCACTGCCAAAGAGGGGCGGCTTAGCCTGCTCGAACCGGAAGCCTATGCGGTGTGCAAGCAGTACGACATCCCGGTGCCGCCGTTCAAAATGGTCGATTCGCTGGAGGGCGCCTTAGCGGCCGCCAAGCAGATCGGCTACCCGGTCGTGATCAAAGTGGTGTCGGCGCAGATCCTGCACAAATCCGACATCGGCGGCGTTATGCTCGGTATCGGTTCCGACAGTGCGCTGGAAAAATCCTATGCGCAGCTCGTCGACAACATCCGCAAGGCGGCGCCCGCAATCGGCAAGCCGAGAGTGCTGGTGCAGAAAATGATGCCGGCGGCGACCGAGCTGGTGCTGGGCGCGATCCGCGACAAGTTGTTCGGCCCGGTGGTGATGTTCGGTCTCGGCGGCATCTATGTCGAAGTGCTCAAGCGCGTCGGTTTTCGCCTGGCGCCGTTCGGCATCGAGCAGGCGCGCGCGCTCATCCACGACACGCTGCCGCCGAAGATCATCGCCGGCGCGCGCGGCCGCAAGAAACTCAATGTCGATGCCATCGCCGCCATGCTGGTCTCGCTTGGCCGGTTGCTGGAAGAGCACCCGCAGATCGACGAAGTAGACCTCAACCCCTGCCTGGCGCTCGACGACGGCTGCCTGGCGGTGGACGCGCGCATCATCCTCAAGGGTAAGCCGCAGAAATGACCGACGTTCGCGACTATAATGCCGCTGTCGATTTCGTGGATCGCAACGTCGCCGAGGGGCGGGGCGAGAAGACCGCGTTCATCGACCCGTCGCGCAACCTGACCTATGGCGAACTGCGCGACACCGCCGCGCGCATCGGCCCGATGCTGGCACGCATGGGGATTGAACCGGAAAACCGGATAGCCCTCGTTCTGCTCGATACCGTCGATTTCCCCGTGCTGTTCTGGGGAGCGATCCGAGCGGGTATCGTACCGGTTCTGGTCAATACGCGGCTAACGGTCGACCAGTATCGCTACCTGTTCGAAGACTCGCGGGCCAAGGCGGTCTTTGTTTCGGCTGCGCTGCTCCCGATGGTGCAGGAAGCCGCGAATGATCTGCCCAACGTCAAGGAAATTGTCGTGGTCGGCGGCGGCCCGGCGTCGGTGCCGCGGCTCGAAACGCTGTTGGCGGCCGAGAACGAAGGCTCGGCGCCGGCCAGAACCTGTGCCGATGAGGTCGCGTACTGGCTCTATTCGTCCGGCACGACCGGAAACCCGAAGGGGACGATGCATGTGCATTCGACCCCGATGAACATCGCGCGCACCTCCGGGCAGGGTCGCATCGGCATCCGTGAAGACGACGTGATCTTTTCCGCGCCGAAGCTGTTCTTCGCCTATGGCCTCGGCGACGCAATGTTGTGTCCGATGTCGGTCGGCGCGACCTCGGTGCTCTATCCGGAGCGGCCGACGCCGCAGACCGTGTTCGAGACGTTGCGCAGCTACCAGCCGACGATGTTTTTCGCAGTGCCTACGCTTTATGCGGCGATGCTCGCCGATCCCGAATGCAAAAAGGAAAATATGTCGAGCCGGGTGCGGCTCTGTTTTTCGGCCGGCGAGCCGTTGCCCGTGCATGTCGGCGAAGCCTGGAAGAAGGAATTCGGCATCGACATCGTCAACGGCGTCGGCTCGACCGAAATGGGACATCTCTTTCTGACCAACCTTCCGGATGCCGTGGAGTACGGTACATCCGGCGTGCCGGTGGAGGGCTACGACCTCAGGCTGGTTGACGATGCCGGGCAGGACGTTGCCGACGATGAAATCGGCGAGCTTTGGGTGCGCGGCGAATCGTCCGCGGCCGGCTACTGGAATCAGCGCGAGAAATCGCGCCGCACGTTTGTGGGCGAGTGGACCCGCACCGGCGACAAATACCTGCGCCGTGCCGACGGAGTTTACACCTTCTGCGGCCGCACTGACGATATGTTCAAGGTCAGCGGCATTTGGGTATCGCCGTTCGAGGTTGAGGACGCATTGGTTAGCCATCCGAAAGTGCTCGAGGCCGCCGTCGTGCCGGTCGAAGATGCCAACGGGCTGATCAAGCCGAAGGCGTTTGTCGTTCTCAAAAATCAAAATGAGAGCGATATCGGCCGCGCGCTCTATGAAGAGCTCAAGGTGCATGTGAAACGCGCGATTGGTCCTTGGAAATATCCGCGCTGGATCGAATTTGTCGACAGTCTGCCAAAGACCGCGACTGGAAAAATCCAACGCTTTTTGCTGCGCGACAAGGGACTTAATTTGAACGGCGGAGATCACTGATGCCGCCTCTCTCGCATTTTGCTTGGCCCTTTTTTGACGAGAGTCACCGGCAATTTGGCGCGGCGCTCGCGGATTGGGCTAACAAAGAAGTCGACCAGCACATCGATCACGCAAACGTGGATCAATCCTGCCGATCGCTCGTTCGCGCTTTGGGCGACGCGGGTTGGCTCAAGGCCGTCGTGCCGGCGGCTTATGGCGGGTTGTCGAAAAAACTCGACGTGCGGACGATTTGCGCCGCGCGCGAGATTCTCTCCTGGCACGACAGCCTCGCTGATTTTGCGTTCGCCATGCAGGGGCTGGGGACGGCCTCGATATCGCTGTTCGGCAGCGATGAGATCAAAGCCAAATATCTGCCGCCGGTTCGCGAGGGCCGTCATATCGCGGCATTTGCGCTGTCGGAACCCGAAGCGGGCTCCGACGTCAGCGCGCTGGCGACGACCGCGACCAAAGATGGGCCGGCGCACGTGCGCATTGACGGGCTCAAAACCTGGATCTCCAACGGCGGGATCGCGGACCACTACGTGGTATTCGCGCGAACCGGCGAGGCCCCCGGTGCGAAGGGGCTTTCCAGTTTCGTCGTCGACGCCGAGACGCCAGGTCTTGCGGTTGCCGGCCGCATCGAGGTCATCGCTCCACACCCGCTCGCGACGCTTCGCTTCACCAGCTGCCGCGTCCCGCTGACCAATCGTCTCGGCGGCGCCGGCGAAGGCTTCAAGGTTGCGATGGCGACGCTCGATATTTTCCGGTCGACCGTTGCTGCCGCGGCGCTCGGGATGGCGCGCCGCGCCTTCGACGAGATGATCGAGCGCGCGGCGACACGCAATTTGTTCGGCGCGCCGCTGGCGGATCTGCAACTCACGCAGGCGGCGTTGGCCGACAGCGCCATCGACATCGACGCGGCCGCCTTGCTGGTTTATCGCGCAGCCTGGGAAAAAGATCGCGGTGCGGCGCGTATCACACGCGAGGCATCGATGGCGAAGGCCTTTGCGCCCGAGATGGCACAACGGGTCATCGATCGCGCCGTGCAAATCTTCGGCGGCAACGGCGTGCGCGTCGGTGTCAAAGTCGAGGCGCTCTACCGCGAAATTCGCGCCCTGCGCATCTACGAGGGCGCAACCGAAGTGCAGAAGCTGATCGTGGCGCGGGAATTATTAAAGGCGCGCGAAGCCACGCGCCGCCAAGCCGCCGAGTAGGAATAATGTTGCTGACCGAGGAGCAGGAGCAAGTTCGGGATGCCGCGCGCGAATTCGCGCAGCGTACCTTGGCGCCCCATTCGGCCGAATGGGATAGCCAGGCGATATTTCCGCGTGCGGCGTTGCGCGAACTCGGCAGCCTCGGCTTCATGGGGATGACGGTTCCGCCGGAATGGGACGGCGCCGGCACCGACTACGTCGCCTATGCACTGGCGCTGGAGGAAATCGCCGCCGGCGATGGAGCGGTCTCGACCATCATGAGCGGTCACAACTCCGTCGGCTGCATGCCGCTCGTCGAGTATGGGACGCCGGAGCAGAAGGAGAAATATCTACGGCCGATGGCGCGCGGCGAGATGCTGAGCGCGTTCTGCCTCACCGAACCGCAGAGCGGCTCGGACGCCGGCGCGATCCGCACGCGTGCCGAACGGCGGCGTGGCAGCTATATTCTCAATGGCACCAAGCAGTTCGTTACCTCGGGCAAGAACGCCGACATCGCGCTGGTCTTTGCCGCGACCGACCTCGTGCAGGGCAAGAAGGGCATCAGCTGCTTCATCGTCGACACCAAGCAGTCGGGTTATTGCGTCGCCCGGATCGAGAGCAAGATGGGACAGCAGGCGTCCGATACTTGCGAAATTCGGCTCGAAGATCTTTGCGTGCCGGAGGAGAACCGGCTCGGTGCCGAAGGCCAAGGCTACCGTATCGCGCTGGCCAACCTGGAAGGCGGCCGCATCGGCATCGCTTCGCAAGCCGTGGGCATGGCCCGCGCGGCCTTCGAGATTGCGCTCGCCTACGCGCAAGAGCGTAGAAGCTTCGGCAAAACGATCATCGAACATCAAGCCGTTGCATTTCGCTTGGCCGACATGGCGACCCAGCTCGAAGCGGCGCGTCAGCTCGTGCTGCATGCCGCCGCGTTGCGTAGCCAGGGCATGCCATGCCTCAAGCAGGCGTCGATGGCGAAGTTGTTCGCCACCGAAGCGGCCGAACGCATCTGCTCCGACGCCATTCAGACGCTGGGCGGGGCCGGCTACATGACCGACTTCGGCGTCGAGCGAATTTACCGCGCCGTGCGCGCCAGTAAGATTTACGAGGGCACCAACGATATTCAGCGGCTGGTCATCAGCCGCGCGCTCGTTGATCAGGCAGCGCAGGAAGAACGGACTGCATTATGTTCCTGACACACACCGCCGATGCCGTGACCACCCTGACGCTGAAGCACCCTCCGGTGAACGCGATCAGCGAAGAATGGGTGCGGGCGTTCGACGCCAAGCTTGACGAACTGGGCCG
>Ga0209385_1000533_pt1 | contig 15563 bp, 16 predicted proteins | sample NGEPerB_FD_184506 | JGI IMG/M metagenome (GOLD analysis project Ga0209385, IMG submission 184506) | Arctic peat soil microbial communities from the Barrow Environmental Observatory site, Barrow, Alaska, USA - NGEE PermafrostAB12-B... | ecosystem: Environmental > Terrestrial > Soil > Wetlands >... | reverse complement strand
GCAACCTTTCCACGATGCTCTCGAATGCCTGATCCCAGGAGATTCTCTCGAAGTCGTGACTGCCTCTTGGACCGATTCGGCGCAGTGGATAGAGGAGCCGGTCCGGGTCGTGGACTATCTCCGGTGAATGGCGGCCGATCTGGCAGATCATGCCGAGGGGGTTCCCCTCCTGAGGTTCCACCTTTACCAGCCTTCCGTCCTCGAGGGTTGCAGTGACGAAGCAGCCGGCGGGACAGATGCCGCAGAGGCCGTGCCGGGTCTCCGTCATCACGTCCTCCGTTCGCGCGATTCGGAGAGGGAATCAGTCCGCTTCAGGAGGATAAGTGCGAACCAATTCCTCTCATCGGTGAACACCGCTTCCGTCTCAAATCCGAACCCCTCCAGGGACGGGACGCACGCTTCAAGATGGTATTTGCGACTTATCTCGGTCAGAACCATTTCCCCTTTCATAGCACCAATCAAGATGAACCGGTTGAGATAGGTCAAATGAGCGTTAGCCGCTTTCGTGAGTCCGCTCACCATTCCATGGACGGCAGCAAATGCATCAAACGTGACGCGGTGTCCGACGCTCCTTCGGTCGCAGTGCATCTGCGAGCAAGCTCATAGCATTATCCTGCGCGCCATCGGCGTCGGCTCCTCCTATCGCGCCACGACGGCCTCGTAGATATCCTCTTCCTGCGCCGTATGGATGCGCACCAGGGTCTCGACCGCCTCAATCACCCGCTGGGCGTCGCGAACGAGAAAACGGTCGATCTTTTCCGACGGCAGGTCCTCGACCACGCGGGCGAGCAGGCGCGCGAGGTGGAGGATCTCGCGGTGCGCCCGGCTCATGGCCGAGAGGCCGTGGCCATCCATGAGAACATTCGCCAGCCGGGGGTAGACGCTGCCCTCGTCGTCGCGCTCGTGTTCGACCACCTGCTCCTGGACAACGGCATTTGCTTCCACAATCAGCGCGGCTGCGTCGTCGGGGGTCACGTCGTCCAGCTCGTCGGCGATAGATCGCAGCCGGTCCAGGCTGCGGATGAGCGCAACGTGGTCGTGACGCATTTCGCGTCCGACCGACGCCGGGATTGTGCGCCGGGCGCCGACATGGGCCGGGTTTAGGGCGCGCAGGGCATTGAGGATCACCACCACGTCGATCGCTTCCTGGACGATCGCCGCCGGTACAGGCGCCAGCCATCCGGCCGTCGCCGCCAGCATCGCAAGAACCGACAGGCTCATGCCGGCGACGATGCTTTCTACGGCAATGCGGCGCGCACGTTGCGCGATGGTGATGGCATCCCCGACCCGGTCGAGACGGTCGGCGAGGATCACCACCCGAAGCCGGTGAGCGAGCAATAGATTAGTGTGGGATGCTCTTTGTGCAGGGCTTCGTAGCCGAAACCAAGACGATCCATCACACCCGGCCCGAAATTCTCCACCAGTACGTCCGCCTTGCCGATCAGCCGGCGCAGGATTTGCGCCCCGCCTCTCGTCTTCAGATCGAGCACGATGCCACGCTTGTTGCGGTTCATCATCATAAAGGAGGCGGCTTCGTCTCCGATTTTTGGCGGGACCATGTGCCTCGTGTCATCGCCATTCGGCGTCTTTTCGATCTTGATGACGTCGGCGCCCATATCGGCGAGCATGAGCGTACAGGTCGGGCCTGCCATGACATGGGTCAGATCTACGATCTTCAATCCTGCCAGCGGCCCCATCGGACGACCTTCTATGCTCGTGAAGCGCGCATTTACCTACTCGCCGGCCCATTGCGGTTGGCGCTTGTTAAGAAAAGCATCCAATCCTTCGCGGAAATCGCGGCTCATGTAGCACATGAGGATAAGATCTTGGCCTTCCTCGCGCGATAGCCGCCTTTGCAGTCGCGCCAGCGCTTGTTTGGTGGCGCTCAGCGTCAGCGGCGCATTGCCGGCGATCAGCATCGCGAGTTCATTGGCCCGCCGTTGCAAGCCCGCGAGATCCTCGACAACTTCGCTGAGCAATCCGACACTCGCTGCCTCTTCCGCGCCGATCAGCCGGGCGGTGAAAATAAGATCTTTCACGCGCGCCGGACCAATCAAGGCCGCAAGCCGGCTGATGTTTGACATTGACAGGCAATTACCGAGCGTGCGCGCAATCGGAAATCCAATTTTTGTTGTCTTGGTACCGATGCGCAGATCGCAGCAGGCGGCAATCCCCGCGCCGCCGCCGGTACACGCTCCGTTAATCGCTGCGATGGTCGGCACGCGACATTGTTCGAGTGTAGTCAGCACACGGTCGATACGCGATTCGTATTCGATGGCGTGTTCAGGCGTCTTGAACGCACGAAACTGATTGATATCGGTTCCGGACGCGAAGGCCTTGTCACCGGCACCTTGAAACACAAGGACCTTGATCGAGCGGTCGTCGTTCGCTCGACCGCAGATTTGTGCAAGCCGCTCGTACATCTCGAATGTGAAGGCATTCCGTGCCTGCGGACGGTTGAATGTGGCCCGTCCGATGCCGTCCTTCACATCAAAAAGAAGGTCATTAGCCGCTGATTGTTGTTGTTCCATATCTATCCGATCCACATTGGGATTCTTTCCTCAGAAAGCGTTGGCCGCCGACAGACGATGCTGCCTTGCTCCATCACCTGTGGAGACCGGCTTCATCAAATACTGCGCGCGACCAGTATGCTGCGGGACCGACTTCAGCCAGCCGCGACGCTTGCTGCGCTCAGGGAACCTTTTTTTCGACGACTGAGGCGCCCGGATCCAGCCAGAAACCCCAAATTGCGGCGCCGATGACGAGCAGACTGGCCGCAACGATGAAGGGCGCTTGCCACGATCCGAACTGAACCAGGATGCCGAAGACGATTGGCGATAGCGCGCCGCCAATGTTTCCGGCCATGTTCATCATCCCGGATACGGTGCCCGAATGCTCGCCGCCAATATCCATGGGGACTGCCCAGGAAGGCCCGATTGTGCATTCAAGAAAGAACATGGAAGCAGTCAAGCAATAGACGGCAACGTAGGCGTCCTCGGTTAACGCGGCCGGCACGATAAACACCGCGCAACCCAACATGCCTGTGATCGCCACCACACGTCGAGAGAACTTAATGTTGCCGGTTTTTGCCAACAGCCAGTCAGTCGTCAGGCCGCCAACGGTATCGCCGACGACGCCCGCTACAAGCGGCAGTGAAGCCAAAAAGCCCACCTTGAGCAAAGTGAAATGCCTGAATTCCACCAGATAAGACGGCAACCAACTCAGAAATATCCAGAGGCAGTAGACGTACGTAAAATAGGCCAACATGATCGCCCACATATTGGGGGACTTGAGCATCATGCTCCACGGCACTTTGGGTTTCTTGGCAACGTTGGCCAGTTTGGCGTTGCCCTGCTCGTCGACGCCGCGGATGTATTTGAGCTCCGCTTCATTCACCAGCGTGTGTTCTTCCGGGAGATTCCGATAGGCGAAGTACCATAGCACCGACCAAAGGATGCCGACCGCGCCGCAAATATAGAATACCGATCGCCAGCCGAGTGTCGTCATGATGAGCACAACAACCGGCGGCGCAATGGCTGCGCCGAGACGGCTCGCGCTGTGGGTGACGCCTTGGACAAAACCGCGCTCATGGCGAGGGTACCAGAGCTGCATGGCGCGAGTTGCGCCCGGAAAGGCACCAGCTTCGCCCATGCCAAACAGAAAGCGCAGCACCATAAACGAGGTCGCGCCGCTGGCCACGGCGGTCGCTGCCGTCATAGCCGACCAGTAACCGACAATAACGGTCAGAACGTTCCGTGCGCCGAAGCGATCACCAAGCCAGCCGCCGGGAACCTGGAACATGGCGTAGGCCCAGCCGAAAGCGCTGAAGATCACGCCCATCGTGATTTTGTCGAAGCCGAATTCCTTGCTGATGATGGGTGCCGCAGTCGAGATATTCACGCGGTCGAGGTAGGTAATCAGGTACATCAGACTGATCAACACCAGGATGTACCAACGACCCATGCTCCGGCGAGTCTTTGGCTGTTCCATGTAGCGTTTCCCCCTCCATCGAGGGCCCGTATGGGATGTCCCTCGCTTTGTTGAACTCGGCCTAGCAAGCGCTGTCACTTGATCTAGCTGATGTAGCTGAGCGCCAATTGATGCGGCTCAAATATCGATAAGTGCTTGTGGGTATTCGAATGACGGGACCTTCGGCCGTTGCGCTTCGGTTACGGAACGTCCGACTCTTTTATACGACGGCGCTCCGGCGGACTGAAAGTGGAATGGCATCTTTTCCCTTGAGCACTTCCATGGCCGCTAGCACGCCGCCAGCCTTGTGAGGGACGCGGGCAAGATCGAGCGCCATTTCGACACCCGAGAGCGTCCCCATCAGCATCAACTCATTGAAGTGACCCAGATGGCCGATGCGAAATACTTTACCCTTCACTTTTGACAGGCCCGCGCCGAGCGACATGTCGTAGTTCTTGAGCACTACCTCACGGAAATAATCTGCATCATGCCCCGCAGGCATGACGACGGCGGTGAGGATTGGTGAGTATTCTTCCGGGTCCTGACACAGAATTTCCAAATTCCACGCACAAACCGCAGCTCTTGTCGCCGCAGCGAGTTTCAGATGGCGGGCGAACACATTGTCCAGCCCCTCCTCCATCAACATATCGATCGCTTCTTTCAGCCCATAAAGTAGATTTGTGGCTGGCGTGTATGGCCAGGAGCCATTCTTGTTCTGCTGAAGAATTTCATGCCAATCCCAGTACGAGCGGCTTGTCTGATTAGCCTTTGCTGCCAGCAGTGCTTTTTCCGAGACCGCATTGAACCCCAAGCCCGGGGGCAGCATGAGGCCCTTCTGCGAGCAGGACACGGTGACATCGACGCCCCACGCGTCGTGCTCATATTCGATCGAGGCGAGCGAGGAGATCGTATCGACGAGCAGCAAGGCGGGATGCTTTGCGCGATCGATGGCTTTTCGAATTTCGTGAATTCGGCTTGTGACGCCGGTCGACGTTTCGTTGTGGACCACCATGACCGCTTTGATGCGGTGTTCGCGATCCGCGACCAGGCGAGCCTCGATCTCCGCCGGCTGCGCGCCCCGGCGCCAGTCACCCGGCAGAAAATCCACCTCTAACTTGAATTTTTCCGCCAGGCCTTTCCAAAGCGTAGCAAAGTGGCCGGTCTCAGCCATCAAAACCTTGTCGCCGGGCGACAGCGTATTAACGATCGCGGCTTCCCATGCTCCGGTTCCCGACGACGGGTAAATCACGACAGGATTTTTGGTCCGGAAGACGGCCTTGCAGCCCTCGAGAACATCGAGTCCCAGCTGCGCGAATTCGGGGCCGCGATGATCGATGGTCGGCATGTCCATCGCGCGCAGCACCCGGTCTGGCACGTTTGTCGGACCGGGAATCTGTAAGAAATGCTTGCCTGTATGGACCATTGGACTCTTCCCCTCGATATTTTGCATTCACATAGTCTATTTAGACGTCGGAATACAGAAACTATTGCATACAATATTGGCTACTCTGCAATCTAAAAAAAGGCTAGCTTCACTGAGTTGGGTTTAGGGATCATCGCCGCGACACGGTCAAGGATCGATTAGCGCTTGCAACACCTGGGGAACCGCGATTTTGACCAATTTCTTGAGCGCTGGCGGCCTAAAGCCCGTTGAAGGCGAACCGGCCTCGTTGCATGCCGATATCGTCAGTCAACTTCGCGATTTCATCGTCGAAGGGCATCTGGTCCCGGGCAGCCGAATTCCCGAACGCGAACTCTGCGAAAAATTCGATATTTCGCGTACCCCCCTCCGGGAGGCGCTGAAAGTTCTTGCGGCAGAAGGGCTTGTTGAGCTGTTACCCAACCGCGGTGCGCGCGTGCGGCAATTTTTCGAGGCAGATATTCGAAATCTGTTCGAGGTCTTGTCGGGCCTTGATTTTGTTGCCGGTCGAATGGCATGCGCTCGAATTACCGATGATGCGATTGCGGCAATCGAGAAGCTGCATCTCGAAATGTATACGCATTACCTGCGTCGCGAGCTGACCGACTACTTTCGGATCAACCAGAAAATCCATCAGGCGATCGTCGACGCAGCCACCAATCCGGTCCTCAGTGCAAACTTTGCAAACCTCAATTCCATCGTCCGCCGCCTTCGATATTCGGCGAATTTGGTCCATCGAGACCGTCTTGGCGATGCGATGCGCGAGCACGAGCAGATCGTCGACGCCCTCAAGCGACGGTCAGCCGATGAACTCGGAATGCTGATGTTTCAGCACATGCAGGGCAAGTGCGAGGCCGTCTGCGAGTACTTGCGGGACCAGCAAACGGCGGAATCCAAGCCTGCGGCACCTTCAGAAGTCGCCACTTTTTGAATGCATTTATTTTCGGAATAGCTTAAAGACTGCATACATCCTCGTAGCCGCAAGATCGCGGGATGGCGCGGAGCGCACTAATCGTGACGTCTTGTGCATTGCTGCAATGAGGCTGGTCTCGATCCGTTCAACCCAAGGAATTTTCGCATGGAATACAAAATACTCCTCCTGGGCGCGTCCTATGGGTCGCTGCTTGCTTCGAAGCTGCTGTTCGGTGGCCATTCGATCCACCTCGTTTGCCTGCCCGCGGAAGCCGATCTGATCAATGCCGAGGGCTTCAAGGTGCGCCTGCCCATACGCGGCCGTAGCGAACCCGTTCTGCTCGAATCGAGCAAGCTGCCCGGCAAGGTGACTGCCGGCGGTGCAGCCGGCGTCAATCCGAGCGATTACGATCTGGTCGGCCTCTGCATGCAGGAGCCGCAGTACCGTTCGGCCGGCGTGCGCGAACTGCTCGACGCGGTCGGCAAATCGCGCGTGCCCTGCATGTCGATTATGAACATGCCGCCGCTGCCTTACATCAAGCGCATCCCGGGCCTCGATTATAAGGCGTTGGAAGCCGCCTACACCGATCCGCGCGTCTGGGACTCGGTCGATCCCAAGAAGATCACGCTCAACAGTCCGGACCCGCAGGCGATTCGTCCGCCGGACGGAAAAGCGAACGAGTTGCTGGTCACCTTGCCGACCAATTTCAAGTGCGCGCGTTTTGAGGACGATAAGGATACCGCGATCGTCCGCCAGCTCGAGAAGGACGTCAACGCCGCGCGGTTCGAGGTGCCGGAAGGCAAGATCGAATTGCCGGTCAAGTTGAAAGTCTACGAGTCGATCTTCGTGCCGCTCGCCAAGTGGTCGATGCTGCTCGCCGGCAACTATCGCTGCATCACCAAGGACGGCATGCGCACCGCCAAGGAAGCCGTGCACACCAACATCGAAGAGTCGAAATCGGTGTACAATTTTGTATTCGATCTGTGCGTGAAGCTCGGCGCCAATCCGAACGACCTGGTGCCGTTCGAGAAATACGCCGCCGCCGCTCAGAGCCTCAGCCGTCCGGCCTCGGCCGCGCGCGCATTGTTCAACGGCGCGCCCAACATCGAGCGCTGCGACAAGCTGGTGCAGCTGATCGCCAGGCAGAAGGGGCTGAGCCACCCGGTGATCGACGCCAACGTGGCGCTGGTCGACGAACTGCTCGACAAGAATCGCAAGAAGGCCGCGGTCTGAGTTGTGAGCGCGGGCGGTGCCGCCCGCGCTCACGCCCCCTGTCCGGTGGAATGAGTACCGGCGAATTCGGTTGCTCCGGGCTCGACTTCGCCGATTTGAGTGAGTCGAATGATCGACAACGATTCAGCGTCTGAAATTTCCACCGGCCGTGACGTCGGCGTCATTGAGGTATTTCACGCTGATTCTCTTGCCGGGCCCATGGCCAAGCTCAAACCCGCCTTTGAGGCCAAGAACAAGAAGGCCTCGATCAATCTCTCTTCCGGTACATCGAAGCAACTGGCGGAACGCATACTCAAAGGCGACACTTGCGATGTCTTTGCTTCGTCATCTCCCGCGGTCATTGAAGACCTCATGAAAGAAACGTTGGTTGCCTCCGGTCAAACCGTTGCTTCATGGTACGTGGTTTTTTCGGCGAATGAGATGGTCGTTGTCGTGGAGAAAGGCAATGCGCTTGGCATTCATCATGTTGAGGACCTTGCAAAACCTAACGTGAAGTTCGTCCGGGTAACAGGGGACAAGGATCTCGCCACGGACCGTACGATTGAATTTCTCAACCGCGCCTCTACCCTCGAAGGAAAGCCCGAGCTCGCGCAAACAATCATTAGTAATAGTATTTTTGATCCGTCCAAGCCGACGTCGGTGTCCGACGTCGTGCACGCCGTGCGAGAAGGCAGGGCAAACGCTGGCGTCGTTTATTACTCCGCTGCCGTCGCGACAGAGGGGCTAGTTGGCATAATACGCTTTCCCGCCAGCACTAATATGAGTGAGGCGATTCGAAACGCGGCCTCCGTGCCAAGTAATGCGAAAAACCAAAATGGTGGAATCGATTTTGTGAATTTCTTGCTCACTCCGGAAGCGCAGAATATCCTGAAAGCGACAGGTCAACCGCCAGTGGTCCCTGCAATTCGCAGAGGCGACGTTCCGCCGAATATTAGAAATTAAATCGGCAATAGCGCTCCTGATGTTCGCCGCGCCTTCACTAAACACCATCCAGATTCTCCGGCACGGTTATGTGGTAGACGCGATCGAGCTTTCCGCCCTTTTACGATTACGTTCAGAACTCCTCTACTCGGGCGCCGACAAACAAGCAGGCGGGGTTCGCAGTATTGTTCGGTGTGGTGGAAATTTGGCGCGCCATACAGGACAGATGGGCACCGAAACCAATGGGAAATTTCAATCCACCGGTCCTTCTGAGCGCCCGTGAACTCTTGCCGAGGCAATCCTAGGGTGCGGCGACACTGTGCGGCTCGTTCAGCCTGTAAATAAACGCCCAAGAGTGACCCCTCCACTGCCAAGTGGATCAACAGCTTAGCGTGCCGATCGGCGTGGGGACCCTGCGCCAGTTAACAGTCACTACAACGAAGCCGCGCGCATCGATCCAGATTGCACATGGGTCGGCAGATGAAAGGCTAGCAGCCGCTCGCGGGCGGCCAGTCCCACCGCGCGATCCCAACAATTGATGATCGCGAGGCGAAAGCCGCCGGGCGGCATGGCGTGCCGCTCCGGATCCCAATCTTCGTGGAAGGTGGTCTGCACGCTGGTGACGCTCGGCATGCGCAGCACCTCGTCGATTAGGCTCCGCGGCGGATGCCGGTAATACCGGCCCTTCGGCCCGAACAGCACAACGCTGTAGCCCTCGCGCCGGTCGTCATCGGCGAAGTCCCATCGGCCGGCGGCGTAAAGCCCCACCAGCGCCGGCACCCAGCCCGGTCCGTAAAGGTCAGGCCATTGATCGCTGAAGCGCAGATGCATTTCGATCATGCGCCCGCCGATGGTCTCGATATTCAGCATGCCGGTGTAGCCGCGCAGGTGACGCGCGATCCATTCGCCGCAATAGCGTTCGATCTCGGGCTCGCGATCGGCATGCACGGTCCAGTGATCGAACGTGCCCTCGCCGGCCGACTGGCCGGTGACGTGGCGCCACCAGCGCGGCTCGCCGCCGACGATGGCGACGTCGGTGCTCACGTGGCGGCCCTCAAGCATGATCATCCACATGTGGCCGGAGGTCTGATGCAACGCGTAGTCCGCGGCCGAGTGGATGATGCGGGTATCGACCCCCATGCCCTTGAGATTGACGATGGGCTTGGAGAATACCGGAAAGGACGGCGGCAACGTGCCATGCGGGCCGGCATCGAGCCCCTGGTTCCGGGCGATAGCGATCTTGTCGTAGATCCAGCGGAACTCCGGATTCCACTCCCAGGCATCTGCATCTTCGGTCGGGACGTTCACCCCGGGCGGACAGTCGGCGCCTTCAAAATATTGCATCCGCCACGGGTCGGCTTCGCAGATCGGCATGAGTGAACCGCTATGCGGCGGCGGTCAATGCGGCGTGTGACGCGTCGCAGCCGCGTCGGCCAGGGTGAAGGCCTGGATGGAAAAATAGTCCTGCGTATCGGTCCAGGCCGCCACCGGCGTCCAGCCGACGCCGCGCGCTAGCGCACCCAGCGACTCGATGCTGTATTTGTAGCTGTTCTCGGTGTGGATGGTTTCGCCGGCGCGGAACTCGATGGTTTCGCCGGCCACCCACACTTTCTGCCGCTTCAGGCTGGCGAGGTGCATTTCGATGCGATGGCGCTCGCAGTTGTAGAACGCATGATGCTCGAAAGTATCGAGCTTGAAGGTGCCGCCGAGCTCGCGATTGACGCGCACCAGCAGATTGAGATTGAACTTTGCGGTGACGCCGCCCGCGTCGTTATAGGCAGCGTTGAGCACCTCGACCGGCTTGATCAAGTCGACGCCGATAATCAGCGTGCCGCCAGGCCCGAGAATCCGTCCGGCGTTGCGTAGGAACGCTGCCGTTTCATGCGGTTCAAAATTGCCGACGGTGGAGCCCGGGAAAAATCCGACGCGCACCGGCGCTGCTTTCGCTTCAGCCGGCAGTTCGAACGGGAAACAGAAATCCGCCGTCACGGGCAATATTTTCAGCTGCGAGAAATCGGGCCGCAGTTCGGCCACCTCCCGCTCCAGCATCTCGCCGCAGATGTCAACCGGCACATAGGCCGCGAGCTTGGACGCCTCGTGCAGCAGGATGCGCGCCTTCTTGTTCGAGCCGCTACCGAATTCCACCAGCGCCGCGCCTTCCGGAATCAGCTTGGCGATGTCGGCGGCGTGATCGCGCAAGATGCGCATCTCGCAGCGGGTCGGGTAATATTCCGGCATCTCGGTGATGCGCTCGAACAACTGCGAGCCGGCATCGTCGTAAAAATATTTCGCCGGCACCCGCTTCGGAGTTGTGCTTAAGCCTTCGAGGACGTCGGTCCCGAACGCGGAGGCTTCCGTGATTTGCGGCTGCGGGCGTGAGGAACGTGCGAGCGCTACCATTTTGCCTCTTGTCTCATTTGTATCATTCATAGCGCATGATCTTTCAGAAAACCGGTTCCCACTTTTCGGGATCGTGCGCGCGCCCGCCTGTATCGCGGATTTGCGTTTCGATTTTGGTTTGCGTTTGCGTTTGCGGTCAATCCTGCGCTGGATCGAACGTTCCCGCCGCGCGACGATTGCCGCCTTGCGCGCGAACCCCGATGGCGATTTCGTCTTCCGTTTCGCGTTTGTTTTCGTGGCCATCTGCTTTTCATCGCCTTTCCGGCCGTGTATTAAGAGCTGCGTTTCTTCTTCGGGACATTCTTGCTTGTGAATTGGCGCGATCTCGGGACCCCACCGGGATTAATCAATTCAGATCCTTGCCGCGCCGATCGGCGTCGGGAACCCGCGCTGAAACACATGGTGAATGCGGTGGATGGCTAGGACTTTAGCCCCGAATCTCGGTTTACTCTATTCGGGCTGCGCTTGCTATTTCTTGTCAGGCTCGACGACTGTCTTCGACGAACCTTCTGGCGCGGCCTGCATGCCCGGCGCGGTCTCACCTTGTGGGCTTGAGGCAGGAGCGCCGCCAGGCTTAGTGTTGATCGGGCCGGTCCAGCCTTGCGGTTGCAACTGACCCTTCGTCTCGGGAGTAACCGTGCGGCCGGTGCTGGACTCGGGTTTGTCCGCGTTTTTGTTCTCCGGCAGGGCTTGCGCCCATGCCATCCCGGCAGAGGAGACAAAGCAGACGGCGATAAGCGCGATGCGCATGGGTGTTCCCCATTATGTCTCACCACAAAACCAATATACGCCTCTCACAGGCTATCGCGCTCCGCATTGATCTTGATCAACCAGCCGACGCCTCGCTGTAATCCCTTTAGATGTGTCCCGGCCGAGGCGTTAGAATGTTTAATCCTTGCAGTCCGGTTGCGGAAGATGGCCGTGGCCGTAGTTCTGGAGGAACTCTAAGTCCCGCCAAGGCGTTGTAGTTGTGTAGTCCACTGCGAGGAGGCATCCAATGGCGAATACATCGAAGGCAAAGGACAAAGTTGAAAATCCTGAAGCACACTTCGCCAAGCCGAAGGAAGTCGTTAAAGATAACGTTCTATCCCATGATGAAAAAAAGGATGCACTCAATACCTGGGAGCAAGACGAACGACAGTTACTGACGGCAAGCAGCGAAGGTACCGCCCCAACGCAATTATTCTCAGTATGTGTATGCATTGCTCTCCCGGCAAAATTGCATTGATTTGGGTCAAATTCCTCGTGAACGCGACCAACACCGTCCGCGTGGCGCTGCACCGCACGCAGTGCGGCGCAGCGTGCGGGTCATTTTTTTTGTCGAGTGCGCTCAAATTCCCAACACCTGAACGCCTGCGGCACGATCAGAAACTATGAGAACTGGAATCGACCTTTGCGGAACTTTGATGGCCCGCCCGCATTGATTCTCAACCGATGCAATTGAATGGGCCACGACTGCATTCATGCCGCGGGCGCAACGATTTCCAGAGCAAGAGGGCCGCATGGCAAAAAACGAAGATTTTGAGACGTCGACCGGTACGGGCGGCGAGACCCACCAGCATGTCCCGAAAAAGGGACCGCACTCGAAACCAGACGCGCACCTGACGACCAATCAAGGCATTCGCGTCTCCGATAACCAGAATTCGCTGCGCGCGGGCGCGCGCGGCCCGACCCTGCTCGAAGATTTTGTCCTGCGGGAAAAAATATTCCACTTTGACCACGAGCGAATTCCGGAACGTATCGTGCACGCGCGCGGTTCTGCCGCGCACGGTTATTTTGAGAATTTCAAATCGCTGGCCGATATCACAAAGGCCGACCTGTTCCAGCGCGCAGGTGAAAAGACGCCGCTGTTCACCCGCATCTCAACGGTGGCCGGCGGCGCCGGATCGGTGGACACGCCGCGCGACGTACGCGGCTTCGCCGTGAAATTCTATACAAAGGAGGGAAACTGGGACCTCGTTGGCAACAACATTCCAGTGTTCTTCATTCAGGACGCCATCAAATTTCCCGATCTCATCCATGCGGTCAAAATGGAATCAGATCGCGCCTTCCCGCAGGCCGGAAGCGCGCACGATACGTTCTGGGACTGGGCGTCGCTGATGCCGGAATCGACCCACATGTTGATGTGGGCGATGTCGGACCGCGCCATTCCGCGCAGCCTGCGCATGATCGAGGGTTTCGGCATTCACACCTTCCAGATGGTCAATGCCAAAGGCAAAGTCACCTTCGTGAAATTCCACTGGAAGCCCAAGCTCGGCTTGCAGTCGACGCTGTGGGACGAAGCTCTCAAGCTGCAGGCCGCCGACAACGATTTCCATCGGCGCGATCTTTGGGAATCGATCAATAGCGGCAACTTTCCGGAATGGGAGCTCGGCATCCAGGCGTTCGATCAAAAGTTCGCCGACAAGCTGCCCTACGACGTGCTGGATGCGACCAAGCTCATCCCTGAGGAAGTGCTCCCGATTCGCATCGTCGGACGCATGGTGCTCGATCGCAACCCGGATAATTTCTTTGCGGAAACCGAACAGGTCGCCTTCTGCCCGGCGAATATCGTGCCCGGCGTCGATTTCACCAACGACCCGCTCTTGCAAGGGCGTCTGTTCAGCTATTTCGACACGCAGAAATCACGGCTCGGTACCGCAAACTTCCATCAACTGCCGATCAACGCGCCGAAATGCCCAGTAATGAATTTCCAGCGTGACGGGCAGATGCAGATGAACGTGCCTAAGGGGCGTGCCAATTACGAACCCAACAGTCTCAGCCTGCACGGCGAGGAGGGGGGTGCGCGCGAATGCCCGATGACCGGCTTCTCCACCGTCGCGGGCAGCGCCGAGCGCGAGGAACAAGGCGAAAAACTAAGAGTGCGTGCCGAACTGTTCGCCGACCATTACAGTCAGGCGCGGATGTTCTGGAAGTCAATGACGGAGAGCGAGCAGGCTCATATCGCGTCGTCATTCACGTTTGAGCTTTCGAAGGTTGTGCTCGAACATGTGCCGCCGCGCATGATCGCCAACCTGCGCAACGTCGATGAAGAGCTTGCAGAGCGCGTTGCCGCCGGCATCGGCATCGACTTGCCCAGAAAGGCCGAAGCCAAGGCGAAAGTGCTCGACCTTGACCCGTCACCGGCGCTGTCAATTCAGAAAAATATGAAGAAGACACTGCAAGGACGAAAAGTCGGTATCCTCTACGCCGACGGATCGGACGGGGCGGAGATCAAGGCCGTGCAGAAAGCGATCGAGAAGGAGGGCGCCACGGCCTTTCTGGTCGCGCCGAAGGTCGGCGGCGCCAAGCTCAAGGGCGGCACCGTCCTTAGGGCCGACGGTCAACTGGCCGGCTCGCCGTCGCAGTTGTTCGACGCCATCGCTATCATCTTGTCCGACCAGGGCTGCGAGACGCTCATGAATGAGGCCGGCGCTCTGCAGTTCGTCATGGATGCATTCGGACACCTGAAAGCGATCGGTGCGAGCAAGGCAGCCAAGCCTCTGCTCGACAAAGCCGGCGTCGCACCTGATGATGGTGTGACTGGTCTCGGCAAGGATTTCATCGAAGCTGCGCGGATGAGATTCTGGGATCGCGAGCCTTCTGTGCGCAAGCTCGCCTGAACCAGAAGGCGGGCCAGCATTTGGCCCACCGACGCTAAAGTTGAATAACGCTCCGGGGTGCTGTGCGTTGAAGTGACTGGCTGGTCGCGGCCCAACACAAAAAAATGTCAGGTTGCGGCAACGCAATAATTCAAGGTCGCTGCGGGAGGCCGTCGATGGAACAATTGCGTCCAAAAATCATACCTGGACGTACATTCAATTGTTGGTTCCTTTGTGTCGGCGGCTCGACCTTTTGCATCTGAATGTTCGCAAATTAGGGACGATCTCGAACACGGTAGCGGCAGCAACGAAGCTTGAAGGCGTGATCAAGAGGAAGATATGAGCCGTTTTGGCCAGCACGCGGAGAACCACCTCGTCGACCGCATCGGGTGGATGCGAGCAGCGGTGCTCGGGGCCAACGATGGCATCGTCTCGACCGCGAGCTTGATCGTCGGCGTTGCCGCGGCGGCCGCGAACCAGAACGGTGTTTTGATCGCGGGTGTCGCGGGACTGGTGGCTGGCGCCATGGCGATGGCCGCCGGCGAGTATGTGTCCGTCAGCTCGCAATCCGATACTGAACGGGCGGATCTCGCGCGCGAGCGCAAGGAGTTGAAAAAGAACCCCGGGCTTGAGCTTGATGAGCTTGCCGAAATCTACGTCAAGCGTGGCGTCGATAAGGCGACGGCGCGGAAGGTGGCCCGCCAGCTGATGGCGAAAGATGCCTTGGGAGCCCACGCGCGCGACGAGCTTGGCATTTCGGAAATCACCACAGCGCGTCCAGTGCAAGCCGCATTGACATCGGCCGCATCGTTTTCCGTCGGTGCAACGATGCCCCTGCTCATGGTAGTCGTATCGCCCGCCAGTGCGCTTGTCCCGCTGGTATCCGCTGCGTCTTTGGGCTTTCTCGCTGTACTGGGTGCGATCGGAGCACGAGCGGGAGGCGCCAACGTTCTACGCGCCACCGTCCGGGTGACGTTCTGGGGCGCCTTGGCGATGGCGCTCACCGCCGGCATCGGAAAATTATTCGGCACGGTTATCTGAAGATTGGGACCAGCTAGCGATGCAAAGCAACGCTCGTCAGGCGGATAAGTTCTCCTATCCTTTGCAATCAGAGGTTCGCCATCCA
>Ga0209385_1000532_pt1 | contig 15566 bp, 15 predicted proteins | sample NGEPerB_FD_184506 | JGI IMG/M metagenome (GOLD analysis project Ga0209385, IMG submission 184506) | Arctic peat soil microbial communities from the Barrow Environmental Observatory site, Barrow, Alaska, USA - NGEE PermafrostAB12-B... | ecosystem: Environmental > Terrestrial > Soil > Wetlands >... | reverse complement strand
CCGCTTTTCCAGGGACGCTTCGACACGGGAACCGCCAGAAACCGCTTCCTCCCTACCGCCGATGGGCGGCGCTTTCTCATCGTCGCCCCGCTCGGTCGCGAGGCGATGACCCCGACGACGGTCGTGTTGAACTGGTACGCGGAACTGGGGCGTTGACGTGACCCTCGCGTCCGGGACGAAGCTCGGCCCGTACGAGATCCTCGCGCCCCTGGGGGCGAGCGGGATGGGCGAGGTTTACCGGGCCAAGGACCCGCGACTCGGGCGCGACGTCGCGATCAAGGTCCTGCCGGCGTCGTTTTCCGCCGACGCGGATCGCCTGCGGCGCTTCGAGCAGGAGGCGCGGGCGGCCGGCATTCTGAATCATCCCAACATCACGGCCGTCTACGACATCGGTCAGCACGACGGTGCGCCCTACGTCGTGCAGGAGCTGCTCGAGGGCGAGACGCTTCGGTCGGCGCTCGCGAGCGGGAAGTTTTCGCAGAGAAAGGCGATCGACTACGCACTCCAGATTGCTCATGGCCTCGCCGAGGCGCACGAGAAGGGGATCGTTCACCGCGACTTGAAGCCCGAGAACGTGATGGTCACGACCGACGGCTTCGCGAAGATCCTGGACTTCGGCCTGGCGAAGCTGACGTAGCCGGAAGACCCTGCCGGCGCAACGACGACACCGACGATTTCGAAGATGACGGAGCCCGGGATCGTGATGGGGACGGTCGCCTACCTCTCAGAGTCGCGTTCTCTTGCCCAGAATCGGTCATCGGCACGTGATTATCCACGCGCCGGGCCGGAAGAGTGGGCCGATGACGTCACTTGTCGATCTGGATGGTTTCCTTACGGCCGCTGTTGGCCACGGCGACCATCAGCCCGGCGCCCACGGCGATGACGGCCCCGATGGCTATCCACACTCCGCTTACGTTCGCGAGGACTCCGAGTTTCCAGAGCGCCGCGAAGATACCGGCAAGCAGGAGGATGTAACCGAGGAAGAAAGTGCCCATCCATTTCATTGTCGTCCCTCCGTGCGAACACGACGCGTCATGGGCACACCTCCAAACGCGCGCGATCAGCGTCTGCCGCGCCAGTAGAAACCGCCGCCGCCCAACAGAAGAACCAGGACGACGATGATTAGGATGGTTTCCATGAGATGCCCCCTTATCCGGGAGGCAAAGAGCACGAGACGTGCCACGCATGGAGATGGCAACTCGTGATGGTCTGGCGTATGGCGTGAAAAACGAGGAGGCGCCTCGGCACTTCTTACATTGAGGGACGTCCTCGACGAAGCGTTCTGCACCGGAACGAGTAGAGCGGGCCAGTGAGAGACGCGCGGACTCTCCGCGTGTGAGCAGGGCTCCCCGGGGAATGAGACCCGCGAGGAGCTCGTCGATTCGGCCGCGAAGGCCGCTTCGTCCGGAAGGGGGCATGACCCTCCGTCTCAGCGGCCCGCGCCGGCTCTTCCGAGGGGTTCGTGCCGCGCGCCGGCCGCCACTCCGCGAAGAAGCGTCTTCACCGGCTTGCGCTTCGCGACGAACCCCGACACGCCCGCTCGAAGAAGCCGCGCCACCGCGTGCTCGGTGTCGAGGGTCCCCATCGCCAGGATCGCCAGGTCCGGATGCGCGCGCCTGATCCTGTGAAGGAGGCTTTCGGGCAGGGATCCGAGGGAATCCATGTCGAGTAGAAGAACGACGGGATCAAGCTCGGCCGTGCGGGCAACAACGGTCTCCGCATCCACGAGCCCTCCCACCGCGAAGCCGGTCTCTTCCCCGAGCCGGTTTGCCGAGGCGCTTCCGAATCTCCGGCACAGCCTAGAGCTCGACGCCCACAACAAGTTCCACCTCGCCGAGGCCTTCGCACTCGGGGGCGACACCGATCGGGCTCTCGACGTGCTCGAGCAGGCGGTCGATCAGGGCTTCTACCCGTACCCGTTCATCGCCGAGCATTGCCCGTTTCTGGCGCCGCTGCGCCCCCTGCCGCGCTTCGCGGGGATCCTCGCGAAAGCGAAAGAGCGGTCGGAGACGTTCGGGAAGAGCGAGTACACGGCTGCCCCTTCGCCGAAGCCGCCTGGAGACGCGCGTTGATCGACCGCAACCTCGCCCACTACAAAATCACGACTGCGATCTACTCGTTCGATGAAATTCCCGGTTCTTCCTTCTCGGTCATCTTCGTCCGGAGATCAGGTGAATGATCGCCACGAAGACGGCGGCGCCGATGATCGACCACAGGAGCGGGAAGGAATGCCCGCTGAAGTGGACCAACAGAGGCTCCGGCAGCTTCAGACGGTGTGCCAGCCACGATCCGAGGAACGCCCCGATGAAACCGAGGACTATCGAGACGAGGATCCCGCCCCGGGTCCCGCCGGCGATGGCCCTGCCGACGGCGCCGCAGACGGCCGCGATCACGAGGAGAAGCAGGAGCGCTGGGAGTGAAGTCATGCTCACCTACTCCGCCTTCTCGCGGCCGTGCTCCTTCTTCGGCGGCTGAGCCTCGCCCTGCGGCGGGGCCGCGTCAGGCTGATGTTTCTCCGCATGCTGGGGAGGCGCCGCCTTCGGGGGTGGCGCCTCGTGTGCGGGCGAGGTCTCGTGTGCGCGTCTCCGACGCTGACTCTCGCGACCTTCCTCTGCGTGGCGCGCTCCACCTGCACGGTTGCCAATTTCGATCGATTCCGCGGGGGCGCCAACAATGGCCGTAGCTTCCCACCGTGACCCAGTCTCCGTGAGGGCTCAGCTCGTCGTGGAAGAAGACATTTTCTCATCTGCTGATCTCTCCTTGGAGATCCAGACCGAGAAGAAGCAAGCCACGCGCCAGGCGCTAAAGGCTCCACGCGGGCCGTACGCGGATGATTTGGCGATCTGGTCGGAAAAGCGTACCGGCCGGCGGTACAGGTTCGTCACCTTGCCGCGCGCTTCTCGCGTCCTGATGATGCTGTCCTTATCCCCGAAGGCGGGCGAACTCCCGGGGCTCGTAGAATCTGGCTGAGACGCCTCGCGCCTGCGGCCGGGAAGTGACCCGCCGCGGGAGGCGGGTCTGGACAATGTGCTCGTCGTCCTCCTGAAGGTCATCCTCGCCCTCTGGGTTCTCCGCGCCGCAAACGCGGCGCTGTCGCTCGCGCTCGTGCCGAATCTCGCGCCCGCCCCGCGGCGGAAGGAGGGCTCTCCCTTCGTCTCGATCGTCGTCCCCGCGCGGGACGAGGAGCGGAGCTTGGGGAAGGCGACGCGCAGCAAGTGCCTGCAGGACGACCCGGCGTTCGAGGTCGTCGTTGTGGACGACCGCTCGTCGGACGGGACGCGCGGGATCCTGCGGCGCCTCGAGGGAGAGTTTCGGGCGACGCTACGCGTCGTGGACGGCGTCGAGCCGCCTCCCGACTGGCTCGGCAAGCCCCACGCGCTGGACGAGGGCACGCGCGCCGCGAAGGCGACGCGGCCCGAGGAGTGGCTCGTGTTCTCGGACGCCGACGTCGTCTTCGCGCCGGACCTCCTCGCCCGCGCCCTCGCGCACGCGGAGAAGCACCGCCTCGAGTTCCTGACGCTCCTCCCGCAGATGGACGCGAGAACGCTCGGCGAGAAACTCATGGTCCCGACGATTCCTGCGGCCGCGTTCTGCTACCTACCCGGCTGGCTCATGAACGTCCCGTCGGCGCGGATCTTCGGCGGGGGGGGAGGCGTCTTCAACCTGATCCGTCGCGACCTCTTCGACCGCATCGGCGGCCACGGGGCGCTGAAGGCCTCGGTCGTCGACGACATCCAACTCGGCCGCAACGCGCGCCTCGGCGGCGGGCGCACGGGCATCGGCCTCGCGCTCGATTCGATCTCCCTGCGCATGTACCACGGGTTCCCGGAAATTGTGAAGGGACTGGAGAAGAACGGCTTCTTCGGGCTGCTCGGCAGTCTTCCGATGGCGGTGCTCGCCCTTCTGTTGTTTTTCTTAGAAGGTGAATTGCCGCTCGCGGTCCTCCTCGGCGGAGCGCTCGAGCGGGCGGCCGGGCGCGGCGGCGCAGCCGCCCTCTTCACCTTCAAAGAAATCATTCTCTCTTTCCTGGTCGTCGCGTTGACGCTTCTCGTGCGAGGCGTCCTCGACGTCCGCCTGCGCCTCGGCCTCCTCTCGACCTGCCTGCACCCGCTGTGGGTTGCGTGCCTCACGTGGATCTTCGCGCGGTCCACCTTCATCAACGGCGTCCTGCATCGGAACGAGTGGCGGGGCCGGGTGCGCGACGCGCGGAGCCTACGGACCTGATCGGGGTATTCTTCCGGGCTCATCTCCGGGAATGGAGGCTCCGTTGGAACGATTCACCGGTCTGATCGGCTTGGCGGTGGTGCTCGCCGTGGCGCTCGCGCTTTCGAAGAACCGGCGAGCGATCCGCTGGCGCACCGTCGGCTGGGCCTTCGCTCTCCAGATGGCGTTCGGGCTTCTCGTCCTCTACTGGGACCGGGGAAAGCAGGCGCTCGAGTCCTTTTCGAACGGCGTCTCCCACGCCATCGCGTACGCCGACCAGGGATCGGGGTTCCTGTTCGGCTGGCTCGCGGGCCCGATGGACGCCCTCGGCGAGAAGACGGGCCTCGGAATGCGGGGCATCGTCTTCGCCTTCAAGGTCCTCCCGATCATCATCTTCATCTGCTCGTTCTTCTCGATCCTCTATTACTTCGGTGTCATCCAGATCATCGTTCGCGGAATAGCGTGGGTGATGCAGAAAACGATGCGGGTCTCGGGAGCCGAAGCGCTCTGTGTCGCCGCGAACGTCTTCATCGGGCAGACGGAGGCGCCGGTCCTCGTCGCGCCGTACATCGCCGCGATGACGACGTCCGAGCTCCTCACGATGATGATCGGCGGCATGGCGCACGTCTCCGGCGCCGTCATGCTCGCGTACGTCCTCATGGGCGCGCCGCTCAAGTACCTCATCACGGCGTCAGTCATGGCGGCGCCGGGAACGTTCCTCATCTCGAAAATCCTGTGGCCGGAAACGGAGAGCCCCGTCACGATGGGCACCGTCAAGATGAACGTCGAGAAGACGAGCGCGAACTTCATCGACGCGGCCGCGACGGGCGCCTCGCAGGGCATGACGCTCGTTCTCAACATCGCGGCGATGCTCATCGCGTTCATCGCGCTCATCGCGATGCTGAACGGATTCCTCGGCTGGATCGGACACTTCTGGGGGAGCCCCGCGTTCTCGCTCCAGACGATCTTCGGCTGGGTCATGAGCCCGCTCGCGATAATCCTCGGGGCGCCGAAGCAGGACGCCGCGACGATCGGCAACCTCATCGCGAACAAGACCGTCATCAACGAGTTCTTCGCCTTCTCGATGTTCAAGGACGTCGCCGGCGGCCTCACGGAGAAGGGCAAGATCATCGCGACCTTCGCCCTTTGCGGCTTCGCGAACTTCTCGTCGATCGGCATCCAGATCGGCGGCATTGGCGGCCTCGCGCCCTCGCGCAAGTCCGATCTCGCACGGCTCGGATTCCGGGCGCTCCTCGGGGGTTCCCTCGTGAGCTTCATGACGGCGGCGATCGCCGGCATTCTGATGAGCTAGGAGGCACGAAATGGATTCGAAGCTCGCGGCCGCCGCCGAGTGGCTGCGCGGCAAGCTGCCGCATCCGCCGCTCGTCGGGGTGATCCTAGGCTCGGGCCTCGGCGACTTCGCCGACGGCGTGGACGAGCGCGTGACGATCGCGTACCGAGACATTCCGGGATTCCCGGCCTCGGCCGTCGTCGGACATTCGGGAACGCTCGTGGCGGGGACCGTGCGCGGCGTTCCGACGGTCGTTCTCTCGGGCCGCGTTCATTATTACGAGGGCCACCCGATGCCGGCCGTCGTCTTCCCGGCACGCGTCCTCGGCCTTCTGGGTTGCCGGACGGTCATCGTGACGAATGCGGCCGGGGGGATCGACAAGTCGTTCCGGTCCGGCAATCTCATGCTCCTGGACGATCACATCAACGGCTTCGGAACGAATCCCCTGGTGGGAGCGAACGACGAAGACCTCGGGCCGCGCTTTCCCGACATGTCGGACGCGTACCGCAAGGACCTCCGGATGCTCGCGCTCGCGGTCGCGAAGCGCCAGCACGTGCCGCTGAGGCACGGGGTGTACCTTGGCGTTCATGGGCCTTCGTACGAGACCCCCGCCGAGATCCGGGCCTTCCGAACGTGGGGAGCGCACGCGGTGGGAATGTCCACGGTGCCCGAGGTCATCGCGCTCAACCAGATGGGCGTTGGGGTCCTCGGCATCTCGTGCATCACGAACATGGCGGCCGGAGTCCTCAAGCAGAAGCTCGATCACAAAGAAGTCCTCGAGACGACACAGCGGGTGAAGGGCGACTTCGTCCGCCTCCTGACGGCCCTCGTCGAGGCCCTCGGCACAGGGCGCTCCGGCGCCACGGAGGACGCCTTCCGGCCGGTTGCCTGGCTCGCGGGGCGCGCGAAGGCGCGCGGGAAGAAGGCGAAGAGAACGTGAGCGGCGCCCGGCCCCTCTCGGCGGACGAGGAGAAACGCCTCGTCGACGCGGCGCGGAAGGCGCGCGAAAACGCGTCGGCTCCGTACTCGGGTTTCCGGGTGGGCGCCGCGCTGCTCGCCGAGGACGGCACGATTTTCGGCGGGTGCAACGTCGAGTCGGCTTCCTACGGGCTGACGGTGTGCGGCGAGAGGACGGCGGTCTTCAAGGCGATCTCGGAGGGGACACGGAAGTTCCGGGCGGTCGCGGTCGTGACGGACGCTGACCCGCCCGCCGCGCCGTGCGGCGCGTGCCGCCAGGTGCTGTGGGACCAGTGCCGCGACATCGACGTCGTCCTCGCGACACCTGCACGGGTCATCAGCCGGATGCGGCTCTCCACCCTGCTGCCGCTGGCATTCGAGTTCGAGGGGCCTAAGTGAAAGCAGTTCTCCTGTCGTTGTGCGTCATGCTCACCGGCGCGGCGTCGGCGGCGCCGACTGCTTCATCCCCTCACGCGCCTTCCAAGCAGAAATCTCCGGTGTCTTCGATCGACACACTTGTGACGGCGGGGTGGGTCCTGACGATGGACGGGACGGATCGCGTCTTTTCCCCCGGTGCGGTAGCGATCACGGGAGGCAGGATCGTCGCCGTCGGCACCTCTTCTGAGCTTCTTTCTCTTTATTCTCCGAAGCAGAAGATCTCTCGCCCCCGGTCCGTCGTGCTGCCCGGCCTCGTCAACACGCACACACACGCCGCGATGAGCCTCTTTCGCGGCATCGCGGACGACCTGCCGCTCATGGAGTGGCTCACGAAGTTCATCTTCCCGGCGGAAGCGAAGAACGTCTCCCCGGCGTTCGTGAAGGCCGGGACGACGCTCGCGTGCCTGGAGATGATCCGGGGCGGGACGACGACGTTCGCGGACATGTATTACTTCGAGTCGGACGTGGCCGAAGCCGTGGACGCGTGTGGTCTGCGCGCCGTCCTCGGCGAGACGTGGCTCGACTTCCCGGTGCCGGACCACAAGGACCTCGCCGAGTCGATCAAGGTGACGCGTGCGTTCCTGGAGAAGTGGAAGGGCCATCCGCGCGTCATCGCGGCGGTCGCGCCCCACGCGCCCTATACGAACGCGAAGGAATCGCTCCTCGCGGCCCGCGACCTCGCACTCGAGTTCAAGGCGCCTCTTCTCATTCACCTCTCCGAAACGCGGGACGAGCAGAAGCTGATCGCGGAGAAGTACGGGACGACGCCGACGAAGTGGCTCGAGTCGATCGGGTTCCTCGGGCCGAACGTGCTCGCGGCCCATTGCGTCTGGTGCGACGCGGACGACTTCCGGCTCCTCGCGGAGCGGAAGGTCGGAATCTCGCACAACCCCGAGTCGAACATGAAGCTTGCCTCGGGCATCCTGAACGTTGTCGCCGCGCGGAAGGCGGGCGTCGCCGTCGGCCTCGGAACGGACGGCGTCGCGGGCTCGAACAACGACCACGACATGTGGGAGGCGATGGACTTCGCCGGAAAGCTGGCGAAGGTCTCGACGATGGACCCGACGGCGCTCCCGGCGAAGGAGCTCCTTCGCATGGCGACGATCGAGGGCGCCCGAGCGCTGAAAATGGACGAGCGCATCGGCTCGCTCGAGCCCGGCAAGCGCGCAGACCTCGTGGCGGTGGACCTTTCGGGAGCGCGAACGCAGCCGCTGTGGGATGTGTTCTCGACGCTCGTCTATGCCGTCAAGGAGGGAGACGTCTCCCTCACGATGGTCGAAGGACGCGTCCTCTGGGACGGCCGGACCGTGCGCACCGTCGACGCGGCGAAGACGCTGCGCGAGGCGGAGGAATGGCGGAGCCGGATCGCCGCTTCGCTGAAGGTGACGGCCGCGAAATGAGCCTCTTCGTGCGCACGATCGTCAAGAAGCGCGACGGCGCCGAGCTGTCCGAGGGCGAGATCGCCGATTTCGTTTCGGGCGTCACCGACGGCGCCATCACGGACGAGCAGGCGGCAGCCTTCCTGATGGCCGTCTGCTGCCGGGGCATGACGACCGCGGAGTCGGCCGCCCTCACGTTCGCGATGATGAAGTCCGGGGAGACCTGGGATCTCTCGCGGCACGGGTTCGTGGCCGACAAGCACTCGACGGGCGGCGTGGGCGACAAGGCCACTCTGGTTCTCGCGCCGCTCCTCGCGGCGGTGGGCGTCAAGGCCGGCATGATGTCGGGGCGCGGCCTCGGACACACGGGAGGCACTCTCGACAAGCTCGAGGCGATCCCCGGCTTCAAGACGGGTCTGCCGAAGGCCGACTTCGACCGCCTCCTCGACACGATCGGCTGTGCGCTCATCGGTCAGACCGACTCGATCGCGCCCGCCGACCGGCGCCTCTACGCGCTCCGCGACGTGACGGGCACCGTCGAATCGATTCCCCTCATCACGGCCTCGATCCTCTCGAAGAAGCTCGCGACCGGCGCCCACGCGGTCGTCTTCGACGTCAAGACGGGAAACGGCGCCTTCATGGCCGACCCGAAGGACGCCGAGCGTCTCGGGAGGGCTCTCGTCGACACGACGCGCGCGACGGGCCGCAAGGCCTCGGGCTATCTCACGGCGATGGACCGCCCGCTCGGCGAGGCGGTCGGGAATGCGAACGAGGTCGAGGAGTCGATCCGGATGCTCGCGGGCGAGGGCCCCGCCGACCTGCGCGAGAACACGCTTCTTCTCGGCGCCGACCTCGTCCTCGCGGCGGGCCTCGAGACGAGCGCGAAGGAGGCGCGGCGCCGCCTGAACGCCGCCCTCTCCGACGGCCGCGCGCTCGAGGTCTTCGCGAAGCTCATTGCGGCGCAGGGTGGAGACGCCGGCGTCTGTGACGATGCGAAGCGCCTCCCGCAGCCCGTCTCCCGGCGGGACGTCAAGGCGCCCGCCGCCGGCGTCGTTGCCCGGATCGCCACGCGCGAGATCGGCCTCCTCGCGATCGAGCTGGGCTGTGGGCGGACGAAGAAAGACGACGTGATCGACCCGGCCTCGGGCTTCCGCGTGAAGAAGAAGCCCGGCGCCGCAGTGGAGAAAGGTGAGCCGCTGCTCGTCGTCGAGCTCGGGCCGACCGCGAAGCCGAGGGCGGACTTCTTCGACAGGCTCGCCGCCTGCTTCACGATCGCGCCCGCGGGGACGGCCGTCGAGTTCCTGCCGTTTGTCGTGGGCACTCTTTGAAGCGCCTCGTCAACTGGCCTTCCGAGGTCCTGAAGCAGCCCTTCGTTTATCCTCCGGGCGGTGCTGTACCGGCTGGAAAACGTCCGCAAGAGCTTCGGAACGAAAGACGTCCTCGTGGACGCCACGTGGCAGCACGATCCCGGGAGGATCGTGGGCCTCGTGGGCCGGAACGGAGCGGGGAAGTCGACCGTCCTGAAGATCGTCCTCTCTCTCGTGGAGCCCGACGGCGGCAAGCTGCACGTCGCGGGCGGCACGACTTTCGCCTCTCTCGATCAAGCGGTCGAACCCGAAGGCGACGAGCCGCTGCGCGCCTTCGTCGCGCGAGCGCAGGAGCCGCTCCTCGCCCTCGAGCGCGAGATGCGGCGCCTCGAGGAAGAAATCGCCACGCACGGGGCCGACGGCGACCCCGCGGCGCTCGACGCGCTCCTCGCGGAACACGACGAGGTGCGGGAGCACTTCGAGCGCGCGGGCGGATACGAGGCTGACTCGCGCATCGAACGCGTCCTCGACGGCGTCGGGCTCCCGCGCGCCCTCTGGGACCGCCCCGTCGGCGAGCTTTCGGGCGGGCAGAAGCATCGCGCCCAGATCGCCCGCCTCCTCCTGACGGACGCGTCCGTGCTGCTCCTCGACGAGCCCACGAACCATCTCGACGTCGCCGGAATCGAGTTCCTCGAGGGCTGGCTCGTCGAACGGAAGACGAGCGCCGGCCTTTCGGCCCTCGTCGCCTCGCACGACCGCCGGTTCCTCGACGCCGTCGCGGATCGCATCCTCGAGGTCGCCCACGGCCGCCTCGAGGAATATCCGGGCGACTACGCCACGTACCGGAAGCTGAAGGCCGAGCGGGACCGCCTGCGCGCCAAGGAGGCCGAGAAGCAGCGGCAGATGATCGAGCGGACCGAGGACTTCATCCGCCGCAACATCGCGGGCCAGAAGACGAAGCAGGCGCAGGGGCGGCGGAAGATGCTCGCCCGGATCGAGCGCATCGAGGCGCCGCGGGAGGACGCGAACGACGTCTCGATCCGGTTCGAGGAGGCGCGCGTCTCCGGCGGGCGCGTCCTCGAGGCGAAGAAGATCGTCCCGGGCTACGCGGAAACCGGCCCCCTCATGCAGCCTGTCTCGTTCCTCCTGCGCCGCGGCGACCGGATGGCGCTCTGGGGGCCGAACGGCTGCGGCAAGACGACGCTTCTCAAGAACCTCGCGCGCGTCCTCCCGCCGCTGTCGGGCTCCGCCGTGCCGGGCGCCTCGGTCCTCGTCGGGTATTACGACCAGGAGATGGGCGACCTCGCGCCGAACGCGACGGCGCTCGACGTCGTGATGGACCTCGACCCGACGATGAGGGAGAACGAAGCGCGGGACTTCCTCGCGCTCTTCGACTTCCGGGGCGACGAGGTGTTCCAGAAGATCGCGACGCTTTCCGGAGGCGAGAAGGGCCGCCTGTCGCTCGCGCGCATCGTCTTCGGCGGCGCGAACTTCCTGCTGCTCGACGAGCCCACGAACCATCTCGACCTCGACGCGCGCGAGCACCTGGAGGACGCGCTCGCGGATTTCGAAGGCGCGATCGTCTTCGTGTCGCACGACCGCTGGTTCGTGGACCGCATCGCGACGCAGATCCTCGAGATCGGTCCGGGCGGCACGGTCGAAGTGCACGACGGTAACTACTCGGATCTGATGAGAAGAAAGAAGGGCCGGGAGATTTCTTCGAAGGTCAATACGGCATCGGTTACGGGCGAAGCCGCGGCCGTTCGAGTTGAGCATGCGCCGCTCAACCCTTCTAGGAAATCTTCTTCTTCCTCTTCTGAGCGAACGGCCGAACGGCGGCGGCTCAAGAACGAGAAGATCCTGTCCCTCCTGGAAGAAGAGATCGCGCGTCTCGAAGAAGAGGTGCGAAATCTCGATCTGTCGCTTTCGAATCCCGACGTCTTTCGTGACGGTGAGAAGTCCCGTCAGGTCAAGACGGCGCGCGACAACGCCCGAAGGCTGCTCGAGGCGAAGATGTGGGAGTGGGAGGAGACGTCGCGGAAGGTCCAGGTGGGCGAAGAGGTGACGGCGTGAGCGCCTCCGCGCCTCCCCGGCCTGACACGGCGTCCATCCTGGCGGTCGGGAGCGAGCTTCTCGGCACGACGCGTCTCGACACGAACTCGCTCTATCTCACCGGCCGCCTCGAAGCGCTCGGGATCGGGGTGGTGCGGAAGGCCTGCGTCGGAGACGGCTGGAACGACCTTCTCGCCGAGATTCCCCTCGCGCTCGCGCGCGCGCCGCTTCTCGTCGTGACGGGTGGCCTCGGGCCCACGGACGACGACCGCACGAAAGAGGCCGTCGCCCGGGTGTTCGACCGCACGCTCGTGCGCGACGAGGCGATCCTTCTCGGTCTCAGGGAGCGCTTTCGGCGCCGCGGGATCGACATGCCGAAGGTGAACGAAAAGCAGGCCGACGTGATCGAGGGAGCCGTCGTACTCGCGAATCCGCGCGGATCGGCTCCGGGATTTCTCGTGACCGCGGGCGGCGGCACCGTCGTCCTCTTGCCCGGGGTTCCGCACGAGATGAAGGGGATGTGGGTGGAAGCCGTCGAGCCGCTCCTCGCGCGTGACGGAACGCCGGGCCTGCACCGGCGCACGCTGAAGGTCGCCGCGATGCCCGAGAGCCTCGTGGAGACGCTCGTCAAGCCCGTTTATGCGGCCTATCCCGACGTGCCCTTCACGATCCTCGCCTCGCCCGGCGAAGTGCAGCTTCAGTTCGCAGCGCGGGGCACGCTCGAAGAGGCGTCCCGCGTTCTCGACAGGATCGAATCCGACTTTCACAAGGCGCTCTCGGGAGAGATCTTCGGCCGCGACGACGACACGCTCGAAGGGGTCGTCGGCGACCTGCTTCGGCTGAAGAGCCAGTCGCTCGCGCTCGCCGAGTCCTGCACGGGGGGGCAGCTCGCGGGCCGCGTGACGGACATTCCGGGCTCGTCGGACTACTTCCTCGGCGCGGCCGTCACATACGCGAACGCGGCGAAGACGGACCTCGTGGGCGTCTCGGCCGGTACGCTCGAACGATTCGGAGCCGTGTCGGAGGAGACCGCGCGCGAAATGGCGCTGGGCGCGCGCAAGCGGTTTGGCGCGACCGTCGGGCTCGCGACGACGGGCATCGCGGGCCCGGGGGGCGGCACGCCGGAGAAACCCATCGGAACGATCCACATCGCTCTCGACGCGGCGGACGGGACGCGGGTCCACAAGCGCCTCCTCCTGCCGGGCGACCGCGCGCTCATCCGGCGCTGGACGACCTCGACGGCGCTCGGGATGCTCCGCAAGCACCTTCTCGGTGTCCCCGACGGAGGGCGCCGGTGACGCGTGAGCTCGTCGCTCTCGCCTCGGCCTATCTGCTTGGCTCGATCTCCTTCGCGGTTGTTCTTGTTCGCGTCTTTCGGGGCGTGGACGTCCGACGGGAGGGCTCGGGCAACGCGGGCGCCACGAACGTGCTTCGCACCTCGGGGAGGGGGCTGGCCGTCCTGACGATGCTCCTCGACGTCGGCAAGGGCGTCGTCGCCGTGCTCCTCATGCAAAGCCTCACATACGAGCCGCGCTGGCTCGGCGGCGCCGCGTGCGCCGCGGTCCTCGGGCACGTCTTCCCGATCTGGTTCGGATTCCAGGGCGGCAAGGGCGTCGCGACGGCCGTCGGCGCGTTTTCCGTGCTGTGCCCGTTCGCCGTGCTCGCGGTCGTGGCCATCTTCGTCGCCGTGATCGCCGCGACGCGCTTCGTGTCGCTCGGCTCGATCACCGCGGCGTGCCTTCTGCCGCTTGCGATGCGGCTCCTGTTCCACGCGCCCGATCCGGAAGTCGCGGCTGCCTCGGCGGTCACGATCCTCCTCATCATCTCGCATCGCGCGAACATCCGGCGGCTTCTCGAGGGAACCGAGCTCCGTCTCGGACGGAGGGATTCTTGACCCGACTCGCGATTGTCGGAACCGGCGCCTGGGGCACCGCTCTCGCGGTTCATGGCGCGAACAAGGGGTTGGACGTGGCGCTTCTCGGCCGCCGGCCCGACGTCGTGGCGCGCCTCGCGGAGACGCGCGTCCATCCGGCGCTTCAGGGAGCCCCGCCAATTCCCTCGCGCGTCAAGATCACGACGAACGCGCGGGAGGCGTTCGAGGGGGCTGCCGCCGTTCTCTGGTCGGTGTCGGTACAGGCGACGGCGAAGGAGCTCGAGAGGCTCGCGCCCCTGCTGCCGGACACGCCTCTCGTCGCGACGTCCAAAGGCCTCGAGATCGGATCGCGCCGGAGGACCACCGAGATCATGTCCTTCGTCACCGGGCGGACGGCCGGGCTCGCCGCACTCTCCGGCCCGACCTTCGCTGCCGAGGTGGCGCGCGGCCTTCCGGCGGCGGCCGTCGTTGCGAGCGCGGATCCGGATGTCGCGACGGCGCTCCAGGCGCTCCTGTCCTCGCCCACCCTGCGGCTCTATCGCTCGGCCGACGTCCTGGGAGTCGAGATCGCGGGTGCGGCGAAGAACGTCGTCGCGATCGCGGCCGGCCTCGTGGACGGCCTGCGCCTCGGGCACAACACCCGGGCGGCCCTCCTGACGCGCGCCCTCGCCGAGATTCGGCGGCTCGGAACGCGCCTCGGGGGAAGCCCCGAGACGTTCGCGGGGCTCGCGGGCGCTGGGGACCTTATTCTCACCGCCACCGGAGACCTCTCGCGCAACCGCCGTGTCGGTCTCGCCCTGGCGTCCGGAAAGTCGCTTACCGACGCGGTCGCCGCGCTGGGTGGCGAGGTCGCCGAAGGCGTCGCGACGTCGCCGGTGCTCCTCGAGCTCGCGGAAAAGGTGGGTGTCGAAATGCCGATTGCCGCGATGGTCGCGTCGATTCTTTCGGGCCGGACGACCCCGACGGATGCCGTGCGGAATCTGATGACGCGGGCGCTCAAAGAGGAAAAAGTCTGAGCGAGAATGCGACCTCCGTGACCGTGCGCGCGCCCGCCCCGGGCTCCCAGATCGTCGTGCCGCCGGGGCTCGGCCTGTCGTACGTCCGCGTGGGCGAGGCGGGCGACGAGCCCCCTCCGGAGAGGGGTCTCGTGGACGTCGCGGTCCTCGATATGCATCACGGCTACGCGAACCTCGGACATGCCTCGATCGTGGAGAGCCTCCTCAATTACGCGCACGACGCGCGCCAGAAGCATCCCGGGGCCCCGGCGGTCCGGGTGGTGAGCTACGACGTGCGCCTCGGGCTCGCCATTCCGTCTTCTCCCGCTCGCTTTCCGCTCGTCGTGGGCTCGGGCGGTCCGGGAGCCCTGGATCCGCGCGAGAACGATGGCGTCTCGACGAGCTCGCAGGGGATTCTCGAGGATCCCGCATGGGAGGCGCCGCTGTTTCGCTTCTTCGACGGGGTCCTCGCGAGCCCTGCCACGGCGATGCTCGGCATCTGTCATTCGTTCGGTCTCCTCGCGCGGTGGGCGGGCGTCGCCCGTGCGGCCTTGCGGGGGCCGGAGAAGGGCGGGAAGAGCGCGGGCATCGTGACGAACATCCTCACGGACGACGCGTGGGCGCACCCTTTTTTCGGCGACTACTTCGCTGAGAACGGGAGCCCGGACGTCAAGGTGCTCGACAGCCGCCTGTTCGACCTGCTGCCGACGGGAACGGGAATCGCGCGGCCTCTCGGTTTCGACTGCGACCGGCCGGGGGCGGGACCGGGGCCGGCCGTGACAATGTTCGAGTTCGCGCGGATGGAGGACAGCACACTGCCACGCATCTGGGGCGTGAACCACCATCCCGAGATCGGCGATCCCTTGCTCCAGCGCGAAAGACTAGAGCGGGTCTGGGCGAACGGCGGCGTCTCTCAGGCCTGGTATCAGGAGCGACTCGGCGCTCTGGCCGCCTGGCGCGCCTCAGCCGCGGCCGAGCAGGGCCTTCGGCGCACGTCGCGCTGGACGTTCGAGAAGCCCCTGCGCCTTCACCTCGAACGGGCTCTCGCCAGCTGACGGCTCCGTCCCGCCT
>Ga0209385_1000530_pt1 | contig 15584 bp, 18 predicted proteins | sample NGEPerB_FD_184506 | JGI IMG/M metagenome (GOLD analysis project Ga0209385, IMG submission 184506) | Arctic peat soil microbial communities from the Barrow Environmental Observatory site, Barrow, Alaska, USA - NGEE PermafrostAB12-B... | ecosystem: Environmental > Terrestrial > Soil > Wetlands >... | reverse complement strand
AACAAGAAATGCGAAGAGTTGCTCAAAGGCAATCGTCGGAACTACAAAAAGATCAATCGACGCGATCCCGTCAGCGTGGTTGTGAAGGAAGGTCTTCCATGTTTGCGACGGTCGATCTCGCCTCGGTACCATGTACTTCGAGACTGTCGACTGGGCGATATTGAAGCCGAGCTTCAGAAGCTCGCCGTGAATATGCGGCGCACCCCAGATCGGGTTCTCAAAGCTCATTCTTCGGATAAGGTCGCGCACCTCTTTGACGATCTGCGGTCGACCACCGAGGGGGCGGGATTTCCATCGCCAAAATGCAGCGAAGCCTTTACGATGCCAACGCACGATCGTCTCAGGCCTTAAAATCGTTATGGCGTCAAGGATGCGCGGATAGCCACGATAGAGCCATACGAATAGAGCGCGATCGATCCAGGTTAAACATAGCCGATGTGGCGCGCGCTGCTGCAAGACGTTGAGTTGATGCCGCAGCACCAGGACTTCGGCTTCAAGCCGTCGTCGCGACTTGAAACAGTTGCACAGCACGCGCACGAAAAGAAAGGCAATAGCGAACATCCAGCAATCATGTTCTGATTCGCCGGCGATCGCGAATCAAATGGATGGAGTTTTCGGAACCGACAGGTGCGTTCGTAAAGAAATGTCCTATTCGCCATATTATAGGCGGGCGTCGACTGTGATATTCACCCGAGATCCTCCGACAATGCCCTTATTTCTTTTGGCAACACTACACTGCCGGGATCAACTTTGAAGGGTAATTTTCCTCCACTTTTAGATCGAGCGGGCGAAGGCTGCGGCCACCGAATAGATTACGACGAGCGCTCAATAGTGGGACAAAAGGATCTCAATTGAGCTCTAGAACCCGGATTCAGTAGTTTCTCCCCGCTAAGCCCCTTCGCTGCGAGCAAGCCGCCGCGATCGGCTGCACAGGATGGTCTTCCACGATGGGTCAAACCGATTCGATCAAGCAGTATCCTTTCGGCCGGGCGAACGCGGAGAACGACTACCGTCTTTTTCCCGACGAATTGGAAGACGATGAGCAAGTCTTCTTTCACGGGACCGCCGAGGCGAACCTTGAATCGATCGTCGGCGGCGGTTTCAAAATTCAAGGCGCACTGCCGTCGGTTTCCTTCGCGAAGACCAGCGCTGTCCCTTTGAGGTATGCGTGCGAGGCCCGATCTCCCGCTTCACCGAATGGGTGCGTGATTGCCGTGCGCTTCGGGTCCGTCGACAGACCCGGAATCGCGCGCGAAAGCTTCGGTCTCCACGTCTACACCTTCGACCCACAGCCGGTCGTGATCGGCTACTGCATCGTTCCGGCGGATTATGTGTTTCGGTGAGCCGCTTTTGAGACGTCCGCTGCGCTAGCAGCCGAAGTGCCTGCTAGACTGTCACCAACGAACTACCGCCCAGAGGCAGAGGCGCTGGAGCCAATGCGGCAGAGGAAAATAATTCTGTGCGGCAAACATTCCCAGCGCGTACAGGATCGCAAACATCGCTTTCAATGATGCGATGATTCTGCCTTACAATGCGAATCCAAGCTGGATATAATTCTCGGAAAGGAAAGCCCTTAACTCATTCATCAAAAATCGCAACGGCACGTGTCCACCCGGCCGATGCTTTGCTGATTTTCACCGGGAAGCACGCAAGCATGAAACCGTCAGCCGGCAATGCCTCCAAGTTATGCAGCTTTTCGATATGACAATAACCGATCTCTCGACCCGCCTTGTGTCCCTCCCAAATGATCTTAGAATTTTTTGTCTCGGCATATTTCTTGGCTGTGTGGACGAACGGTGCGTCCCATGACCAGGCATCAGTCCCGGTAACGCGGACCCCACGTGATGTGAGGTAGAGGGTGGCCTCACGCCCCATACCGCAACCAGTCGGTACATAATCTGATTCGCCGTACTTCGCGCCCGCAGCTGTGTTCACGACCACGATCTCAAGCGGCTTTAGCACATGACCAATGCGCTTCAGTTCAGCTTCAATATCAGCCGCAGTCACTACATACCCGTCGGAGAAACGTCTGAAATCAAGCTTTACAGCAGGTTGAAAACACCAATTGAGAGGAACCTGATCTATCGTGATAGAGGGTTTGCCGCCATCCATAGTAGAAGCAAAGTGATATGGTGCGTCGAGATGCGTGCCGTTGTGAGTGGAGATATCGATGCGCTCTACGGCAGGCCCTTCGCGATCAGGTAGGTCGTCTGGCTTCAGTCCAGGAAAATTCCTACAAAACTGTTCAGCGCGATCTTTGTGTCCGATGTACGTGATCTTCGGTTCTTGCCCTGGAGGGTCGGATGCGATGTCGTTCTGAAGCGGCACTGAGATATCAATGATTCGTCTAGTCATCACGTTCTCCTTTATGCACAGTTTATACGATTGCCAGTTCGCTTCGGTGCTCATTCCGGTGCGGTCAAATGTGTGTGGTCGCCACCGCTGTTGGCTGCCGACGAGACACGTGCCACGGGATGACCGCCGACTCGACAAACTCGACAAGGTAGAACAAGACGGTGCCAATCACCGCGAGAAGCAGGATCGCTGCAAACATCCTTGATGTGTCGAATGTCGCCTGCGAGGAAACAACGACATAGCCGAGCCCGTTTTGAGCCGCTACGAATTCGCCTACGATTGCGCCAATAAAGGCGAATGATATTCCCACCTTTAATCCTGCAAAAATGCTTGGAAGTGCATTCGGAAAACGGATTTTCCAGAGAATTTGCCGCCCCGACCCCCCGAGCGCCTTTGCCAGGTCGAGCATATCGGGCTCTACAGATTTCAATCCCAGCACCGTATCAATTACGATCGGAAATACCGCTACGAGAACCGCGATAGCAACCTTGGGCTTCAGGTCGGTACCGAACCAGATGATAAACAGGGGCGCCAGCGCAATCTTTGGAACTGCGTTAAATGTGACCAACAAGGTATAGAGCGTGCGCTCTATGAAGCGCGAATAAACAATCCCGATAGCGAGAATAATGCCTAGAACCGCTGCGCAGGCAAAGCCGAGCAACGTCGCCCAAAGTGTATACGTCGCCTGGATCAGAAAGCTATAGGGGTCCCTGCCGAGCGCGACAAAGACCGAAGAAGGGGCAGGAAGCAGAAACGGCTGAATGTCCAATGCTCGGACCAAGAACTCCCATATCAGGATAAGCGCGCCGAGCATCAGGACGACATCCGCGACGCGGCTAAAGCGACTATTGCTCATGGCATAGCCCTTTTCATAATACCAAGTTTTTCAAATACCGAGCGCAGATGCCGCACATAGGTGACGAATTGCGGGGTCTCCCGATCCGCAAGCGTTCGCGGGCGTGGCAGGTCGATCTGCACGACCTCGGCAATGGGGCCAGGCATTTTGTTCATCACTACGACGCGCCCTGAGAGAAAGACTGCTTCGATGATGCTGTGCGTGATAAAAAGCACAGTCTTGCCTGACTTCTCCCAAATACGCGCGAGTTCGAGGTTAAGTTCGTCTCGGGTGATGGCGTCCAGTGCTCCGAACGGTTCATCCATCAGAAGCAGTGCAGGATCCATCAGCAGACCTCGACAGATGGCGACTCGCTGCCGCATGCCTCCCGACAATTCCCATGGGTACCGGGAGTCGCAGTTTTCGAGTCCGAGGGTTCTCAGAAGCTCGTGAGCGCGCGGCGCCCACTTGGATTTATCCAGCCCCTTGAACTCGACCGGCAGCAGCACGTTTTCGAGCACCGTGCGCCAGTCGAGCAGGACATCCCGCTGGAACACGAAGCCAGCGTTCTGTGGTGGTTGCAGAACGCGGGTTCCGCCAATCTCGATTGCGCCGGCGGTGATCTCCGTGAGGCCGCCGACGCATTTCAGCAGAGTACTTTTTCCGCAGCCCGATGGCCCGAGGATCGAGACAAATTCGCCTGCATTCACATCAAGTGTGATGTCCTGCAATGCCAACACGTTCCCCCGCGCGGAACGATAAATTTTCGAGACCTCCCGTATACTGATGAGAGGCTGCTCGGGGGCGACGCTCGGCTGCACGCACGCCACACCGATCGAAGCGGGCGAGAGGTTCATGCCGGAACGAAAGACGGATCGTACATATCGGTGGCTCTGACCGTATTTGGTACTAAGCCGATCTGGATGAGAGTCTGTATCGTATCTTCCCAGTCCGTGGGGCTCTGATAGCCGATAGGCTTACCCGTCGACGTAGGAGAGTAGATGTGGGAGATGGCAGCACGGAACATATTGGAGGCTGTCTGGACATCCATACCAACCTCCGGACGGGCTGCAACGAGTGCTGCCGAAGCTTCATCCACATGGCCATCCAGCGTGTATTGGTAAGCACGCGACATCACGGCGATGAAGGATCGCAGCACCGGTGTGTTGCGACGGAGACCATCCTCGCTGACCGCAATCCCATAATCGATCATGCGTTGGCCGAAATCCGCGAACAGAATGCCCTCGATATTTTGCTTACCTTCTAGAAGACCCAGATAGAAAGGCACTGGCGCGATGGCCGCATCGGTTTGTCCGCCGATGATGGCGCTGACTTTGGCCGAGGGGTCGAAGCCGAGCAGCTTGGCATCGCTGGCCGAGAGTCCAGCGGTGGCCATAAAAGCACCGAACAGCAGGGCCTCGATTGAGCCGGTCGTGTAAACGATCCGCTTACCCTTGAAATCCTGCGGCACTTTCAGGCCCGAGCCCTTTTTGAGGATGAGACCATAGGAGTTCTTATGAGATATGTTTGCAATGGCTTTGACCGGAACACCCTTTGAGCGCGCAATGGCCAAGGTCGGAAGCGTGCAAAAGCCAAGGTCGGATTGGCCGGCGCCGACGAGCGACAGCGTCACGACGGAACCCTTCCCGTCTTTGATGGTTAAGTCGATGCCGGCTTCCTTGAACCAGCCCTTCTGCCGCGCCAAGTAGAATGGGCCATGGCAACCCTGCGGCGTGAACTCCATTGTGATTGTTAGCGGGGTCAGTTGCCCTTGCGCGCGAACCGCTGTGGCCCCGATCGCACAACTGACAGCACCAACGCCAAGCTTACCCAGAATGTCTCTTCGGCTAATCGTCATCATGTTACACTTCCTTCCTGTTTAGTGATCTCATCGCTCCGAGGATGTTCGATCATCGACGCACATGCGTCTCGCTGGCCCGCTAGCGCCGCGCATCTACTCCATTCAGGACCGTGACGCCGATGGGTTCAGCAAGAAAATCCGGTATTTTCGATCTATAAGACTTATAGTGGTCAGTAGCCCGATGAGCTTCCACCGCGGCCTGGTCGCGGTAAACTTCGAATAGGTGGTACGACGAGCCAGTTTGCGCACGGTAGAGATCGTAGGTGATGCAGCCTGGCTCCTGACGTGTGGGCGCAACCATCCGGCGGATAATTTCCTCGACTTGCTTTTCGGCTCCGGGCTTTGGCTTAAAACTTGCAAACACTGAAACGCGATTGTCATTCATTCCCTGCTCCTATTCCCTAGCCTTCTGACATCAGATATTTGCCCGCTCTCAGCGGTTAGTTTTTCGAAACAGAATCAGCTCGCCTGTTTCGACAGGAAGTCATAGAGACATTCGACGTTGAGCTGCTGGATCATCGACCCAGATTTTTCCTGACCAATATCGACCGGATAGCGATCGAGAAAACTGATGCGCGCCACGCACTCTTTCTTGCTCCATCCCTTGGCCATCCCTGCGGCGACCGCGGCGATCCATTCCCGGATAAAGGCGCTTTGCTTGACAAAGTAGCTCTTGTCCACGATCGGCCCATGCCCGGGGACGATGGATACAACATCGAGCTGATTGAGCATTTGCAGCGAGCGCAGCCATATTTCCGGATTGGCCACCTGCAGCCAGGTCTGACATTCAGCAAAAATCGTATCGCCGACGAAAATCACTTTTTCCTTCGGGATATACACGGCCAGCTGCGCCTTCGTGTGCCCCGGGGTGTGGATTATCTCGATCACATGGTCGCCGAGTTTGACGGACATACGATCGCTGAAGGTGATCTCCGGTGGATCGATCCTGACCTGCTCTCTCGTCGGCATGATGGCGAGGCCCTCGCGATCCTGCGCCTCGACCACTTCGCGCATGTAATCATAGGGATCGCGGCCTCGGATCGGTTTCCAGAATTCTGCGGCGAGATCCTCGTGACCGATCAGCGGCGCGCCGAGATCAGCAAAGAAATGATTACCAAATATATGATCGATATGATGCTCAGTGTTGACTCGGTACCGTAATGGGCCGCGTGCCAGCATCTCGGTGCGCATGATAACAGCATGAGTAGGTAGCTGAGGACTGTCGACGGACACGACCCCTTCGGCGGTCGCGACAAAGCCCGGATTGCAGCCGCGCCACGTGGTGGCTGCGAACACATTTTCCGTCACACGTTCAAATGACACGATAGCTCCTTTCCCTCAATTCCTGACGACTTCGTTGCGGATTGCCCCGATCCCCTCGATCTCAAGTTCAACGACATCTCCGGGCACTAGCCAACGCTTCAGCGTAGAGGCGTGGGTAGTGCCGCAGGGCGACGTCCCCGACGCAATGAAGTCGCCGGGATAAACGTATTCCTCTTCAGAGATCTGGGCGATGATCCGCGGAAATTTGTGGTACATGTCCTTGGAGCTGTCGTCGGCGACAACTTCGCCGTTCACCCGCGCAATCATACGCAGATTGTTGTAGTCGAGTTCGTCGGGCGTCACGAGACACGGACCCATGATGCTGCTGTGTTCAAAATTCTTTCCCTTCGAGGGCCCCATGCGCATTTGTTGCTCGTCCATCTGCACATCGCGTGCGGACACGTCGTTGAAGACCGTGAATCCGGCGATGTATGAGTCCGCGTCGGTTTCCGTAATGTTGATTCCCTTGCGACCAATGTACAAACCGAGTTCCAATTCGAAATCCAGTTGTTTGGTGTAGCGCGGGATGATGATCGGATCCCCGGTCGCAACAACAACCGCACCGCTCTGCGTCGCCCAGCACGGGCGCCGATAAAACACATCCGGGATCTCAATGCCTCGTCGCGCCCAGTTTTCCCGGAAGTGCTCCAAGAACACCATGCAGTCACGTACAAGGTTGGGCCTCGGCACAGGCGCCATCAACTTAACTTCGGAGAATTCGAATATCACCCGCTCTCCATCTGGCGCGCGAACTTCGCGATTCCGCGCGGTCTGCTCTCGAATATAGGTCAGAATATTCGCGGTCAGCTTGCGCGCTTGCGGCCCACGTTCGAGATATCGCACCATCGACGTGGGAAACATAAAAGAGGCGTATCCATACGCGTCGTCCTCACCCTCCACTGTCCGCGCATAGGCGGCACCTGCAAGTTGGAGATCGACCAATTTCTTGTCGAGTTCGACACCGATGCGTTCAAAAGTTCCAATCGGTGTAGGCACGCCATAGGTGTACAGTCGCATTTAGCTCCCCTCCTTGATCCCGTCCCCCACGATCATCTCGCGGCCGCATCGCGTGCAGTCAGCGAGGTAGTAATGCGGAAGGCGGCGATGAATTCCTGACAATCGTCGCGGTTACACTTGGCTTCCGTGATCCCCAAATAGCTGCACGAAGAGCTGCGCGGGTCGAGACTTCGACCATTCTGCGTCGATATTCAGCCGTCGCTCGCTGGTCGGAAATCGGCGAGGATTCGCTGGCGGCCAGCGCGGCAGCCTCCCCGATCACCTTCTCATTTGCTGTCTCGCCGACGAGAAGCTGCTCAGCCTTCTGGGCCCTGATGGGAGTTGGCCCTACGGCGCCCATGACAATATCGGCTGCCGCGATCCGGCGCTCCGCGTCCAATGTCACGCGCGCGGCAATTCCCACGATAGCCAAGTCGAACGGACCGCGGATCGCATATTTAATATAGGCGCTGCTCGTCCCATGCGGCGGCGGCGGTACGTGGAATCCATGCAACAATTCACCTGGTTCGAGCATGGTTTTCCCAGGACCCCGAAAGAATCTTTCCAGCGGCACGCGCCGCTCGCCTTTCGGTCCTAGCAATCGGGCCTCGGCTCCAACCGCGATCAACGGCGGTACTGTGTCGGCCGAGGGTGAGGCGTTGCACGAATTACCGCCAATCGTTCCTGTGTTTCTGATCTGAACACAACTCACTTCCGTCGCGCCTTGGCGAATTGCATCCAGTCCGTTGGCAAGGCAATTCGTGCGTTCGATGTCGCAAAGTGGGGTCAATGCACCGATCGCAACACTGCCGTCGTCGTTTTGTTCGAGATACCGGAGGTCTGACAGCCTTCCCATATTGACGACCACGCGCGGACGCAGCGCGCGGTGCTGCAGCTTCACGATGAGGTCCGTCCCTCCGGCCAACAGACTTGCCGCTGGGCCATAATGCGTGAGCATCTCGATGCATTCATCAGTGCTTGTCGGCTCAAGGTACTCGAACGCGGCCATGGCTAATGGTGATGAACTGATCATGCCATAGCATCCCGCGCGGCTTCGATCGCCTGGACGATCTTCACGTATCCGGTGCAGCGACAGATGGTGCCGTGCAGCGCATGGCGGATGTCCTCTTCTTGCGCGTCCGGCTGCTCATCCAACAGTGCTTTGGCGGTGAGAATCATGCTTGGTGTGCAATAGCCGCACTGCGCTGCGAAGTAGTCAACGAATGCCTGCTGGAGCGGGTGTAAGCGTTCCGGCGTCCCCAGTCCCTCGATTGTCATGACATGACGATCGCGCGCCTGGGGCGCGAGCATGATGCAGCACTTCACCGCCTTGCCATCGAGCAGGACTGTGCAGGCCCCGCAATTGCCGTCATCACAGCCCCGTTTCGCGCCTGTGAGACCAAATTCGCCACGTAGTAATTCGAGCAGCGTCGTCGTGGACGCGACGTGGCACTCGCGTATTACGCCGTTAACGTTCAGCGTCAGTGACACGCGGGAACTTTTGCTGTTCACATTCATCCGGTGGAACTCCACTAACAATCACGAAGCAACTGCCTTAGCGTGGGCGGTCAACGCGGCGAGCACGCGCTCGGCGCTCAAAGGAAGGTCGTACATGCGCGCCCCGGTCGCGTTGTAGACAGCGTTTCCGATCGCTGCTCCCACTGCCAGGACTGCGCCCTCGGCAATACCTTTGGCGCCCCATGGCCCATCAGGCAGCGGATCTGGTGTGAAAAGCGTGGTGACATTGGATCGCGTCGGCGCCTCACCAACCGTCGGGATGCGGTAATCGGCGAAGCTCGGGTTGATCATGACGCCGTCGCGGTAGAGAAATTCCTCAAGGACTGAGGTCCCGATCGCCATAGCGAGGCCTCCTTCGAGTTGTCCTTCGCATAACTTCGGATGGATTGGAAAACCCATATCGGCGGCCATGGCGGCCTTGACGACCTTGATCTGACCGGTTTCGACGTTTACCGCAACTTCGACGCCACAGGCATTGTATTGGTACCAGTTCCACATCCGTGGGGTACGGCCAGTCTTCTTATCCCAGGCAACTGCGGGGCGCGGCGCAAAGACAGACCGGCCAATGATCGGCGTGCCCTTTCGCAATTCCGCGACTCGCTCATCCTGAAACGGAGAGAACGGTTTGAAGAGTTCGGCGATCCTCAGCCCTGAGCCGGGCACGCCGCGAATTTCGACTCGCCCATTTGCCACCTCAAGATCGTCTTCAGACGATTGAAGCAGTGGCGCACCTGCTCGCTTGATAGCCTTGATGGCATCGTGGCAGGCGAGACGAATGGCATTACCAGTGTTGTAAGTCGTGAAGCTGGACGCAGAATATGTGTCGTACGGCGTCATCGCGCTGTCGCCGCGCACGACCCGAACGTCTTTCACGGAGATGCCGAATTCCTCGGCAGCGATCTGCGCCATAATGGTTTCGGCGCCCATCCCGACTTCGTCGGATCCAAACCTCACTTCTACTGAACCGTCGTCGTGGACGAGCACCATCCCCTCGGATCGCCCGCGCGGCGTGTTTTGCTTCCCACCAACGGCGAGTCCTTTCCCGCGCCGCCACGGACCCGGCTCCTGCACTGAAGGCGTTGCAATCTTAATTGCCTCGGCGACTGCCTCAACGCAGCGCGCCGCGCCGATGCTCTCGATTGTCTCTCCGTAGGCGTTCTGTTCACCCTTGGAGAGAATGTTCTTGAGCCGAATATCGACTGCGCTCATCCCCAGCCGCTCGGCCAAGATGTCCATCTGCGATTCCATCGCCCAAGTGACCTGCGGCGATCCCAATCCTCGATATGCGCCGGCCCAGGGGGCGTTTGTGTTCACGCCGCGGGTGACCATGGAGATGTTGGGTTGACGGTACACACAGATCGCACCCGACCCCGCCGCTCTGCCGTCCTGCAGACATGCGTATGAAGCGCCATTGTCGACAAGAATATCCAGCTCCTGCGCGACGACTGTGCCGTCACGCTTCACGCCGGTGCGAATGCGCGTGATGACGGGCAAACCGCCCGGAGAACCGAGATACATCTCCCGGCGCGAATATGTGACCGCGACCGTCGCCTTGGTGCGGAGCGCGAGCAATGCAGCCAGGGCCTCGAGATGATAAAAGCGAATACGGTTTCCGAAACTGCCGCCCTGATACGGGGTGATCACCTGGATCTTGGAACCTGGCAACGCGAACAGTTCAGACAGCATCCCTTTGATGATGTGAACGCCTTGCCCATTCGTCCACACCGTGAGATTTCCGCCAGGCTCGTATCGGGCAATACATGCAGCGGGTTCGAGTTGCGAATGGCTAAATCGTCCGGTGGAAAAACGGTTCTCGACGATGACATCTGCCTCGGCAAAACCTTGCTCCAGGTTCCCGTTGTGCAGTTGATAGCTGCCGGTGACATTGGGCGCCTGGGGCGTGAATGGCGCAAGGCCTGGATGCCGTCCCAGGTTTCGATCGACGACCGACGGTGGCTTTTCCAATGCTGCCGCTTCCGCGTCGAGTACCGAGGGTAGCTCCTCATATTGCACATCGATCAGTTCAATCGCATCCGCAGCAATTTCCGGCGTATCGGCAACGACCACTGCGACTCCTTCGCCAGCCCAAATCACTTCATCGTGGGCGAGGATGCGCTGCGTGATCATGGCCAAGTGTTGTGGGCAGTCTTTTCCTGTGACCACCGCCCGGACCCCGGGCAAGCGCTCCGCCCGAGATGTATCGAGCGCTACAATACGTGCGTGAGCGTGTGGACTGCGAAGAATGGCGGCATGCAACAGCTCCGCAAACTCCAACTGAAGATCTGCCACATATTTTGTTCGGCCAAGAACTTTATCGACCGAGTCCACGCGCGGCACGTTGGTGCCAACCACCGATAGTTTGGCCGGGTTCGCCGTCATTGACCTGCACTTTGTTGAGATTGGCCGCCAGTTACCCGCAGGCCAGCCGGAAGCGAAATCGACATCGCGTCAATATCTTTGATCCGTCTCATCACTGGTCATCCGTCAATGGACCGACGATTGCCGGCGAAGAAGTTCCGGCAGGATGAAGCCCAGCCATCTCCCCTGACGCTTCGTCGTCTCCTTGCGCTGCCGGTTTATCCTCGGCTTGTTTGCGCGACAGATAAGTGTCCCTCGGAAAGCTCACGCTCGTTTCGAAGACCCGGCGGAGCGCGGCTAGATCTCTTTTCTCCAGCGCCTCGATCATTTCTGCATGATCGCGGATGCTCTGCTCTGCTCGGCCGGGTATGAAATAGGCCGCGTACCGGAGAGGAAATGTAACGTTTCGGACCTTCTCAAGAAGCTCGCACAAGAGTCGGTTTTCGGAGGCCGCATAGATAGCCCGGTGGAACTCTTCGTTTTTCAGAATCATTTCCCCGAATGCGCGCCTTGCTACGGCACCGACATATTCCTCTTGCAGCTGCTTGATGGACATCAAGCTGGCGCGATTGATCCGTTGCACCACTAAGTCTGCGGCCAACAGCTCCAGATTCATGCGGACGCGGTAGGCGTCCTCCACCTCTTCTTCAGGGATGTCGATCACCCGGGCCCCTTTCTGGGGGACCACGTCAACCAGCCCTTTCGCCGCTAGTTCACTAATCGCCCGACGGATCAGGGACCGGTTGACCCTCAGCTCTGCCGCCAGTTCGGTCTCGATAAGCCTTTCACGGGGCTTAAGTTTCCCAGATAGAATAGCGCCCTCGATAGCCAAATAAATTCGAGCTAAATCAGATTGCGACATAAATGTTGCCTTTCTTGTCAACATTCTAGTCGACAGTTTTTACGGACGTCAAGAGATTTGGCGGCTGATTGTCGCCTCACGCCGCAGCCGACTTGAAGGCGCCTTAGCAGCCTTGAGCTCCAATCAGTCAACCAATAAATACCGACTCGTTCTTGTCGGAGGCGCTTTGATTTAATCTTCAACCATGCGGATTTTTAAATAATTGAACTCGGATGGAAATCTGCGCTGGAAAAGCGGCTTGGCGCTACATTTCGCGTGATCAGTCGAGATTGAGATCAGGCCTGGGCTAGCCGTCCGGCACTGCCCGCCCTGCGTTGCTCATGCTGATATTGCCGCCGGCACCCGCCTGGTTCTCGATGAAGAACTTCTTGCCGAGATGCTCGGTCAACTTCTGCGCGATCAACCGCGCCATCAAGTCGGTCGGGCCGCCCAGTGAGAATTGCACGATCAGGCGCACCGGCTTGGTAGGAAAGCCCGCGCCGCCGGCCGGTGCGCGCCAGGCACGGGCCGGCGAGCATCAGGCCACGCCGACAAAGCGAGCGCGCGCGATCTTCTTCATTCAGGTGTTCCCCAATCGTGATGCGTCACTCGATCCGCAGATGCGCGTCGCGCACCACCTTACCCCACTTCTCAATCTCGCTCTTGATTCGCGCGCCGAATTCCTCCGGCTTGTTCGCCACCGGCTCGAAGCCGAGCTTGAGCAGTTTCGCCTTCCCGTCAGGCTGGGCGACCGCCTTGGCGATCTCGCGCTGCAGCAGGTCGATGATCTCCTTCGGCGTGCCCGCCGGCGCCAGCACGCCGGTGAGGGTGTCAGCTTCCTGGTCGGGGTAGCCGGCCTCCTGCATGGTCGGTACGTCGGGCAGCTCGGCGTTGCGCTTGACCGAAAGCACGGCGAGGGCGCGAATTTGCCCGCCCTTGATGTTGGACAGTGCCGGCGGCAACGAGGTGAAGGCGATTGGCGTGTGCCCGCCGATGGTCGAGGAGATCGCCTGGGCAGCGCCGGGGAAGGGTACGTGCACGATGTCGAGGGCAAATTTCTGCTTGAACAATTCGCCCGACAAATGCGGCGTCGAGCCGATCCCGGGGCTGGCGAAGCTGTATTTGCCGGGATTGGCCTTGATCAGCTCGATCAGCTCCTTGACGCTCTTCGCCGGCACCGACGGATCGACCACGATGACGTTGGGTGAATATGCGACCATTGTGATCGGCGCAAAATCCTTGACCGCGTCGTAGGGCACCCGGGTGTACAGGCTCATGTTGACCATGAGGTTGGTACTCACCACCGTGATAACGTAGCCATCGGGCGCCGCCTTGGCGGCGTTGGCGGTAGCGATGTTGCCGCCTGCGCCGGGCATGTTCTCGACGTAGAATTGCCGGCCGAGTGATTCCGACAACTTCTGCGAAATAATGCGGGCGATCACGTCGGTCGGGCCGCCGGGGGTGTAGCCGACCAGCACGCGCACCGAATGATTGGGATAATCGGCGGCAGGGACAGCATTCTGCGCGCCGGCGGTGCCGACGGCGAAGAGCCCTGCACAGCACGCAAGAACGGCCTTGATCGATGTCATGCTGTCCTCCCTTGATACCAAAAAACATAGTTCAATTCGGACCACTTCGCAGGAGATGGATCAGGCAGCCCGAGGGACCCTCCGTGGTCCGTTCCCGTCGGTAACCGTATTTTGTGACCGCAAAGCATCCCACTTATCCAGCTCGTGCCGCAAGCGCGGTCGCTCCGAGATGTTGCTGCACAACGGCCCGACCCTTCCTCGCTCGCCCGCGTCATGGCGTTCTGGCACCACCTGATTTCGGTCCCGTGCGATTGCCGTGCGATTAGCACGGCGTTTCGTTTAAATCCCTGATTTAATGGCGCGCCCGAACGGATTCGAACCGCTGACCCCCAGATTCGTAGTCTGGTGCTCCGACGCCAGCGATTGAGAACAAATCCGAAATTCAATCTGGGGCGGTTCTTGGGGCGGTCCGATTCGACTATTCCTTCCGCAGAAAAGTTTCGTGTGGAAACATTGGTGGGCCCGGGAGGACTCGAACCTCCAACCAGACCGTTATGAGCGGTCGGCTTGGCACCAAAACTGTTGTTTTTGCTCGATTTCATTACCATCGCGTTAGACTGTTTCATGGCGTTTCTGATCCCGTTCTGTCCCATTACTGTCCCGGCTTCTTATCAGGTGACGCGAACGCATCGAGCACAGCCGCTTGATAATTGGGGTGGTGCTTCGCGTAGGTCTGCTCCAACATTTGCACTGACGTTCCTAGAAATCCCGCCGTAGTCCAAACGTCCTTACCCTCCTGCATCAACCAAGTCGCAGAAAATAAGCGATCCCATGCCGACGAACGTGATAATCGCTGAAGCACGGCCGACCTCTTCGCAGCAGTGATTAAATCCAGATCTGAGCAGCATGAAACGACCCTAGGCCGCTCAAGCGTGAGGCCGGTGTGATGCAGGTCACATAGGTGAAAAATTTAGTAAGCGCCGGTCGCAGATCAGCAAGCGTGGCCTAACACGCAGCGCCTGTAATTCCCCTTCCAGAGAAACTGGCAAATTTGCCGGTTTCTCAACCCGCTGAGGCGAACATGCCCGCGCAAGGAAGCGATGGCGGATTTCAAGGCGCGGTGGGGCGGTTAGTGAATGTCCGCTATGAATCCAATAGCGACCGATTTTCGCGGCGCAGCGAAATGACGCTATGTGCCAAAAGCTGACATCCGACACAGGATCTGGCATGTTGGGGAGCAGGTCAGCAGCAGCAAATCAAAACAGTTTGGCCGCATGGATCGCACCTGAGGTGGGAAGAGATGTCGGAAGCGCACACAATTCAGGTTGCTAGACTATATGCAGATGAACTTGGTGAAAGTCGGCTCGAGAGTCTAACGATACCAATGTCGCCAAAGGACTTCGCTCCACCCGCGGCTCCATTCAAGGTGGCAGACGCCCAACCGGCCCAGAATTACGTCATTATTGAGCTTCCGGTTGGTTGGGGTGGCACCGAACCGCACCCGACGCCCGGCCGCCACATGCTGTTTATGTTGTCGGGCAGCTTTCGCGTGAAACCGAGTTTGGGCGAAGCACGTACGTTCACTGCTGGGGACGGCCTCTTAATGGAGGACACGTCCGGCAAAGGGCACATGACCAAGGTCACGTCAGACGGCCCAGTCAAAGCAGTGATGATCCGGCTCGCGTAATCCCCTATCCTGAGAAGCAGACATCCGTGAGCGCGGCTTGCATGTCCGCTTCTCTAATCGGCCGTTTGGGGTCAAGCACTTTCAGACTATCCACCACTGCAGTGTTGATGTCGCTCACGGGCTCGCGCTTCTCTTCGGAATCGGCACCAGGGCCCTTCCATTATGGGATTCGAGGACGAGGCGGAACAATCTGTTGGGCGGCCTTACCGTCAGTATAACGGCAGGTCCAAGCGACATTACGAACTCACCTCATCCATCGTCCCGCGAGGGACATCTTTCCA
>Ga0209385_1000529_pt1 | contig 15626 bp, 12 predicted proteins | sample NGEPerB_FD_184506 | JGI IMG/M metagenome (GOLD analysis project Ga0209385, IMG submission 184506) | Arctic peat soil microbial communities from the Barrow Environmental Observatory site, Barrow, Alaska, USA - NGEE PermafrostAB12-B... | ecosystem: Environmental > Terrestrial > Soil > Wetlands >... | reverse complement strand
CGATACAGCACTAAGGTTTGGGGACAATGTGACAAGCGAACGCTGCTCGGAGCATTATGTCTGGTCCGAATGGCCTACGACATGTGTTATCGCTAACTGAGGCAACCCCGGAGGAGTCCGTCAGTCGACCAAAAGCAGGTTCTGTTAGACTCCGGCCGTCCCGTGGTTGAAGACTTAGAAAACTCATTGGAAAGACGGTTCTTGTTAGAGCAGGAACTCCAGACCGGCTTCCTTTGCTGGCTCTGTCGACAGGCGGCCGGAACGAATAGCCGCCTGGAAGCTTTCGAAGTCCTGCTCTGCCTGGCCAGCGTAGGAATTCCGAGTATTTTGCCAGCGCTTCGTCGAAGTGGTCGTTCGATCCCAGGTATCCGGCGATCATTGCTGCATCCCCGGCCTTGGCGTGTGCCCGCGCCAGAGTCCAGCCGCACAAACTGGCGTATCCAACTAGAGTGCCAGGCCGGAAGGTCTCAATTTCGGCGGAGACCTTCATGTCACGGAACTGACGAATGTAGTAATCGTGCTTGTGGGTGCGGGCCCAGCCCAGAAAAATGTCACTTGCGGCTTGCATCATTCGTTGGCCCTCCACCACTCGCAACCCTTGGTGTGCAAAGCGGCTCTTGGCGCGAGGCGGTTCCAATACCGACCTCCGGGCTTCCTTGATTTGCAGGAAGAGGGGATCATCGTCATCGGCCATGAGAAGCGAAAGATAGCAGCGGGTTCCGACGCTGCCCACCCCAACGACCTTTACTGCACTGTCTTGGTAGCGGTAGCGTTCGTACAGATGCCTTCGATCCAGCTGCAATAATTGCTTGTATGCCTCGGTGAACGTCACGCGCTGCTTTTCGAAGTCTCGGGCAAATTCGTGAACGTGGTAGATAACCGGGGGATTGTCTTTAATCTTCCGCAGCCCGTCGACAACTCCAGTAAGCTTGGGAATTACAGCCTCAGAGGTTCGCGACCGAGCCTCCTTCTCCTTCTTTGACAAGCGCGCGGAAATATCCTGATCTTTCCCGAAGTATTGCTTGATGGCCTCGAGGTTGACCTGTGCATACCAAGTATCGAGTACCTTCATCTCGGCGAATTCCGCCATGTGCTCTCGATAAGAAGCAGCAGCGGCCCGCACTGCCTGTTCAGCGACAGCCTTAGAAAAGCGCCGGTCTCGGCCCGCCAGAATAAGGCTGGCCCCCAGTCGCTTGATGTCCCACTCCCATGCGCCGGGAAAGGTTTCATCGAAGTCGTTGATGTCGAAAATCAACGTTCGTTCCGGCGAGGCAAAGCCACCAAAGTTCGCAAGGTGACAATCGCCGCAAGCCTGCACGGTAATCCCCGACACCGGCGCGTTGGCGAGATCCCTCGCCTGGATGATGGCCGTGCCGCGAAAGAAGGTGAAAGGTGACACCTAAATTATGCACACACTTCGGCGTTTCCTGGAGGTGCCAATTGATCTCCGGTCCTCATCGGTCCTGCTGGTTCGGGTCTTGATGCTTCGCTGAGTTTAGTCTTTCCTCGTCTTTTCGTGACCCTTCTTTCTAACGGATTGGATTTGCAGGGTAACTAGCGCATAGAATTTTATGCACTACTCAGCATGTCAGCGGCATAGCCACCACCGGCAGGAATCCAGTCGGGCCAACCGTGATGGAGCGGAGTCGATCCATGAGCCGCTGCAGCAATCCTTTTTCCTGATACTGATCGCTGTAGCTAATCCCGACTCGTCCGGAGTGCCGCCAGATCTTGGCGGCCACAAACAGAAAACGCAGACGCGCCGTAGCTAACGTCATATGCTTCAGATTGTCGGTCTGGACTTCTTCCTCCCGGTTGAACAGCAGCAACCAGCAGTTCAGGTTGTAGGCCAGCATCACCAGCTGAAAATGTACGCAGTTGGTAGCCCAGCGCTGGGAAGGATGTGCCGCCAGTCCCGCATCATTATTGGCTTCCTTGATCAGATTCTCCGCTGCCGCCCTTTGGTTGTAGAACCAGGCCAGCCGAGCAATCTCATCGTCCATGTTGGTAACGAACACCCGATAGAGATATTGCGGAGTGTCCAACAGTTGATACTGCTCGCGCTTTTGCGGCGGTTTGTCGTTCTGATAGCGCAGGGCAATAAAGCGGTACGCTTTCCCCCAGCCTTCCGGTTGGTAGCAAAATTCACACTGCTGGTCGGCGTCGGTCTCCGGCGAGGGCTTCCACGCAGCAGCTTGCAGTTGATCCAGCAGGCGAGACGTCTTGCGGGCCACCAGAATGAAGCACGCTTTGGCGTGCTCGTAGGCTTGCACCGCCTCCCAACAATAGAACCCGGAGTCGGCCCGCGCGAACAGCCGACCAACGCAACCCGGCAGGGCCGCGAACACCGCCGCCAAATGACGCGCAATCTGTTTTCCGTCGGGCCGGTCGCCGTTGCGTAGCTCCCCCCAAATGTACTCGCGGGTCTCGGCGATAAAGGTAAGGATAGGCTGATAGCTTTTCTTCCCTTGGTTCTTCGGGTTGTAACTCTTGCGTGCCCCCATCTGGTTGCCATACAGGGTGTGCACGGTAGTGTCGGTGTCCACGGTGATCGCGGGCAATTGCAGGTTCGCTGCTTCCCAGACCCGATTGCGCAAGACTCGCTGCAGTTCCAACAACTGTCGTGCCACGGTCAAATGCAGCGACGCGAAAAACCGCCAGAACGTGCTCTGCCCGGGCAAGCTTGCCACCTTCAGCAGTCCGGTTAGCATGGGATCGTTGGCCACAAAGCGGAGATGATTGAGGCGGGAGAACCCGACGTAGATGGCCAACACCATCGCCATCACGAATTGATAGACGCTCATGAAACGCGGCCTTCGCTTCACCGTCAGCATCTCCTCCACCAGCTTCTGGAATTCCAGCTTCTCCAACATCGTCGCCACTGGAAACAGTCCGCCGTAGGGAGTCAGATTCTTGCCGTCAAAGTCGAAAGGGGTAGAAGCTGCGATTTTATTGGGTTCCGGAATAACTGCTGGACGGCCTTGCTTGGCGCGGGGTTTGCCGCTATGCTTCTTTTCGTTCTTCACCTTTTGGGTGACCTCCTGGAAATCGGCTCGCGAAGCGCTCACTTCGCTGCCTCTCTGTTTTACAACAGGATTTCCAGGGTCCCCAAAGGGTTCACTTCCTCAGTGCCTCTTCAGCTCCTCAAATGCTGTGCATAGATCAGGTGACACGGACATTCTCTGATACTTGACTGGGATTAGGCCGGCAATCCGATCGGCGTCAGATTCTTCAAGCAGCTTGATAATGTCTTGTGACTTTGAACGAGGCTTCCACTCGCCTTGCGACGTCCTCGGACACTTTTCGCGAAGGGCTTTGCCTTGCTTGCGTCTTTCAACCTTGGATGGAGCGACAGCAGATTCCATTCTGATTCTCCTTATTTAAAGCCGTCTGCTAATTCGGCACGGGCGTTAATCGTGTCCATTTTGTTCCGTCAGCAGGAGAAACATCCGGACGGGTTTAGGCATTAGTTGTGTTTCTTGGGATAGAGGAACTGAATCTGCAGCCGCATGCTCCACGGGGACGTGCCCGTGGGATACACCGCGTTGCCGTACAACTGAGCCAAGAGGTTGACCGGCTGATTCCCCAGCTTCATGATTCTTCCCACGCCGCCACCGAAGGGCAGCGTCAAAACGTTGCCGCTGCTTGCCCTCCAATTGGCGGTGACGATCGGCGACGAGGCGAGATACCAGCCTTTCTTCATGTTGTAGTTGACGAACCATTGCAACAGCATCTGGTTCACTGGCGGGCGGCTCCCCGAACCCGCAACCGACCAAACGTTATTGATCAAGGTGCCGATGACCCATTTGCCCGGCGTGGTCAACAAAACGACTCCCGGCCCCATGCTGAACTTGCCCTGACCAAGTTGATCGGCGGTAGCCGTGGGGATAACAAAGGTCGGCCCAACACCCCAGATCAATTTGCTTGGCTTCGCTGGAGAGAAGAAGAACGTGGGATTCATATCGCCGAGTCCGTACCACCCTTGAGAATTCTGAGTAACGTTCGGCTGCCAGACGATTGGCTGAATAATGCGCGCAATCAGGTTCCAGTTCTCGCTGATGCTGATGGGAATGACGGGCTGGATATTCAATACATCTTGCGTGCGGTTATACGGTCCAACTCCAAAGGCCGTGTTGTTCTGGAGCGGAACACTGATCATCGAGGCCACCGGATTCTGCGCAGCTTTCGCCAGCGCTTCGGTGTCTCCCTCTGCCGCAGGTTTCGAAGCGGTAGTCGTATCGGTAGCCGGTTTGCTCTGCGAGTCATCCTGAGCAGACGCCAGCATCCCCGAAAGAATTAGTGAGCACAGCAATACGGGCGGTATAGCTCGCAACATAAGTCTAAACACCGATACTTTCAATTCAGTTAGCCTGATTGGTCTTTTCATTTCACCAACTCCCGCGCGTTTCACAAGCGAATCACTTCACCTTCTCGATGGCCGGCAGCGGCCAGCTCTTGTCAAAGTAGGCCTCGGTCGGCGCATAGAGGCGGAACAGTGTGAACCAACCCCGGCCGGGGACGGTCGGAATCCAGTTCTTCTCGAATCCTTTGGGAGCGTTCGGCCCCATGTAGATGTCCACGGAACCGTCGGCATTCTTGATCAGGTCCATACGCGAGGAGCGGTCGGCGATTAGTTCCTTGGTGACGATGAAGCTGCGGGTGTCCACGTCGTAGAGCGTAAGCGACCAGAACTGTTTGGCGGGCGCATTGGGCGTCGCACTTTCGAGCATCCAGTACTTTGCATCCGATTCTGAGTCAAGTTCAAGCACAAAAGCGATTGTCCCTAACGAAAATTCTGTGCAGCCGATGGCGGCCACAGAAGGCGGTCCACCGGGGTTAGCCGGGGACGTTTTCTCGCGGAACGTTGGAGCGCGAAAATACCGTCTCATTCCTTTTCTCGTCCGGTGGTGGGTTGCGTCTCTTGCGCATTGTGGGATCCCCGATCTGCTCGTGCGTGGCCACTCGGCTCTCTATCTGCGAGCTGCCGCGCCTTGGGCCTGGCCAAAGAAAGTGATTATGCGCTGGAGTCCCCTAAAGGGGTATATAGTGTGGGGCTGTGAAAGCTAAAATGGAAATTCCGGTTTACAATAGGTGAACTGGCCGCTGCCGATAAAACGGCAAATCCGGAGTGACGGGCGGCAAGACCCATCTGTAACTCCCAACAATTAACCGCTAGCGACCTTGGCTGGCAACGCATTCTGAGCTTGCGGTGAAGACAGATGCGCTGCCCGGCACCTTGTAACGGGGCTGTCAGCTAAGCCGCACCTGCCCAACCAGATTGTGGAGATAACACATGCAAACTATTTCTCGTTCTGTGAGGTTCCTTCTCGTGTTCGGTCTCGCTGTGACAGCAATGTCTGCTGTTGCGCAAGACCAAATCACTTCAGCGCCGGCGGAACCCGCTGCCACTGCGCTGCAGTTCATTCCCGTTCCTCCGTGCCGGGTGGTAGACACGAGAAATTCAAATGGAAAGTTTGGCGGCCCGCCCATTCAAGGGGGCACGGCCAGGAGTTTCCCGATCGCCCAAGGCAGCTGCCGTATTCCCCTGGGCGCCACCGCTTTCTCCTTGAATGTCACGGTTGTGCCCCCGGGACCTTTGGGATACCTGACCGTATGGCCCACCGGACAGTCGCAACCTCTGACTTCCACCTTGAATTCGCCGGATGGACGGATCAAAGCCAATGCGGCCATCGTGGCGGCGGGCAACGGTGGGGGCGCCGTCAGTGTCTTCGCCAGTAACACGACGAATGTCATCGTGGACATCAACGGCTATTTCGTGACACAAAGCACCGCTTCGCTTGCGTTTTACTCCTTGTCCCCCTGTCGCCTCGCAGACACGCGGCAGCCCGGTGGCGGCGGCCCGATTCCAGGCGGAACCACCCGCGATTTCCCCATACTCGGCATCCCTGGCTGCAGCGTACCCTCCACGGCTGTAGCCTATTCGCTAAACTTCACCGCCGTGCCACCCGGTCCCCTGGGTTACCTGACGGCGTGGCCGATGGGTGGGACGCGGCCTAATGTTTCCACTCTCAACGACCTAACCGGAACGATCGTGGCCAATGCGGCGATCGTGGGTGCGGGCGCAGGCGGAGATGTTTCCGTTTACCCATCGAACGACACCAACTTAGTTATCGACATCAATGGCTACTTCGCCGCCCCAGGAGCTCCGAATGCTTTGCAGCTCTACGTGGCGAACCCTTGCCGGGTGCTGGACACGCGCCAGGGAGGTGGCGCTTTCAGTGGGATGCTGGTGGTGGATGTGCTCAACAGCCCGTGCGGAGTTCCGGATACGGCCCAAGCCTATATCCTGAACGCCACGGTGGTGCCGGAGGGCGCACTCGGGTATCTGACGTTGTGGGCCGATGGCGCCAGTCAGCCGGGGGTCTCGACGCTGAACGCAGTGGACGGATCCATCACCAACAACATGGCAATCGTGCCCACCACCAACGGAAAGGTCGATGCTTATGCGTCTGGCCTCACACAACTGGTCCTCGACCTCAACAACTACTTCGCGCCGTAGCTGGAAGTCCCGGTCCAGTCGGCTGGTTCACTCAGGCAGGCGGAGCACCCAAGCTCCGCCTGCCTTCTGCACATCGTGCATTGGTATGGGGTTGATTCCCTGTAAAGTCATGGTAGGCGCGAAACGGAATGTGAATCACGCGGTGCTGCCCCCAATTTTTGGGAGCGGGTTTGAACTGTCAAGACATCTCCAGTGGGGCATCCGGGATTACTTGGGGGTACGTCAAACCTCTTCCAAGGCTTCTTCTTCCGCGTCTTCCGGTTCATCTTCAAGGGCTTCATCGGGTTCAAGCTTCACAGCGTCGCTCCTAGTGAAGATAGGCTCTGCTGCAAGCAGATCGCGAACGACCTTGAGGTCGAACTTCAAACCGAGTGCTGCGAGAACAGCATTATCGATTTTTGCCCTTTAAGATCATCTTTGTCCTGCGCTGCCCTCCCTGAGACGGCGAGTTGGGGTAATGAGAGGTGTTGCAAAAGTAAGCCACAAATGGGGCAATTTTGGTTAATCTCATCCTTCGTACTCGTGCTCATCGGTTTTCTCCTTATCGTTGAAAATTGCCTGATTAAGGAGCGGGACTTCCGTTGCCCGCCCAGGAACAGCAGATTGTTCGCGGAACCAGATGCAAAGGTCGTTGGGAGCATCACCTTCGCCGCCCCTGGAGCGCACAACACTCTTCCACGATGGCTCGGGGGCAATCGAATACGTGCTACCGGCGTTTTCCAGTGCGACCGCGATCCTTACAGTTTCAGCAATCTGCCAAAAAAGGAACGATAGCGCTGTAGGGCAACCCGGAGGTCCTCAGTGGACACGTTATCGCCGCGGTCCCACTGCTTTTCCAAGCCCGATCGCTCGTTGGCGAAACCTTCCGCGAGTCGCTGCATCACCGCAGCTACCAGCTTGTCTGCGCCTTCGACCGTCCGGCGCGGCTCGTCCACGAAACCATTCTGCAGGTTGCTCCACTGCGATCGGAAATCTTCCATCTCCGATTCAGAAAACAAGGGCATGGACTCTGAGACTGCAGCCGCTCTATTCAGAGCTTCCGGCTCTTGGCCTTTCACCAGCTTGGGTCCCTTGGGTTGCTCTTGCGCTATGCCGTGGCTCGCCAGGTCGGCCGTCGTAAGCTCTCCTTCGTTGGTCTTCAGTTCATCCATTACGCTTGTCATTCATCAAAACATCGTACACCCGCAATATCAACGACTTGGCACCAAGCTCGATTGGCAACGTTCCGGTAAGATTCGTAGCATGATCGTATGGCTCCGGCACCTCCTCGGCTGGCTTCGCAGTGCCTTTTGCGCCCGCGAGGATCTCATCCTCGAAAATCTTTCTCTGCGTCAGCAGCTGTTAGCTCTCCACGCCCAACGACCTCGCCGGCGACTCACCAGTTCGCACAAGCTGTTCTGGGTCGTATTGCGAAGGCTCTGGGACAAATGGAAAGAACCTCTCATCCTGGTGACACCCAGAACCGTTGTCGGCTGGCATCGTGCCGGGTTTCGGCTGTATTGGAAATGGCTTTCAAGAGCCAAGTCGACGGGCGGTCGCGAGCCGGTGAGCAAAGAGATTCGAGCCTTGATTTTTCAGATGGTTGCCGAAAATCCAACCTGGGGAGCGCCCCGCATTCATGGCGAGCTACTCAAGCTCGGCTTCGATCTATCGGAACCAACGGTTTCGCGATGGGTTCGGCGAGCCCCCAGACCTCCCGATCCCGTGAGGCGCTGGCTGACTTTCCTGAGGAACCATCGCGAGGCCATTGCAGCGATGGACTTCTTCACTGTGCCGACCCTGACCTTCGGCATTCTGTACTGCTTCTTCGTCATCGGCCACGACCGGCGTCGAATCCTGCACTGCAACGTGACTCGCAATCCCAATGCCCTTTGGATCGAGTTGCAGCTGCACGAAGCTTGGGAATGCGGCGAACAGCCGGAGCGCTTCCTGATCTTCGATCGGGACGCAAAGTTCAGTGCCGATGTTGTCTCGACCGTGAAGGCGATGGGCAGCCAACCGATTCGCACCGCATTTCGAAGTCCTTGGCAGAACGGAATTGCCGAGCGCTGGGTTGGCAGTGTACGTCGAGATCTCCTGGACCATGTGATCGTGCTGAATCGGAAACATCTGAGACGGTTGCTGAATGAGTACGTCCGTTACTACCACGAGGACCGGACTCATCTCGGACTTGGGAAGGACACCCCTGGTGGTCGAGTTGCAGCGTCACCGCCTTCGAGTGGCCACAAGGTTATCTCTCTGCCGCGACTCGGTGGTCTGCATCACCGCTACACAGTCGCGGCCTAAACCATCTACAGCCGTGAACTGGACTGCTGCATCATCAAGGGGAGGGGAAATCCATTTCTGGCCCGCCGAGTCGAGCTCTTCCCCTCCTTTCCAAGACGATCTTGTGATCGAAGACCTCACTCGCGGAGCTCCCTTCCATTCATAGAAAGCAAGGTTTTCAGCGAAAAAACCGGGCGGCGTTTAGTTTTGACGAGCCACACGGGGGCCAGTGCTGAAATCACTTGTCAAATGGGGATTTATCGTGCGAGATGCAGTTGTCAAAAAAATAATCTGTGCATGGCGCTTCCGGTGTATAGTGTGTGCTCGCGACATGCTTTGCGCCACTATCATAGCGAATTATGGCCGTGCTTATGGTTACGTCATCGTCTGGGAAATTACGCCGTAGGGAAGGGGTCCGAGGTTAGAGGTTAAAGATTAGGTCATTGAGGAGGAGCGCCGATGTTGCAGCGATTTCCGAGGTGTAATTTCCACGCAAGTCTGCGTGCGGCAGTCACCTCGCTCGCCATTACGTTTGTGCTGGGTCTTGCGGCTCAGGCCCAGACCTTCACCGTCATCCACAGCTTTTCCGGCCCCGAAGGAGCGAATCCGCAAGCGGGTTTGACCCTTGATGGCGCGGGAAATCTCTATGGCACGTCCGCATATGGCGGAAACACAGGGGGCGAGTGCCAAACTTTTGGTTGCGGCACGGTCTTTAAGTTGACCCACGCCGGCTCGGGCTGGGTGCTGTCGACGCTGCATAAGTTCAATGGTGGCGATGGCTTGGTTCCGATATCCAGAGTTGTCTTTGGTCCGCATGGCGCCCTCTACGGCACTGCCAATTGTTGTAGCGGCGGCACTGTTTTCAGCCTGCGGCCTCCTGCTAGCGTTTGCCGGTCCACATCCTGCTTGTGGACGGAAGCTGTCCTCTTTCGCTTTGGCTTCGGCGCCGGCAGTTTGCCCACGGGTGACATCACCTTTGACGCTGCCGGTAACATCTACGGAACCACGCTCTCGGGCGGAGATTACAGCCACTGCGGCGGCTTGGGATGCGGCACAGTTTACCAGCTAACGCTATCTGGCGGCGTGTGGACAGAAAACATTCTTCACAGTTTCACGGACGGGGCTGACGGAGAATATCCCAACAGTGGCGTCGTCCTTGATCAAGTTGGCAACCTGTACGGCACCGCCCCTCAAGACGGCAGCGGCCAAGCGACAGGACTGGTTTTTAAATTCGTCCCGTCAGGCTCCGGCTGGACCCAAAGTATCGTCTATCACTTTCAAAACGGCGCCGACGGCAATCATCCTTGGGGAGGGTTGATCTTCGACGAGGCGGGCAATCTTTATGGCACAACCACCTATGGGGGGTCCGGTAATGGCGGCACTGTGTTCCAATTGTCGCCGTCCGGGGGTGCCTGGAATTTCAATCTGCTTGAGGGCCTACCGGGCCATGTACACCCAGACGGTTCCGAGGCAAAACTTGTCCGGGACAACGCTGGCAACCTCTACGGCACCACCGTGAAGAATGGCGCTTATGGATATGGCAACGTCTTCGAGCTGACTCCATCCGGCGGCGCTTGGACGTACACTTCGCTGCACGATTTCACACGCGGTAGCGATGGGGCATATCCATATGGGGGCCTGGCATTGGACTCGAACGGTAACCTGTACGGCACGGCGTTTGGCGGCGGCAATACTGGCGCCGAGTGCAGCACCAACTACTGCGGTGTCGTCTACGAGATCACGCCATAACGTTCCGGTCTTGATAGCAGCCCATATCGCACGTAATCCCGAAAAGGAATCTTGGGCGGATTGCTTGTGCAATGGGGATTTTTCGTAAGTAATCCCGTCTTAACAAGGAGCAGCCAGTCCCCAGCAGCAAATCCGACATCGCGATGCCTGCGTGCCCTCGCAATGGACCTAACAACAGACAACGGCGCAGGTCCTTGCCTGCGCCGTCCCCATGCACCTCTACTCAATGGTTAGGTTGTAGGTCACCGTGAAACCGGATGCAGTTCCCGACCACGTCTGGGTCTGGCTGAAGATGAGCTGATGATTACCGCGAGAAAGAGGCTTCAGCATCACCCAGTACCCGTCGGCTACGGCAGCCCAGGCCTGCGGCAGACAGGGATCAAGTACCTGAAGACTCGGGTCACCGCGGAAGAAAAAGAAAGGTGAAGTGGCTCGGTACGGCGAGTTGTCCGGTGGGAGAATTAAATTCTGGACCGGCTGTCCATCCAACGTAGTGCTGAGGGCCGTGACGTGGTCAACATACTGACGGACGCCGATATTGCTGCTGTATCCGATCGTGAGAAACTGCTCAAGGTCCTGTCCTGGGCCAGGCTGGAAGCCGGGCACGGGGCAAGGATAGTCGTTGATGTAGTTGACGATGGGGAAGAAGATCAGCTTGTTTGCCGGTATTGTGCACGACCGGGTCGCGTCAAAGCCGTTGGTTCCGGCTAAGAACCATACTGGCCCGCGCTGGCCTATGGCACAATACCTTCCGTCTGGGTCGAGGATGGGATTTTGGGAATAGGGAATGGAGTCCGCCCATTGCCACCACTTGGCACCCCACTGCTCATAGGACTTGCCTCCGGGAAGCGAATCCGACGGAGCGATGAAACTTTGGGCGGACGCGGTTACGACAGCCAATAACAGCACGACTAGGGTCGAAATACGGACAATACCTTCGATACGAAGAGTACGCATGGAAATTCTCCTTTCCAGGAAATTGAGATGGCGGGAGTTTGCGCCAGAGTGGATTCAGAATCAATGCAGGCGAGGTGAGATTTCGGTGAATTAATAGTGAAGACTGCAAGTGGTTGAATTGAGATATGCTATGGGGATTGGCCTGCCGGAGATTGAGTCCGAAGTACAAGTCAGATCACATCAGATCACATTACAGATTGGAACCTGCCTACAGGGGTAGTACACTTTCTTCGAAGCCCAGCACAATCCCATGGAAGATACCCTGCCAGCTCGGGTCCGCTTCCGAGGCTTTGAGTTCGACCTCCGAACCGGAGAACTGTTCGGCGGAGAGCAGCCAGTTCGCCTATCCGAGAAACCGCTCCGATTGCTGGTCATCCTGCTGGAGCGCGGGGGTGAACTGGTCACCCGCGAAGAGATACAGAGGAAGCTGTGGCCCGACGACACGATCGTCGACTTCGAGCACGGTATCAACACCGCAATCAAGACAGTCCGGCATGCGCTCGGCGACTCCGCCGAAGGACCCAAGTACATCGAGACCATACCGCGGCGTGGCTACCGCCTCCTGGTTCCCGTGGAGCGGGTAGAACCGCATGAACTTTCGGATCCCGTCATCGAGCAGGTTTCAAGCAGGGTAGTGTTGCCGGAGGCGGGAGACAAAGCCGCCTCACTGATCGGTAAGAAGGTTTGGCACTACCGTGTGCTGCAGGTCATTGGCGGCGGCGGCATGGGAATGGTGTACAAAGCCGAGGACCTGAAACTCGGACGGCAGGTGGCGCTGAAGTTCCTGCCGGAAGAGATGGCGAGTGACCCGGCCGCGCTAAAACGCTTCGAGCGCGAGGCGCGTACGGCTTCGTCACTGGACCACCCCAACATCTGCACCATTTACGACATTGAGGAGTACGAGGACCAGCCTGTACTGGTGATGGAGTTCCTCGACGGGCAGACACTGCGCGATCACCTTGCCGTCCAAAAGGCGCTGGCGGCCAATGAGTTGCTGGACATCGCGATCCAGATTTGCGACGGCCTACGGGCGGCGCATGAGAAGGGGATTATTCATCGCGACATCAAGCCGGCAAATATCTTCCTGACCAGTGCGGGACAAGTGAAGATTCTGGACTTCGGCTTGGCCAAGCAGACGACTGCTGCAGCGGGAATTGCAACGGCGGAGCCGCGGGAAAAAGGCCCCCACGACAATCAAGCACAGGGCACGCCAGCACCGGCGATCGACGCAAGCGCGACCCGCACGGGAGTTGCGATGGGGACCGCAGGCTACATGTCGCCAGAGCAGGTGCGCAGCGAGAAGCTGGACGCGCGCAGCGACCTGTTCTCGTTCGGTCTGGTCCTCTACGAGATGGCCACTGGCCAGCGTGCGTTTCGCGGCGAGACGGCGGCAGTCGTCGAGGATGCCATTCTGCATCGAGCGCCGACCCCACTGCACCAGCTCAATGCCACGCTACCAGCGAAGCTTGCAACCATCATTGACAAAGCTCTGGAGAAAGACCGCGAGCAGCGCTGGCAGAGCGCGGCAGAAATGCGTGCCGAGCTGGAACAGATCAGGAATGCCAAGCAACCGCGAGTGCGCCACCCCCGGAAATGGTTGGTAACATCTACGCTACTCCTTGTCGGAGTTGCCACATCCGCATGGTTGTTCTGGCGTTCGCGTCATGCCATCCAACTCACCGATAAAGACACCATCGTCCTCGCGGACTTTGACAACAAGACTGGGGACGCGGTCTTCGACGACACACTGAAGCAAGGGCTCTCGGTTCAGCTTGAGCAATCGCCCTTTCTCGCCCTCCTTTCCGACCGCAAGGTCAATGGAACATTGAAACTGATGGGCCGTCCCACCGGTGACCAGTTGACGCCGGAAGTTGCGCACGAGGTTTGCCTGCGCACCGGCAGCAAGGCCATGCTGACAGGCTCGATTGCTGAGCTAGGCAGCCAGTACGTGATTGGCCTGAGAGCAGTGAACTGCAACACAGGCGATGTGCTGGCCGAAGCACAGGAGCAGGCGGCGGACAAGGAAGCGGTGCTCAAAGCGCTGGACGCAGCAGCGGTCAGCTTGCGTGGCAAGCTGGGCGAATCGGTCAGCTCGGTGCAGAAGTACGCTACGCCACTGGAGGAAGCGACCACGCCATCACTGGAGGCATTGCAAGCCTACAGCCTGGGAGTAAAGGCGGCCAATGCAAAAGGGAACACAGCCGCGCTGCCCATCCTCAAACGGGCGGTGGATCTTGATCCGAATTTTGCCATGCCCTATGTCTGGATGTCGGAAATCTACAGCAATCTCAACGAAGTGGGACGGGCAGCGGAGAATGCAAGCAAGGCTTACGAGTTGCGGGGGAAGGTGAGCGAACGGGAGCGGTTCTTGATCGAGGGGAATTACTACCTGTATACGACGGGAGAACTGGAGAAAGCGGCGCAGACCTTCGAGTTGTGGCAGCAGAGCTACCCAAGGTACGAGTTGCCTTACATAGAGCTGGGATTAGTTTTCGGTTACCTGGGAAACTGGGAGAAGGCATTGGAGGAATATCGAGAGGCGCTGCGCTTGGAGCCAAACAACGGGATCAACTATCTCAACCTCGGCATCACCTACACGGCCTTCAACCGCCTGGATGAAGCGGAGGTGGTGTACAAGCAGGCGAAGGAGCGCAAACTGGAGAACGAGCTTCTGCTCCAGAGCCGCTACTGGTTGGCTCTTCTGAAGGGCGATACGGCCCAGATGGCGCAGTTGGTCTCAGCCGCCATGCGAAAGCCGGGCACGGAAGACCTGTTGCTGGCCACGCAAGCGGACACTGAAGGCTGGTATGGCAAGCTGAAGAACGCGCGCGAGCTGACCGGGCGTGCGATGGATTCAGCCCAGCGAAACGACGCCAAAGAGAGTGCTGCATCATATCAGGCAGCGGCAGCGCTGCGTGAGGTGGAATCGGGAAACCGCGAGCAGGCGCGTGCCGAGGCCAATGCGGCGGTCAAGCTGGCCCCCAACCGCGATGTGCGGGCCATAGCGGCGCTGGCCCTGGCGCGGGCAGGTGATACCACAGGGGCGGAGAAGCTGGCGGCGGAACTCGACAAGACCCTCCCGCTGGACACCTTGGTCCAGAATTATTGGTTGCCTACGATCCGGGCGACGCTGGCTCTTCAGCGCCGGGACCCGAACAAAGCGGTTGCGATATTGGAGGTGACTAAGCCTCTCGAGCTCGGTGAACCCACGAACGTCACTGTATATATGAGCCCAGTCTATGTCCGTGGGCAAGCCTATCTCGCGCTCCACGACGGCAAGGCAGCGGCCGCGGAATTTCAGAAGTTCATCGACCACCGAGGAGTGGCGCTGAACTTCCCATGGGGAGCCCTGGCTCGCCTCGGCCTGGCACGCGCTTACGCACTCGATGCCGCGACCGACCCCGCCGCCCGCGATAAAGCTCGCACCGCGTACCAGAATTTTCTCACCCTCTGGAAAGACGCCGATCCCGACATTCCCATCCTTAAGCAAGCCAAGGCGGAGTACCCAAAGTTACAGTAATTTGGCCGCGTAAGCCTCCAAAGCAAATTGAGGCCACGCAGATAGTTGGCGATAACAGGCCATGTCGTAAGTAATCCCGAAGCGGAATCCACGGCCCGGATTGCTTGCGAGATGGCAGTAGCTTCGGAGTCTGCGACAGTAAGCACCACACCGGTGCAGATTCGGCAAGTTACGTGGCTGTAGGTCCTACATGCGCTACGGACGCGCCATATCGCCCTGTATCGCGAACGTGGGGCATTCTGTGCTGGCACTCAGACCTCGGGTTGTTGGGATGAGGGGTGGAGTTCTGGCGTTCGCGGAATGCTCATGAAACGATCTGCTCGTCCAAGTCGGTTTCCGAACCGCGACGAATGCGGCTTCTGCCGGCGCGAATTGGACGCACGCGGTCCAGTTGCATGGCAAAGCAGCGCAGGCGTATACCGTGGGTGAAAGCCATTCTTATCGGAGGCACATGCCATGATGAAGTTTGCAGTGATCGCTTTCATGACGCTTATTTTTGCTGTGCCGGCATTCAGCAAGGCCCACAAAGACAGCTATCCCCAGCCTTGCAGCGAGCTGTGGACCGCGGTCAAAGACACCCTCAGCAATCCGGACAACAACTACGACGTTGTCAGC
>Ga0209385_1000528_pt1 | contig 15643 bp, 12 predicted proteins | sample NGEPerB_FD_184506 | JGI IMG/M metagenome (GOLD analysis project Ga0209385, IMG submission 184506) | Arctic peat soil microbial communities from the Barrow Environmental Observatory site, Barrow, Alaska, USA - NGEE PermafrostAB12-B... | ecosystem: Environmental > Terrestrial > Soil > Wetlands >... | reverse complement strand
ACCGCCCCGCCCTTGAGGGCCAGGTACTTCGTGATCGCCGCGGTCAGCGTCGTCTTGCCGTGATCGATATGGCCGATCGTGCCGATGTTGACGTGCGGCTTCGTCCGCTCGAACTTCTTCTTCGCCATCGCTGTTCGCGCTCCCTGGCTCCACGTCGCCGCGCCGGGCCCGCCTGGACCCGCCTCGGACCTCCGCCTCTGCTAGACCCTTGACTTCTGGACGAGCTCCGCGGCAATGCTGCCGGGGACCTCGGCGTAGTGAGAAAGCTCCATCGAGTAGCTCGCCCGGCCCTGCGTCTCGGATCGCAGGTCGGTCGCGTAGCCGAACATTTCCGCGAGGGGGACGAACGCCTGGACGACCTGGGTCGTCCCGCGCGAGTCCATCCCCTCGATCTGGCCCCGGCGGCTGTTGAGATCGCCGATCACGTCGCCCATGAACTGCTCCGGCATCGTCACCTCGACCCGCATGAGCGGCTCGAGAATGACCGGATCGGCCTTCTCCACGGCCAGCTTGACGGCCATCGAGGCGGCGATCTTGAACGCCATCTCGCTCGAGTCGACCTCGTGGTAGGAGCCGTCGAACACGGTGACCTTGACGTCGACCATCGGATAGCCCGCGTAGATCCCCGTGTCCAGCGCCTCGTGGATGCCGTGATCGATCGCGCGCATGTACTCGCGCGGGATCGTCCCGCCGATCACCTTGTCGACGAACTCGTAGCCCGAACCCTTCTGCCCCGGCTCGAGCCTGAGCACCACGTGCCCATACTGGCCCTTGCCGCCGGTCTGGCGGACGAAGCGGCCGTTCCCCTCGGCCGCGCGCCGGACCGTCTCGCGGTAGGAGACCTGCGGCTTGCCGATGTTGGCGGCGACCTTGAACTCCCGGACCATGCGGTCCACGAGGACGTCGAGGTGCAGCTCGCCCATGCCGGCGATGAGCGTCTCGCCGCTCTCCGGGTCGGTCTTCACCCGGAACGTCGGATCCTCCTCCGCGAGCCGCTGGAGGGCCAGGCCCATCTTGTCCTGGTCCATCTTCGTCTTCGGCTCGATCTTCACCTCGATGACCGGCTCGGGGAAGGTCATCGACTCGAGGATCACGGGGTGGTCGGGGTCCGCCAGCGTGTCGCCGGTGAAGGTCTCCTTGAGGCCCACGGCAGCGGCGATGTCGCCCGCGTAGACCTCGTCGATCTCCTCGCGGTGGTTGGCGTGCATCTGGAGGATGCGGCCGATCCGCTCCTTCTTGCCCTTCGAGGAGTTGAGCACGTAGGAGCCCGCCTTGAGCGTGCCCGAGTAGACCCGGAAGAACGCGAGCTTTCCCACGAACGGGTCGGCCGCGATCTTGAAGGCGAGGGCGCTGAACGGCTGTCCGTCGTCGACGGTCCGCAGCACCTCGGCGTGGGTCAGCGGCTGCTCCCCGATCACCGGCGGAACGTCGAGCGGCGACGGGAGGTAGGCGACCACTGCGTCGAGCATCGGCTGGATGCCCCGGTTCTTGAGGGCCGAGCCGGCGAGCACGGGGACGATCCGGTACTGGAGGGTGCCCAGGCGCAGGCCGCGCACGAGCTCCTCCTCGGTGAGCTCGATCCCCTCGAGGTACTTGTGCATCAGGCTGTCGTCCATCTCGGCGACGGCCTCCACGAGGCGCTCGCGGTGCTTCTTCGCCTCGGCGAGGTGCTCGTCCGGGATATCAACGACCTCGATCTCGGAACCGAGGTCGTCGTGGTAGACGATGGCGCGCATCCGGATGAGGTCGATGACGCCGGCGAACTTGTCCTCGAGACCGATCGGCAGCTGGATCGGGACCGCGTTCGCCCCCAGGCGGTCCTCGATCATGCCGACGCAGCGCCAGAAGTCGGCGCCGGTCCGATCGAGCTTGTTGATGAAGCAGATCCGCGGCACGCGGTACCGGTCGGCCTGGCGCCAGACTGTCTCGGACTGGGGCTCCACGCCCGCCACACCGTCGAACACAACGACCGCGCCGTCGAGAACGCGCAGCGAGCGCTCGACTTCCATGGTGAAGTCCACGTGCCCGGGCGTATCGATGATGTTGATGCGATGCTCGTCCCAGAAGCACGTCGTGGCCGCCGCGGTGATCGTGATCCCGCGCTCCTGCTCCTGCGGCATCCAGTCCATCGTGGCCGCGCCCTCGTGGACCTCGCCGAGCTTGTAGATCTTCTTCGTGTAGAAGAGGATCCGCTCGGTCACGGTCGTCTTGCCCGCGTCGATGTGCGCGATGATCCCGATGTTGCGGGTGCGGTCGAGCGGGTAGAGGCGGGCCACGGTCAGGGTCTCCGGTCTACCACTTGAAGTGGCTGAATGCCTTGTTGGCATCGGCCATCTTGTGCGTGTCCTCGCGGCGCTTGACGGCGGCGCCGATCCCGTTGGACGCGTCCACGAACTCGGAGGCGAGCTTCTCGCTCATGCTCTTGCCGTTGCGCTTCCGGGCGGCCTGCACCAGCCACCGAACCCCGAGGGAGAGGCGACGATCGCCTCGGATCTCGACCGGGACCTGGTAGGTGGCGCCGCCCACGCGCCGGGGCTTGACCTCGATGATCGGGGTCGCGTTGCGAAGGGCGGTCTCGAGCACCTCGAGGCCGGGCCGCTTGGCCTGGGCCTCGGCACGCGCGAGGGCCTGGCGAAGGATCCGGTTCGAGAGGATCTTCTTGCCGTCCATCATCAGCTTCGCGGAGATGCGGGCGGTCGTCCGGTTCGCCGGGATGGTCTCGTACTTCGACTTGCGGGGGATGCTGGCGCGACGCGGCATGGTCCCTACTTCTTCTGGCCGGGGAGGCTCGCGGTCGCTTTCGCGCCGTACTTCGAGCGGCCCTGCTTGCGGTCGCGGACGCCTGCGGTATCGAGCGCGCCGCGGATGATGTGGTACTTCACGGAGGGGAGGTCCTTCACGCGGCCGCCCCGGACGAGCACGACGGAGTGCTCCTGGAGGTTGTGGCCGATCCCGGGGATGTAGGCCGTGACCTCCATCTGGTTCGTGAGCCGGACGCGGGCGATCTTTCGAAGGGCCGAGTTCGGCTTCTTCGGCGTCATCGTGCGGACCTGCAGGCAGACACCGCGCTTCTGGGGGGCACCCGGGATCGGCATCTGGCGCTGGTCAAGGCTGTTCCAGATCTTGCGCATCGCCGGGGCCTTGACCTTTGCGATCTTCGGCTTCCGGCCGTGGCGCACGAGCTGGCTGATCGTCGGCACGGAGACGCTGTTCCTTTCTCGTGGTCTGCTGGTCCGGCGGCCCCGTCACCCGGGTGTCTCCGGGCAGCAGTGCTGGCCGCTTGCCGCCCGACGCGGTGAACGCGGGGCGGAGCACGCAGCAACGACCGACCGGTCGTGGCCGCGAAGGCGGAGTTTAGCAGTGAGGCGACGGTCGTGTCAAAGGCCGCCGCCTCGCGGGATGTCGTCGGCGGGCGCCGCCCGCCGACGCCCCGGTCATAGCCGGGGGTCGTCCTCGTCGATCCTGGGCGTCGCCGCCACGGACTCCCCGGCATCGGACAGGAACGGGTTGAACCCGTCGTCAGCCGCATCGCTCGTGTCGTCGTCGTCGGTCGCTGCGAGCAGCGCGGAGAGGCGCACCGTGTCGTCGTCGCCCCCGCCGTCCGCGGCATCCTCGAGGAACGGGTTGTAGGCAGCTCCGCCGAACTCCACCGGGAGCTCGCCACCGGCAAGCGCCTCGGCCGCGCGTCGCCGATCCGCCTCCCGGCGGGTGGCGACGTTCGCCGGAGCGCCGGTCCCGGCCGGGATGAGCTTGCCGATGATGACGTTTTCCTTGAGCCCGATCAGGTGGTCCTTGGAACCGTTGATCGCGGCCTCGGTGAGCACGCGCGTCGTCTCCTGGAATGAGGCCGCCGCGAGGAAGCTCGCCGTGTTCAGGGATGCCTTGGTGACGCCGAGCAGCACGACCTGCGCGGTCGCCGGCTCGCCGCCCTCCGCGAGGACGCGGTTGCTGACCCGCTCGAAGTCGAGCCGGTCGATCAACTCGGTCGGCAGGAGGTCCGTGTCGCCCGGCTGGTCGATGCGCACCTTGCGGAGCATCTGCCGGACGATGATCTCGATGTGCTTGTCGTTGATCGTGACGCCCTGGCTCCGGTAGACCTTCTGGACTTCCTTGACCAGGTAGCGCTGGACCGCGTCCTTGCCGCGGGTGTCGAGGTACTCCTGCGGGTTGATGGGCCCGTCCGTGATCGCGTCGCCGGCCCGGATCTCCTGGCCGTTCTCGACGCGCAGCCGCGCGTTGTGCGGGATCGAGTACTCCCGCTCGACGCGATCCTCGGCGCGCACGGCGAGCTGGTCGCCGTCCCGGATCAGGATCCCCTTCTCCGGCGCGACGATGTCGAGCCCGTCGCGGCCGCCCTCCTTGCCCGACACGCGGGCCAGGACCTGGCTCTTCTCGACGAGGTCGCCCGCCGCAGCCAGCAGCTCGGCCCCGGGCGGCAGTCGGAGCGGCGCATCGAATCCTTCGACGCTGGTCACCTTGACCTTCGTCGAGAGGTCGGCCCGGATGATCTCGACGATCCCGTCGATGTGGCTGATCTCGGCCTTCCCCTTGGGGATGCGGGCCTCGAACAGCTCCTCGACGCGCGGCAGGCCCGCGGTGATGTCGGCCCCGGCCTGGGCCACGCCGCCGGTGTGGAACGTCCGCATCGTGAGCTGGGTTCCCGGCTCGCCGATCGACTGGGCGGCGATGATCCCGACGGCCTCGCCCACGCCCACGAGCGAGCCCGTGGCGAGGTTGCGGCCGTAGCACATGCGGCAGACGCCGTAGCGCGCCTCGCAGGTGAGCGGGCTGCGCACCAGGACCTCCTGGATGCCGGCCCCCGCGATGCGGGAGGCGACCTCCTCGTTGAGCTCCTCGTTGCGCTCTGCGAAGACGGTGCCGTCCGCGGAGGCGATCGTCGCCGCGGCGAACCGGCCGACCAGGCGGCGAGCGAACACGTCCTCCTCGCCGACGGGCTCGTCGGGCTCGGAGCGCGTGATCCAGCTCCCCTCCTCCGTCCCGCAGTCGTCGTCCCGGGTGATGACGTCCTGGGCGACGTCGACGAGACGCCGGGTCAGGTAGCCGGAGTCGGCGGTCCGCAGCGCGGTGTCGGCGAGGCCCTTGCGGGCGCCGTGGGTTGAGATGAAGTACTCGAGGACCGTCATGCCCTCGCGGAAGTTGCTCCGCACCGGGACGTCGATGATCCGCCCGGACGGGTCGGCCATCAGGCCGCGCATGGCGCCGAGCTGGCCGATGTTGCCCTTGTTGCCGCGGGCCCCGGAGGTGGTCATCATCGCGACCGCGCTCTGCGGGTCGAGGTTGGCCATCATCTTGTCGGAGAGCGTGCGCGACGTCTTCTGCCAGACGTCGACGACGGCCTCGTAGCGCTCGTCCTCGGTGATGAGGCCGCGCTGGTACTGGCCGTCGATCTTGGTGACCTGGCCATCGGCGTCCGCGAGGAGCGCCTTCTTCTCCTTCGGGACCTCGATGTCGGAGACGGCGATCGTCATGCCGCCGCGGGTTGCGTACTCGAAGCCGATCCGCTTGATGCCGTCCACGAGGTGGGCGGTCGCGGTGGGCCCGAGGTGGCGGTAGCAGCGGTCGACGAGCTCGCGGAGGCCACCGGGCAGGGGCGCCGGCGCCGTGCGGCGCATCTCCCGGTTCACGAAGCGGAGCTGCTCCGGGATGACCTGGTTGAAGATGATCCGGCCGACGGTCGTGACGATCCGGCGGTCGACGAGCGCGCCGGCCTCGTCGTCCCAGGTCTTGACGCTGACCTCGATGGGCTCGTGCAGGCGTAGGGCGACCGGCGCATAGACCATGTCGGACCGCGCATCGCCCTCGGCGAACGGGCCGGACGTGCGGCTGCTGCCGCCCGCCATGCCGCCGCTCGAGAGCTCGTACGCGAGGAGCGCCGCCTCCTCGTCCGCGAAGGGGCGCGGCGCCGGCAGGTTGTTGTCGCGGTCCCGCTCCGGGACGTCCGTGGTGAGGTAGTAGCAGCCCAGGACCATGTCCTGCGTCGGCGTGACGATCGGGCTCCCGTCGGCAGGCGAGAGCAGGTTCGAGGTCGAGAGCAGCATCGTCCGCGCCTCTTCCTGGGCGGCCGTGGAAAGCGGTACGTGGACCGCCATCTGGTCGCCGTCGAAGTCGGCGTTGAAGGCCGTGCAGACGAGCGGATGGATCTGGATCGCGGATCCCTCGACGAGGACCGGCATGAAGGCCTGGATGCCCAGCCGGTGGAGCGTGGGGGCGCGGTTCAGGAGGACCGGGTGGTCCTTGATGACTTCCTCGAGGACGTCCCAGACGGCCGGGTTCACCCGCTCGACGATGCGCTTCGCGCTCTTGATGTTGTGGGCGAAGCCCTTCTCCACCAGCTGGCGCATCACGAACGGCTTGAACAGCTCGAGGGCCATCTTCTTGGGCAGGCCGCACTGGTGGAGCTTGAGCTCCGGCCCGACCACGATGACGGAGCGGCCCGAGTAGTCGACGCGCTTGCCGAGCAGGTTCTGGCGGAACCGGCCCTGCTTGCCCTTGAGCATGTCGGAGAGGCTCTTGAGGCGGTGGTTCCCGGTCCCGGCGATCGCGCGCCCGCGGCGGCCGTTATCCACCAGGGCGTCGCACGCCTCCTGCAGCATCCGCTTCTCGTTGCGGATGATGATCTCGGGGGCACCAAGCTCAAGGAGCCGCTTGAGCCGGTTGTTGCGGTTGATGACGCGCCGGTAGAGGTCGTTGAGATCGGAGGTCGCGAAGCGGCCGCCGTCGAGCTGGACCATCGGCCGAAGCTCGGGCGGGAGCACCGGCAGCACCGACAGGATCATCCACTCGGGCCGGGTGCCCGAGCGACGGAACGCCTCGATCAGGCGGAGCCGCTTGATCGCCTTCTTGCGACGCTGGCCGGACGTGGTCCGGACCTCGACGTGCAGGGTCCGACCCAGCTCCTCGAGCTCCATCCGCGTGATGATGTCGCGGACGGCCTCCGCGCCCATCCCGGCCCAGAAGATTCGGCCGCCGCGGGCACCCGCCCCGGCGCCGTAGCGCTCGTCCAGGTAGCGGAAGTCGGTCTCGGAGAGCGTCACGAGCGGCTTGAGGCCCTCGATCTCGTCGCGCTGGCGCCGGATCTCGTCCTTGCGGCCCTCGGCCGCGTGCTTGCGCTCCTCGCGCCGTGCGTCGAGCGCGGCGCGCATCTCGATCTCGAGATCGGCGATCTTCTGCTCCGTTGCGCGCTGCTCGCCCTGCTCACGGAGACGGAACTCCTCGGTCACGCGCTCCGATTCGGCCGTGGCGATCTTGCGGAGCCGGGCGACGGCCTCCTTGGAGCCCTTCTCGCCGGCCGCGAGGACCACCTCGCCGGTGGGAGCGAATGCGATGGTGTCCTCGGTGACGCCGGACTTGAGCTCGGCGAGGCGCGCCTGGATCTCCTTCGCAGCGCCGCTGATCTCGTCGGTCCGGCGGGAACGCTCGGCCTCGAGGTCCGCGAGCAGGGCGGCCTGGGCCGCCACGAGCTCGTCCTTCTGGCGCGCGAACGTGGATCGCTGCTCGTCCTCGAAGTCGTCGCCGCCCTTGCCGGTTCCGCCGCGCCCCTCGGCCTCCTCGTCGAGAGCCATGAGGGCGCGCCTGCGCGCGTCCTCGTCGACGTGGGTGACGATGTAGAGCGCGAAGTAGAGGATCCGCTCGAGGTTGCGCGGGCTGATGTCGAGGAGGATGCCGAGGCGGGACGGCGTGCCCTTGAAGTACCAGATGTGGCTGACGGGGCTGGCAAGCTGGATGTGGCCCATCCGCTCGCGCCGCACTTTCGCGCGGGTGACCTCGACGCCGCACTTGTCGCAGATGATGCCTTTGTACCGGATGCGCTTGTACTTGCCGCAGTAGCACTCCCAGTCCTTGGTGGGACCGAAGATGCGCTCGTCGAAGAGGCCGTCCTTCTCGGGCTTGAGGGTCCGGTAGTTGATCGTCTCGGGCTTCGTGACCTCGCCCGACGACCAGTCGCGGATCTGCTCCGGCGACGCCAGCGAGATACGGATGGCGTTGAAGTTGTTGACCTCGAGCATGGTTCTCCTCCGCGCCGCCGCGGCTCTTCAGCGGCGCGATACGGACCGGGTGCGAGCGGGGCCGGGCCGGCCGAGCGCCGGCCCCGCGATGTGAAGGCGGGCTAGTCCTCGAACCCGGCGAGGTTGATCCCGCCGAGGTCAGGGAGTGGGTAGGCGGAGACGTCCTCCACGAACCGGATCTCCTCGTCGTTCTCGTTGAGGATCTCGACGCTGAGCCCGAGGCTCTGGAGCTCCTTGAGGAGCACCTTGAATGATTCGGGCACGCCGGGCGGCTGGATCTCCTCGCCCTTGACGATCGCCTCGTACGTCTGGACACGGCCCATGACGTCGTCGGACTTGACGGTGAGGAGCTCCTGCAGGATGTTCGCCGCGCCGTAGGCCTCGAGCGCCCAGACCTCCATCTCCCCGAAGCGCTGGCCGCCGAACTGTGCCTTGCCGCCGAGCGGCTGCTGGGTGATGAGGCTGTAGGGGCCCGTGGACCGGGCGTGGATCTTGTCCTCCACCAGGTGGTGGAGCTTCAGCATGTAGATCTGGCCGACGGTGATGTCTCGGGCGAAGCTCTCGCCGGTCCGGCCGTCGCGGAGGTCGATCTTGCCGTCCTCCGGGAGGTGGCCATCCTTGGCCCAGTCGACCTTCGCCGCGCGGAGCGCCTCGCGGATCTGCTCCTCGGTCGCGCCGTCGAAGACGGGGGTCGCGGCCTTGAGGCCGAGCGTCGCGAGCGCCCAGCCGAGATGGGTCTCGAGGATCTGGCCGATGTTCATGCGGCTCGGCACGCCGAGCGGGTTGAGGATGATGTCGACCGGTGACCCGTCCGGGAGGAACGGCAGGTCCTCCTGGGGGAGGATCTTGGCGATGACGCCCTTGTTGCCATGCCGGCCGGCCATCTTGTCGCCGACGCTGACCTTGCGCTTCTGCGCCACCGAGACGCGAACCAGCTTGTTCACGCCGGGCATCAGCTCGGAGTCCTCGCGCGTGAACACCTTGACGTCCACGACCTTGCCCCGCTCGCCGTGCGGGAGGCGCAGCGAGGAATCCTTCACCTCGCGGGCCTTCTCACCGAAGATCGCGCGCAGCAGGCGCTCCTCCGCGGTCAGCTCGGTCTCGCCCTTCGGCGTGATCTTGCCGACCAGGATGTCGCCCGGCCGCACCTCGGCGCCGATGTAGACGATCCCCTCCTCGTCGAGGTCCTTGAGGGACTCCTCGCCGACGTTCGGGATGTCGCGGGTGATCTCCTCGGGCCCGAGCTTCGTGTCGCGCGACTCGATCTCGTGCTTCTCGATGTGGATGCTGGTGAACAGGTCCTCGCGGACGAGGCGGTCGCTGATGACGATGGCGTCCTCGTAGTTGCCACCCTCCCAGCTCATGAACGCCACGAGGATGTTGCGGCCGAGCGCCAGCTCGCCGCCATCCGTGGACGACGAGTCCGCGATCGGGTCGCCGGGCCCGACGCGGTGGCCGACGTCCACGATCGGGCGCTGGTTGATGCAGGTTCCCTGGTTGGATCGGACGAACTTCTGGAGGGGGTACGTGCGCAGCTCGCCGGCATCCTCCTCGACGAGGATCCGGTCGGCGGTCACCGAGGTCACGACCCCGGCCCCACGGGCCAGCACGACCTGGCCCGAGTCCTGGGCCGCGCGACGCTCCATGCCGGTGCCCACGATCGGCGCCTCGGGCTCCAGGAGCGGGACCGCCTGGCGCTGCATGTTCGAGCCCATGAGGGCGCGGTTCGCGTCGTCGTGCTCGAGGAACGGGATGAGCGCGGTCGCCACGGAGACGACCTGCTTGGGGCTGACGTCCATGTACTCGATGCGGTCCGGCGCGACCTCCGGGAAGATGTCCCGGAACCGGCACGGCACGCGGTTGGCCGTGAAGTGCCCCGCCTCGTCGAGCGTCGCGTTCGCCTGGGCGACGTGATGCTCCTCCTCCTCGTCGGCGGCGAGATAGACGATCTCGTCGGTCACGACGGGGCGGATCGGGAATGCCTGCGCCTTCTGGCGCTTCAACTCCGCGGCAGCCGTGGCCGAGAGCGGCTCGCCCTTCCGGACGACGATCTCGCCGCCCTTGCCGACCAGGTCGGCGCCGGCCTCGTACGACGCCACGTCCGGGTCGTCCCAGGCGATGCTCCGGCGGACCTTGCGATACGGCGTCTCGATGAAGCCGTAGTCGTTGATCCGGCCGAAGGTCGCGAGCGAGCCGATCAGGCCGATGTTCGGGCCTTCCGGCGTCTCGATCGGGCAGATGCGGCCGTAGTGGCTGTGGTGGACGTCGCGGACGTCGAAGCCGGCGCGCTCGCGCGAGAGCCCGCCCGGGCCCAGCGCGGAGAGCCGCCGCTTGCTGGTCAGCTCGGCGAGCGGGTTCGTCTGGTCCATGAACTGGGAGAGCTGGCTGCCGCCGAAGAACTCCTTCATCGCGGCCGAGACGGGCCGGATGTTGATGAGCGCGTTGGGCGTCGCCTTGTCGATCTCCTGGATCGTCATCCGCTCCCGCACCACTCGCTCCATGCGGAGGAGCCCGATCCGGAACGCGTTCTGGATCAGCTCGCCGTTCGCGCGGATGCGGCGGTTGCCGAGATGGTCGATGTCGTCGGGCTGTCCGCCGCCGTTGTTGAGCACGATCAGCTGGCCGACGATCGCGGCGATGTCCTCGCGCGTGATCGTCCGGCCGAGGTGCGGGTTCGTCACGTCCTCGCGGGGCAGCTCGAAGCCCATGCGGGCCGCGATCGCGTCCAGCTTCTTGTTGAACTTGTAGCGCCCGACCCGCCCGAGGTCGTAGCGGCGGAAGTTGAAGAAGAGGCTCTCCACCAGCTGGCGCGCGTTGTCCCCGGTGGGCGGATCGCCCGGCCGCAGCTTCTTGTAGACCTCGATGAGGGCCTCGGCCTGCGTGTTCGTGGGGTCCTTGTCGAGCGTCGCGGCGATGTACGGGTGCTCCGGGTTGTCGTCCAGGCCCCCGAAGAGCGCCGCAATCTCCTCGTCGCGCTCGTAGCCCACGGCGCGCAGGAAGGTGGTCGCCGCGATCTTGCGCTTGCGGTCGACCTTCACCGAGAGGAGGTCCCGGTTGGACGTCTCGAACTCCAGCCAGGCGCCGCGGTTCGGGATCACCTTGGCCGTGTACAGGTCGCGGCCGGAGCTGGGATCCTCGACCTTGCCGTAGTAGACGCCCGGCGAGCGCACGAGCTGGCTCACCACGACGCGCTCGGCGCCGTTGATGATGAACGTCCCCAGCTCCGTCATCCACGGGTAGTCGCCCATGTAGACACGCTGGCGCTGGATCTCGCCGGTCTCCTTGATCAGCAGCTCCACGTTGACGTAGAGCGGCTTGCTGAACGTCTGGTCGCGAGTCCGGCACTCGAGCTCCGAGTACTTCGGGTCCCCGAACTCGTAGTCCAGGAACTGGAGCTCCATCACCTTGCCGGTGAAGTCCTTGATCGGGCTGATCTCGTCGAACAGCTCGCGAAGGCCCCGCTCGATGAACCAGGCGAAGGATCGGACCTGGAGCTCGATCAGGTTGGGGATCTCGCGCTTCTCGGAGATTCGGGCGTACGAGATCCGGCCGGACGGCGCGAGGGACGAAGAATCAGCGACAGGCAGCATGAACCGCTCCTTGACGGAGGAGGGAGAAGGGAGAGAGGGCCGCGCTCACGGAATTGGAAATTGTATCGCTCACGCAGGATCTGTCAAGCGCGCGCGAACACCGGGGTGGTGACCGTGCACCATCCCGGCGCGGCGGCGTGTCGGTCGGCCGGGCTGCGAGGTGCGGCCGGCGCTCCGAGCGAGGAGGTCAGCAGCTACTTGATCTCGACCTTGGCGCCCTGGGCCTCGAGGGCGGCCTTGATCTTCTCGGCCTCGTCCCGGGCCACGCCTTCCTTGACGGGCTTCGGGGACTGGTCGACGAGATCCTTGGCCTCCTTGAGGCCGAGGCCGGTGAGCTCGCGCACGACCTTGATGACGGGGATCTTGTTCGGGCCGATCTCGGCGAGGATCGCCGTGAACTCGGTCTGCTCCTCGACGGCCTCGACCGGAGCGGCCGCGGCGGCCGGCGCTGCGGCGGCTGCGGCCGGCGCTGCGGCCGTGACGCCGAACTTGGCCTCGAACTTCTTGATGAAATCGGCGACCTCGACGAGCGTCATCGCGCCGATCTGGTCGAGCAGCTCGTCGTGGGTGAGGGTGGCCATTGCGTTCATGTCTCCTTGGGATGGTCGCCCGCGGCGAGCGGGCGCGGTTCGGGTTCGGATCCGGGACCGTGGCGCCTAGGCCGCGGCCTGCGCCTTCTGCTCCTGGAGCTGGGTCAGCGCGTAGCCGAGGTTCCGCAGGTTCGCGGCCATGAGCCCGGCGACCTGCGTGGCCGGTGCGCTGAAGGCGCCGGCGAGCTGGGCAAGGAGGATCTCGCGGGACGGGAGCGTCGCGAGCCTGGAGACGCCCTCGACGTCGAGGGACTTCCCGCCAACGACGCCGCCCGTGACCTTCACGAGCTTGTAGGGACGGACTGCCTCGAGGACGGTTCGTGCGACGAGCGCCTCGTCGCCGCTCCCGAAGGCGATGGCCGACGGACCCCGGAGGAGCGGGGCGACGCCGGGGTTCCCCTCCTGCTCCGCGGCGATCCGCATCAGGCGATTCTTCACGACCCGGTAGGTGACGTTCTGCTTCCGAAGCGCCCGCCGGATCTCGCCGAGGTCCTTCACGGTCAACCCGCGGTACTCGGTCGTGACGAGGGTGGTGCTGCGGGACAGGTCGCCCCGGAGCTCGGCCACGGTGGCGCGCTTCGCGTCGGTCGGCATACGGCCCTCTGGTGCGCTGCGCGCGTCCGGCGCGCCCGGGTGGATCCACCCGGCGGGATCCCCTGCCTGACGGTGCTTCCTCGCGTCCTGCAGGGTCCGCAGCGGGCGCCTCCGGGTGAGGGCTCGCGGTCGGCGTCCTGCCTCGGCGTGCTCGTCGGCGTCCCCGACCGACCGCTTCGCGCCGGTTTCGGCGAATGCTCCGCATTCGCGTCTCCCGATCGCGTACCGATCGAACGATCCGGTCCGACGGATCAAGCCCCGACCGGCGTCCCGTGTGATCGGGCTCCGGTCCGCGGGCGCAGGCTGTCTGCGGCGGTCCGTCTTCGTGCTGAGCGACGCGCCTCTCGGCCGCCGCGGCGTGTGATGGTACAGCCTGCCGGCGCGACGTGCGCCGGTCGGGCCCGGCGCCTCAGGCGGCGCTGGCGACTGCGAGCAGGCCGGGCAGGTCCACCCGGACCCCGGGGCTCATGGTGCTGGCAATCGTGAGGCCCTTCAGGTACGTCCCCTTGGCGCCGGCGGGCTTGGCCCGGTTGATCGCGTCGAGGAGGACGGCGAGGTTCGCGACGAGCGCGGTGGCCTCGAAGCTTGCCTTGCCCACGGGCACGTGGATGATCCCGGCCTTGTCGACCTTGTACTCGACGCGGCCGGCCTTCACTTCGTTGATCGCGCGCTCCACGTCGAAGGTGACGGTGCCGGCCTTGGGGTTCGGCATGAGGCCGCGCCGGCCGAGGATGCGGCCGAGCTTGCCGACCATCCCCATCATGTCCGGTGTCGCGACGGCGACGTCGAACTCGAGCCAGCCGCCCTCGATCTTCTTCACGAGGTCCTCGCCGCCGACCTCGTCCGCACCGGCGCGAAGCGCCTCCTGTGCCTTCTCGCCCTGGGCGAAGACGGCCACGCGGACGACCTTGCCGGTACCGTGCGGGAGGACGACCGTGCCGCGCACCATCTGGTCGGCGTGGCGCGGGTCGACGCCCAGGCGAAGGTGCGCCTCCACCGAGGGATCGAAGTTGACGACCGAGGTCTTCTTGACCAGGTCGACCGCCTCGGCGGGTGGATAGGCGCGGGTCCGGTCGATCAGGCCGAACGCCTCGCGATACTTCTTGCCGTGCTGGGCCATGCCTGGCTCCTCGTGCTGGCGGCCGGCGTTCCGGCCTCCCCCGTCACGCGGGGTCCTCGTCCGGCTCGAGCGCGGCCGGAACGCGTGGTCGTCGGGCTAGCCGACGACTTCGATGCCCATGCTCCGCGCCGTCCCCTCGACCTGCCGCATGGCGGCCTCGATGTCGTTCGCGTTGAGGTCGGCGAGCTTCTGGCCGGCGATCTCTCGGACCTGGTCGCGGGTCACGCGACCGGCGGTCTCGCGGCTCGCGGTCGCGGCGCCCTTCTCGATCCCGGCGGCCTTCCGGAGCAGGTCGGCGGCCGGCGGCGTCTTGAGGATGAACGTGAAGGAGCGGTCCTCGAAGACCGTGATCTGTGCCGGGATGATCTGGCCCGCCTTGTCGGCGGTCTTCTCGTTATAGCTCTTCGTGAACTCGATGATGTTGATGCCGTGGGGGCCCAACGCGGTGCCGACGGGCGGCGCCGGGGTGGCCTTGCCGGCCGGCAGCTGGAGGGTCAGGACGATTCGGATCTTCTTCGCCACGGTGGCCGATGTTCCTTTCGATCAGAGCTTCTCGACCTGAAGCAGGTCGAGCTCGACGGGGGTCTCGCGGCCGAAGATGCTGACGAGGACCTTGACCTTGTTGCGTTCCGGGTCGACCTCGTCGACCGTGCCGACGAACTCGGCGAACGGACCGTCGGTCACCCGGACGCTCTGGCCCTTGGTGAACGCGACGCGGTACTTCGGCGTCTCCACGCCCATCTGGCGCAGGATCTGCTTGACCTCGTGCTCCTCGAGCGGGATCGGCTCGCTGCGGCTTCCCGGGATGTTGCCGGTGCCCACGAAGCTCGTGACGCCCGGCGTATTCCGGACGACGTACCAGGACTCGGGGTCGTAGATCATCTCCACGAGGACGTAGCCGGGGAACACCTTCTTCTGGACGGTGTGCCGCTGGCCCTGCTTGATCTCGATCTCGTCCTCCATCGGGACGAGCACCTGGAAGATCTTGTCCTCCATGCCCATCGACTCGATGCGGTGCTCGAGGTTCGCCTTGACCTTGTTCTCGTAGCCCGAGTACGTGTGGATCACGAACCAGCGTTTCTCGGGAGCTCGGACCATCTCGGTCATCTGCGTTCCCTATGCCGCCGGCGTGATGAGCCGGACCGCTTCGGTGAAGACGAAGTCCCAGGCTGCGATGAACACGCCGATGGCCGCGCTCACCGCGAAGACGAGCACGGTCAGGTTACGCACCTGGTCGCGCGTGGGCCAGGAGACCTTCTTGAGTTCGGACCACGATTCATCGATGAACCGGCGGATGCGTCGCACGATGGGCTACTGCACTTCCCTGGTAGGCGGGGTCGAAAGGCTGGCAGGGGCGATAGGACTCGAACCTACAACCACCGGTTTTGGAGACCGGTGCTCTGCCAATTGAGCTACGCCCCTGTGGATCCCCCTGCTACTTCGCCTCGCGATGCAGGGTGTGGCGGCGCTCCCGCGGGCAGTACTTCCGAAGCTCGATCCGATTGGGATCGTTCCTCTTGTTCTTGCGCGTGGTGTACGTCCGCTCCTTGCACTCGGTACAGGCGAGCTGAACGATCGGCCGGTGATCGGCGGCTTTCGGCATCGGGCTACTCGACGATGCTCACGATCGCGCCGGCGCCGACGGTTCGGCCACCCTCGCGGATCGCGAAGCGCTGCCCGATCTCGATCGCGATCGGGGTGATGAGCTCGACCTTCATCTCG